>Ga0207655_1000041_pt1 | contig 333962 bp, 297 predicted proteins | sample KBSM44metaG_FD_184398 | JGI IMG/M metagenome (GOLD analysis project Ga0207655, IMG submission 184398) | Miscanthus rhizosphere microbial communities from Kellogg Biological Station, Michigan, USA - KBS M4-4 metaG (SPAdes) (version 2) | ecosystem: Host-associated > Plants > Roots > Rhizosphere... | reverse complement strand
CAGCCCATACTGACGAAGCACACCACCATCACCACCAGCAGCGCGACGAAGAATTTGATCATGAACTCGTCAACGGCGGAGCTGATGTTGACTGACTGATCGGTGACCTTGGTCAGGGTCATGCCCAACGGCATGCCCTCATTGATTTTGGCCGCTTCCGCATCCAACGCCTTACCCAAATCCAGACCATTCCAGCCGTCACGCATAACGATGCCCAGCAACAATGCCTGCTCTCCCTGATTGCGGATCATGAAGGTCGCAGGATCTTCGTAGCCGCGTTCAACCGTTGCCACGTCCGAAAGCTGCAGGGTTCTGCCCTGTACGACAATCGGCGTTTCACGGATTTTCGCCAGTTTGTCAAAGGCACCGTCCAGGCGAATAAAGACCTGCGGCCCTTGGGTGTCAATCGAACCGGCGGGCGTCAATAGGTTCTGGTCGTTGAGGGCGGAGAAAATATCCTGAGGTGAAATGCCCAGCGTGGCCAGCCGGTCATGCGAGAACGAGACAAAGATGCGTTCAGGCTGCTCACCGATAATATTGACCTTTTTCACACCCGGCACATGCAAAAGACGCTGGCGCAAAGATTCCGCATCGCGGACCAATATTCGCTGCGGCTCCCCTTTCGCCTTCAGCGCAAAGAGCGCAAAGGTTACGTCGGCGAATTCATCATTGACCATCGGCCCGATGACGCCCGCCGGCAGGTTTTTGGCTTCATCGCCAAGCTTCTTGCGCGCCTGATAGAATTCTTCCTGCACCTGTGAAGGCGGCGTGCTGTCCTGCAATGACAGCGTGGTAAACGCCAGACCGGCACGCGTGTAAGTCTCGCTACGGTCATACCATTTGAGCTCCTGCATGCGCTTTTCAATCGGCTCTGCAACCTGATCCTGCATCTCTTGCGCGGTAGCGCCCGGCCAGGCAGAAATCACCGTCATCTGCTTGACCGTGAAGGGCGGATCTTCCGCCCGTCCCAGTTCGAAGAACGAGAGAATGCCCGCGACCGTAATCAGGAGAATAAGGAACAGTGTGATTGAGCGCTCGCGAACGGCAAGCGCTGAAAGATTGAATCGCCCCTCGCTCATGGCTGGCTCCCGGCGACGCCGGCATCGCTCTGTTCGGCCATGCGTACGGCCTCACCGTCATGCAGCAGATGCGCTCCCAGAGCGACCACCTGTTCACCCGGCTTGAGGGAACCGATCACCCTTGCGGCATCGTCACCCAACCCCAGCACCTGAATGGGCCGCCATGACACTTTTGCCGGTTTACCCGAAATACCCCAGACACCCGGCCCTCTACCCGGATCATAGATTGCCGCTATAGGTACCTGCATCACCTCGTGAGCCGTTTTATCTTCTGCAATATGGAGAGTAACAGTGGAGCCCAGAGGCGCGCTGGCCAGCGCCCCCTCAAGCACATATCTCGCCTCGAAGGTGCGCGTCACAGGATCGGCCGCATCGGAAAGGAGCCGCAGCTTCGCAGGGACTGACCCTTTATCGGCCCCGTACAACGTCGCCTCGGCTTCGCTTTCGCGATCCGGGCGCAGCGTCTCGGGCAACTGCACGATGGCCTCGCGTTGCCCTGCCCTGGCCAGCCGGACCACCGGCTGCCCTGCACCGACAACCTGGCCGGGTTCAGCCAGTGTCTCCATAACCACGCCGTCGGCGTCGGCCAGCAGCACGGCGTAGCCCGTCGCGTTTTGCGCCACATTCGCCTGCGCCTGAGCAGCGCTGAGCTCGGCTTTGGCCGTCTCTGCTGCGGCCTTTATCTGATCGTAGGCCGATGCCGACACTGCGCCTGACGCAACCAGCCCGCGATAACGCGCCTCGTCATTGGTAGCTTGTCTTGCCCGGGCTCGCGCAGCCGCGACGGCCTGTTGCTGAGCCTGCGCCTGCAGGTTCAGGTCAGCGGGATCCAGACGCATCAATGGCTGGCCGCGTTTAACGGTCTGGCCGGTATCCACCAGACGCGCAAGGATTTTACCCTGCACTCTAAAACCGAGATCGCTTTGAGTTCGGGCAACGACAACGCCGGTGAATGCACGCGAGGAATCGACGGCGCTCACCACGGTCGCAACCCTGACAAGAGGAGGTTGGTTACGTGGATCGTCGACGCTGGAAGCGTCACCGCACGCCACCAGGGCGAAAGATAACAGGCAAACAGCAAGGCGAGCAGATTTTAGCCGAGGCATGGGTTCCCTTAATTAATGAACAGGACGGTAACCGCATTCTCAGACTAGTGACCAAAAATGTCAATGGTCACAAATTTTAAGGCGCCATGCTGCGCAGTATCAATGCCGACAGAAGCGCCGCTGCCGCTGGCGCATTCTCCAGGTTATATTGCAGTTGGACGGGGCTGATGTAGGGCAGCATAACCAGGAAGATCGCCTGTGCCGCTTCATCCAGCGGCGTTTTGCGCTCGAACTCTCCCGACTGCCTCCCCTCGAGAAGGATGTGCTGAATCAGCTCGCGCAGACTTTTTTCGTACACCGCCGCCGAAGGCCAGCAATCGCGGGCAGCGACGGCCGCGATGTCGTAAAGCTTGCGGTCATGAAAAAACAGGTCGCTGCCTGCTTCCGTCAACACTTTGAAAAGACGCCTTAATTTTTCAGATGCCGTCGGCGCATCTGCGAGCGCCGAATCGACAATATCCATGATTGTGGCCAGCCGATTGGCACAAATCACCTCACCAATTGCCTGTTTGGAATCGAAGAATTTATAGATGTAGGCCTTGGAAAAACCAATCGCCCTGGCCAAATCGGACACGGTGGTTTTCTCATACCCAAAGTGCCCGAAGTGCTCTGTGGCGGCTTCCACGATCTGATCGCGAACGCTGTGATCCAATGGCCCACGCGGGGAAAGTGCATTCATATGTTTAGTCATTTTTCCAGCTTAGCTCGATGAGCACCGATTGACAACAAGTGACCATTTGGTAATACAGTCAAAACTCTACTTCGACTCAAGGGCTCCCCCATGTTTCCCCTCCGTACTCCTGCGCTGATAGTGAGCGGCATCTTACTGGCGGGTTGCGCTGTCGGGCCGGATTATAATCGTTATGGCAACGTCCATGAAACCGATCTCAATCAGCACGCCTGGCGTAAATCTTACCCATGAAGTATTCATTGAATGGGGGGATGATTCTGCCTGATTGTGGCCAAAACGGGGCGAGTTGCCGGCGAATCCCGCAAATGGATAGGCTTAGCACCCTATGCCTGTTGGCAGGGAGGGACCCAGCCCGGGAAGCCTATTAAAAAAGCCCGCTCAAGGACATTTAAGCGGGCTTTTAACGCTATCGAGGCGAGTTATAGCCGGCGCAAAAGAACTTTTCCGCCAGGCTGCTGGCGCCGCCGGAGAAAAACTCGCTCGTGGGATCGCGGCTGAGGCCATAAGCCCGGCACAGCCGCCCCGCTTCAAACGCCGCCTGATTCTCGTCACCGCTGCTTTGCGCCAGGTGATGCGCATAGCCCAGCACGAAGCCCCGTTTGTAGTCGGAACAGAACTTCGACAGTTCCGCCGCGGGCTTGAGGCTCTGCGCCTTCAGCCCCGCCATCAGCCCTTTGCCAAAGTGGTTGTGCATGGGAGCCTCCGTTTTGATTATCGCTATATAACAAATTATACAACGATAGATAAAACGAGAACATACTCCCAAAGCTTTACCCGGCTACCGCGCCACATAAAAAAGGCCCGCAAAGCGGGCCCGGCGGTTCCGTGCGCTGTTACAGGCTGAAATTCAGCCCTTCGACCACGGTTTTCTCCAGCGTCAGGCGGCCGGAAGGTATCTCTTTGTCCTGCAGGAAATCCGGCAGGCGCGATTTATCGCCCGGTTTGCCGATCGCCACCATGCCGTGCACCACATAGTTGTCCGGCAGCTTCAGCGCGGTCTTGATTTTATCGTGATGCACGCCGCCCATGCAGTGGGTCAGCCAGCCCTTAAGGTGCGCCTGCAGCGCCAGGTTGGCCCAGGCGGCGCCGGTATCGAAAGAATGGCTTGGGTTGCCGACTTCCTGCTCGCCGTTCTGGCTGGTGGTTTTGGAGATAATCACCACCAATGCCGAAGCATGCTGCGCCCAGCCGCGGTTGAACTCGATCAGGAAATCCAGATAGTCTTCCCAGCTGTCGGAACCGTGCTTGCTGTACGCAAAACGCCATGGCTGGATGTTATAGGCCGAAGGCGACCAACGCGCCGCCTCAAAGAAGCTCAGCAACGTTTCGTCGTCAATCGCGTCGTTGGCCAGCGCGCGCGGCGACCAGCGTTCGATAAACTGCGCATCAATCGGATAATCAGAAACTCGTGGTTGGCTCATGGACATCTCTCTCACTGAGGTTGAATACGAAAGTTATCTGATATTCCCACGTCTTACGCCAGAAAAACTTTTATTTCGTGCCCTCGCTCAATGCGGCAACTCCTGCTGCAGCCAGCTTAAAAACGCCCTCACCGGCGGATGCCGTTCGCGGCCCGGCGCGCACAGCACGCTGTAGGCGGCGCCCGGCACGCGGATCTCCGGGCGGTGCGCCACCAGCAGGCCATTGCCCACCAGGTCGGACACCATCACCGAACTGGCCAACACCAGCCCCTGGCCGGCCACCGCCGCCTGCAGCGCATAATGCTCTTCGTCATAGCTGCGCAGCGCCGTGCGCCGTTGCCACCAGTCAACGCCGGCGGCCTCGCACCAGTCGCGCCAGCCGGTCTCGTACAGGGCCGAATCGCCCCATTTCACGGTAATCAACGCCGGCGGTTGCAGAGCGGCGGCGGAAAGCCCCGGCGCCGCGTATACGCCAAAGGTTTCCTCCAGCCGCGCCGCCTGGTGCAGAGCGGGATAACGGGCGCGGCTGTAGCGCACCGCTATGTCTACGCTGGCGTCCTGCTGCAGATCGATCACCTCGGCGCAGGCCTCCAGGCGCACCAGATAATGCGGATAAGCCTGATAAAAACGCCCCAGCCGCGGCACCAGCCACAGCGCGGCGAAAGAATGCGTGACGGAAACGCACAGCGAACCGGCGCTGGGTACCGGGCGCAGCGCATCCAACACGCCCGAGACCTCCAGCAGCGCGCCGTGAACGCCGGCAAACAACCGCTCGCCCTTCTCCGTCAGCCGCACGCCGCGCGGCAGCCGTTCGAACAGCACAAAACCCAGCTGCTGTTCCAGCACTTTGATTTGGTGCGATATCGCCGTCGGCGTCACCGACAGCTCCGCGGCCGCCAGCTTAAAGCTGCGCAACCGCGCGGCGGATTCAAAGGTGCGTAACGCGTTGACGGGCAGCGTGGCGAACATGGCGTTGGCTCCTGACAGATGAATTCAACTCATCCTGGCAGAAAAGCCGTCATTTGTCGCCGGCCAACTTCCACCGCTAGATTGGGCCATCGCTTTCCCCCAACGCTGGAGCATGACATGAACACACTTCATCACCCCAAACGCCTTGCCGTCATGGTGGGCAGCCCGCGCCGCGACGGCAACAGCGCCGCGCTGGCGCAGGCGATAATCGCAGGCGCAGCCGAAGCGGGCACCCTCGCCAGCCTGCACTTTCTCGACGACTATATCAGCGGTTTCCTGACCGATGAGCGGCAAACGCCGCCGCCGGGCGATCGCTACGCCGAGCTGTTTCTGGAGCATTTTTTGCCGGCCGACGGCGCGATATTTTGCACGCCGGTTTACTGGTACGGCATGTCGGCGCAGAGCAAAGCCTTTTTCGATCGCTCGTTCAGCTTTTATTCCAATGCCTACCCGCAGGCGGAACAGGTGCACCAGCGCATGCGCGGCAAGCGCATCGGGCTGGCGGTCGCTTCGGAAGAAACCTACCCCGGCGCGGCGCTGGGCATCGTGCATCAGATCCAGGAGTTCAGCCGCTATACCCATTCCGAGTTCGTCGGGCTGGTGCACGGCGCGGGCAATCAACGGGGTGAAATCGCCCACGACCCACGCAATCCGCTGTTAGCCGCTCGCGAACTGGGGCGAGAGATGTTTACCCGCCCTTATTCCGACTATCGGATGGACAGCCCGCGCAGCACGCAGGTGTGGCCGGAATAACCCTGCTCCATCAGGGGCGGTTCCCGCGCCCCTGCAAACATTGCGTTAGCATATGTAGCAATCTGTTGCGGCGCCATTGGCCTGCTCGGATGAAGCTTGTATGATGCGGCCGACCTCCTTCGAAAGCGATTGGCAATGTCTAAACAGTGGAAAATAGCGGCGGCCAACGCCGGTTTGCGGCTCTATACCCGCCTGGCGGGCAACTATCAGCCCCCCTCAGCCTTCGATGCGCAGCAATCTTTCGAACGCATCGCTATTTTCTCCACGACCGCCCTTGGCGATTTGATGTTCAATACCCCGGCCATTCGCGCCGTGCGCGAACGCTATCCCACGGCCCAGATAACCCTGGTATCCAGCTACAAGAATCGGCAGCTGGTCGCCGGCAGCCCGTGCTTTCATGACGTGATTTATTGGGACCATAAGGCCAAGGACATGCTGAGCGTGATCCGCCGCCTGCGGAAAAATCGCCCGCAGCTGGCGATCATCCTGCATTCCAAAGCGCCCTACGATGTAATTACCGCCGTCGCCGCCGGCTGCCGCTTTGTCTTCAAAGACGTTTACGGCAATAAAGCGACCGGTATGGAGGCCTGGCTAACCGGGGTCAGCCACAGCACCGGCGGGCATTTGATACAGCGCAAGCTGGATCTGGCGGCCCAGTTGGGCTGCCGCGCCGATAACCCGGAGATGTTCATTCCCGTCGGCTTTCCGCCGCGGGAGAAGCCCGCCGGGAAGATCCTGATAGGTTTTCAGATGGGGGCGTCGGAAAAGCTGCGTTGCTGGCCGGTGGCGCGCTTCGTCCAGTTGGCGAAACGCCTGCTGGCGCACTCGGCCGACTATCGGATCGAACTGATCGGCAGCCTTGCGGAACGCCCCATCGAGCGCGAGTTTATGGCGGGGCTGAGCGCCGCCGAACGGCTACGCGTGGTCAGCCATATCGGCAACACCACGCTGCCGCAGCTGCTGGCAGTAATGGCGACCTTGGATTTGCTGGTCACTGGCGACACCGGCCCGCTGCACCTGGCCATCGCCTTGAAAACGCCTACCGTCAGCCTGTTCGTCACCGCCAATCCGCTGCATACCGGCCCCTATCAGAATGCCGAATTGCATCAGGTGATGTATGTGCCCGTCGCTGCGGCGACGCTGAACGAAGAACAGCGCCGCCAGCCGCTCAGTATCATCAGCGAGAGCCAGGTATTCGATAAGGCGATCGCGGCGTTGCGCCGTCGGGCAGGCTAATCGCCACCGCGTCGCCCGCGGGCTGCGACATGGCCAGCGCCAGCGGCAGCCAGAACAGGATCCAAAACTCGGCCGGATTGGCGATCACGAACATCCCCTGCGAGCAATAAAATACCAGCATGAACAAATATAAAGCGGCCTCCAGCCGGCGGCCGTTGCGCCTGTGGCGCAGGGCCAGCCGCGCACCGTAAACCAACAGGGCGGCGAACAGCAGAAAGCCCACCAGCCCGCCCTTCAACAAAGCGCCGAGGTAAAGACTGTGGGTGGTATGGTTCAGTTCGCCGGTGTAGTTGAGAAAGTTGAGTTGTTTATCCACGCCGTAGCCTAAGAACGGCGCCTGGGAAATCAGCTCCAGGCTATGGCGCCAAATGCTCATCCGCACAAAGCTCTGCTGGTAAAGCTCACCAAAACGGGTAAGCAGCATTTCCCCCGTGGCGGAAAATACCACCGCCGCCGCCACCGCCAGCATAGCCGCCGCGGCGGCGAACAGGGTGTTTCTGCTGAGGTGAACGTACGGCGTGGTCACCGCCAGGGCGATCGCCAGCGCGATCAGCGGGCCGCGGCTTTGGGTCAGCACCATAAAGGCGAACAACGGCGCAATCACCAGCAGCGCCGCCTTCCGGCGCGTATCGCGAAAGATCATCAGGCTTAGCAGAATGCCGATGGCGGCGTAGCCGGCCAGATCGATCACGTTGTCCGGCCCCGGATTAACGGCGGTGGTCGTTCTGAGATGATAAATTGTCGGGTAATCGAACGCCGCTAAATACAGGCACAACAGGGTAATGCCGGCGACGATCGTCGCAAGCAGCCGGTAGCGCCAGGCGCCGTCCAACAGGAAAATAAGCCAGGCGAGATAAAACAGAATATAGCCGCTGTGGGTCAATGTCGAAACCATATCACCAGGATCGGCACCCCATAGAGCGCTGATCGAGTAATAAAGCAAAAAAAGCAGCACCAGCGCCATCCCCGTCATCGCAGCGGTATTGGCGAACAGCCGTTGGCGCTGCTGTGGCCGGGTCAACAACAGCATCGCCAGCAGCAGCGCTGAAATATGGAACAGGTTATTCACCCGGGTCTGGCCACAGAAAATCGCACTGAAGAATGAAAACGCCAAAAAGGAAAAAATACCGGCCTGATAAACCCAGTCAGGCTTTTTTGAAGTAAGCATGGGCATCCACTTTTTCAAAAATATCGCTGCTTATCGCGCTGTTCACCGACAGGTTCTTTATTGAAATGTGATTATTTCTCATCACCTCGCTGGCGTGGCTAAAGGCGGGAATAACCAACGACGCCACCTTCTCCGGCAAAAACGTCGGCAACATGCTCTGCGCCGTCTCATAGAAACGCGGCAAATGGAAATTGTTCATATCCAGGCCGGCAATGAAAAGCTGCTTGAATCCGAGAAACGAAATAATCTGCAGCGCCCAGTACACCACAGTGCCGGCGTCGAAAATGCCGCGGCGAATATCCTGGCTGAAGGCCACCTCATGGCCATCGCCGGAAAAGCGCACGCTGCGGTCAGAACCGTAGTGCTTGCGCAGCGCGCCGGCGTTGATTTTGGGGTGATAAATTTTAAATGCCGCATCCTCGACCACCGCCAGCCGGCAACGGATGCCGGAGAGCGTGAATTTATCGATGATCCTGGCCACGCCGTGCACCGTAGTGAACAGCGTCAACCCTGGCTGCCGAATGATATCGCTCAAGATATCCGGCCGCCTGTCGATAAATCCCATATCGACGATCACATAAAAACGGAAGTTCACCCGCTGGTGTAGAAAATAGGCGCCATTGACCCCGATGGCGGGCATGGCGGAAAGAGGGTCAAAACATAGCTCGTTGACCGAAGGGCCAGAGGCGGTCAGTAACACTTCCCCCCGGCAACAGTTTTGCAGTTCAGTCAGGGGAACGATCGGCACCTGCTGCTTTTTATAAAACAGCCCGGCGATTTCGCCGCTGGCGGCGCGGACAATTTTAACGTAGGGCCAGAGATTCTCGTTATGCCGATAGGGGCGCGCGTGGGAATAGCGATATAGTTGCTTGAAAAAAGACCCCATGATGACCCGATCCCGTCAAAGGTGCGTAACTCTGCCTACAGATGCCTACAGAGGAAATATCACTGCATTTATTCATTTTGATGGGGTTAAAAACCCATGAACTCTGGGGGAGTATCGGGCTATTTGTAACGAGCGGCAATTTTTGTAATTTGAATTATTCGTAATGAAATAGAAAAGAAATATGTCTAATGGTTAATGGCATGAATTTATGTAACCTGAGGTAAGAATAACGCCGAATAAAGGCTATCCGGCAACCGGCATAAAAGACCGCGCCCATGTTCTGGCGCGGTGCGGGAGGGGCGCCGGCGCCTCAGCCGCCGCTGCCGATTTGCCAGATAAAGGTCGGCGTATGGCGGTTAATTTCCCAGTCGCCGATGTTGCGCGCCTTGTAGATCACCGGATTATGCGAAGAAACCGTGCGGGCATTGCGCCAGTGGCGATCCAACGCCTTGCCGGCGCGGGTATCCGAAGCGCCCAGCGCATTGAACAATTCGCCGGCGGCGCGCTGCACCCATTCCCCGGCAATCACCTGCGCCCTGGCGGCGTCCAGCTCCGCCGCCACGTTAAGCGCCTGCAGCTGCGCTTCATCGCCGGATCTATGCGCCTCGTAAGCCTGCTGCAGCGAGGCGGCGGCTTTCAGCACCGTCGCCTCCACCGCATAGGACCAGGCGCTGATTTGCCCTACCACCTGCTGGATCTGCACGTCGTCCTTCACCCAACCGGCGTTGCCGTGGCTGTAGATCCTTTTGCGCTGCCGCACGCCCTCGCCGACGTCGCGCAGCACCGCGCGGCCGATCCCCGCCAGCGTCGCCAACAGCACGTGCTGGTAGAACGCGGTCTGGTAGCGGAAGCGTTCGGCAAAGTCATAGACGTGCGCCCGCTCGACCTGCGCATCAATAAAACGCGTGGTACCGCTGCCGGTAGTGCGTTGGCCAAATCCGTCCCAGTCGTCGTCGCGCTCCACGCCCGGCTGGGCGACATTCACCAGGGCGATCACCGCGCCGCCGTTGTCGCTGCGCTCGGCATACACGTCGATCCAATCGGTAAACAGGCTGCCGGTGCTGTAAAACTTCTCGCCGTTGAGCAACCAGCCGTCGGCCTGCGGCGTTACCCGGGTGTTCACCTGCCCCAGCTTTACGTCGCCAATCTCGGTCCAGCCGCTGCCGACCAGCTGGCCGTCGAGAAAGCGTTCGAACCAGCGATCGCGCTCCGGGCCGTCCGGCGCATTCAGCCGATCTTCGACAAAGGCGAAATGCGCCCGCAGCGCCTGCGGCAGGTTGGAGTCCGCCTCCGCCAGTTCGGTGAGCAGTGCGAACAGCTGCGGCAGCGACGCGCCGTCGCCGCCCTTTTCACGCGGGATGCGCACCCTGCCGAAACCCGCCTCTTTCAGCCAACGGATCGGCTCGTGCGGCAGCGTGCGCGACAGCTCGCGCTCCACCGCCCCGGCGGCGATGTCGGCGAAGATCGGCCTAAAACGCGCGGCCAGCCGTGGGTAGTCTGCTCCGGTGGATAACAGATGTTGCGTCATGTCAGTGTCCTCTGTGGTTAAGCGCGGTCGCCCAGCTCGTCGATGTCGTGCGCCGTCGGTTCAAAGCGAACGGCCAGCAGGAAGGCGATGGGGATAGCCGCCGCCAGCGAAACAATCCAAAACATGTCGGTGCCGAAGTGCGCCTGCAGGATCGGCAGAATAAACAGCGCCAGCGCGCTGCCGATGCCGGACAGCGAGCGGCCGAAGCCGACGCCGGTAGCGCGGATCGCCGTCGGGTAAGACAACGCCGGGTAGATCATCATCTGCGCCCCGGGGCCGAACCCTTCGGCGAACAGCCACAGGCCCAGCATCAGGATCGCCAGCCCGACGCCGAACGCCGCCTGCGGATGCCCGATCAACGCCAGGGCAATCAGCGCGATAAACTGCAGCGCAAAACCGGCGATCGCCACGTGGCGCGACGGATACTTCCACGCCAGGCGCATGCCGAGCAGGCCGCCGGTAAAGGCGAACAGCACGTTCAACCCGAGCGAAGCTGAGATGGTTTCAAACACCCCGGCGCCGAGAAACTGCGCCAGAATCGACGGCAGGAAGAAAGCGATGGCGGTGTATTCAAAGGAAATGCACAGGTTCATCACGCTGGAGACCAGGGTGCGTTCGCGGTACGGCTTACGGAACAGCACGCGGAAGCTGACCTTCGGCGGCGGCGCCGGTTTGGCGGCATTAGGTTCCGCCTCATGGGCGGCGATGCCGTATGACTCACGCAGGATGCGCGCCGCCTCTTTCAGATCGCCCTGGTTAGCGGCCCACAGCGGCGACTCGTTCATAAACTTGCTGCGCACCATGATGATCAATAGCGCCGGCACGGCGCCGAAAATCAGCGAGGCGCGCCACAGCCAGTCGGCATGTTCGGCCGGCAGCAGAAAATAGAGCGCGAAGATGATCAGAAAACACACCGACGAAGCGGCGTACCACATCGGACACCAGGCGGCCAGGCGCGACGCCTTGTTGGCCTTGCCGGTGAATTTGGAGAACTCGGCCAGGTAGGCCATCGCCACCGGCAAATCGATGCCGACGCCGATACCCATCAGAAAGCGCGCGCCGATCAGCACCCAGACGTTGGGCGCCAGCCCGGCGGCGATGGCGGAAACCACAAAAAACAGCATATCGGCCATAAACACCTGATAGCGGCCGTATTTGTCGGTCAGCCAGCCGCCGACCAGGTTGCCGAGAATGGTGCCGACCATAATCGAAGAGGTCACCACCCCGGTCAGCAGCGGGCTGAGGCTGAATTCACGCACCACGTCATCGATGCCGTAAGACAGCGTGGTCAGGTCATAGGCATCGAGAAAAACACCGCCCAGCGCCAACAGCACTATCATGCGCGCATGGGTATTTTTCTCGCTGCGTTGGTTAATCAAACGCGCCACATCGCTGGCCGAGCCGATGGGCGCAGATAACGGCGACGCAGTATCAATATTCAAGGTACTCATAGCTTCCTCGTTGTAATGGGCGGGTGACACCTTGTTTATAGGGTGAAACAAACGCGCCGACAAACAACAAATTTCACTATAAATATGATTAATATCAATAAATTAAATAAAGTTACGGCGTAACGAAAACGCCGGATTAACCTGCGTTAATCCGGTATTTATCACTGCCATTCCGGGCGGGGATTACTCTGCCGATACCGGCACCAGCACGCCTTTCACCTGCGGATCGTCGGTGCTTTTCAGCCACGCCTGCAGCCTGGGATCGGCGAACGCCTGCTGCAGCTTGCGAATATTTTCGTCCTGCAGATAAGGCGAGCCGATCACCAGCTGCGAGGCGAAGGTCTTCGGCGCCGGCGGGAACAGAATGCCCTTCTCGCGCGGCACCTTGCCGGCGTCGAACTGCGACACGTAGCCAATGGCCGCATCCACCGAGTTCAGGGCGCGCGGCATGGTCAGCAGATCCAGCTCTTTGAAGTTGAAATGGCGCTGGTTCTCGCGAATGTCTTTCAGCCTGGCGGTACGCGCCTCGATCGCCGGATCCAGCCCGATCAGCCCGATGCGCTGCAGCAACCACAACGCCTGCCCCTGATTGGCGCCGTCGTTGGGCACCACGATCTCCGCACCGTCCGGCAACTCGGCGATCGACTTATAGCGGTCGGAATAGATGCCGAACGCCCACTGAAACACCGGCAGCGTCGGGGTCAGCTTAAAGCCGTTGGCGTCCACCACCTGCTTTAGCCACCACTGGTGCTGGTAGACGGTGGCGGCGTACTGCCCCTGCGCCACCGCGCGATCGGCCTGTACCGGATCCTGCAGGCCAACCGCCTGCAGCCGGAGGCCGTAATCCGGCGCGATGTGCTCGCCGACGTACTCGATCACCCGCTGTTCTCCGGCCATCGCCGGCTCAAAATGCACCTGCAGCGTGCTGCCGAACTGCACCCCTTGCTGCTGGCGGGCGGTGAAGTGCCACACCGCAGCGGCGATAATCACCAGCGCCGCGATGCCCACCGGCCACGGCCAGCGTTTCTTTTTCGCTATCTCAAAGTCGTTATTAGGCATGATTAAAAGGTTTCCTGATGATGACGCAACGCGGCGACCAGGCGGTCGCCAATAAACTGAATCAGCTGAATGGTGGCGATCAGCACTACAATGGTGGCGATCATGATGTGATTGTCGAAACGCTGGTAGCCGTACACCACCGCCAGATAACCGATGCCGCCCGCGCCTATGGTGCCGGCGATGGCCGAATATTCGATCATCGAGATGACGTTCAGCGTGATGGCGGCGACGATCGCCGGCAGCGCCTCGCTGAGCTGCGCCCGGGTGACTATCTGCCAGGTCGAACCGCCGGACACCAGCCCCACCGCCGTCACCTCCGGCGGCAGTTCGCGCAGCGCGTTCTCCACCAGCCGGCCGAAGAACGGAATGCCGGCGACTATCATCGGGATCACCGCCGCCGGAATGCCGATGGTGGTGCCGGTCAACCAGAAGGTGAACGGAATAATCGCCGCCATCAGCACCAGAAACGGCAGCGAGCGGCCCATGTTCACCAACCAGCTCAGCGTGCGATTCAGCGCCGGGCGCGGAAACAAGCCGCGCGACGAGGTGTTGAACAACACCACCCCGACGGCACCGCCGATCGCCACCACAAACAGCATTACGATGCCGACCATCAGCCAGGTTTCGCCGTAGGCCGGCAGCATCAGCCGATGGATCTCGCTCCAGGGGGTGTCCTGGCTCATCACGCTGTCGGACAGATTTTTCATACCGCCTCCTGCAACGCCGCCGGCTGCTCCAGCACCTCGGCGAGAATGCCCAACCGCCGCAGCTCGCCCTGCAGTTCGGCCACCGAACGCGAGCCGCCGCCAAAACGCACCGCAATTTCCAACCGCCCGGCCAGGCTGCCGCCCACCACTTCAACGTGGCCGCCCAGTAGGTCGATCTGCAAGTCGAGTTGGCGGCTGATGCGGCTGATCCAGTCGGCGGCCGCCGGCTGGCGGGCGGAATAGGTCACCTGCAGCCGCAGCGCAGCGTCGGACGCCAGCGCCTTCAGCGGGAACAGCTGGCGGCCCAGCAAGGAATCGGACGCCGCCAACAGCTCGCGCACCGGCCCTTGCTGCACAATCACGCCGTCGCGGATCTCGGCCACCGCGTCGGCGGCGTCGCGCACCGCGTCCATCTCGTGGGTGATCAGGATGATCGACAGGCCATACCGATCGCGCAGCTGTTTAAGCAGGCTGAGAATGGCCCCGGTGGCGTCCGGATCCAGCCCGGAGGTGGCCTCGTCCGCCAGCAGCACCGACGGATTCAGCGCCAGCGCGCGGGCGATGCCGACCCGCTGGCGCTGGCCGCCGGACAGCTGCGCCGGGTAAAACGCCGCTTTGTCCGCCAGCCCCACCGCCGCCAGCAGGGTCTTTACCCGCTTGTCGATATCGCGCGGCACCACGCCCAGATAGGCCAACGGCAGCGCGATATTCTGCCAGGCGGTTTTGCGCTGCAGCAGCGCGGAAGACTGAAACACCGTGCCTATCGCCCGCCGCTCCCTGCGCAGCGCCTCGCCCGACAGCCGCGACAGGTCCTGGCCGTTCACCCGGATGCTGCCGCTGCCCGGCCGCTCCAGCAGGCTGACGCATTTCGCCAGCGTCGATTTACCCGCCCCGCTGGGGCCGACCACGGCGGTAATAGATCCGGCCGGCACCTGCAGCGAAACGCCCTTCAACACCTCAATCCGCCGCCCGTCCGGCGCGCGGTAAGCCTTGTGCAACCCCTCGATCTCTATCATCGCATCCTCACTTAACGCTCAGTTCGGCGGCCAAGGGCGCGCCGGTCGGCCAGCGGTAGCCCACCGCCGGGTGCGGCTCCGCCAGGCGCGGGCCCTGATTGAACAATTTTTCCCGCAGGGTGCCGGCGGCATAGTCGCGCTTGTACACCCCGCGCTTTTGCAGCTCGGGGATCAGCAGCTCCACCACGTCGGTGAAGGTTTCATGGGTGACGGCGTAGGCCAGGTTGAAACCATCGACGTCGGTTTCCTCCACCCACGCCTGCAGCTCGTCGGCCACGGTCTGCGGGCTGCCCACCAGCAGCGGGCCGAAACCGCCGATGCCGACCCATTCGGCGATACCCTGCACCGTCCATTCACGGCTGGGATCGGCGCTGGAGAAGGTTTCCACCGCCGACTGAATGGCGTTGGTGTGCAGATGCTTCAGCACCTGCTCCGGCTGATACTGGCCGAAATCGATGCCGGTCCAGCCGGACACCAGCGCCAGCGCGCCTTCGTAGCTGGTATAGGATTTGTATTCCCGCCATTTTTCCTGCGCCTGCCGGTCGGTTTCGCCGACGATCACCGTCTGCAGGTTGAAGATCAGGATGCTGCGCGGGTCGCGCCCGGCCTCGGCGGCGCGGCGGCGGATGTCGGCTACGGTTTTTTTCAGCAGCGTTTTCGAGGGTGAGGCGACAAACACGCATTCGGCGTGCTCGGCGGCGAACTGCTTGCCGCGGCTGGAAGCGCCGGCCTGATACAACACCGGGGTGCGCTGCGGCGAAGGCTCGCTCAGGTGAATGCCCGGCACCTGGAAGAACGCCCCCTGGTGGTTGATCGGATGAATTTTCGACGGATCGCTGAAGATGCGCCGCTGGCGATCGCGCAGAATCGCGCCGTCTTCCCAGCTGCCCTCCAGCAGCTTGTAGACCACCTGCAGATATTCATCGGCATAGTCGTAGCGCGCATCGTGATCGGTCTGCGCCTGGTGGCCAATATTGCGCGCGCCGCTCTCCAGGTAGGAGGTGACGATATTCCAGCCGATGCGCCCCTTGGTCAGGTGGTCAAGCGTCGACAGCCGGCGGGCGAAAGGATAAGGATGTTCGAACGACAGCGAGGCGGTCAGCCCGAAGCCGAGATGCTCGGTGACCAGCGCCATCGGTGTCACCAGCGCCAGCGGATCGTTGACCGGCACCTGGGTGGCCTGGCGAATCGCCGCGTCGCCGCTGCCGTTAAGCACGTCGTAAATGCCCAGCACGTCGGCGATAAACAACCCGTCGAACCTGCCGCGCTCCAGCAGGCGCGCCAGCTCGGTCCAGTATTCGAGATCCTTGTACTGCCAGGAACGGTCGCGCGGGTGCGCCCACAGCCCCGGCGACTGATGGCCGACGCAGTTCATATCAAAAGCGTTAAGACGAATTTCACGTTGCGATGACATAACGATCTCCACAATTATCTGCCCGGCCGCGGGCGGTGCCGGGCCGGAGGGGGGTCTTAGGGTGTTAAAAACGGGAATGGACGATCAGTTTGCAGCCGGACATCGCGCCAGCAGGTATTGCGCGACGCTTTGGGCGTGTTCCGCCACCTGCGGCAGCCCCATCAGTTCGCCGAAGCGGCCGCGCGCCGCCGGGCCAGCCACCAGCAGGCGCGGGTTGGCCCGATCGTGGCGGTCAATCGCCTGGCTGTCGGCGTTGACCAGCAGGCCCAGGCCCAGCGGATCGGCGCGCAGCGCGCCCTGCTCCGCCAGCCCGCTGAGCAACGGGCCGCTGGCGAGCAGCCCGGCGTGCGCCGGCCCGGTGGTGACCACCAGCCGCTGTACCCGCAGGGTTTCCGCACCGCCACCGCGCAGCGCCAAATCCAGCCTGACGCCCTGCGGCTCCAGCTCCGCCCGTTGCAAACGCGCCGCCAGCACCCGCAGGCTGCCCGCCGCGCGTTTTTCTTCCAGCAATGTGCTGACCTGCGGTGCGATGCGGTAGCGGTGCACGTCCCAGTAGGCGCGCAGATGGCGCAAGAAACGCCGTTGATCCACCGGGCTGAATGCTTGCCACAGCCGTTGGCCGTTGGCGCGAACGTCGTCCAGTACCGCCTGCCAGGGCACCTGCTGCACGGCGGCGCGGGCGACGTCAAGCCGCACCCGCCGCAGCCAATGGCCGAGTTTCGGCGCCGCCGGCGCTATCGGCCAGGCCGGGTAATCCCCCTCGGCGTTGGGGCGCGGCAGCAGGCCATGGCGAGAAAACGCCACTATCTGCCCGCGATGCCCGCGGCGCTGCAGCGCCGCCGCCACGTCGGCCATGGTCAGCCCGGTGCCGACGATCGCCAGCGGCTCATCCGCCGCCACCTGTTCCAGCGCGTCGGCCGCCCAGGGGTTAGCTATCAGCCGGGCGCTCTGCGCCAGCCCGGCCGCAATCTGCCGCGGCGGCGCCGGCGGCGGATGACTCACCGCCAGCACCGCATAGTCGCCCCACAGCCGTTCGCCGCCGGCGGTGATCACCGTCGCCCCCTGCGCATCCGGCTGCAGGCTCACCGCCCGGTCGCGCAGATGGCGCAGACGGGCGCGGCCGGAACGCGCCGCCTGATGAAACCGTTGCTCAACGTAGCGGCCAAAGGCGCCGCGCTGCGGGTAGGCCTTACCGTCGCGCCACAGCGCCTGGGGATCGGTTTCCAGCCCGCCGCCGCTGCGGAACCAGCGGTCGAAATCCCCCTGCGGCTCACCGGCCAGCTGCATTTTGTCGGCGGGCACGTTGATGCGGTGCGCCGGTTCTTCAGTGGAGTACGCCACCCCATAACCGGGCGCGGCGCGCGGTTCGATCACCGTCACGTCCACCTCGCCCTGCGCCAGCTGAATGGCCAGCGCGGCGCCGGTGAAACCACCGCCGATGATGATGATGTGCGCACGCGTCGCCATCAGTCCTCCTTCACCGTCTGGCCGGGGCGCTTGTCGCCGCCGATGGTCTCGCCGAACGGGCCGGTATTCACCGTACGCGCCGCCTGATTCGCCGGTTGAGAAAGCGGCAACAGCGGCATCACCAGCTCGGCGAAGCGGTGCGCCTCTTCCAGGTGCGGGTAGCCGGAAAGGATAAAGTTATCGATGCCCAGCGCCTGATATTCGCGAATGCGTTCCGCCACCTGCTGCGGATTGCCCACCAGGGCAGTGCCGGCGCCGCCGCGCACCAGGCCGACGCCGGCCCACAGGTTGGGGCCGATGCGCAGGGCGTCGCGCGAGCCGCCGTGCAGCGCGCTCATGCGCTGCTGGCCGGTGGAATCCATACGGGCGAAGATTTTCTGCGCCGCCGCGATGGTGTCTTCGTCCAGATGGCTAATCAGCCGGTCTGCCGCCGCCCAGGCTTCTTCTTCGGTCTCACGCACGATAACGTGCAGGCGGATGCCATAGCTGAGCTTGCGCCCCTGCTGCTCGGCGCGCTGGCGCACCACCGCCAGCTTTTCCGCCACCTGTTCCAACGGCTCGCCCCAGGTCAGGTAAGTGTCGATTTGAGCGGCGGCGATGTCGGTAGCCTCCGGCGAGGAACCGCCGAAATAGAGCGGCGGGCCGTTCTTCTGCACCGGCGGAAACAGCAGCTCGGCGCCCTCGACGCGAATATGCTTGCCGTTGAAGTCGACCTTCTCCCCCTGCAGCAGGCGCTGATAAACCTCGAGAAATTCCTGCGTTACCTCATAGCGCTCGCCGTGGCTGAGGAAAATGCCGTCGCCCTTGTTCTCCACCGGATCGCCGCCGGTCACCACGTTGATCAATAGCCGCCCGTCCGACAGCCGGTCCAGCGTCGCCGCCATGCGCGCCGCCAGGCTCGGCGGCTGCAGGCCGGGGCGCACCGCCACCAGGTAGCGCAGGCGGCGGGTGATCGGCGCCAACGCCGCCGCCACCAGCCAGGAGTCCTCACAGCTTTTACCGGTCGGGATCAGCACGCCGTAATAGCCGAGGTTGTCGGCGGCCAGCGCCACCTGCTGCAGGTAAGGCAAATCCACCGGCCGGCCGCCCTGGGTGGTGCCGAGATAACGGCCGTCGCCGTGGGTCGGCAGGAACCAAAAGACGTTGATGCTCTCTTTCACTGACTCAGTCATTTATGCATTTCCCATATAACCATTACTGATTTTTATCGATAGAAAGTTTCTGTTTGGTTATAAATCTGTTAGCAGGATGCATGCCAGCCTGACGTTATTTTTAATATCTTAAAAATCAAATAATTGATGAATTTTGTCGTGCGCAACGCTGCTGCATTGGCAACAGCCGGTGCTGATGAACTGCTGCAAATACAGCAAAGCCCGCGGCTGCCCCCCTCGCCGCCGCCGTTGCGCTGGGATAAGATTTTTTCTCCGTTCACCGCAGGAGCCGCCCATGCATAACCCACAGCCGTACGCCTCCGACAAACCGGTATTGATCGATCCGGCGTCGATCGCCTTTCAAAGCGTGCTGGACAGGCTGGCGCCCACCGACGCCACCGTATTGATCGTCGGCGAAACCGGCACCGGTAAAGAGGTGGTGGCGCGCTACCTGCACCACAACAGCCCGCGCCGCCACCAGCCCTTTCTGGCGGTGAACTGCGGCGCCCTGACCGAGAGCCTGGCGGAGGCCGAGCTGTTCGGCCATGAAAAAGGCGCTTTCACCGGCGCCACCAGCACCCACCAGGGCTGGTTCGAAGCGGCGGAAGGCGGTACCTTGCTGCTGGATGAGATAGGCGAGCTGAGCCTGCAGCTGCAGGTCAAACTGCTGCGGGTACTGCAGGAGCGCGAGATCACCCGCGTGGGATCGCGCAAGCCGTTAAAGGTGAACGTGCGGGTGATTGCCGCCACCCACGTAGATCTGGCCAGCGCCATCCGCGAACGGCAGTTTCGCGAAGATCTCTATTACCGGTTGAACGTGGCGGCGGTGACGCTGCCGCCGCTGCGCCAGCGGCCGGACGATATTCCGGTGCTCGCCAACCACTTTTTATCGCTGTACGCCCGCCGTCTCGGGCGGCCGCGCCTGCGGCTGGCGCCGGAGACGCTGCAGGCGCTGCTGGACTACCATTGGCCGGGCAACGTGCGCGAGTTGGAAAACACGCTGCACAACGCGGTGCTGCTGAGCAAGGATGCGCTGATCGCTCCCCAGCAGCTGCGGCTTAACCAGAGCCTGCAGGAACAAAACGCCACCGGCGACGACGCCATCGGCCATTTTATGCGGCAACAGCTGCAGGGTGACGGCGGCCGGCTTTACCAGCGGGTGCTGGATTCGCTGGTGCGCAACGCCTTTGACGCCTGCGACGGCAATCAGCTGCAGACGGCGGCGCTGCTCGGCATCAGCCGTAACACCCTGCGCACCCATCTGGCGCATTTGGGGTTAATCAAACCGCGCCGCCGCACCCTTAGCGCCACGGGCCGTACGCCAAACGCCGCGCAACCGCACGAACGCGAGCTGCGCATCGGCTATCAAAAATTCGGCAACCTCGGGGTGCTGAAGGCGCGGCAAAGCCTGGAGCAGCGTTTTGCCGACCAGCAGATCAGCATTCTATGGAGCGAGTTTCCCGCCGGGCCGCAGCTGCTGCACGCGCTGAACAACGACGAGATCGACTTCGGCACGACCGGCGAAGTGCCGCCGATCTTCGCCCAGGCGCAGGGCCATGCGCTGGTGTACGTCGCCTTTGAGCCGCCGGCGCCGCAAAGCGTGGCGATGGTGGTGCCAAACGACAGCCCGATCCGCAGCGCCGCCGACCTGCGCGGCAAACGTATCGCCGTCAACAAAGGCTCCAACGTGCACTATCTGCTGGTGCAGATGCTGGATGAACAGGGGCTGTCGCTGAACGACGTGCGCATCGTCTACGCACCGCCGAAATACCCGCTGTCGGCTACCGATTATCAGGCGGTCGACGCCTGGATGATGTGGGATCCGCTGCTCAGCGACGCCCAGCGTTCGGGCGAGCTGCGCGTCATCGCCGACGGCACTCAACGGGTATTGAATCAGCAATTTTACCTGGCGCGCCGCAGCTTTGCCGAACAGTCGGGCGATCTGTTGCAACACATCATGCAGGCGCTGCAACACACCGGCCGCTATATCGCCGCGCAGCCGGTGGAGGCCGCGCGCCACCTCTCCAGCGAGCTGGGGCTGGCGACCGCCTCGCTCGAGCTGGCGCTGTCGCGCCGCAGCCACGAAACCCGGGTGATGAACCTGCAGGTGATCCGCCAGCAGCAAAGCATCGCCGACCGCTTTTACGCCCTGGGCCTGCTGCCCAGAGCGATCAACGTGCGCGACGCGGTATGGCCGATGTGAACCACGGCTGCAGAATTCAGCGTTACATACCCGATGGATTTCGGGTTGCAGCCAGGCGGCAAGTACGTGGATGAAGAGTATCAGACATAGGGTTCGCCGAGGGTGAGCATCAGCCGGTTAGCCCAGGCGAAGAACGCCGTCGACTGCACCAGATCCAGCAGCGCCAGCTCATCCAAACCCTGAGCGCGCAGCGCCGCCAGTTGCCCGGCGCTGGCCTGCGGCGGCGTGGCGGACAGCGCGGCGGCAAAGGCGATCTGCGCTTGCCAGGCGTCATCCTGCCCCTGTTCCAACGCGCCGCCCGGTGCCACCGCCAGCAGCCGATCTATCTCGGCTTCGCGCTTCGACAGCTGCGCCGCCTTGCGCGCATGCACCGAGGCGCAGTAGATGCAGCCGTTCACCTTGCTGGCCACCGTGGCCGCCAGCTCGCGATCCTGCCGCGCCAGCCCGCCGGAGGTGTAAAAAATCGCCCGGTCCGCCAGCGTGCGCTGCTCCAGCACCGGGTGGTTGCGCGCCAGCAGGCGGAAATAGTCCGAATCGGCGTGACCAAAGCGCGCCAGCAATGCTTTGCCGTCTTCGTCAAATTCCGCCAGCGATTTGGCGGCGAGCCACGGCTCCCAGCCCAATTCCTGCCGGGTAAAGGCCGGCGGCGCCTGGCGGCCGCCCAGCGTGAGCGGCTCGGTGCGCCAGCGGCCGGCCGTTACCGGCTGATGCGCCGCAGGTTCGGCCGCTTGGCCGCCCAACAGCCGGTAGCCCAGCAGCAGGCGGCTCTGGAAACTGACAAAGGCGATCAACTGCGACAGAGTGACGATGGCATCCGGCGACCAGCCGGCCTGCTGCAACGCCCGCAGGTGCTGGGCGTTGGCGTTGGCCGGTTGAAACGCCAGACGTTCGGCGTGATCCAGCGCCGCGCGCAGCCCTTCGCTTTGCTGCTCGCCGCCCTGCCGCTCCAGCACGGCCGCATAGTGCGCGGCCAGCCGGTGAGCGCCATGCCATTCAGCGACGCGCCGGGCCAGCTGCAGGCGCTGCGCCAGCGGGAAATCCCCGGCGTCGGCGGGGGCGAACAGCGCCAGATAGCTGGCCTGAATGGCGTCGGTAGCCGCCTGGCGTGCGGTTCTGGCCTGCGCCAGCGTGGAATCCGGCGCGATCTCCGCCAGTTCGGCCAGCAGGTCGGCCTGGTTCGGTAAAGTCGTCATAGCTTTTCCTCAGCGTGATGTTCATAAGCAACGGCAGGCGTGCCGCGCCGCCAGCCCAGTTCAGGGGCTACGTGGCGGGCGATGAGATCGATAGAACGCAGAATATGGGCGTGCGGCGGATCGATGGAGTGCACCTGAAACGCCAGATCGGTGACCCGCGCCAGCGCGCTGTCCCGCTGCAGCGAGGCGATCACCTGATCTGGCGTGCCCAGGTGCACGTCGAAGGCGCGGATCAGGCCGTCGAGCGAGGCATCGCCCAGCCGGTGGCCGCTGGCGCGCATCCGCTCCAGACCGCGGTTCAGCCCGGCGGCGGCGAAGTCGCGCGCCTGTGGGCCGTTCTCGCTGACAAAAGCGGTGCGCGAGCCCATGATGCGCGGCGTGATGCCGGCCGGCAGCGCCGCCAGATAGGCGTCGATGATCGGGTTTTGCAGTTCGTCCAACGGCAGGTCCGGCGCGTCCGCCGGGCGCGGCTGAGTGCGCGACAGCATCAGGCCGTCGCCCGCGCGGCCGGCGCGTTCACCGCCCTCGACCGAAAAGGTCGCCTGCCAGACGCGCTGCGCCAGCTGCGGCGCCGCCGGATACAGACGGTTCTCCTCGCCGCCCAGCGCTTCGCCGCGCCAGGCGCCAAGCAGGGTGCGAAAGTTTTCGGCGAACACCGCATTGCGCTGCCCGGCGTCAAAGCCGAAAGCGCTGAAAGAAGATGGCGTGCCGCCGGCGGCCACCCCAACCTCCAGCCGGCCGTCGGACAGCAAGTCCAGCACCGCCGTATCTTCCGCCACCCGCACCGCCGACTCCATCGGCAACGTGATCACGCCGGTACCCAGCCGAATGTGGCGGGTACGCGCCGCCACCTGCGCCAAAAACACCAGCGGCGAAGGCAGGCCGCCCTCGTCTTCGTGGAAATGGTGCTGCGCCACCCAGGCGGTGTCGAAACCGGCTCGCTCGGCGTGCACGATCTGTTCGGTCGCCAGCCGGTAACGCTCCTGAGCGCTGCCCTGATCCAGCAACCGGGTGAAAAAACCGAGCCTCTTGCCGCTCATATCGCCTCCTCGAATTTTGGCTGCCCGGCATGCGGCGTGCGGCCGGGAATGGCTGAGATCAGTTGGCGGGTGTAATCGCTGCCCGGCATGGCGAACAGCTCGGCGGTGGCGCCGCCGTCCACCCGTTCACCGCGATGCAACACCGAAACGCTGTGCGAAATCCGCCGCACCGTCGCCAGATCGTGAGAAATAAACAGGTAGGTCAGATCCCGCTCCTGCTGCAGCTCCTGCAGCAAATGCAGGATCTGTGCCTGCACCCTGACGTCGAGCGCCGAAGTGGCTTCGTCCAGCACCAGCACCCGGGGTTGCAGTACCAGCGCCCGGGCGATCGCCACCCGCTGCCGCTGGCCGCCGGAGAGCTCGCGCGGCCTGCGGTTCAGCAGGTCAGGTGGCAGCGCTACCCGCTCGAACAGCTCGCGCACCCGATGTTCCCGCTCCTTCTTGCCGAGCGGTTCAAAGTTCAACAGCGGTTCTTCAATCACCCGGTACAGCGTCTGTGAAGGGTCAAGCGAGCCGAACGGGTTTTGGTAAACCAGCTGAATACGCCGACGGAACTGGCGCAGCGCTTCGCCCTTCAGGCCGGTAACCTCGACGCCGTCGATCAGGATCTGCCCGGCATCCGGCCGCTCGAAGCCCAGCAGGCAGCGCGCCAGCGTGCTCTTGCCCGAGCCGGATTCCCCCACCAGCGCATGGGTGGTGCCGCGCGGCACGCTGAACGACACGCGATCCAGCGCGCGGGAGCCTTGGCCGCCGGGCAGCCGAAAATCCTTCACCAGCGCCTGGACCTCGATAGCCGGCGGCTGCCCGCTGCGTTTCGGCGGCGGCGCGACGGCGCCGCTCAATGAAGGCACATCGGCGAACAGTTGGCGGGTGTATGCGTTGGCGGGCGCGCGCAGCACCTCAGCGGTAGCGCCCTGTTCCTGCACCCGCCCATGGCGGAACACCAACAGCCGATCGGCGCGCTCCGCCGCCACGCCCAGATCGTGCGTCACCAGCAGCACGGCGGTGCCGAACTCACGCCGCAGCTCGTCGATCAGATCAAGAATGCGTTTTTGCACCGTCACGTCCAGCGCGCTGGTCGGCTCGTCGGCAATGATCAACGCCGGCTGCAGCGCAATGGCGATGGCGATCAACACCCGCTGCTTCATGCCGCCGGAAAGCTGGTGCGGATACTGGCGCGCCCGCAGTTCCGGGTGCGTCAACCCGACGCGGGTCAACAGTTCTGTCACCCGCCGTTGTACCTGCCCACGCGGCAGCCGGCGGTGAATATTGACGATCTCCGCCACCTGCTCGCCGATGGTTTTCACCGGGTTGAGCGAGCTTGAGGGATCTTGCGGGATCAGGCTGATCTGCGCGCCGCGCACCGCGTCCAGCCGCCGCGATGACCAGCCGGCGATATCCGTGCCGTGCAGCCGAATGGCGCCCTGTTCAAGGCGGCCGTTGTCGGGCAGCAAACCGATAATCGCCTGCGCGGTGGTGGTCTTGCCGGAGCCGGACTCGCCGACCAGCGCCACCACTTCCCCCGGTTGAACCGAGAATGACACCTCATGCACCACCCTTCGGCTGCCTTCGTCACCCTGATAGGCGATGGAAACCTTATCCAGCGCCAGTACCGGCGGCCGTGCCGCTTGCGTGCTCATCGCGCTTTTCCTCCCAGCGAACGGCTGATGCGGTTAGCCGCCAGCACCACCGCCACCACCACAATGCCCGGGAAGGTGGTCAGCCACCAGGCGGTGGAAATGTAGTTGCGCCCTTCGGCGATCAGCAAGCCCCATTCCGGGGTCGGCGGCGGGGTGCCGTAGCCGAGGAAACTCAGGGTGGCGATCGCCAGAATGGCGCTGCCGAACTGCAGCGCCGAGAAGGCGATCGCCGAATTCAGCGAGTTCGGCAGGATGTGCCGCCACAGCACCGCCCAAAAGGTGCCGCCGCTGCCGTAGGCCGCTTCGACGTAATCGCTGTGGCGCACTCGCACCACTTCCGCCCGCGCCAGGCGAGCAAAGTTGGCCACCGAGGTGATGCCCACGGCGATGGCGGCGTTGACCGTACCGAAACCGAGCAGGATGATGATGCTCAGCGACAGCAGCAGGCCGGGGATCGACAGCAGCACGTCGACGACGCGCATCACGGCGTCGTCCGCCACCCCGCCCAGCGCGCCGGCGATCAGGCCAAGCGCAGTGCCAAACACCAACCCCAACGCCACCGCCACTACGGCGCCGGCCAGGGTTTGCGAAGCGCCGTACACCATGCGCGCATACAGGTCGCGCCCCAGTTGATCGGTGCCCAGCCAATGCTCACCGCCGGGCGCCAGCCGCTGCGCGCCGGCAATGCCTTCGGTGCCGCTGTAGGCGGTGAACAGCTGCGGCGCCAACGCCCACAACGCCACCAGCGCAATGACCGCCCAGGCCAGCAGCAGCGTCAGGGGAACGCGGCGGCGGCGGCTCGGGCGGCTGGCGGGCAGCGCGCCTTCACTTTCGGCGCCGGACAGATCGCGCTCCGGCACCGTGGCTTTCTCAAAGGAGATACTGCTCATAGGGATGCTCCTGCCTGGGTTTTCAGCCGCGGATCCAGCAGCGGGAACAGCAGATCCACCAGCAAGTTGATGGTGACGAAAGCGGCGGCCGAGATCAGCACTATCGCCTGCAGCACCGCCACGTCCTGATTGACCACCGCTTGCTGGGTCAACTGCCCCAGGCCGCTGCGGCCAAACACGGTTTCGGTGATCAGCGCCCCGGCGATCAGTTCGCCGAACAGCATGCCGGCGATGGTCAACGCCGGCAGCATGGCGTTGCGCGCCACGTGCCGCCACAGCACCCCGCTGCGGCTGGCGCCCTTGGCCCGCGCCACCGCGACGAACGGCTGGGTTTGCACCGCATCGATGCTGCGGATCAGAATTTGCGCCAGCGGCGCGGAGATCGGCAGCGCCAGCGTCACGATCGGCAGAATCAACCCCTGCCACTCGCCGGGGTTAATGATCGGTATCAGCTTCAGGCGGAACGAAAAGATCTGAATCAGCACAATGCCCAGCCAGAAGGTGGGCACCGAAACGAACAGCGACGGCAGCGTCTGCAGCGCCGAGCGCAGCCAGCCGAACCCCGTCAGGTTGGAAGCGAAAGCGATAAGCAGCGCCAGCAGCAACGCCACCGCAAAGCCCAGCACCGCCAGCTGCAGCGTGGCGGGCAGATTCGCCGCCAGCAGCGCGGTAACCGGCACCCCGGCCTGCATCGAGTAACCCAGATCGCCATGCAGCACGCTGCCCAGAGTATGCAGATACTGCCGCCACAGGGGGACGTCCGCACCATAGGCCGCTCGCATGTCGGCAATCTGCGCCGGGCTCAGCCCCATGTCCGGGTTCTGGAATTTAATCAGGATCGCATCCCCCGGCAGCACCTGCAGCAGGATGAACGACAGGGTAAAGGCCGCCCACAGCACCAGTGCCGCCTGCCCGATGCGCCCCGCCAGATATCGGTTCATTGCGCCCCCTTAATGTTTCTCTAACCAGGCGCCGTAGAAGCTCGGGCGACCGACCGCCTCGAAGCTCACCCCCTTCAGATAAGGCGCGCCGGCGAACACCTGCGGCTCCTCGAAGAACGGGATCACGTAGGCCTGGTCAATCAGGTAGTTCTGCGCCTCGCCGGCTGTCTGCAGGCGTTTTTGCGCGTCAACCTCGGAGGCGATGCCGAGCAGCAGGGCGTTCAGCCTGTCGTCGCTAAAATTGCTGTTGCTGCTGGTGCCGCCCTTCTGCAGCAGCCCGTCGCGGTTGGTCGGGTAAAACTGGCTTTTGATCACGTCCGGATCGGCGCGCCCCACCTCTACCACCGTCGCCGGGGTTTTCTGTGGGTCGAGGTTATCCGCCACCCGGCTGCCGGCGTCGCCCGCCAGAATGTTCAGCCGCGCGCCCACCTTGCCCCACTGCTGCGAAACCAGCTGCAGCACCGCCTTGTTCTGCGGCTGCGGCAAGGATTCATATACCGTCAGCAACAGCTTCTTGCCGTCTTTTTCCCGCAGCCCGTCGCCGCCCTTTTTCCAACCCGCTTCGTCCAACAGCCGGTTGGCCAGCTGCGGGTCGAATTTCAGCTTGTCGGACAGATCGACAAAGCCGGCGGCCGAGGAGGCGATCACCGATTTGGCCTGCGGGTAGTTGGCGGAGAACAGCGTATCGACGATTTGTTTGCTGTCGGTGGCGTGCAGCAAAGCCTGACGCACCCGCAGATCGGCCACCAGCGGGTTGCCCGGCCGGAAGGCGACGCTATCGTTGACGCCGCGCGTCGGTGCGGCATAAATGATAAAACCCTGATCCTGCGTCTGCTTTTCGTCATAAGCCTGGATCTGGCGGATAAAATCCGCCTGCCCGGCCTGCAGCGCGCCGATGCGCACGCTGTCTTCCCCGGTGACGATCACTTTAACGCCGTCCAGATTGGCGCGGCCTTGCTGCGCCAGGCGCGCCGGCCCCCAGCTATAGTCCTTGCGCACGCTGAGATCGACCTCGCGCCCCAGCGTTTCGCCGCTGACCACAAAGGGGCCGGAGCCGATGATATGGCGCGCGTCGCCCAGTTCGTCGTAGCTGCGGTTCAGCGTGCTGAGCGATACCAGCCCGGAGCCGATGGTGGCGGTGCCCTGCAGGAAGCCCGGTGACGATCTCGTGAAGAAGAATTTCACCGTTAGCGGATCCACCACTTCGCTGCGCTGGTAGTTATTGATCACCTCGGAAACCGGCAGGCGTTTCTCCTTGTTGCCCAGCCCGTAGGTGTCGAAGTTCTTCGCCACCGCGTTGGCGTCCAGCGGCGTGCCGTCGGAGAAGGTCACGCCGGGGCGCAGCTTGAAGGTGTATTCGGTTTTGTCGGCGTTGCTGCTCCATGACTCGGCGATCCAGGGTTCAATCTCCAGCGTCTTGGGGTTCTGATAGGTCAGCTTGTCGGTGATCTGGTTGAGAATGCCGCCGTTGGGATAAAAGCCGCCGGAAGGCGGATAGAGATTGGTGTGCGCCTGCTGCTCAAGGTAGACCAACGTGCCGCCCTGCACCGCCGCCAGCGCCGGTTGCATCCCCGCCGCCAGACCTAACGCCACCGCGATCCCGCTGGTTAATGCATTGAAAGAAAACTTAAACATAGAGTGCCACGCCTTCATTATTCAGAATGTTATGGGTGATATAACAAGCCAAATCGGCAGAGAGTAGAACGAACTATTTTCGCTAACCTATGGCGCAAATCGCACAAGGCGATGCGGCTTGGCAGAAAAGATGTTTTGTTATAACGTATCGCAAAAAGCGAGGGGAGTGAAAAGATGAAGATTCAGCTATCGCTGCTGTTCCTTGGCCTGGCGGCCGGGCAGGCAGCGGCGTTTCAGTCCAAAGTGCCGGAGCCGCAGCCCGAACAGGCGCGCTCGGCGGAAAGTACCCTCGAGACCATGTTCTATGGTTTTCACGCGATGGATGCGCAGGCGGTCAACATCGGCACCTGTGCGGCGGTGCCGGTGACGGGTTGCCAATGCGCATTCTGCACTCTGCTGCGCCAGGCCGGCGCGGCGCAATAAACCCGCCGCAGATCAGCCCATTTCATACTGCACGATCAGCTGCCCTTTTTTCATCTTCACCGCGGTGATGTTGACCTCGCCCAGCTCGCTCAGCGAGGCCACGTGGGTGCCGCCGCAGCCGTAGGCCGGCAGTTCGCCGAAACCAACCTGACGCTTGCCCTCCACCTCCTGCTGGCGGCGTGGCAAATCGGCGGCGATCAGCTGCGCCAGCTCCGCCTGCAGATAACCCTGCTCCAGCGTTTGTGCGCCGGCGCCCGGCGTGAAGGTGATGCGCCCCTCACCGGGCCAATGGTGCGCCTTCACCGGCTGCCAGCCGCGCGTCTCGCCCAGCCAGCCGATCAGGTGCCCGGCGGAATGCCAGCGGGTGTGCAGGCGGCGTTGTTCGCCATCCACCCGGGCGACCACTGGCCCCTGCGGCAGCGGTTCGGCGGTGAAGTGCAACACCTTATCGCCCTGCTGCGCTACCCGCAGCACCGCCACGTCACCCAGCGTGCCGCCGTCTGCGGGCTGCCCGCCGCCCTGCGGGTGGAACGGCGTGGCGTCCAGCTCAATCGCAAAGGCGCCGTCTTCCGCCGGGGCGCAGGCCAGCACCCGTGCCTCGGCCTGTAAGTCATCGCTGTAGTAATAACGTCGTTCGGTCATCATTTTCTCCTGGTTAGGGGAGCTATTATATTCGTGCCATAATCGCAGGATAATCCGTCATCATCACAATGGACCTTTGCGCCATGAGCACAAATCTTTCGCATTCGCTGCTGGCCGAAATGGCCGTTTTCGTTGAGGTGGTGGAAAGCGGCAGCTTCTCCGCCGCCGCACGCCGCCTGGGCGCCTCGCCCTCCGCCGTGAGCCGCAGCCTGGCCAGGCTGGAACAGGCGCTGGCGCTGCGCTTGCTGCACCGCACTACCCGCAAGCTGCGCTTGAGCGAAGCGGGGGAAGAGGTGTTGCTGCACTGCCGCAACATGCTGGCGGCGGCGGAGGCGGTGATGGCCGTCAACGGCCAGGGCGCCGCAGAGCCGGAAGGCGCGATCAGCGTCAGCGTGCCGAAGGCGGTGGGCAGATCCGTGCTGCACCCGCACATGCCGGAATTCCTGCGCCGTTACCCGAAGGTAGACGTGCGGCTGCGGCTGGAAGACCGTTATATGGATCTGATTGACGATCGGGTCGATTTGGCGCTGCGCATCACCGATCGCCCTTCTCCCGGGTTGATCGGCCGTCAGTTAATGAGGATAGATCATCTGCTGTGCGCCACCCCGCACTATCTGGCGCAGCACGGCGCGCCCCGGCAACCGCAAGATCTCACGGCGCACAGCTGCATTTATCTCGGTGAAACCCCCAACGACGCGCGCTGGAAATTTCGCCGCAGCGGCAAAACGGTCACGGTGGCGGTGCGCGGCCGCTACGCCGCCAACCATACAGGGGTGCGGCTGGACGCGGTGAAGCAGCATATCGGCATCGGCAGCTTGCCGTATTTTACCGCGCGCCAGGCGCTGGACAGCGGTGAGCTGGTGCAGGTGCTGCCGGAATGGGATTTCCTCAGCAGCTATCACGGCGGCCTGTGGCTGCTGTACGCGCCCAACCAGCACCTGCCGCCCAAGCTACGGGTGTTTATCGATTACCTGGTCGCCCGCCTGGCCAAAGAACCGCAGCTAAAGCGCCTTGCGTAGGGTGATGTTGATGCGGTGCGGCCCCACCAGCGAATGGTAGCCTTCCTTGACCGGCATGATGCCGTGAAAGCACAGCCGCGACGGGCCGCCCCACACCACCACGTCGCCGTGCGCCAGCGGGATGCGCTGCGCCCGATCGCTGCGCTGCAGGCCGCCGAACTGAAACACCGCCGGCAGGCCGAGCGACACCGAAACGATCGGCGAACCGAAATCATGCTCGTCCTTATCCTGATGCAACGACAGCTTGCTGCCGGGATCGTAGCGGTTCATCAGGCAGGAATCCGGCACAAAGGGCGCGAACCCGGCCTGCTGCGCGGCTTCGTCCGCCAGCGCCAGCAGAATGTCCGGGATCGGCGGCCAGCGCTTGCCGCTGCGGGAATCGCGCTCCGAGTAGCGATAGCCGCGGCTGTCGCTACTCCAGCCATTGCCGCACCAGCTCATCGCCACCGACATCACGTGGCCGCCCGGCGTGGTCATATGCCGCCACGGCACCTGCGCTACCACGCCCCGCACCGCCGCCAGCAGTTCCGGCCCGTGATCGCGCACGAAGCCATGCATCACCACCGCCCCCGGCGCAATCTGCTCGCGCCACGGCGGCGGCAACGAATCTTCAAAGAGATCGATAGTCATCGCCAAAACCTGTATGAATACACAGTATCCATTTTAAACGCCGCGCGCCGAATGTCCAGCGCCCGGCGGCGTCATTGTTGTTTATGGCAAACTTATCTACAGTAGCCGCAATAAAATCAGTCACTCTCAAGGAATGCGCGTGATTAAGGGCATCGGTCTTTCGGTTATCGCCTCGGTATTATTTGGCGTGATGTATTACTACACCTCGACGCTGGCGCCGCTCGACGGCGAGCAGGTCTTCGGTTGGCGCACCCTGCTGACGGTGCCGTTTCTGACGCTGTTTATGCTGTTTTCCGCCGACTGGCGCAAGGTGGGCGAGACGCTGGCCTGGGCTTGCCAACGGCCGCGTCGGTTACTGTTTCTGCCGCTGACCTCGGCGCTGCTGGGCGTTCAGCTGTGGCTGTTTCTGTGGGCGCCGCTGCACGGCAAGGCGCTGGAGGTGTCGCTCGGCTATTTCCTGCTGCCGTTGACCATGGTGCTGGCGGGCCGGGTGATATTCGGCGATCGGCTTTCGCTGCTGCAAAAACTGGCGGTGGCCTGCGCCCTGCTCGGCGTGGGCAATGCGCTGTATCAGGTGGGCGGCGTTTCCTGGAGCACCCTGGTGGTGGCCCTGGGTTATCCGGTTTACTTTATTCTGCGCCGGCGCTTCGGCACCGACAACCTCGGCGGGCTGTGGTGCGAACTGACGCTGATGCTGCCGGTGGCGGCCTGGTTCGCCTTCGGCGACGGCGGCGCATCGGCGGCGCTGCGCGTCAGCCCGGCGCTCTATTGGCAAATCCCGCTGTTGGGGGTGATAAGCGCCGCGGCGCTGGTGTGCTACATCCTGGCCAGCCGCCTGCTGCCGTTCAGCCTGTTTGGCCTGCTGAGCTACGTGGAGCCGGTGCTGCTGGTGATCGTCGCTTTGCTGCTCGGCGAGAGCATCAGCCGCAGCGAGTGGCTGACCTATCTGCCGATTTGGCTGGCGGTGCTGCTGTTGGTGGCGGAAGGCACCCGCCACCTGCTGCGCCGCCGGCGCATTTAACTCAGGAAGCCAGGGTGGCGCCGCCGTCGATCACGATGTCCTGCATGGTGATGTGGCTGGCCAGATCCGAAGCCAGGAACAGCACCGCGTTGGCGATTTCGTCCGGGCGGGCTATCTTGCCTAGCGGGATGCCCAGCTTGAACATCTCGGGGAAGCCGGCGATGGTGCGCCGTTCGGCATCCGGGGTTTGCCACATGCCGCGCTGCATCGGGGTGTCGGTCGAGCCCGGCGACACCAGGTTACAGCGCACGCCGAACGGCGCCAGCTCCAGCCCCACGCAGTGATTCAGGCTGGTCAACGCCGCCTTGGAGGCGCAGTAGGCCGCCATCTGCACCCGCGGCACGTGCGCGGCGTTGGAGCCGACGCTGACGATCGCGCCACGGCGCTGCGCCTTGAAGTGCGGCAGCAGCGCGCGGAACAGGTAGAACGCGCCCGAGGCGTTGACGTTGATGCACTGGTGCCAGTCCTCCACGCTCAGCTCTTCGGTATTGCCCATGCGCAGAATGCCGGCGGCGTTGACCAGCACGTCCAGCCGGGGATTTTCCGCCAGCTGCCGGCGGCACACCTCGGCAACCTGTTCCGGCCGGCTGATATCCAGCGTCACGCAGGGGTAAGGCAGGTCCTGCCGAGCGAACTCGCGGTCAAACCCCACCACCTCGGCGCCCTGCGCCATAAAATGCCGGGCGATCTGCTCGCCGATGCCGCGCGCCGCACCGGTCACCCACACGCGCTTGCCGCTGAAATCCATCTGTACGCTCATGGGCGCACCGCCATCAACGCGTTCGCGCCGGCGTCGTTCATTGTCATTATCGGTTTCTCCTGCAAAAAGGGTAGAAAGCCGGCCTTACAGCGCACCGCTGTTCAGGCCAAAAGCGTTAAGCATGGTGCCCAGCTTGGCGGCGGTTTCCGCCCATTCGGACTGCGGCGTCGAGGCTTCGACGATGCCCGCGCCGGCAAACAGCCGCACCCGGTTGCCGCGCAGAATGCCGCTGCGGATGACGATCGCCCACTCGCCGTCGCCGTTGGCGTCGCACCAGCCGACGATGCCGCTGAACAGGCCGCGATCGTACTGCTCCAGTTCGGCGATCAATTGGCGTGCAGTTTCGGTCGGGAAGCCGCACAGCGCAGGCGTCGGGTGCAACAGGCAGGCGAGCTGCATCACGTTAAGCTGCGGGTCCCGCAGCTCGCCGCGAATGCGGGTGGACAGGTGCCACATGGTGCCGGTGCTCATCAGCGAAGGCCCGGAAGGCACGCTGAGCGTGGCGCACAGCGGCGCCAGCCGCCGGCGAATGTCGTCGATCACCAGCCGGTGTTCATATTTGTCTTTGGTTGAACGCATCAGGCGTTCGCTGCCGATGCGGTCCTGCTGCGCATCCGCCTGGCGGCGCGCCGAGCCCGCCAGCGGATTGGAGTGGATCTCGCCGCCCTGCTTGCGGATCAGCAGTTCCGGGCTGGCGCCGATCAGCACGCCGCCGTCGGCCAGCGGCAGGGAAAAGTGGTAACCGTTCGGGTTCTGCACCATCAGGTTATTGAGGATCTGATGGCCCGCCACCGGCTGCTCCAGCTCGATCTCCAGAATGCGCGACAGCACCGCCTTGCTCAGCTTGCCCTGTTTAAAACGGCTGACCGCTTCCGCCACCGCATGCTTGAAGCGCGGCTCGTCCGGAATGCTGGTGCAGGCGGTCAACCGGTGCCGCTGCTGCAGCATCGGCCGCGCATCGCGGGTGTAATGATCGTTGGCGACGAACCGGCTCTGTTGCGGTACGTACAGGCAGGAGGGCTGGCGGGTATCGAAAGGAATGGCGCCCACCACCACCGGCGCATCCTGGCCGGCCTGTTTGGCGCGCTGCAGCGCCTGGCTGATGTTCTGCGCCAGCGCGCTGTCGGCCTGCTCACCGCCGAAGGCCGGCGTCTCGATCCGTTCGAATACGCCATCCGCGCTCAGCGAGCGGAACTCCGACTGGTATAAAAAGGTAGATTGCTCTGAGTAAACAAAACCGGGAAAGGTTTCGTTTTCCGTTGTCAATGTAGCCACAAGACCACTCCTTTGCGTTGCCCGCACTAATGATAATAGTTATGCGAATGATTATCATTAGTTATAAAGATCGGTAAATTACACCGCCGCCCGGCGCGGGTCAATCACCGTTAGCGTAATAATTAATGAATAAAACGCTCAGGCATGGCAAATGCACGTTACAGTGCAACGCGGATTAATATACTGATTTAATAGTAAATAAACGTAGTTACATCGTCACAATCATGCCAGTAGCGGCCCAGAAAGCGGCGGCCTGCACGGCACTGCGGGGTGAGTGTCTTAAGCAGTTCTAATTCAAAGGTCTGGGTTTGCGCATCAATTGCCACCATGCGCGCATCCAAAAAATCAAAGTAGCGGCGCACCTGCGGGTACAGCGCTTTGAACAGGCTCTCCTTGGCGGAGAACGTCAACGTCAGCATCCGATTGAACGCCTGCGGCCCGCGGCGCAGCGCGGCGCACTCATCCGCACTGACGATGGCGCCCCACAGCTCTTCCGCGCGCGCCTGCGGCATCAGCGTCTCCACGTCCAGCCCGACGCCGCCCAGGCCCTTTTCAGGGTGCACCGCGCACAGCGCGGTATCCGCATTGTGGCTCAGCGCGCCGGCGACGCCCGCCGGCCACTGCGGGGCGCGATCTTCGCCTGGCAGCAGGATAAAACCGCTGAAGCCCAACGGCGCCAGCAGCCGCTGCGCCAGACAGCGCCCGGCCAAATACTCCGCCCGGCGCTTGGGCACCGCGCGCGCCAGGTGCGCCGGCAGATCGAGGCCCGCCTCGCGAAAGCGCTCGTCACGATAGTCCGCCAGTGAAAAACGGCAACGCGCCACCTGCCCAGGGTAATCAGCCAGGTTAAAAAGTTCGATATCGCGGATAAAAGCGGGCAACGAGAGGTTCCTTGAACAATGCGCAGAGCGATGATTTTAGCCCCGGCGCTCCCCGGCAACAACGACTATTCCTCTCCCCCGCCGCCGGGGGAGAGGAACGCAGCTTACAGAATGCCCTTCATGGTTTTTTCAAAATCGCTCCAGGCGCAGAAGCCGTCCTTGTCGATTGGGCAGCCTTTCAGCGCCAGGGTCACGCGCTGCGGCGGGTTTTGCAGCGTCAGCGGCGTGGCTTTGCGCAGTTGATCGGTAGACTGGTAAACGTATTCAATCTTCAGCAGCTCGCGGTCATTCTGCTTGTCATGCCAGCGCTGGAACACCAGCTTGCCGCCGATCGGCGTTTTCTCGTACTGCTGCGGCAGTTGATACGGCTGGAACTGCATCGCCGACAGCAGCGAAGCGATATTCGAATCGTGGCCGACCAGCACCGTCAGCTTGGGCGCATCCGGTTTGCGTTCGCCGAGCAGCGCGCCGTTGATGTAGGTCAGCAGCGGTTTGGCGACGTTCTGCGCCACCACCGGCGAGGTGAACAGCGAGTCCTGATAGCCGTCTTTCAGCTGCGCCAGCTGCTTCCACTGGTGCGGGGTGACAATTTTGCCCCAGGCCACGTCCTTGAGCGGGAAACCTTCGTAATACTGCAGCATAAAGGCGTCCACCAGCGAGTTGCCCACCCGCAGCGGCCCGGCCACGCCCGGCTCCTTGCCCGGCACCGCGCTTAGGATGCTGGCCTCTTTGGTCAGATCGCAGTGCCGGTCGGTTTTGCAGGCGCTGGAATCTTTATAATCGACGATTTTCGCCAGCTGCCGGTAAGACGCGTCCAGCTTCAGCGAGGCCAGTTTGGCGTTCATCGCCGCCAGCGCCTGTTGATTGAAGGCTGCGCTGCCGTCGGTGATGACCGGGTTGAAGGTCGGGTCCATCTCGCCCATTTTTTCCTGATGGTGCACGCTGACGTCGCAACCGGGGAAAGCGCCGTTGCTGAAGAACTGCGCGGTGGCCACCGTGCGCTGCAGGCTGTTGGCGTATACGTACAGGCTGCCGGCGGCCGGGCAGCCTTCCTGCGGCAGCAGGCCGGTCTGCTTCAGCCAGGCGTTGAAGTAGTGCCCCATATACACTTCCAGCACCCCGCCCTTGGTGGTCAGCAGCCCGCCCGGCGTTTCCCATGCCGGCCAGGCCCGCGGCGTGGACTGCGCCAGCACGCTGCCGTTATTGGCCAACGGCGCGCGCAGGTTGTGGCGGCTCATCACCAGCACCTGCTCCAGCTGATAATCGTTGGTTTGCGCCAACGCGCTCCCGGTGAAGAATAAAGGCAGGCACAGCAATAACGTTTTTTTTCTCATCCGCAGAGGCTCCCGGAAAGTGATTATTTTTAATGTGTTAGCTTTCGCCCGGCTATGATGGCGGGGTTGGTCGCCCAAGTGTGTGATGGGGTTCACGGGAAAAGATCGTACCAGCGGCCATCTTCCGATGGCCGCCGCAGGTGAGTTTAGAACCACAGGCGCATGATCGGCCAGCCGATCAGCAACAGCGCGGCGATGTACACCACGCCGAGGATGCCCCCCAGCCGCCAGTAATCTTTCGATTTCACGTAGCCGCAGCCGTAGATGATCACCCCCGGGCCGGTGGCGTACGGCGTCAGCACGCCCATGATGCCGATCGACAGCACCAGCAGCATCGACAGCTGTTCCATCGGCACCCCCGGCAACCCTTTCCCCACCGCCAGGATCACCGGCAACAGGGTGGCGGTATGCGCCGACAGGCTGGCGAACAGGTAGTGGGCGAAATAGAACACCAGCACCAGCGCCACCACCGTCATGTTGGGCGAGAAGCCGCCCAGGTGGGTGCTCATGGTCTGGGCGAACCAGTCGATAAAGCCGGAGCGGGTCAGGCCGTTGGCCATCACCACCAGCGTCGCCAGATTGACCAGGGTGTTCCAGGCGCTGGAATATCGGGTGATGTCCTTCCACGAGACCACGTGCAGCGCCAGCATCAATGACACCGCCAGCAGGCAGACCGCGGTGGCGTCCAGCACCTTGCCGCCGAACACCCACAGGCACAGGCTGAACAGCACCAGGCCGATCAGGGTGTATTCCTTGCGGGTCAGCTTGCCCATTTCGCCCAGCGCGGTGTTGGCCCAGGCCGCCACTTCGCTGCTGTGGGTCACCCCCGGCTTGTACAGACAGTAAGAAATCAGCGGCGCGACGATCAGCAGCAGCAGGCCGACCGGCAGGAACGCCAGGAACCACTGCATCCAGCTGATGTGTACCCCGGCGATTTTGCCGACGAACTCGATGCCCAGCACGTTGGGCGCCGCGCCGGTCACGAACATCGAGGAGCTGATGCTGGTGCCCACCACCATCATCCACATCAGGTAGCCGCCGATGCGTCGTGAAGAGGGATCGTTGGGGAAGGAATCGAACAGCGGCGGCAGGTTTTTCACCACCGGGAACACCGTGCCGCCGGTGCGGGCGGTATTGGACGGGGTGAACGGCGCCAGCAGGATGTCGATGATCACCACCGCATAGCCCAGCGTCAGGGTGCGCTTGCCCATAAACTTCACCAGGAACAGCGCGATGCGCCGCCCCAGCCCGGTGGCCTCGTAGCCCAGCGCGAAGATAAAGGCGCCGAACACCAGCCAGACGGTGGTGCTGGAGAAGCCCGCCAGCCCCCATTTTAGCGCTTCCTTGCCCGCTTTGAAGCCAGGTTCGGCCAGTTCCTGCGCGCCGAACAGCACCCAGTTGGCGCTCAGCACGCTGGCGGTCACGGCGATAAAGCTGATGGCGGTGGCGGGGATCGGCTCCAGAATCATGCCGACGATCATCGCCACGAAAATGGCGAAGTAACGCCAGGCCTGCGGCGGCATGCCGCCGGGCACCGGTATCAACAGCAGGATCGCGAGCACCGCCAGCGGCGCTATCGCTTTCCAGATTTTTTCCTGGGTTTGGGACATGGGGATTTCTCCTGAAGGTTATGATTCCTGGTCACCCGGCTGCGGCAGTTGCGCCAGCAGCCAGGTCACGATCAACAGGTCGGCGCTGCCGCCGGGGCTGAGATTGCGGGCGATGCACTCGGCGTCGAAACGCTGCATGTCCTGCGCGCCGTTCTGCGCCAGCAGCGCGGCGGCGCGCCGCTGCAGCCAGCGCAAGCCGCCGATGCCGCCGCGCGAGGCGACGTTGGTGTCGTCGTTGTGGGCCATCAGCCACAGCAGGCTGTCCGTCAACGCCCGTTGTTCGCCCTGTCCCGCCGCCATGCGCCGCCGATACAGCGGCAGCGCGCCGGCGATCACCAACCGGAAACCGGACTCCGCCTCACCGCGCGCCCCGCTCAGGCCGTGGGCGGCGAACAGCCGCTGGCCGGCGGTTTGCCCGACGTTGTTGCGCCGCAGTTCGTTCGCCACCAGCCCCTGGCACATCGCCGCGGTTTCGGCGCACAGCGTTTCGGCGCTTATCGCACGGCGCTGCTGGTGCAGGCGGCCGAAGGCGGCGCACAGCAGGCCGAGCGAAAACACGCTGCCTTTGTGGGTGTTGACGCCGCCGGTCGCGCGGAACATGTGGTTTTCACAGGCCATGCCGAGCGGCCGCAGCCGCGCCAGCTGGTGTTCCACCGGCAGCGTGGCGTCCTCGCGGCCCTGGCGGATAAAGCGCGGCAGCCACGGGCCGATGGCGCGGGCGCTGCGGTAGAAATGGCCGAGATCCATATCGCGGTGCGCGCCGGTGTTGTGGCGATCCACCAGCCCCGGCTTGGGCGTGAGGTTGACCTCCACCAGCAGCGCGCGGTAGGCGGCGCGGGCGAAGTCGCAGACCGGCTGCGGCGCGGGCGAAGGCGAATTAACCGGCTGAGAGCGCATCATCGAGCATCCTTTCCATTTCACTCAGCAGCTCATCGCTGCCGTGGCGCCGCTGACGGGCGCAGATCCTGGCCGGCTGGCCGCACAGCAGGCAGCGGCGCGCCGGTAGGCCAACGTCGCGCCGCGACAGAATGCGCCCCTGCGGATTGATCACATCGATGTCCCACAGCCGGCCTATCGGCTGGCGCGCTTCCAGCTGCATGGCGCAGTCCTTCACCCGCAGAGCGTCGACCGGCAGCGCCAGATAGCCTTCACAACCGGTCGACAGCGCCAGCGTTTCGGCCTGCAGGCAGCGCCAGCCCTGCTCCGCCAACAGCCGCTGCAGCGCCCGCCACCCCAGGTTGAAGACGCCGCGCGTCAGGGCGCTGTCTTTCACCGGCCCCGGCGCCACCAGCGTCAGCACCAGCAGCGTGCACCTATGGCGCGCCAGCCACGCCTGCTGGCGGGTCTGGCGGCATTCGCGGCTGGCCAGCAGCGCCGGCAGGCTCACCGCGCGGTTGGCGGCTAAACGCGGATCGACGGCGGCCATGGCTTACTCCGCCACCTGGTGAACCACGTCGATCACCGAGCCATCGCGGTAGCGCACCACCGCCACCACCTTGTCGGTGAAGGCGATCGGCGCCGGTTCGCCGGTCAGCTGCAGCGCACGCTGGCGCAGCCAGCCGATGTCGACCACCTCCAGCCCGGCCTGCCGCAAGCGTTGCGCCAGCTCCGGCCGCGCCGGATTGACCGCCACGCCGTGGTCGGTCACCAGAATGTCGATGCTCGAGCCCGGGGTAACGCAGGTGGTCACCTGCTCGACCAGCGTCGGGATGCGCCCGCGCACCAGCGGCGCCACGACGATCGCCAGCCGGGCGGCGGCGGCGGTATCGCAGTGGCCACCGGAAGCGCCGCGCAGCACGCCGTCCGAGCCGGTCAGCACGTTGACGTTAAAGCCGGTGTCGATCTCGAGCGCGCTCAGCACCACCACGTCCAGCCGATCGACCGAGGCGCCCTTGGAACTGAAGTTGGCGTATTGGTTGGCGCTGATTTCGATGTGGCTGGGGTTGCGCGCCAGCGACATCGCCGCCGCGCGGTCAAAGCTCTGAACGTCCAACAGCTTGCCGATCAGCCCTTTCTCATGCAGGTTCACCATGGTCGAGGTGATGCCGCCAAGCGCGAAGCCGGCGCGAATGCCGCGCGCGCGCATCTTGTCCTCCAGAAAACGCGTTACCGCCAGCGAGGCGCCGCCGGTGCCGGTCTGCAGCGAGAAGCCGTCGGTGAAGTAGCCGGAACCGGCGATCACCTCGGCGGCGCGGCGGGCGATCAGCAGCTCGCGCGGGTTGGAGGTCATGCGCGTGGCGTCGGCACCGATCTTGTCGGCGTCGCCCACCCGTTCCAGTTGCACGATCAGATCCACCCGATCCTGCGCCAGGCTGGCCGGATGATGCGGATACGGCAGGATTTGCTCGGTCAGCAGCACCAGGGTGCCGGCCGCTTCGGCATCCACCCGCGCATAGCCGAGCGAGCCGCAGCAGGCCTCGCCGCTGTAACCGTTGGCGTTGCCGAACTCATCGCAGGCCGGCACCCCGAGGAAGGCGACGTCGATGTTCAGCTCGCCGGATTCGATCAGGTTGACCCGCCCGCCGTGGGAGTGGATCTGCACCGGCTCCGTCAGCAGACCGCGCGAGACGGCGTCCGCCAGTGGCCCGCGCAGGCCGGAGGTGTAAATGCGGCTCACCACGCCGTGGCGGATATGTTCAACCAACGGTGCATGGCAATCGGTCAGCGAGCTGGAGGCCAGCGTCAGGTGGCGAAAGCCCATCGCCGCCAGCGTTTCCATCACCTGGTTCAGCGCCAGGTCGCCGCCGCGAAACGCATGGTGGAACGAGATGGTCATGCCGTCCTGCAGCCCGCTGCGGCGCACCGCCTCCTGCAGCGAATCGCAGCGTTTGAGATCGCGCGGCTTGCGCGCCTGCAGGTTGGCCTTGGAAACGTCCTGATAGCCCGGCAGATCCGCCGGGTTGGCGAAGGTCATCAATCGTTGTTGGCGGTTCATCATGCTTCCTCCCCGTGCTGCGCCGGTTCTTCCCGTAAGCCGGACAGCGCGGCGCGCTCCAGCACCAGCCGGGCGCGTTCAATCACCGGGCTGTCGACCATTTTTCCGTTGAGCGACACCACGCCGCGCCCTTCTCGCTCAGCCGCTTCGGCGGCGTCCACCACCCGCTGGGCATGCGCCACCTCTTTGGCGGTCGGCGCGTACAGGTTGTGCAACAGCTCAATCTGGCGCGGGTTGATCAGAGATTTGCCGTCGAAGCCGAGCTGTTTGATCAGCGCCGCCTCCTGCAGGAAACCGGCCTCATTGTTGGCGTCTGAATAGACGGTGTCGAACGCCTGAATGCCGGCGGCGCGCGCCGCCTGCAGCAGCGAGCAGCGGGCGAACAGCAGCTCGATGCCCTGCGGCGAACGCTCAGTGCGCAGGTTGCGCACGTAGTCTTCCGCCCCCAGCGCAATGCCTATCAGGCGCGGCGAAGCCTGAGCGATAGCCACCGCGTTGGTGATGCCCTGCGCCGATTCGATCGCCGCCAGCAGGCCGGTGCTGCCCACCGGGCGGCCGCAGTCGGCCTCGATGGCGGCGATTTCCCGCGCCATGTCGATGACGTCCTGCGCGCTGTCGGTCTTCGGCAGCCGCACGATGTCCGCCCCGCCGCGCACCACCGCCTGCAAATCCGCCAGGCCGTAGGCGGAGTCGAGCGCGTTGACCCGCACGATGGTTTCCACCTCCCGATACAGCGGGTGCTGCAGCGCGTGATACACCAGCCGCCGCGCGGCGTCTTTCTCGCGCAGAATGACCGAGTCTTCCAGATCGAACATCAGCGCATCGGCCTGGTAGATAAAGGCGTTGCTGACCATCGCCGCATTGGCGCCCGGCACGAACAGCATGCTGCGGCGCAGCCGGGTTTTATTCAGCGTCTTCATCTTTCGCCTCCCAGGGCAGTGGCTCGCCGCCGCTCGCGCGCATCAGCGCGGTTTCCAGGCGAGCGCGCAGCACGCAGTCCAGCGCGCCCTTGTCGTCGATCATCACCTGCACCGGCTCCACCTGATAACGCTGCAGCACCTCCAACAGGGTGCGGCGGATGGCGGCGCCAAACTGCTTCTCTACGCTGCTGGCGATCAGCAGGTCGTGCTGCGGCCCCTCGGCCGGCGCGATGCGCACCATGACATCGCTGGATTCCAGCGTGCCGGCCATTGCTTCTCGGATAATTTTCATCATTCACCTGATTGTGCGGACTCAAAGGGATGCGGGGCCGCCTTGGCCCGGCGTTGCGTTTGCAGATCCTGCAGGTAGTACAGGGTGTCCGGCGGCACCAGCGGCGCGGCGGCGTGAAAGTCCCCCGCCGCCAGCAGCTTGCGCACCCAGGAGGCGGAGATCGCCGTGCCCTGATACTGCAAACGCTCAATTTCCACCAGCGCGATCGGCGGGCTGGGCAGCGCCGGCGTTTCCAGCCAATAGCGCATGTCGCGGTTGTATTTCGCGGTCACCGCGCAGAAGGGTTCGTTGCCGACAAAGCGGTGGGTAATGCCCAGCGCCGGCGCCAGATGCTGGCGGAAGATTTTCAGATCGATTTCGGTGTAGCAGTCGTCGGCCACGCCCTGATCCTTGATGAAGTAGCAGGGGAAGGTGGCGCGCGAAATCACGTACTGCGAGCCTTCATGCACCGTCAGATTGGGGATATCGGCGGTGCCGGCCAGCACCAGCCGCCGCCGGTCTTCATAGCTGAAGCGCGAGGTGTTTTCCTTCACCAGAAACAGGTGCAGCCAGTCGCACCGCTTGGCCGCCTGACGCACCAGATACTGGTGCCCGCGGGTAAAGGGGTTGGCGTTCATCACGATGCTGCCGATGGTGTCGCCCGGCCGACGTTGGCTCGCCAACTGGGCGGCATAGCGTTTCAGCCGGCACGGGCTGTTTTCCATCAGCACCACGATGCCCGGCACGGTGGCGATCGGGTAAAAACCGCACTGGCGGAACAGCGGCTCGTTCTGCACCTTGGTGTAGATAAACAGCTGGGTGTGATGGCGCTCATAGGCCAGGTTGACCAATTCGGTCGCCAGCGCCAACGCCAGCCCTTCCCCGCGCATCTGCGGGCTAATGGCGACGCATTTGATAATATTGTCGGCGATGCCGCCGCAGGCGAGTAATTTCTCGTTCTGGGTCACGGTAATAAAAACCTCTACCGTGGTATCTATATTCAGATCGTTGCTGCGCAGAAATGCGTTTATCGCCGCTATGCTTTTATGGTCCGATCTTTTCACCCGATTAAATACGGCATCGCCTAACATGATACGCTCTCTGGGTTAACTGACAAATAACAAATGAAATACAAAAAGATATTTTAATTAACATCAGCAATGACAATTAAAACCTTAAAAACCATTAAGATAAAATCACCCTCACGTTCGATGAATCCATGGTAAGCAGAAAAAAAACGCGGATTATTGACCTATTTCACAAACCGATCCCGGTTAATAAGTTATTTAATGTTCTTTATTTGCTTAATTAATCTTATGGTGTTTATTATTGAGATAATCTTTATTTGGCGCCGCAATTCACTTACATTCGCTTAGCATTTTTATTGCAATTACGGGTCGCACTATGGAATGGCTGAACATCCTGATCGTTGAAGACGAAACGCCGCTGGCGGAGATGCACGCGGAGTTTATCCGCCAGAACGGCGGCTGCCGCCAGATTTGGCTGGCGGGCACGCTGGCGCAGGCGCGCATGATGACCGAACGCTTTAAACCGGATCTGATCCTGCTGGACAACTTCCTGCCCGACGGCCAGGGCATTGAGCTGCTGCGCGAGCTGACGCTGAGCGGCTATCGCGGCGGCATCGTGTTCATCACCGCCGCCAGCGACATGGCCACCGTGGCCGAGGCGCTGCGCTACGGCGTGTTCGACTACCTGATCAAACCGCTGGCCTACGATCGCCTGAGCCACACGCTGCACAGGTTCAGCCAGCGGCATCAGGCGCTGAAGGACAAAGCCCGCCTCAACCAGCGGCGCATCGACGAGATGTTCAACACCTACGCCCGCGGCGAACAGCAGGCCGCGCTGCCGGCCGGCATCGACGCGCTGACGCTGGTGAAAATCCGCGCCCTGTTCGAAGAGCCTGCGGCGCGCCACACCGCTGAAAGCGTTGCGCAAAAAATGGGATTAAGCCGCACCACCGCCCGCCGTTATCTGGAGTTTTGCACCGCCGCTCAACAGCTGGGCGCCGAGATTATTTACGGCAAGGTTGGCCGCCCACAGCGGATCTACCGCGCCGTCTAACGCTAAGGCGCGGTTATTTGATCGCCTCTGCAAGCTTGAATGTAACCGCTTTACTTTTTTAGCGCTCGTCAGCATCTTGGTTGGCAGACCACCCCTTTTATCCGCCGACAGGACGATAGCCGATGCGCCTTTTATCCCTGACCGAGATCCTCGCCCGCCGCGACTGGCAAAACCCGGCCTGCACGCATTATCAGCGCCTGGAAGCGCACCCACCGTTCGCCAGCTGGCGCGATGAGGCCGCCGCCCGCGACGACGCCCCCAGCGGCAGCCGACAATCGCTGAACGGCGACTGGCGCTTCAGCTATTTCACCCGCCCGCAGGCGGTGCCGGAAAGCTGGCTGCAGCAGGATTTGCCCGATGCCGGCCACCTAATGGTGCCGGCCAACTGGCAGTTGGCCGGCTACGACGCGCCGATCTACACCAATGTCCGCTACCCGATCCCGGTCGATCCGCCGCGGGTGCCGGAGGATAACCCCACCGGTTGCTATTCGCGCACCTTTAGCGTCGATGACGGCTGGCTGGCCGCCGGCCAGACGCGCATCATCTTCGACGGCGTCAATTCGGCGTTCTACCTGTGGTGCAACGGCCATTGGGTCGGTTACTCGCAGGACAGCCGCCTGCCGGCGGAGTTCGATCTCAGCCCCTGGCTGCAGGCGGGGGAAAACCGGCTGGCGGTGATGGTGCTGCGCTGGTGCGACGGCAGCTATCTGGAAGATCAGGACATGTGGCGCATGAGCGGCATTTTCCGCGACGTCAGCCTGCTGCATAAACCCGCCGCGCACCTGAGCGATATCCGCATCACCACCCCGCTGTACGACAGCTTCAGCCGCGGCGAACTGGTGGTAGCGGCGCACGTCAATCGGCCCGCGCCGCTGCAGGTGCAGGTGCGGCTGTGGCGCGACGGCCAGTTGGTGACGGAAAAAATCCAGCCTTTGGGCAGCGAAGTTATCGACGAACGCGGCGCCTACGACGACCGCACCACCCTGCGGCTGCCGGTGGAGCGCCCGGCGTTGTGGAGCGCCGAGTCGCCCGCGCTGTACCGCGCCACCGTCGCCCTGCTTTCGCCGCAGGGGGAGACCCTCGAGGTTGAAGCCTATGACGTCGGCTTCCGCCAGGTGGAAATCAGCGGCGGGCTGCTGAAGCTCAACGGCCGGCCGCTGCTGATCCGCGGCGTCAACCGCCATGAGCACCACCCGCAGCACGGCCAGGTGATGGATGAAGCCACTATGCGCCACGACATCCTGCTGATGAAGCAACATAACTTCAATGCGGTGCGCTGTTCCCACTACCCCAACCACCCGCTGTGGTACCGGCTGTGCGACCGCTATGGGCTGTACGTGGTGGACGAGGCCAATATCGAAACCCACGGCATGCAGCCGATGAACCGGCTGGCGGATGACCCGGCATGGCTGCCGGCGATGAGCGAACGCGTTACCCGCATGGTGCAGCGCGATCGCAACCATCCGTGCATCATTATCTGGTCGCTGGGCAACGAGTCCGGCCACGGCTGTAACCACGATGCGCTGTATCGCTGGGTGAAAAGCCAGGATCCCACTCGCCCGGTGCAGTACGAAGGCGGCGGCGCCGACAGCGCGGCCACCGACATTGTCTGCCCGATGTATGCCCGGGTGGATCAGGACCAGCCCTTCCCGGCGGTGCCCAAGTGGTCGATCGTCAAGTGGATCGGCCTGCCGCAAGAAAACCGCCCGCTGATCCTGTGCGAGTACGCCCACGCGATGGGCAACAGCTTTGGCGGCTTCGCCCGCTACTGGCAGGCGTTTCGCAGCCACCCGCGCCTGCAGGGCGGCTTCGTCTGGGACTGGGTAGATCAGGCGCTGACCCGCCATGATGCACAGGGCAACCCTTACTGGGCCTACGGCGGCGACTTCGGCGATACGCCGAACGACCGGCAGTTTTGCCTCAACGGGTTGGTGTTCCCGGACCGTACGCCGCACCCGGCGCTGTTCGAAGCGCAGCGGGCGCAGCAGTTTTTCAGCTTCGCCTTCGACCCTGCAACGCTGGCTCTGACCGTCAGCAGCGACTACCTGTTCCGCACCTGCGATAACGAACGGCTTAACTGGCGGCTGGAGCTGGACGGCGTGGAGCGCGCCAGCGGCAGCTTCGATCTGGCTTTGCCGCCGCAGGGCAGCACCAGCTTCACCCTGCTCGACCGGCTGCCGGTGCTGCACCAGCCCGGCGAGCTGTGGCTGAACGTGGAGGTGGTGCAGCTGCAGGCCACCGACTGGTCCGAAGCGCACCACCGCTGCGCCTGGGATCAGTGGCGGGTGCCGCGCGCTTTGCACCTGGCCGCCGCAGAGGCCAAAGGCGCCGCGCCGCAGCTGCATGAAGACCGGCAGGGTCTGGAGATCCTGCATGGCAATCAGCGCTGGCGCTTTGCGCGCGACAGCGGCTGCCTGGAGCAATGGTGGCAGGATGGCGCACCGCAGCTGCTGACGCCGCTGCGCGACTGCTTTATCCGCGCCCCGCTGGACAACGATATCGGCGTCAGCGAAGTGGAGCGCATCGATCCCAATGCCTGGGTGGAACGCTGGAAGCTGGCGGGTATGTACCGGCTGGAGGAGCGCTGCACCCTGCTGCAGGCCGATGCGGTCAGCGACGGCCTGCGGGTAGTGAGCGAACACCAGTTCGGCGTTGATGGGCAAATTTTGCTGCTCAGCCGCAAACAGTGGCTATTCGACGCGCTGGGCGCGGCCAGCGTCAGCGTGGAGGTCGAGGTGGCCGATGCCCTGCCGCCGCCGGCGCGCATCGGCCTGAACTGCCAACTGGCGCAGGTGCAGCCGCAGGCCGAGTGGCTGGGCCTCGGCCCACACGAAAACTACCCGGACCGCCGGCTGGCCGCACAGTACGGCCGCTGGCGGCTACCGCTGGCGGACCTGCACACGCCGTACATTTTCCCCGGCGAAAACGGCCTGCGCTGCGACACCCGCCGGCTGCAATACGGCGGCTGGCGCATCGACGGCCATTTCCATTTCTCGCTCAGCCGCTATGGCCTGCAGCAGCTGATGGCCTGCACCCACCAGCATCTGCTGCAGCCGGAGGCCGGTACCTGGCTGCATCTGGACGGTTTCCACATGGGGGTGGGCGGCGACGATTCCTGGAGCCCGAGCGTGCACGAAGACTACCTGCTGAACGCGGGCCGCTATCGTTATCAGCTGAGGTTAAAACGCGCAGAACGGGGCTAAATCTGCCAAAAGCTCAACGGGTTGCGCATTCTGTAAGCAAACAGTCACAGAATGTGTAATCCGCCTTTGACATGCCGGCGGCGGGTCGCTATGATTCGCCCCGTTCACACGATTCCTCTGTAGTTCAGTCGGTAGAACGGCGGACTGTTAATCCGTATGTCACTGGTTCGAGTCCAGTCAGAGGAGCCATATTTAGAGACGCCCGCTTAAGGAAACTTAAGCGGGCGTTTTGTTGTTGGGTTTTTTAGGTACGGGGCGATGAACGGGCCTTGGCTTCTCTGCCGAACCCCATGGCAGAGATAACGATTAGCCAAGGGTGCAGTATAAAGGCGTTGCGCTAATGCACCGGGTTGGCTTGACGGGACGAAAGAAATGTCATCGCTGCCGCACCAAGAAGTAATGCACCACTCAGCCCAAAAGAACTTTGCCATCCCAGGCGGTCAAAGACCCAACCTCCCGTGGTTGAACCGAGCGCAATCGAGAGCTGAATGACGGCGACCATCAGACCGCCGCCCGCCTCGGCATCCTCGGGCAGCGTCCGCGCTATCCATGTCCACCATCCCGTCGGCGCCGCGGTCGCAAGCATCCCCCACAGGCTTAATAGCGCGGCAACGGTCCAGGCGCTGTGCCCGGCCAGAAGCAACGCTCCGGCAATCGTGGCCATCAGCAAAGGGATCATAATCAGCGTCTGATAAAATCTGGCGTTCAGGAACTTCGTAATTATCAGTGTGCCAACAAAACCGGCTACGCCTATAGCGAGTAGAATTAAGGACAGGCCGGAGGCGTTTACTCGGGTCACCGTCTCCAGAAACGGTCGCACATAGGTAAATAATGCAAACTGCCCCATAAAGAATAATCCACAGGCGATCAGGCCGGTTGATACGCTGGAGAGTCTGAATAGACGAAGCACAGACCTGTGCGGCTTGCGTTCCCTGTCGATCTCCATCGTTGGCAGGCTGACGCATTGCCAAATGAACGCGGCTATCGCAAGAGGCACGAGACATAAAAAGGCCCCACGCCAACCTACGGTCGCCCCCAGATAGCTGCCAAGCGGCGCCGCCACGACGGTTGCGAGCGCGTTACCACCGTTAAAAATGGCCAAGGCGCGGGGTACCTGATGCTGTGGCACCAGACGAATGGCGGTTGCCGCCGACATTGACCAGAATCCACCGATGGTGATACCAATCAGGGCCCGCCCCACCATATAAACCGCATAGCTGGACGCCAGGAAGATAACCATTCCCGACACGGCCATCAGAAACGTCAGCCCCAGCAGAAGATATTTTCGATTCATATTTCCGGCAACCTGAGAGATTGTCAGGCTGGTCAACACCGCCAGCACGCCGGAGATGGCAATCCCCTGACCTGCCAACCCTTCCGTAACGTGCAAATCTCTGGCAATCGGCGTCAGCAGGCTGACCGGCAGAAATTCTGATGCGATCAGAATAAAAACGCAGAACGTCATAGCAAACACGCCGCCCCAGTGTGCGTGTGTTTTATTGCGTGATGTTTTATGACTCGGTGTGGGCATTATTATCTTCTCTGAATATCGCCCCGGCAGAACACAGGCGCGGCCGGGGCGGACGCTATTCATGGAATAACGACAAAACGTGGTTAGGAATGAGGTGCAATGTGACATATTCTGCGTCACATCAGACTGACTGAAGCCAGATTAAAGGCTACCTGCGAACGTCAGGCGGCTTTGCTGAAATTCCTGACTCAGAACCTATCTCAAGTGGGTTTTGAAAAACTGTTCAAATTTGGCAAACGGGATCTTACCGGCAACATTGTCGTAGAGATCCACATGGTTCGCCCCCGGGACAACCACCAATTCTTTCTCTTTGCTGCCGACGGCCTTAAAAGCGTCTTCGGCAAAATAGCGTGAGTGCGCTTTTTCACCGGTCACGATCAGCGCAGGAACGGTGATTTCTTTTGAATAGCTCAGCAACGGCATATTCATAAACGACAAAGGCATTGTCGCAGTCCATGCTCCGGTTGAGTTTACGGAACGTGCATGGAAACCACGCGGCATTCGATAATAATCAAAGAATTCTTTCAAAACCGGGTTGGGATTTGCGGGTAACGTTTCCGGCAGGATACGTTTGGAAGCGGTGACGTTGCCCTTGCCGTCGACATAAATATCATGGCCGCCGGGCGCGAAATCGCCGTTTTCTGCATCCTTCCAGCGCTGCTCGTTCAGATAGTGCAAGACGGCATGGCGATCGGCAGTTGAATACCTGTCTTTACCCTCGCCAACCCCATGCCCCATCGCACGGCTCATGTCATACATCACGCTGGTTGCAACCGCTTTGACGCGCGTATCCATAGCGGCGTCGTTTAACGCCATACCGCCCCAGCCGCAGATGCCGAGCAGCCCGATACGATTGCGATCCACCTCTTGTTGTAAACCCAGGAAATCAACCGCAGCGCTGAAATCCTCGGTGTTGATATCCGGAGAAGCGACGTTACGCGGGTAGCCGCCGCTTTCACCCGTGTAGGAAGGATCGAATGCCAGCGTTACGAAACCCTTTTCAGCCAGCGTCTGCGCATACAGCCCGCTGGACTGTTCTTTGACAGCGCCAAAGGGGCCGCTAACGGCAACCGCCGCCAGCTTACGCTCACCGCGGTCTTTTGGAATGTAGAGATCGCCGACTAAGGTGATCCCGTAGCGGTTCCGGAAGGACACCTTGCGGTGATAGACTTTGCCGCTCTCGGCGAAGGTCTTGTCCCATGTTGCGACCATCGAAACGGGCGCGTTCGGACTCGTTGTTTCAGCATAACTCATGGTTGTCACTCCACTTAATGATGCGCTTAGCAGCATGGCAGGTATGGCGGCCGTCAGTTTTCTGGTGAAAGCTTTCATTATTCGTTCCCCTAAAACACCTTGTTGGCGCAGGTTTCATACGGACAACGCTGCCGTGCTTTGTTGCAATGCGCCCATTATAGTTAGCAGAAATAATGCTGATTAGAGGGAGTAAACTGCTAAGATTAATATCATATTGTTATAAATTGCGATGTGGCTGCGGGTTGATTTGGGAGGTGATACGGATGGCAAAACGGGAAAACTACAATGATCTCTACCTGTTTATGATGGTGGTGCAGGAAGGGAGTTTTACCGCCGCGGCGCAAAGGCTCGGGCTTGCTCAGTCCGGTATCAGCCGTTCAGTCCGCGAGCTTGAACAGCGGCTGGGTTTGCAACTCCTGGTTCGCACCACGCGCAAATTGTCTCTGACACAGGCCGGCGAGCAACTCTACAGAACGGTACAGTCAGGATTTGATGCTTTAGATACCGGGCTCGCCACCCTGGCCTATTATCGCCATACCCCATCCGGTACGGTACGCATCAATGCCAGCCAACACGCCATTGACAAAGTGCTGCTGCCGAAGCTGGCGATATTTCAACAACGCTATCCAGATATCAGGCTTGAACTCATCAGTGAGAGCCGGTTTGTCGATATTATTGCGGAACGGTTCGATGCTGGAGTGCGCCTGGGCCCGGAAGTGGGCAGTGGCATGGTCGCGGTGCGCATTACGCCCGACATGGAGATGGCTGTTGTCGGCACACCTCAGCATTTTCGTCGCTACGGCTTTCCGCAAACGCCGGCAGATTTAGTGGTGCATCCTTGCATCGCTTACCAGTTGGGTGACGGAAGCCTGTACGCATGGGAACTCAATGAGGACGGAAAAAAAATCACCCACCGGCCGCAGGGGCAGTGGGCCTTTGCCGACAGTTATATGGAGACAAAGGCCGCCAGGCTGGGTCTGGGGTTAGCCTATGTTCCTGAGGAACTGGTTGCTGATGATTTAGCACGCGGCACGCTTATCAGGGTTCTGCAGCGTTACAGCTTACGCCTGGAAGGCTCATTCCTTTATTACCCTCATCGTAATGTTTCACCCGCCCTGCGAGCCGTCATTGACACATTGAGAACCTGAAAGAGTACGATGGCATGCCTCCACTGCGGGAAATCAAGCATAGCTCAATGAAGATTGTCCGCTCCCGCCACACAGCCGAGGCAATCAGAATCGCCTCCCCCGGCAGCTCGGCATTTTCCAGGCGGGCTGCCAACGCTCAAGGCAACGCATCACCCCTCATCCCGCTCGGCAATCCGGGCGATCAATGCCCCCAGCAGCGCCAGATCGGCCAGCAGCGCGAAGGCGAAGTAGAACCCGCTCACGCCCGGCGCGGCATAGGTTTGGATCAGCAAAGCCGCCGCCACTGTGGCCACGATGCTCGCGAGCGTTGTCAGCCTGACGATCGCACTCAGCGCCCCCGCCGCCGTGCGGTACGCCACGCCCAGCCCCAGGCCGCCGAGGGCGATGCCCGGCAGCAAGGCCGGCCAAGCATGGCCGCCGAACAGCATCAGCAGCGTTGATAACCACCCCGCCGCCGCCAGCAAAAAGCCGTAGCGGAGGGTTATCAGCGCGCGCCCGTTTTGCAGCGGCCGCCAGCGGGCCAGCGCCGCGCCGCCGATAAACGCCAACGCCAATGCCGCCAGCAGCGTCAGGCCGGCGCCGATGCCCACTACGCTTTCCAACTTCAGCAGCAACGCGCCCGCCGCGACCGGCGCGCTGAGCGCGATGGCGCTGGCCGCCGCTCCCGAGTGTTCCAGCGCGCCCATCGCGCCGTTATTAACATATAGGCTCATCTTCAACTCCCGACATTTCGATAGGATGAAATAAATTCACCACCTGATTCATATGTCGGTAGCCTATCCCCTGTATAATGGGTAAGACAAACTCATAGTTTTCAGCATTAGATGAGAATAATTCAGCCATGAGAAAACCCCGTTTGCCGCCGCTGGGCGCGCTGCGCGCCTTTCACGCCGTGGCCGGTTGCCACAGCTTTAAACACGCCGCCGAGGAATTGGGCGTCAGCGCGACGGCGGTCAGCCACCAGATCAAACTGCTGGAATCGGTGCTGGAGTGCCGGGTCTGCGAACGCAGCGCGCAGGGCGTCAGCCTGACCGAGACCGGCGAAATTTTGTATGCCGGCACCCAGCGCGCCTTCGCCGCGCTGGAACAGTCCGTCGCCCAGATCGCCCGCGCGCATCAGCCGCCGGCGCTGACCGTCACCACTACCTCCAACTTTCTCACCCACTGGCTGGTGCCGCGGCTGGCGGATTTCAAAGCGGAGTTTCCGGCGATCGATCTGCGCTTGCACACCAGCGTCGAGCGGGTGGATCTCAGCCAGCGCACCGTGGATGTCGCCATCCGCTATCGCGAGACGCCGGAGACCGATCTGCACTGCACGCTGCTGCATGAGGATCGTTTTATCGTGGTGGCCAGCCCTGCGCTGGCGCTGGCCTGCGTCGAAGATTTACGCCGGGTGACGCTGTTTCACGTGGAACACCGGCAGGTGCCCGCCGACGCGCCAACCTGGGAAAACTGGCGGCGGCGCTACGGGCCGGAGGGATTGAAAGTGGACGCCGGGTTGACCTTCAGCGATGAGACCCATGCGCTGCAGGCGGCGGTGGCGGGCCAGGGGGTGGTGATCGCCAGCGAGCTGCTGGCGCGCGACCTGTTGCAGCGCGGCGTGCTGGCCGCGCCGTTCGAGATGTCGTTGCCCGGCGCCAACTACTATCTGGTCGCCACCGAAGAGACCGCGCAGCGCCCCGATATCATCGCCCTGCGCGAATGGCTGCTGCGGCAAATGACGGCGGGTTAAGCGGGCGCAGACAGGGCATTCTGGCCCGCCGGCGCCGTCAGGAAAGCGCGGCCACCTCGGCCAGCAGCGTCTCCGCAGCCAGCTTGCCTAAATGATTGGAGGCCAGCGGGCTGTCGCCGGTCAGCAGCCGCCGATCCTTATGCACCTTGCCGGTGATATCCGCATTGATGATTTTTACCCCCAGCTCGCGCAGGCGCTCGCCCACCAGCCAGGGCATCGGGCCGGGAATATAGCCGATGTCGAGATTGGCGCCGAGATCCAGCGCATCCGGGAACACGCACATTTCGTAACCGCGGAACAGGAAATCCTCCTTGCTCTCGCCGATCCCCGCCGCCAGCAAACCGGCCGGGCCGTGGCAAAGCGAAATCACGTAGCGATCGTTATCGTGCGCCCAGTACAGCGTTTTCTTAACGTCTTCGCTGAACGGAATGCCGTTAAGCGCGCCGTGGCCGCCGGGAATAAAGACGCCGATATAGTTGCCCGCATCCAGATCCTTCACCACATCAGACAGCTTTTTCGGCTGCTTGAGCTGATGACGATATTTTTCATAGGTGGCTTTAACCGCTTCATCCTCGCCGGGGAAGGCCCACATTTCCAGCTTCACCGGATCGCCCGAAGGCGTGGCGATGTCGATCTCAAAACCGGCCAGATCCATATGGTGCATCGGCAGCAACATCTCAACCGGATGGTTGCCGGTGGAGAAGAACTTGCCGTTTTGCATCAGCAGGTAGCGCTCCTGCGAGGCGATCATCAGCACCTTCCACTTCCCGCCGCGATAGGCGTTCGGGTAGCCGGCGCCCGTGAAATCGGTTTTGGACGAGGTGTACTGGCTGAGGGAGTAAGGTGATGGAAAGAAAGCGTTTTCTTCCGCCACATCCGGGGTCGGGTTGCGATCTGCGGATTGTAAATCGGTCATGATTATCTCCATATTCACCGTTGCATGGCCCTTTCAGCTTAAATAATCGCCGCCGGAACCACAATGAGGGGTATCCTCAACAGAGGCGCCGTCACAGCAGCGAAATGACGCGTTTGGCGGTCACTTTAGCCGACTGCGGGTTTTGGCCCGTCACCAAACGCCCGTCGTTCACCGCGTATGGCACAAACGGCAAAAACGCTTTTTCATAGCGCGCACCGCGCTTTTGCATCTCGGCCTGGGCGTTGTAGGGTATTTCGCGCGCCACCCCCGCCAGCACTTCCTCTGTCCACGAAAAACCGGTGATCCGGCGCCCCGCCACCAGCAGCTCGCCATCCGACAACCGTACGTTGAGCAACCCGCAATAGCCGTGGCACACCGCAGAGACGACGCCGCCATGCTCGTAAATCTCGCGGGTTATCCGCTGAAGCGCGGCGCTGTCGGGAAAATCCCACATGACGGCGTGCCCGCCGGTGAAGTAGATGGCGTCGAAGTCCGCCGGATCGACCTGCTCCGGGCCCAGCGTATTTTCAAGCAACGCCATCCTGGCGGGGGTATTGAGCCAGGCTTTCGCGGCAGCATCCAGCGCCGGCCATTTGAGCGAACGCGGCTCCAAAGGCGTTGGCCCCCCCTTAGGGCTGACGATGTGCTGCTCGTACCCTTGCTCGGCGAAAATATCGTAGGCGTGGGTCAGTTCCGATAGCCAGAGCCCGGTCTTATGCGCGAGGTTGTCATAGTGTGAGACGTTGGTGACAACGTGCAAAATACGTCTGTTCATGGAAAACCTCTTGGGGGAATAAGAATAAATAGTCACCGTCGGAAACGGCGCGGCGGGCGGCTCTTAGCGCCGCGCTTCGCCGTCCGCCCACTCTTGCCAAATTTCTGCCAACCCGTCGCGATAGCTCGTGACGGCGAAATCGGGGAAACGCCGTTTGAACTGCGACGACTCGAACAGGTTGTCATGCTCATAACGCGGCAGCAGTTCCCGCATTTCACGGGCGCCGGGCGAGAACAGGCCTGCAGCAGTCAGCATCCATTTACCGATGACGGAGTAAGAAACCTTCTTGCCGAACGTCTCACACGCCAGGGCGGCGAATTGCGCATAGGTGAGCCGCCGATCGCAACAGGGCAAATGCCACGTCTGGCCGAAAGCGTCGGGGGTGTTGCCAAGCAGCGCCAGCGCACGGCTGGCGTCGGGCGTCCAGATCAGCGTACGCAGCTTATCGTCGCGCACCGGAACGCGCGGTTTCTCCCCCGCTTTCAGCCTGTCGACGATCAGCGCATTGGTGAAGCTCTGCGTTTTACCCGGCCCATAAAACTCGGGCGCGCGGCCGATCAGCACCGGAATGCGCTTTCGCTTCATCTCTTCGAGCACCTTCTCGGCCATCAGGGCGCGCACCCGCCCCTTGCGCCCGCGCGGCGCGAACGGCGTCGCTTCCGTTTGCGGATCGCCGTTCTGCGGATACATATAGGTATTGTCGAAGTAAACGAAGCTGGCGCCCACCGCGCGGCTGGCGTCGAGCGCATTCTGCAGCATGGCCGGGAACTGCGCCTCCCACAGCGCCGAATCCGGCGGCAATCCGGCGGTGAAGTACACCACATCGCTGCCCTGCACCGCCGCCAGAGTCTGCTGCGCATCGAGCAGGTTGGCCGCGACCAGCCCGTCGCTGTCGTTGACCTTCCTCGGGTTGCGGCTCACCAGTCTCAGCTCGTCGGCGTACGCGCGTTTCAGCTCGCGCGCCAGTTCTTGGGCGATCTGGCCATTGGCGCCCAGGATCGTTTGCATTTCAGTTCCTCATCTCGGCAAAGAAAAGCCCCGCCCGGTCGGGCGGAGCAAAATCGGGCGGTACGCCTCAGCTGTTTACGAACGCCAGCAGATCGGCGTTGACCCGATCGGCGTGGGTGGTCGGTATGCCGTGCGGCGCGCCCTGGTAGGTCAGGAGCTTACCGTTCTGAACCAGCTTGGCCGACAACGGCCCCGAATCCTGATAAGGCACCACCTGGTCGTCGTCGCCGTGGATCACCAGCACCGGAATGGAAATGTTCTTGAGATCTTCGGTGAAATCGGTCTGCGAGAAGGCGACGATACCCTCGTAATGCGCCTTGGCGCCGCCCATCATGCCCTGCCGCCACCAGTTCCAGACAATCGCCTCCGAAGGTTTGGCGCCCGGGCGGTTATAGCCATAGAACGGGCCGGCGGGCACGTCGTAGTAGAACTGCGCCCGGTTGGCGGCCAGCTGCGCCTGAAAATCATCAAACACCGATTTGGGCGTGCCCTGCGGATTGCCTTCGGTTTTCACCATCAGCGGCGGCACCGCGCTGATCAGCACCGCTTTGGACACCTTGTCCTCGCCGTGGCGCGCGATATAACGCACTACTTCGCCGCCGCCGGTGGAGTGCCCCACGTGCATGGCGCCCTGAATGCCCAAATCCCTCACCACCGCGGCAACGTCGTCCGCGTAGTGATCCATGTCGTGCCCTTCCCACACCTGGCTGGAGCGGCCATGGCCACGGCGATCGTGCGCGACAACGCGGAATCCCTGGTTCACGAAGAACAGCATCTGAGCATCCCAGTCATCGCTGGACAGCGGCCAACCGTGGTGGAAGTAGATGACCTGGCCATTTTTTGGTCCCCAGTCCTTGTAAAAAATGTCGACGCCATCGCTAGTCGTTACGTAACCCATGTCGTTTCTCCCATTTACTCAGTTGTCAAAAAATGCGGCTTGTGCTGCCTACGGCGCCGGCATGGCGAGCTCCCTGATACCGGTTCACCGACGATCTTGCGTTGATCGTGCAATCAGTATAGGTTTAAAGTTAACTTTAAGGTCAATAGGGGCTCTGCAGAGGGTATGAAAATTGGCGATTTGGCGAAAGCGACGGGGCTCACCCCCTCGCGCATTCGTTTCTACGAAGCTGAAGGCCTGATCAGCCCACCGCCGCGCAAAGGCAACGGCTATCGAAACTACTCGCCCGAGGCGGCCAGCGAGCTGAAGATCATCGACAGCGCCCAGCGCGCCGGGTTTTCTCTGGAGCAGATCCGCCCCTTCCTGCCGCATGGCCGGGAAAGCTGGGATCACGATGAGCTTATCCTCTCTCTCAAAACCCGCGTGGCGGAAATAGAGCGTTTGCAGCAACAGCTGGCGAAGAACCAGGAGGATCTGCTGGCGCTGATCGCCAACATCGAAAAACGGCCCGAAGGGATCTCCTGTGAGGACAACCTGCAGCGCCTGGTTGGCCTGTTGCCGGTCTAGCTGCCCCGTTCCATGCCCCGTGCCACGGCAAGGGCAGCGGGCAGAATGCGAATACCAAGGCCGCCCGCCGCGCCCTCAATCGCTGCCTATCAATGGCGGCGCCTTGAATAGTCGAAAACTATCACAACATTCAACCATACCTATTTTATCTATCCGCTGCCGCTGACTAAGCTTATCCATGAGCCTTCCTTCGCCCTCTCGCGGTTAGGGAAATAAAACTCGATAGTAATCTGTTATTTAGCGCAACACCCGACGCGAGCATCACCCGCATGTCAAGCTAACGCTCTCGCGCGCAGCGCAAACGGCGGCGCAGAGAGCACACCTATGGAAGCAGAGAGCGCATTATGACAACTGAAAGCAAATGCCCATTTTCGGGCGGCGGTAACCAACCCACGCCACAGAACGGCCCTTCTAACCAGGACTGGTGGCCAAACCAACTCAGCCTGAAGCCGCTGCACCTGCACTCCCCCCTGTCCGACCCGATGGATAAAGATTTCAACTACGCCGACGCCTTCAACAGCCTCAACCTGGCCGCCGTCAAACAGGATCTGCACGCTCTGATGACCGATTCCCAGGAATGGTGGCCGGCGGACTTCGGCCACTACGGCGGCCTGTTCATCCGCATGGCCTGGCACAGCGCCGGCACCTACCGCATCGGCGACGGCCGCGGCGGCGCGGGCGAAGGCCAACAGCGCTTTGCGCCGCTCAACAGCTGGCCGGACAACGTCAGCCTCGACAAGGCGCGCCGCCTGCTGTGGCCGATCAAACAGAAATACGGCCGCAACATATCCTGGGCCGACCTGCTGGTGCTGACCGGCAACGTGGCGCTGGAATCGATGGGCTTCAAAACCTTCGGCTACGCCGGCGGCCGCGCCGACACCTGGGAACCGGACGACGTCTACTGGGGCTCGGAAAAAATTTGGCTGGAGCTGAGCGGTGGGCCGAACAGCCGCTACTCTGGCGACCGAGACCTTGAGAAGCCGCTGGCTGCGGTGCAGATGGGCCTGATCTACGTCAACCCGGAAGGCCCGGACGGCAACCCCGATCCGATCGCCGCCGCACGCGACATCCGCGAAACCTTCGCCCGCATGGCGATGAATGACGAAGAGACCGTGGCGCTGATCGCCGGCGGCCATACCTTCGGCAAGACCCACGGCGCCGGCCCGGCGAGCCACGTAGGTGCCGATCCTGAAAGCGCGGGCCTGGAATCCCAGGGCCTCGGCTGGCACAGCTCCTTCGGCACCGGCGTGGGCAAGGACGCGATCACCAGCGGCCTTGAGGTCACCTGGACCACCACCCCGACCCGATGGAACCACGACTTCTTCAGGCACCTGTTCGAATACGAATGGGAGCTGACGCAAAGCCCGGCCGGCGCTCACCAGTGGGTGGCGAAGGACGTTGGCGAGACCATCCCCGACGCCTTCGATCCGAACAAAAAGCGCCGCCCGACCATGTTGACCACCGACCTGTCGCTGCGCTTCGACCCGGTTTACGAAAAAATTTCGCGCCGCTTCTACGAGCACCCCGAAGAGCTCGCCGACGCCTTCGCCCGCGCCTGGTTCAAGCTGACCCACCGCGATATGGGGCCGCGCGCCCGCTACCTCGGCCCGGAAGTGCCGGCGGAACAGCTGATTTGGCAAGATCCGGTGCCGGCGGTCAACCATCCGCTGATCGACCAGCAGGACATCGCCGCGCTGAAAAGCCAGGTGCTGGCCGCCGGCCTGCCGATCTCGGCGCTGGTTTCCACCGCCTGGGCTTCGGCCTCCAGCTTCCGCGGCTCCGACAAACGCGGCGGCGCCAACGGGGCCCGCATTCGCCTGGCACCGCAGAAAGACTGGGCGGTCAACCAACCGGCTCAACTGGTGCAGACGCTGGGCACGCTGGAACGCATTCAGCGCGCCTTCAATGATGCCCAACCGGGTGACAAACGCGTCTCGCTGGCGGACCTGATCGTGCTGGCCGGCTGTGCGGGCGTGGAGCAAGCGGCGAAAAACGCCGGTCTCCAGCTGCAGGTGCCTTTCGCGCCGGGCCGCACCGACGCCAGCCAGGAGCAGACCGACGTCGAGTCCTTCGAGGCGATGGAACCGGCAGCCGACGGCTTCCGCAACTTCCTGAAGGGCAAATACCAGGTGCCGGCCGAGGTGCTGCTGGTGGACAAAGCGCAGCTGCTGACGCTGACCGCGCCGGAAATGACCGTACTGGTCGGCGGGCTGCGGGTGCTGGGCGCCAACGTCGGCGACGCCAAACACGGCGTCTTCACCGATCGGCCGCAGGCGCTGACCAACGACTTCTTCGCCAACCTGCTGGACATGGGCACCACCTGGCACCCGGTCGGCGATGACGGGATCTTCGAGGGGCGTGACCGCCACAGCGGCGCCGTCAAGTGGACCGGCACGCGCGTCGATCTGGTGTTCGGTTCGCACGCGCAGCTGCGCGCCCTGGCCGAAGTGTACGGCAGCGCAGACGCGCAGGAGAAGTTCGCGCACGACTTCGTCGCCGCCTGGAATAAGGTGATGAACCTCGATCGTTTCGATCTGGCGTAAGTTAACCTGCAGTAAAAAAGCCCGCCCCGGGCGACCCGGGCGGGCTTTTTCACGCCCCTTCCGTCGGAAACAACCTTTCGCTGAGAAAGTCGATAAACACCCGCAGCTTGGGCGCCAGATATTTACTCGACGGCCAGACGATGCGAAAGGCGCCCTGATGCTCGGTGTGCTGCGCCAGCACCTGTTGCAGCGCGCCGCGCCGCAGCGGCTCCCGCACCATAAAATCCGGCAGGCAGGCGATCCCCAAACCGGCCTGCGCCACCTGGACCAACGCCTCGGTGGTATTGCAAATCATGGTCGCCGGCAGCTCCAGCGGCGCCTCATCCGGCAGGTGCCGCAGCGGCCAGGGTTCGAAACGCCCCGAACTCGGAAATTTATGCTGCAGGCAGGCGTGGTGCAACAAATCCTGCGGCGTCTGCGGCAGGCCGCGCCGCAGGAGATAATCGGGCGCCGCCACCAGCATCAGCCGGAAGCGGCCCAGCCTGCGCGACATCAGCCGCGAGTCGGCCGGTTCACCGGTGCGCACCACCGCGTCAAACCCTTCTTCGACGATATCAACCAGGCGATCGGTAAAATCCACGTCCAGCGCAATGTCCGGGTAATGATGCATAAAATCCGTCAGCACCGGCAGCATCAGCCCGCTCACCAGCGGCAGGCTGATGCGCAGCTTGCCGCGCGGCGCCGCCCGGCTGTCGGCCAGCTCCAGCTCTGCCGCAGCGATCTCCGCCAGAATGCGCCGGCAACGTTCGAGAAACTGCGCCCCCTCCGCCGTCAACGTAATGCTGCGGGTGCTGCGGTGGAACAACCGCACCCCGAGGCGCTGCTCCATGCGCGCCACGCTTTTGCCCATCGCCGAAGATGAAACGCCCAACAGCCGCCCGGCGGCGGAAAAACTGCGGGTTTCCGCCACCAGCACGAAGGCCTGAATGCCGCTGAGACTGTCCATAAGCTTCTCCGCTGATATTGGACATTTTTGTCCGCTATATATGGAAATTTAGCCTATTTTTCTTTCCTGCGTGAAGGCCTACCTTAATGACAACGCCGCTGGGCGGCTCTTCCTCTGACAGGCAGACAATAACCATGACGCAAATCACCTCCACCGCAGACCGCACTTCCCTTCGCGAATGGCTACAGCTGCTGGCCGCCTGCCTGACCGGCATTCTCATCCCGCTGAGCTTCACCGGCCCGGCGGTGGTGCTGCCCTCGATTGGCCATGCGCTGGGCGGCAGCGCTGCGCAGCTGAGCTGGGTAGTCAACGGTTACATCCTGACCTACGGCAGCGCCATGATGGCCGCCGGCAGCCTGACCGATATCTATGGGCGGAAAAGAGTCTGGCTGTTGGGGCTGGCGGCCTTCGCCGCCGTCACCCTGATTATCCCCTATGCCCCTTCCGTTATCGGCATCGATGCGCTGCGGCTGGTCCAGGGATTGGCGGGCGCCGCCGCCTTCGCCGGCGCCATGTCGTCGCTGGCGCAAAGCTTCCACGGCCCGTTGCGCACCCGGGTATTCAGCCTGCTGGGCACCACCTTCGGCATCGGGCTGGCGTTCGGCCCGTTGGCCGCCGGCTGGCTGGCGGATGCTCTCAGCTGGCGCTGGGTTTTCATCGCCACCGCCCTGATCGCCTTGCTGGGCGTGGCGCTGGTGTTGCGGCATGCCGACGAATCCCGCGATCCGCACGCGGCAGGCCTCGACTGGCCGGGCGCCGCCGCGTTCACCGCTGCGCTGGCGCTGTTCACCTACGCCATTTTGCTGGCGCCGGAGCATGGCTGGAGCAATGCCGCCGTTCTGGCGCCATTGCTGGCGTCGCTGGCGGTCTTCATCGCCTTCGTGTTTATCGAAAAACGCGTAGCGCGCCCGATGCTCGATCTGTCGCTGTTCAGCAGCCCACGTTTTATCGGCGTGCAGGTGCTCGCCGCGTCGCCGGCCTTCTTCTTCGTCATTCTGATCGTGATGCTGCCGGGCCGCTTTATCGGCATAGACGGCCTGAGCGCCCTGGCCGCCGGCAAAAGCATGATCGCCCTGGCGGCGCCGCTGCTGGTAGTACCCTTTGTGGCGGCGCTGCTGGCGCGGCGCATCACCGCAGGTGCGCTCTCCGCCCTGGGGTTATTGCTGGTTGCCGCGGGCCTGGCCTGGCTGGCCGGGGAATTGCCGCAGGGCGCCTCCGGCCTGATGGCGCCAATGGCGTTGATCGGCGTCGGAATAGGCCTGCCCTGGGGCTTGATGGACGGCATGGCGGTCAGCGTGGTGGAGAAGCAGCGCGCAGGCATGGCGACCGGCATTTTCAACGCGGTGCGCGTTTCCGCCGACGGCATCGCCATCGCCATCGTCGGCGCACTGCTGGCGACCTTGATCCAGGGAGGGTTGCAGAATGCCTTGCACGGCGGCATTGACCCGCAACGGCTGGCGGAAGCGGCCAGCCGCGCGGCGCTCGGCGATATCGAGACGCTGCCCGGCCAGCGCGCCTTGATGCTGCAGAACTATAACGACGCCTTGCGCACGCTGCTGTATAGCCTGTCGGCCGCCAGCGTGGCGACGGCGCTGCTGGTATTCGCCCTGCTCGGGCGACAGCATGCCCAGGGGGCGGAGTGATCCCGCGCCCCCTCCAGCGGCAAGAGCAGCAGCCGGCAGGGTACCCATATTAGCGCTATCAACGCCGGCGCCACCGCACAAAAATCGACCAGAAAATTGATAAGATTTATTGGGTTATGCTAACTTCGCCATTCCAATGTGTGAACAGCACAGCATATAAATACAAAATCAATAATAGCCCCTACGGCAAGCGGCATAACCGGCTTCAGCCGCGAGTCGCCGCAAGCTCTTCCGCAAGCAGGGCCACCAGCTGCGCCGCCGGCATCGGCCGCCCCAGCGCCACGCCCTGCCCGGCCCATAACGACATAAACTCCGCTCGCCCCGCTTTTGCCGCCGCCTGGCGAATGTCGCCGGTCAGGGCATTTTGCACCGGGTAAGGCAGGATTTGCTGTTCGAAAGGACGCATCCGCTCCATAAACTCGTTGACGATGCCGCGCGCCGGCCGGCCGCTGAACGTCCGCGTCAGGCGCGTGCTGTCATCGCCGGCGGTGCGTAACGCCGTGCGCCACGCTTCGGCGATGCCCGATTCCGGGCTGCAGAGGAAGGCGGTGCCCAGCTGCGCCGCCTGCGCGCCGAGCAGCATTGCGGCCGCGATGCCGCGCCCGTCCATGATGCCGCCGGCGGCGATAGCCGGGATCTTCACCGCCGCCGCCACCTGCGGGATCAACGCCAGCAGGCCGACCGAAGACTGTTCGACATCGCCGAGGAAGGTTGGCCGATGGCCACCGGCTTCCGAGCCGGATACGCAAACAAAATCGGCGCCCGCCTCTTCCCAGGCTCTGGCTTCCGCCACCGTGGTGGCGGTGCCGATGACCCGCGAGCCGGCTTTTTTGAACTGCGCGACCGTTTCACTCGGCAGCACGCCAAAGGTAAAGCTGACCACCGGCGGGGCGGCCTCCAGCAGCGCCGCGATCTGATCGCGGTTGTTTTCGGCGAACCTGGCCGGAATTTCCGGCTCGCTCAGCCCCAGCGCTTCGCGGAACGGCCGCAGCAGGTGCTGGGCGCGCTTCAGCTCAGCGATTTCCGGGTGTTGTTCATCGAGGAGAAACAGATTGATATTGAACGGCGCGGCGGTCTGCGCGCGGATCTGCTGCACCCGTTCGAGGATCGTCGCCGGTGAAAACAGCGCCGCCGCGCACGAACCCAGCGCCCCGGCGTTGCAGACCGCCACCGCCAAATCCGGCGGCGAAGCGCCGTTCATCGGCCCCTGAACAATCGGATAGCGCAACCCGAGCTCACGGGCAAAAGCAGAAGGTGCCGTCATCAATGTTTCTCCCTGTGCTTGATACGTTCGTCTTCACGGCGGCCATGCCGCCGAACCGACCAAAAGCATAGCACCTTCTCATCGGCTCACCGTGCAGTTAATGCTTCGCCTGCCGCCGATCCAGCGACAGGAAGTGGTGCACCACGGGTTGATCCGGACCGATATGGAAGCGCAGCGCCTCCTGCTGCAGATCGGCGTCGGCGTGCGACACCCGCTGATGCTGCCGCAGGTGCTCCGCCCAGGACTCCACCAGGAACCACTCCATCACCCGCTCCGGATCGCCGGTGTGCTCGGTAATGCCCCAGGCGTAGGCGCCGTCGCGGCGGCGCGCCCGCTCCAGCATCAGCAGCGTGCGTAAAAACGCCGGCCGATCCTGTTCGCGGATGCGGTATTCCACCTGGATCATCACCGGGCCGCGATCGTGCTCGATCGGGGTGTTGAGCAGCGGCTCGGGCCAGTGGTTCGACGGCTGCAGATCGGCCTCGCCCTGCGGCAGGCGCAGGCGGTGAAACGCCAACCCCGCCGCCAGCAGGCCGGCGCCGCCCGCCAGCAAGGTGGCGGCGACGCCAATTTGCTGCGCGACCAGCCCCCACAGCAGGCTGCCGGCGGCCATCGCGCCGTTGAACACCATCAGATAAATCGCCAGGCCGCGCCCGCGCACCCAGTTGGGCAATATCCCCTGCGCCGCCCCGTTCAATGAGGTCAGGGCGATAATCCAGCCGCCGCCCAGCGCCAGCAACAGCAACACCGCCACCCACTGAGGCGGCGCCAGCGACAACGCCGCCATCACCGCCGCGGTGATCACCGCCGCCAGCAGCACCAAACCATCGGCGTTCAACCGTTGGCGCAAGCGCGGCAGCAGCACCGCCCCGAGGATCGCCCCGGCGCCGACCGCCCCTAACAGAATGCCGTAAAATCCGGCGCTGCCGCCCAGCATCTGGCGCGCCACCAGCGGCAACAATGCCCACACCGAGCTGGAGAAGGCGAAGAATACCGCCGCCCGCAGCAAGACCACGTGCAGTTCGCGGCTGGCGCGGGCATAGCGGATACCGGCGCGGAAAGCGCCGAAAAAGTGCTCGGACAGTCCGCTGTCTTCCACCTTCGGCCGTTTCCACCACAGCAGCGCCGCCACCACCAGCACATAGCTCATGACGTCCGCGCCATAGGCCGCGCCGGCGCCAAAGCTGGCCAACAACAGCCCACCCGCCGCCGGGCCGATGGCGCGGGCAATGTTGATGCCCAGCGAATTCAGCGCCACCGCATTGCGCAAATCGGCGCGCGGCACCAGCTCCGGCACGATCGATTGCCAGGTCGGCCCCATCAGCGCCGCGCCGATGCCGCCGACGAAGGTCAGCGCCAACAGGTATTCCACCGTCAGCGCGCCGCTTTGCGACAGCAGCAACAGGCTGCCGCTGACGCAGGCCAGCAGGATCTGCACAAAAATCAGGAAACGCCGGCGATCGAGGATATCCGACAGCACCCCGGCCGGGATCGCCAGCAGGAATACCGGCAGCGTGGCGGCGGTCTGCATCAGCGCCACCGCCGAGGGGTTGGCCGAAAGATCGGTGATCAGCCAGGAGCTGGCGACATCGCGCATAAAGCTGCCGACGTTACCCAGCACCGTAGCGCCCCACAAGACGGCGAATACCGGTATCTTCAAGGGCGCAAAACCGCCCGCTCGGCTCTCAGCCTGTTGCGCCATGCGCCCTCTCCTTCAGATCGTTAACGCCCACCAGCAACAGCGCGCCGGCCAGGCCAATATGTTCAAAAAACCCGTTCATCGCGCCTGCGCGCTCCGCCCCATCCAGCAACCAGAACGGGTTGGCCATCAGCGTCGCCGCCAGCGTAAAGCCGGCCAGCGCAAACGCGCCTAGCCAGCGGCGGAAACCGCTCAGGATCAACGCCGACGCTCCCAGCTCCAGCGCCGTTACCAGGGCGGCGAACAGCGGCGCCGGCCGCAGGCCGAAGTGAACCATTTCCGCCACCGCGCCGTCGAAGTCCAGCGCCTTGACCAGGCCGCCCTGCAGATAAGCGGCGCAGACCGCCAGCAACAGCAGCCAACGCACTGCGGGAACGTTGAGGCGCGCCAATAACCAGATTGTCATCATCGCCCCCTTAGAACGGCGCATTTTGAATAAACGCCAGCAGATCGGCGTTGAAGCGATCGGGATCGCGCTGCGCCAGGCCGTGCGATCCGCCCGGATACACCCTCAGCTCCGCCTGTCTCAACAGCTTAGCGGCTTTCTGCGCAGAAGCGGCAAGGGGCACGATTTGGTCGGCGTCGCCGTGCACCAACAGCGTCGGTGTGTCGACGGCCAACAGATCCGCCGTGTAATCAACCTCGGAGAATTCGCGCACGCAGTCATACAGCCCCTTGATGCCGCCCTGCATCCCCATCAGCCAGAAGCCGTCTATCAGCCCGGCGTTGCTTTCGATCTCGTCGCAGGTAAAGCCGTAGAACGGCACCGCCAGATCGCGGAAGAACTGCGAGCGATTGCCCGCCGTGCCGCTGCGAATGCCGTCGAAGGCGGCCATCGGCAGCCCTTCCGGGTTGGCCGGGGTTTGCAGCATCAGCGGCGGCACCGCCCCCACCAGCACCAGCTTCGCCACCCTGGCGCTGCCGTGCCGCCCGATGTAGCGCACCGCTTCGCCACCGCCGGTAGAGTGGCCGACCAGGATCAAATCGCGCAGATCCAGCGCTTCAATCAGCGCCGCCAAATCGTCCGCATACTGGTCCATCGTGTTGCCGTCCCAGGTTTGGTCCGAACGGCCGTGGCCGCGGCGATCCGCTGCGATCACGCGGAATCCGCTTTGGCCGAAAAACAGCATCTGGTTGTCCCAGGCGTCGGCGGAAAGCGGCCAACCGTGGGAGAACAGGATCGGTTGGCCACGGCCCCAATCCTTATAGAAAATGCGCGCGCCGTCTTGCATGGTGATAGTGCTCATGGTGTTTCCCCCGATCGGTATCGAATAGGACCTGCTCCGGGTAACAGTAAGACAGGGGCAAAAGCAGTGATAACGGAATAATTTTCGGATGATCGCGAATTTTTTTGCTGGAGATGCCGGCGCTGCCGCCGGCGGAGGGATCAGATGTTTTCCAGGTCGATGCCGCGCGTCTTCGGGCCGAACAGCCCGATCACCAGCATCACGATCAGCATGCTGGCGACGATGAAGACGATCACCCCCAGCGAGCCGCCGTACTGCAGGATAATGCCGATGATGATGCTGCTGAACACCGTCGACAGGCGGCTGAACGAGTAACAGAACCCCACGGCGCGGGCGCGGATGTAGGTCGGGAACACCTCGGACTGATAGGAGTGGTAGCTGTAGGTCAGCCAGGCGTTGGACCAGGTGATGAAGAAACCGCACAGAATCAGCCACAGCGGATTATTTTGCAGCGCAAACAGCGAACCGAAAATCACCGTCACCAGGCAAGACAGAACGATCTGCCACTTGTTCTCCATCCTGTCGGCATAGCGGCTGCACAGCAGCGAACCGAGCGGGTACGCCAGCGTAATGAAAAAGGCGTACAGCAGGCTGTGGGTGACGGAGGCGCCCTTGCCGGACAGCAGCGCCGGCAGCCAGTTGCCGAAACCGAAGAAGCCGATGGCCTGAAAAAAGTTCATCACCACCAGCATCAGCGTGCGGCCGCGATAACGCGGCGACCAGATATCCTTAAAACTCCCCTGCCGCGGCGGCAACTCCGCCTCGGCGGTGCGCCCTGGCGGAAACTCCGCCGCTTCGGTCACGCCGCAGCGCCGTTCCATCTCCAGCATTACCCGCCGCGCCTGCGCATAACGCCGCTGCTGCACCAGCCAGCGCGGCGATTCCGGCAGCCCCTTGCGCACCAGCCAGATCACCAGCGAAGCCGCTGCGCCGGCAATCACCACGTAGCGCCAGCCGCTCAGCCCGAGAATAGTTTGCGGCACCAGCCACCAGGACATCAGCGCCACCGCCGGCACCGACAGAAACTGAATGAAAAACGAGAAAGCGAAAGCCCGGGTGCGCAGATGCGCGGGCACCCACTCCGTGAGGTAAGTGTCGATGGTCACCAGCTCAATGCCGAGGCCCACGCCCACTAAAAAGCGCAGGAAGATCACCCACTCCGCCTGCTGCTGGAACGCCAACAGCAGCGAGAACGCGCCGTACCAGGCCAGAGCGAACATGAAGGTGGTGCGGCGGCCGAAGCGATCGGCATAGGGGCTGAGCAGGCTGGCGCCGATAAACAGACCAAGAAAGGTGGCGGAGGCGAAGGCCGCCTGGTCCGACACGCCGAACACCCCCTGCGCGCCGATATGGAAAATGCCGTCGGCGATCAGGCCGGTGCTGATATAGCCGGTTTGAAACAGATCGTAGAGTTCGAAAAAGCCCCCCAGCGCCAGCAGGGCGATAAAACGCCACAGGCCGGCCGAGGCGGGCAAGGCATCGATTCTTGCCGATAAATCCCTTTCATGGATCGGTGCCGCCGCTACAGAATCACTCACCGTTAACCTCGCATTAACATATTTGATAACTTTCTATGCTAGCGATCCGACGGCGGAGTTAAATTTTTAATTAGCAGACTATGAAAAAAAGTTAAGCATAAAAAACTGCAGCAGACTGTTTTACAGCAAAAAAATTTAGCGGCTGTGCTGCTGTTGCAGCCGCCCGCTGCGATAAAAATTGAGCAGGCACCAGCCGAGGGCGATCAGCGCCAACGGCGCGCCGACGAAGCCGATGTTGCCCATGCCCAGATGCAGGCTGACCTGGTTGCCCAGCAGCGCGCCGCCGCCAATGCCGAAGTTGTACAGCCCGGAGTAGATCGACATCGCCACGTCGGTGGCGTCCGGCGCCAGGCTCAGCACCCTGGCCTGCATCGACAGACCGATAGCCATGATCGCCATGCCCCAGACGATGCACAGCAGCGTCAGGTGGTTTTCATCGCCGGAGGCCGGCAGCAGCAGCAACAGGCTCAGCGCCAGCAGCGCGATGGCGCCGATAAAGAAACCCGACGGAAAGCGTTCGCTGAAGCGGCTGAACAACAGGCTGCCGACGATGCCGGCGGCGCCGAACAGCAGCAGCATCAGGGTGGTGAAGTTCTCCGACAGCCCGGCCACGGTTTGGATAAACGGCTCGATGTAGCTGTAGGCGGTGAAGTGCGCCGTAATCACGATGATGGTCAGCATATACAGGCTGACCAGCGCCGGGCGTTTGAACAGCATCGGCACGCTGGACAACGAGCCGGAATGCTCGCTTTTCAACACCGGCAGCAGGCGCCACAGCAGCACCAGCGCCAGGGTGGCGCATACCGCGATGCCGATAAAGGTCATGCGCCAGCCGAGGATCTGGCCAACGACGCGCCCCAACGGCAGGCCGAGCACCATCGCCAGCGCGGTGCCGCCGGCCAGCAGGCTCAGCGCCTGCGCTTTTTTGCCCGCCGGCGCCACGCGGATCGCCAGCGAGGCGGTGATCGACCAGAACACCGAGTGAGCCAGCGCCACGCCGGCGCGGGAAATCACCAGCGTGGTAAAGTTCCAGGCCACTGCGGTCAGCACGTGGCTGGCGATGAACAGGATAAATACCCCGATAAGCAGCCTGCGGCGCTCGATCTTGCTGGTCAGCAGCATGCACACCAGCGAGGCGGCGGCGACGATCCAGGCGTAAATGGTGATGATCAGCCCGACCTGCTCGGTTTGCATCGAGAAGCTGGCGGCGATGTCGCTCAGTAAACCGACCGGAATGAACTCGGTGGTATTAAAGATAAAGGCCGAGACGGCAAGAATGACCACCCGCAACCAGGCGGTTGAACGGGAGACGTTGGCTTGTTCCATATGGCAGGGATCCGGCAGGTGCGAGCAGTAGCGATATTTTAACCAACTGGCGGGATAAATGCGATAAGCGTCACATTTTTATTGCGCGTTTTTTTCGGCGCGCGCTTCCCCGGTGTTCGGCGCATTTCCCGGCTGCCTGCTGTGGAGATATTGTGCTAATCTCTTGAAGCGTACCGATTTTCTTTTCGCCATGCCGCGCATTCCCCGCCTCTGCCGGAGCGCGGCGCAGCATAGGCGAAAATTGCTCAACTGGCGTTTCTCAATGCGAGGTCACTATGTCGGCTATTTATGATTGGTCCGTGCTTGCTTTGCGTAACGTTTACGATCGCCGCATTCAGGGGACGCCGGTGCTGGACTGCGCCGCATTGTTCCCGGACGCGCAGCGCTTTACCGCACACTGGCGGCAGATCCGCGACGAAGCGCTGGCCGTCGCCCATGACCTGCATAATATCCCGCGTTTTCACGAGATCATGAGCGAACAGGCGTCGATCTCCGCCAATGACGCGCGCGACTGGCGCATGTTCATCATGCAAGCCTACGGCCAACCCATCCCCCGCAACCTGGCGCGCTGCCCGACGCTGGCCGGCATCATCGCCGCTTCACCGGACGTGCTGTCCGCTTCGCTCTCCTTCCTGGCACCCGGCAAACAGGTGCCGGCGCACCGCGGCCCGTTCCGCGGCATTTTGCGCGGCTATCTGGTGCTGGACATGCCCAAACGCGAAGACGGTTCGCCCGCTGCGGTGCTGAAGGTCGACGGGCGGGAATATCGGCTGCGCGAGGGCGAGTTCATGCTGTGGGACGATACCTTCGAACACGAGGTGTGGAACGACAGCGAGCAGGTGCGCACCGTGCTGCTGCTGGACGTTCGCCGCCGCGATTTGCCCGGCGGGCTGCGGCTGCTTTCCCGCGCCATCATCGCGCTGGTGCGGTTGAACGTGCGCTGGATCCAGCGCACGTTCTAGGCGGTTATCCGCCGCCCAGATAGGCCTTTCTCACCTCCTGATTGCTCAGCAGCTCTTCGCCGCTGCCGCTCAGGCGGATCTGGCCGTTGACCATCACGTAACCGCGATCCGACAGCTTCAGCGCATGGTTGGCGTTCTGCTCCACCAGGAACAGCGTCATGCCGCTGCGGGTCAGCTCGCGCAACACGCCGAAGATCTGTTTGACGATGATCGGCGCCAACCCGAGGCTGGGTTCGTCCAGCAGCAGCAGTTTGGGCCGGCTCATCAGCGCCCGGGCGATCGCCAGCATCTGCTGTTCGCCGCCGGACATGGTCATCGCCCGCTGGTTGCGCCGCTCCTTCAGCCGTGGAAACAGCTCGAACATCCGCTGCAGATCCTCCTGCACATAGCGATTGCCGACGGTAATGGTGCCCATCAGCAGGTTTTCCTCCACGCTCATGTCCGGGAAGATGCGCCGCCCCTCCGGCGCCTGCGCAATGCCGCTGCTGGCGACGAAATGGGTGGAACGGCGGCTGATGTCTTCGCCGCGAAACAGGATCTGCCCGCCGCTGATGCGCGGCTGGCCGAAGATCGACATCAGCAGCGTGGATTTGCCCGCGCCGTTGGCGCCGATCAGCGCCACCGTCTCCCCTTCGTTCACCTGCAGCGACACCTGCCGCAGCGCCTGGATCGGGCCGTAAAACACGTCGACATTGCGAAATTCCAGCATCGCTTCACTCATCCCGCCAGCTCCTCTTCGTCCGCGCCAAGGTAGGCGGCTATCACCGCATCGTTATGCTGGATTTCCTTCGGCGTGCCGCGCGCGATCACGTCGCCGTGATCGAGCACGATCACCCGATCGGAGATCTCCATCACCATCCCCATGTCATGCTCAATCAGCAGCACCGTGATGCCGTGATGCTGGCGCAAAAAGCGGATAATGCGGCTCAGCGTGGCCGTTTCCACCGGATTGAGCCCGGCGGCCGGTTCGTCGAGGCAGATCATCTCCGGCGTGGTGCACATGGCGCGGGCGATCTCCAGCCGGCGCTGCTGGCCGTAGGACATCTCCCCCGCCAAGCGGTTGGCGCAGTCCACCAGATCCACCACCTCCAGCCAGTAAAAGGCGCGGTCCAGCGCCTCGTTTTCGGCCTTGCGGTAGCCCGGGGTATTCAGCACCCCGGCAATCAGGTTGCGGTTGCTCAGCATGTGCTGCGCCACCAGCAGGTTCTCCACCACCGACATCTCGCGGAACAGCCGGATGTTTTGGAAGGTGCGCGCCAGCCCGGCGCGGTTGACCAGGTGGGTGCCGCCGAACATTTTGTAGTAAAGGCGCGAGCCCAGCCGCTTTGGGTTGATCCAGTCGCCGGCGCGGAATTTTTGCCCCAGCACCTGGATAACGTCGGTCGGCCGCTTGTGGGTATTCAGCAAAATGGCGCCGCCGCTGGCGCGGTAAAAGCCGGTCAGGCAGTTGAATACCGTGGTTTTGCCGGCGCCGTTGGGGCCGATCAAGGCGGTGATGGAGCCGCGCTCCACCTCCAGATTAACGTCGTTCAGCGCCTTGATGCCGCCGAAGCGCATCATCAAATGTTCCACCCGCAGGATAGCGTCGCTCATGGCGCCACCCCCTTGCGGGCGGCAAAGCTGGCGCGGCTGATGCGCACCAGCCCGCGCGGCCGCCAGATCATCATCACCACCATCAACACGCCAAACAGCAACACCCGGTATTCGGCGAAGCTGCGCAGCAGTTCGGGCGCCACCGTGAGCACGAAGGCCGCCAGCACCACGCCGATGGTCGACCCCATGCCGCCCAGCACCACGATCGCCAGGATCAGCGCCGATTCGAAGAAGGTGAATGAGGTCGGGTTAACGAACCCCTGATAGGTGGCGAAAAACACCCCGGCCAGCCCGGCGGTAGAGGCGCCCATCATAAAGGCCGACAGTTTCACCAGCACGTGGTTCAGGCCCAGAGAGCGGCAGGCGATTTCGTCTTCGCGCAGCGCTTCCCAGGCGCGGCCGATCGGCATGCGCGTCAGCCGGTGCTTGATGTACAGCACCAGCAGCACCACCAGAAACAGCACCGCATAGATAAAGATGAACTTGAGGTTGGGGTTATAGCCGATGCCGAGGAACTCGTGGATCGGCACCCCGCCGTCTTTGGCTCGCCGGCCAAACTCCAGGCCGAAAATGGTCGGCGAAGGCACCGAGACGCCGTTGGGGCCGCCGGTCAGCGACATCCAGTTGTTCAGCACCAGCCGGATGATTTCGCCAAAGCCCAGCGTCACTATGGCCAGATAATCGCCGTGCATGCGCAGCACCGGGAAGCCCAGCAACGCGCCCGCCAGCGCCGCCATCAGCGCCCCCAGCGGCAGCATCGCCCAAAACCCCAGCCCCAGATACTGGTAGCCCAGCGCCAGCCCGTAGGCGCCGATGGCGTAAAACGCCACGTAACCCAGATCCAGCAGCCCCGCCAGCCCAACCACGATATTCAGCCCCAGCCCAAGCAGCACGTAGATCAGACCGAGGATCGCTACCGTCAGCAGGTATTTGGTGGCGATAAAGGGAAACAGCAGCGCTATCGCCACCATCAGCGGGATCACCCAACGCATACGGGATTGGTAGCCCAGCGGCCGCACGTACACGCCGTCGTTGCCGCCGTCGAAACGCGCCAGCACCTTGCGCCCGGGGGCGGTTTGCAGGAACAGGCTGAGCAGCAGCCGCCCGGCCATCACCGCCGCGATAATCCACACCAGCCGGTGCGGCTCGAAGTTGAAGCTGTAGCCGTTCAGCACGATGCCGACGATCGGCCCGAACACGATCAGGGCGATAAGCCCCGCCAGTACGGCGTCCAGCAGGCTGCGTTTAACGTCCAGCCCGGTATTGATCAGGGTTTGCGACATGATTTTCTCCCTCACACCTTGGCGACCAACGGCCGGCCGAGCAGGCCCTGAGGGCGGAATATCAGGATCGCCACCAGCAGCCCGAAGGAGAACACATCTTTGTAATCCGAGTTCACCATGCCGGCGAACTGCGCCTCGGCCACGCCCAGCAGCAGCCCGCCGAGCATCGCGCCAGGCAGCGAACCGATGCCCCCCAGCACTGCCGCGGTGAAGGCCTTGATGCCGATGATAAAGCCGACGTAAAAATCGAAGGTGCCGTAGTTCATGGTGATCAACACCCCGGCCAGCCCGGCCATGGCGGCGCCGATCACGAACACCAGCGAGATCACCCGATCGGTATTGATGCCCAAAATCGACGCCATCTTGCGGTCCTGCTGGGTGGCGCGGCAGATGCGCCCCAGCCGGGTGCGCTGGATGATGTAGGTGAGGATCGCCATGCCCAGCAGCGAAGCCACCAGGATAAACACCTTGGTATAGGTGATTTGCACCACGCCGCCGTCGAACTCGACGCGGAACACGCCGCTCAGCAGCGTCGGGATCCCCTGCTGGCGCGGCCCCTGGCTGATTTGCGCGTAGTTTTGCAAAATAAGCGACATGCCGATGGCCGAGATCAGCGGCGCCAGGCGGGTGGAGTTGCGCAGCGGTTTATAAGCGATGCGCTCGATCACCCAACCGTAGACGCCGGTAATGACGATGGTGAACACCAGCGTGCCGAGGATCAGCAGCGGGAACGAGTGCAGCCCGAAGAAAGAGAGCAGCGCCAGGCCGATGGCGCACAGGTAGGCGGAGATCATGTACACCTCGCCGTGGGCGAAGTTAATCATGCCGATGATGCCATAGACCATGGTGTAGCCGATGGCGATCAGGCCATACACCGCGCCAAGGGTCAGGCCGTTGATCATCTGTTGCAGAAAGAAAACGTCCATAATGAGCAGTCTCGCCTGGTGAGGCCGCAAACGAAATCCGACGCGGCCCAAAGGAAGTATCGGAACGGATCCGCCCAATGCGCGGATCCGCTTTTAGTCCATCTCGGCGCATTGCAAACGCTGCAGCCTGAAAGACGCAGGAAAAGGTTAGAGTTGGTGGTATTTGCCTTTGTCATCCCATTGATAGACCACGTAATCCGACACCTTCAGGTCGCCTTTTTTGTCCCAGGCTTTCTTGCCCATCACCGTATCCACATCGTGCGACTTCAGCCATTCGCTGGCCTTGGCGCTGTCTTTGCCGCCGGTGGCGCTGAAGGCGGCGGCGATCGCCTGGATCGACGCGTAGGAGTACAGGGTATAGCCTTCCGGCTCGAAACCGCTGGCGCGGAATTTGGCGATTACCGCCTTGCCGTCCGGGATCACGCGCGGGTCGTTGCCGAAGGTCATCAGCACGCCGTTGGTGTACTGCGGGCCGCCGGCGGCGGTGACCAGTTCTTCGGTTACGATGCAGTCGCCGGAGAAGAATTTGGCGGTAACCCCCTGCTCACGCATCTGGCGCACCAGTGGCCCGGCTTCCGGGTGGCAGCCGCCGAAGTACACTACGTCCGGCTTGACCGAGGCGATTTTGGTGACCAGCGCGTTGAAGTCTTTCTCGCCGCGCGACAGCCCCTCATACAGCACCTCTTTCACCCCGCGCTTGTTCATCGCCGCTTTGGCGGCGTCCGCCAGCCCCTGGCCATAGGTGTCTTTGTCGTGGATCACCGCGATGCGCTTGGCCTTTAGCGTATCCAGCATGTAGTTGGTGGCGATCGCCCCTTGCTGGTCGTCGCGGCCGCACATGCGGAACATGTTGGTCATACCGCGCTCGGTGATCTGCGGGTTGGTGGAGCCGGGGGTGATGGCGATAATGCCGGCCTCGTCATACACCTCGGAGGCGGGCATGGTGGAAGACGAGCAGAAGTGCCCCACCACCGCCGCGACCTTGTCCTGATCGACCAAACGGTTGGCGACCGCCACCGCCTGTTTCGGTTCGCAGGCGTCGTCGCCCTGCACCAGTTTGATTTTTTCCCCTTTAATCCCGCCGGCGGCGTTGATGTCCGCTGCCGCCTGCGAAGCGCCGCGCCAGTACTGATCGCCATAGGTGGCGTTCGGCCCGGAGAACGGCCCGGCGACGCCGATAACGATATCGGCCTGTGCAGTGAAAGCGGTTCCTAAACAACCGATAAGCAGAGCAGCGAGCGGACTTTTAATCAATTTTGATGACATTGTTTTTTCCTCAGCACTGTTTTGATACCCCAGATATCTGGAGCGGCTTCAAGCATGACGGGGACAGCGGAACGCCCGGGGGCGCAGAGCGCGTCACTTTATGTGTAGACGGCGAAAATAATTTGCGTGAGAGCGCAGTCGCATTACCCAAAATTAAGTAAGCAAAAATCCAGCCATTGTGACGGCCAATACATATTTTTTGCTTATTCATCGTACATATAAATTACCGAACCCGGGCGATGCGCCGCCGTGCAGGGGATTGCCGACGGTGCGGGCGGTGTAGCGGCAGGCGGGGAAACAGGCGGGAAATACGTGGGCGCACCATAAAGGTGCAGCGCCGGGTGCAAAGAATTTGCCGGCAAAACCATCGCATAAGCGCGATGAGTGCCGAAAAACAGCGCAAGCTGCTCATTCTGGCAGCAAACGCGCTTTTTTCACGGTTTAGCGCTTTGACAAAGCCCGGCGACGCCGCTATTATTCGCCCCGTTCACACGATTCCTCTGTAGTTCAGTCGGTAGAACGGCGGACTGTTAATCCGTATGTCACTGGTTCGAGTCCAGTCAGAGGAGCCATATTCTTGTTTTTATTCCGCTTTGCAAGTCCCTATATCATTCTGCTTCATCATCGCAATTCCGTCACGGCCCATCAATAATCTCAGCCAGCAACCAGCGTTCAAAATCCTGCAGTGCCGATTCGTTTATTCCCGTTTCCCCCGGTTTTACCAAACAGAACCTTTTGCTCAGGCATTCTGACTCTGGCCAGGGTGCAGCAAGCGCGCCGCTGCTCAGTTCTTTTGCAACGTACATACGCGGCACCAAAGCGACGCCCTGCCCCGCCAGTACGGCAGCTATTGCCATTTCATGAAGGTCATAGCGCACCCCCTGCGCCGGATTATCAAGGATTATGCCGTTTTCCCGGGCATAGTTATGCCATGCTTCCGGATTCTGCCGCCGGTGAATTCGCGGCAGTTCGTTCAACTGCTCATAGAGGTTCTTATTCGTTAACAGTGCGGGATGGCATACGGGCACCAGTTTTTCTTGAAAGAGCAAGCGCATGCGCATGCCTGCCCATGCGGGATGCTCAAAATGCACTACGGCGTCAAAGCCGCTCCCGGCGAGAATGAAAGGGTCGGTTCTGGCGGCAATATTTAACGTTATGTCCGGGTACAGGGCGCTAAAACCGCCCAAACGGGGAATAAGCCAGCGGCTGGAAAACGTCGGCAAGACGGCGATATCAAGATTTTTACTGCCTGCCGGCATACCCATTATGTCCTGGGTATCCCTTTCGAGCCGCTCGAGCGTTTCGCGTGTGTGATGCGCATAGCGCGCCCCAACGGGATTCAGCTTTACCCGGCTTCCGGTGCGATCAAACAATCTGCAGTTCAGCAACGATTCAAGGCGCGCAATCTGCCGGCTGATGGCGCCTTCTGTCAGCGATAACTCCTCTGCGGCCCTGGCAAAATTACCGTGCCTGGCGGCAGCATCAAACGCCTGCAGGGAAGCGCTACTGGGAATTTTTCGGCGCATAAAACGGCCCCCTTGCGCTTTGGATATGATGGCCTTTTAGTGACTTAATATCACTGAACAATGAAATAATATCGATTTATAACCCAAAATCCGGCATGTAGCATGAATAAAAATCATTAAGCAGCTTCGCCAGATCCCCGCCATCATTATACCGCCCCCAAGCGCGAGGAAGGCTGGAATGAATTTTTTGGCTCTTCTGAATCACAGAGATACGCCCGCAACCAACCCTGAGGTATTTATGAAACCTGCGCCTTTCGCATCCCGTCAGATTGGGGATTTCCTGGTTACCGCCCTGAGTGATGGCACCATGTCAGCCAGCCTGGATTTACTGTCAGGCATTGAGACAGCTGACGCCGGGGCAATTCAGCACGATGCCGGGATCGCTGAACCCGGCAATATCCATATCAACTGTTATCTCATCCGCGGCCGGGGGCGAACCATGCTGGTTGACGCCGGTACAGGCGGCATCAACAACGCGGGAGGGCTGCTCGGCATAAACCTCAGCGCAGCCGGGGTCAGCCCTGATGAGGTGGACACCGTCTTGATGACGCACGGCCACCCTGACCATATCGGCGGCCTGCTGGATGCGGAGGGACGGCCTGTCTATAAGCATGCTGAACTTCATCTTCATCCTCTCGAAGCGGCATACTGGCGGGATGATGAAAAACTAAACGTGGCCAATGAGCGCGGGCAGCGCAATTTTATGCTGGCCCGCCGAACGTTAGCGGCTTACGCCCAGCGCCTGCGCTTTTTTGACGGGAGCGAGATAACCGAGGGCATTCTCCCGGTATGGCTGCCGGGCCATACGCCTGGTCACACCGGATTCCGCATTGATTCCGGAGATAAATGCTTATTGATATGGGGAGACATCGTCCATTTCCCGCATATCCAGTCAGCACACCCGGCCGTTTCCATCGTGTTTGACTGCGATCCGGCTCAGGCCGAAGACACGCGGAAAAAAATCCTGGAGCAGGCTGCCAGAGAAAAACTGCTCATTGCAGGCATGCACTTGGGCCCAAAAGGGTTCGCTCACCTTCTTATGGCGGATGCCGGATATCGTCTTGCGTATCCAGAAGAATGAGGGGCAGCCCCCCGGCCTGCACCGGCCGTCCTTCAGATCATGAATATGACTCATGTGGTAATGAAATTAAGTCGCTTTCACTCATCCAACGGCTCTGGCATAAAATATGCAATATTAACTTATTGACAACATGAAGACTGATAAACCATAAAACCGGTCACCACCGGAAAAAAAATTCAGTCTTCATATCAGAAGCTTAGGGTGAAAGAACAGCATGAATAAAGACTTTACATTTACCATTAAGAGCAGTCTTTTCGATGAGAATTATAACCCCTCAAAAAATACGCGTATCACCACCAACTTTGCGAATTTGGCCAGAGGAAAAGACCGCCAGCAGAATTTGCGCAATACGTTAGTGATGATCAACAATCGTTTCAATACGCTGGCGCATTGGGACAACCCCAAAGGCGATCGTTACGCCGTCGAACTTGAAATCATTTCCGTTGAGATGAATATCACCGGCAATGGCGCCAGCTTCCCGGTGATTGAAATATTGAAAACCCATATCGTTGATAAAAAAACCAACGAACGCACTGCAGGTATTGTAGGGAATAACTTCTCCTCTTACGTGCGAGATTATGATTTCAGCGTATTGCTGTCAGAGCACAACAGGAATCAATCCGGGTTTAGCACGCCAGATAACTTTGGCGCTTTGCATGGGAACATATTCAAGTACTTTGTCAACTCAGAGGCATACAGAGCGAACTTTAATAAGCCGCCTGTGATATGCCTGAGTGTTTCAAGTAAAAACACCTATTATCGGACGGGCAATGAGCACCCGGTATTGGGTATCGAATATCAGCAAGATGAACCTTCGCTGACCGATGAATACTTCAATAAAATGGGGTTGCAGGCTCGCTACTTTATGCCAAAAAACAGCGTTGCGCCTTTGGCCTTTTATTTTAATGGCGACTTGCTCAGCGACTACACTAATCTGGAACTTATTAGCACCATCAGCACGATGGAGACTTTCCAAAAGATTTACCGGCCTGAGATTTACAATGCTAATTCTGCAGCTGGAAATTGCTATCAGCCAAGCCTGAATCAACAGGATTATTCTTTAACTCGAATTGTTTATGATCGAGAAGAACGCAGCCATTTAGCTATTGAGCAGGGGAAGTTTACTGAAGAGAACTTTATTAAACCCTACCAAAGCATTCTTGAACAATGGTCTGCTAATTGCGTTCTTTGATTAAAAAAATACAGGGTCATCTATTATGAAAAAGTTATTACCGACGTCGACCGCCGGCAGTTTACCTAAGCCCTCTTGGCTGGCGCAGCCTGAGCAACTGTGGTCCCCCTGGAAATTGCAAGACCAGGAATTGATTGACGGCAAACAAGATGCTCTGCGTTTGTGCCTGGAAGATCAACAGCAGGCAGGTATTGATATTGTCAGCGACGGCGAGCAAACGCGCCAACATTTTGTCACCACCTTTATTGAACACCTCAACGGCGTTGATTTTGAGAAACGCGAGATCGTTAAAATTCGTAATCGGTACGATGCCAGCGTACCGACGGTCGTTGGCCCGGTGAGCCGCCAAAAATCTGTTTTTGTCGAAGACGCCAAGTTTTTACGCCGACAAACTGACCAACCGATCAAGTGGGCCCTGCCAGGGCCGATGACGATGATCGATACGCTGTACGATAACCACTATAAAAGCCGCGAAAAGCTCGCCTGGGAGTTCGCTAAAATCCTCAATGAAGAAGCCAAAGAATTGGAGGCCGCCGGCGTCGATATTATCCAATTTGACGAGCCCGCCTTTAACGTTTTCTTCGATGAGGTGAACGATTGGGGGATCGCCACGTTAGAAAGGGCCATTGAAGGGCTTAAATGTGAAACTGCGGTACACATTTGCTACGGTTACGGCATCAAAGCCAACACCGATTGGAAAAAGACGCTGGGCTCAGAGTGGCGGCAATATGAAGAGATTTTTCCAAAGCTGCAGAAATCCAATATCGATATCATCTCGCTGGAATGTCAAAACTCCCATGTTCCCATGGAGCTGATGGAGCTGATTCGAGGCAAAAAGGTGATGGTTGGCGCCATTGACGTGGCGACCAATACCATTGAAACACCGGAAGAAGTTGCCGCTACCCTGCGAAAAGCCCTGCAGTTTGTCGACGCCGACAAGCTCTACCCTTGCACTAACTGCGGCATGATCCCTCTACCGCGTGGCGTGGCGAGAGGCAAGCTGGATGCGTTAAGCGCAGGCGCAGAAATCGTCCGAAAAGAACTCCTGGCGAAATAGCTTCGCCAAATATTGGATGACCTGAAACAGCTCAGTCCGCGGTTAGCGCTCTGATCAATCGCTAACCATTCCAAACCGCCAAGCGGGCTGAGCTGTTCTTCATTGTTTAACACAACACGACGTCAGTAACGTCCACTTCCAGGCCAGACTGAAAGGTCGTCGGATCTGCTATGAGCGGGAAGCGGGCCTTGGCAAATCAGACAGATACTATTTAAAGGATTTTATCGAAACGGATAAATCGAGAGATCTGTCCGATTTAATATTTTCTATCTGTCAGAACTAATCAAATCCGAGAGTCTCTCGGCGTAGTAAAGCCCATTCTATTAAAGCAGTCATTGACAGCCCAAGCGCTTTTCCCAGATCTGTAAGTGAGTATTCAACACGAGGGGGGACTTCGGGATAAAACATGCGTGACACAATTCCGTCTTTTTCCAGTTGCTTAAGCTGCTGTATCAGCATTTTCTGGAGTAGACGCAGTGCGTGGTTTTGCCAGCGAAATTAACGCAATACCCGCAGACATCCAGGGTGCAGTTACTGACGTGGAAGTCGTCATTCTCTCGATTCCGCTTCCCGCGGTGAGTTCACCCGCTGACAAGGCGACAGTGTTCGAGTGCCCCATCTTGCCCCTATCCACATTTTTCTGCCCCTGCGCCTTATATGAAGCCTGTCACAAAACGCGCATGACGTTTTTCGCCTGTAACCGGCAAAGTCGCACAGGGCAATCTTGTTAACGGCCTGTTACAGCGCATCGCGCGCAATTGTTGGCATTTATTCATGCGCAAAACGCATCAGCCCATGAGTTTATTGCGCTTATTTACTTTATTTTCATGGTCCAGTCTGCAGAAACAGATGCTGTTAAAAGCGTCAATGACAAACTGGAGATAAAGATGCATTCCGCTAACGCACCAATGACAACTCGGGCAAGGACCAGCGCGATACTGCGCGTGACCTCCGGCAACTTTCTGGAGCAGTTCGATTTTTTCCTGTTCGGATTTTATGCCACCTACATCGCCCATACGTTCTTTCCGGCCAGCAGCGAATTCGCCTCGCTGATGATGACCTTCGCGGTCTTTGGCGCGGGCTTCCTGATGCGCCCTATCGGCGCCATCGTGCTGGGCGCATACATTGATAAAGTCGGCAGACGTAAAGGGCTGATCGTTACCCTGTCGATTATGGCCGCGGGCACCTTCCTGATTGTGCTGATCCCCTCTTACCAGGCCATCGGGCTGTGGGCGCCGTTGCTGGTGCTGGCCGGCCGTTTGTTGCAAGGCTTCTCGGCGGGCGCAGAGCTGGGCGGCGTATCGGTTTACCTGGCTGAGATCGCCACGCCGGGCCGTAAAGGCTTTTACACCAGCTGGCAGTCCGGCAGCCAGCAAGTGGCCATTATGGTGGCTGCAGCGATGGGCTTCGCGCTGAATGCCGCCATGGACGAAAGCGCCATTCGCGAGTGGGGCTGGCGTCTGCCTTTCCTGTTCGGCTGCCTGATCGTGCCTTTCATTTTTTTACTGCGCCGCAAACTGGAAGAAACCCAGGAGTTCAGCGCCCGCCGCAACCACCTGGCAATGCGCGAGGTGTTTAAAACCCTCCTGGCGAACTGGCCGGTGGTTATCGCCGGCATGCTGATGGTGGCCATGACCACCACCGCGTTTTATCTGATCACCGTGTATGCGCCAACCTTCGGCAAAAAAGTGCTGATGCTCAGCGCCTCTGACAGCCTGCTGGTGACCCTGCTGGTGGCGATCTCCAACTTCCTGTGGCTGCCGGTAGGCGGCGCTCTTTCGGATCGCTTTGGCCGCAAACGGGTCTTGGTGACCATGGCGCTGCTGGCGCTGGTCACTGCGTATCCCGCGCTCAGCCTGCTGGCCGAAGCCCCCAGCTTCGCCATGATGCTGACGGTGCTGCTGTGGCTGTCCTTCCTCTACGGCCTCTACAACGGCGCCATGATCCCGGCGTTAACCGAGATCATGCCGACGGAGGTTCGGGTTGCCGGTTTCTCGCTGGCCTACAGCCTGGCGACCGCCGTTTTTGGCGGGTTTACCCCGGTGATCTCCACCGCGCTGATTGAATACACCGGCGATAAGGCCTCACCCGGCTACTGGATGAGCTTTGCCGCGCTATGCGCATTACTGGCGACGCTTTATCTTTACCGCCGCAGCACGTTGTCACTACAAACCGCACGTTAAATCAGGGATTACATCATGCAAAAAATTTATCGTTCACTGCTCGCCACGCTGGTGCTTTCCTCTGTCAGCACGGGCGTGCCGGCCAAAGAGGTGACCGTGATGATTTCAGGCGGGTTTAAAGCCGCGCTGGAAAAACTGGCCCCGCAGTTTGAAGCGAAAACCGGCGACAACATCATCGTGGTCTCCGGCCCCTCGATGGGTAAAACGCCTCAGGCGATCCCGGCGCGCCTGGCGCGCGGCGAAAAAGCCGACGTGGTGATTATGGTAGGAGACGCGTTGACCCGCCTGCAACAGGAGAACTGGATCCAGCCGGGTTCGCGCGTGGAGCTAGCCGACTCGCCGATTGGCATGGTGGTTAAACAGGGCGCCCCCAAACCCAATATCCAAAAGGATGCCGACCTGCGCAATACCCTGCTGCAGGCCGAATCCATCGCCTATTCCGACAGCGCCAGCGGCCGCTATGTCAGCGGCCAACTGTTCAAAAAGCTGGGCATCGCAGACCAGGTGAAAGAGAAAGCGCACATGATTGAGCGCATTCCGGTGGCGTCCGAGGTGGCGAAAGGGAAATATACGCTAGGTTTCCAGCAAGTGAGTGAGCTGCTGCCGGTGCCGGGCGTCACCTTTATTGGCGAACTGCCTGAGGATGTGCAGTACATTACCCGCTTTGCCGGCGCGGTCACCGCCAAGGCAGAGCACCGCCAGGAAGGCCAGGCGTTGCTGAATTTCCTGTCTTCCGGCGAGGCGCAAAACACCATTCGCGCCACCGGCATGCGATCCGTGCCGGCTGAACAGCCGGTTAAACAACCTGATACCGTTCAGTGATCAGCTTTTCCAGCTCGGCGGCGACGTAGGACTGCATGCGCCCGCTGCGCCGGATCAGGCCAACGGTGCGCTTCACCACAGGATCGGTCAGCGGCAGGTGCGTCAGCACCGAATGCTCCGACGGCGGCATCGACATCGCGGGCACGGCGGCGATGCCGACGCCCGCTTCAACCATGCCCAGCATGGTCGTCACGTGGCGGGTTTCGCAGATGCTGGGCCGCTCGGGAATGATGTGTTCCAGCATCTGATCCAGCAGGTTGCGGTTGCCGGAGGTTTTATCCAGCCCCACATAATCCTGCTGATAAAACTCGCGCCAGGTCAGGCTTTTCTTACTGGCGATGGGATGATCGCGCCTGCAGGCCGCCACGTAGACATCCCCCACCAGCGGCAGAAATTCGATATTGGCTTGCAGGCTGCGCGCAAAACAGATGCCGAAGTCTGCCTGGCCGCTGGCAACCGCTTCGATGACGTTGCCGGCACTGCTGTCGATAAGCTTGACGCGCACCCGTGGGTAGCGGGCCTGGAAACGGCGGATCACGTCCGGCATGAAATAGTAGGCCGCCGAGGGCACCGTAGCGACGGTGACCAGCCCCACGCGATCCTGACTGACCTTATTGATATCCGCCAATACCGACTCGACGTTCGCCAGCAGCTGGTCTGAGCGCTCGGCAAAGGTTTGCCCGTAGAGCGTTAACGTGACGCGCCGGGTGGTTCTGTCGAATAACTTAATGCCCAGCGCGGACTCCAGCTTCTCTATCCTGCGGCTCAGTGCCGACTGCGACAGGCAGATGGACTCCGCGGCCAGCCGAAAATTGCCGTATTCAACCAGCGCGCGGAAGGCGTACAGATCGTTGAGATCAAAATTCACGGGCATAGCGACACACTATCCTTTCAGAGACGCCAACGGCTTAAAGGAAAGATGATAGCCGCTTATTGCGCGGCGGCAACCGGTTTAACGCCTGAGCGCGCATTGCCGCTCTCACCCCAGCAGCACCGCGCCCCAGATAACGAGGGTCATCACCACCGCCACCAGCTGCGCCGCACCGCCCAGATCTTTGGCGCGTTTGGATAACGGATGCAGCTCCAGCGAAATGCGGTCGACCACGGTTTCAATCGCCGTATTAAGCAACTCAACCGCCAATAACAGGAAGCTGCAGGCAATTAACAACAGCCGTTCCATTTTGGTAATATCGAGAAAGAATGTAACGATAAGTAAAATCAGGTTAATAACCAATAATTGACGAAAAGCATCCTCGGTGAGCGCGGCGTCAATAAAGCCGGCCCATGAGTTTTTTATGCTGTACGTTAACCGGCTTATTCCTTTTTTCTTTTCCACGGGCATGCGTTTTGCTCTCATAAACTCACGACAAACACCGAAAATAAATCACGCAGCGTGAGTTTTACTCAGGTTTATTTATTAACAACGTTAATCCATGTCCCTCAAGCGGCGTTTAATTCATCCGCGCCGCAGCAAAAAATCGCCGCGCCCGAAAACGCTGCGCTCTTATCCTCTCCAGGGCGTTAAAAGCCGATTTATTATCAATCTGTTAAAGTCGTTTTTCATATAAACGATAACGCTTATAGGGCACCGCCCCGATGCGCTCCAAAATCGTCCGCATGCCGGTATTGGTTTCCAGGATCCACGACATTTCCAGCGCATCGATATTGCGCTTGGCAAAGGGGTCGCGCAGCGCCTCAATAAGCAGCAGCGCGATAATCGGCCCGATGCGGCTGAATTGATATTCCTGACGCACGCCCATCAGCGGCACGCGCGCGGTGCGTACGCCGCTGACTTTCAGCCGCCACAATAGCTTCGCCCAACCGAAGGGCAGTAAACGCCCCTGCAGATCGGCGATGGCCTCGTTAATGTTCGGCAGACCCACGATAAAGGCGCAGGGAGCGCCGTCCACCTCGGCGATATGGATCATATCGTCGGGTACCAGGAACTTAAGCTGATCCCCCATAGTGGCGAACTCGTGCTCGGTGAACGGGACAAACCCCCAGTTATGCTGCCAGCCGGAATTGAACACCTCCCGCAGCACCTGCATCTCCTGCCGAAAGCGCTTGCGGTCGAGGCGGCGAATAGTCACCTTTTTGCGCACCTGCTCCATCATCCGGGTTAACGAAGGCGAAAAATGCAGGTCGGTTCTTTTCATCCAATAGGCAAGCAGATCAATCCCTTCCGTATAGCCTTGTTGCGCTATCTGGGCCGCGTAGTAAGGTTTGGCGTGCGTCATCAGCGCCGCCGGCGGGGTGTCAAACCCTTCGACCAACAGGCCGCTTTCCTGATTGATATTGAGGCTGAATGGCCCGGTGATGTTACGCGCGCCCTTTGAGCTCAACCAGGCTTCCGCCGCCGTGAATAACGCGCTGAAAACGGCGGGATCGTCAATGGCGTCGATCATGCCGAAGTGGCCGGTATCCTCACCATGCAGCTGCCGGTGCAGGGAATCGATTTGTGCGGTGATGCGCCCGACCACTTCCCCATTCTTTTTCGCCACCCACGCCTGCCATTCGATATGCTCGGTGCCGGGGTTCTTGTTTGACAGATGCTCCGCGCGTTCTAAATACAGCGGGTCAATCCAGTTCGGATCATCGCGAAACAGTAACGAAGGGAAAGCAATAAATTCTTTAAGTTCGCGCTTATCCAGAACTTTCTCAATGTGAATCATAAATAGCCTTAGATTTTAATAAAATAATTAAATAAGCGCACGGCAACGCCGTTAGCATTTTTTATGCTGTTCTCGTTTATTGGATTGTGTATTGCCTGGATAAACGATAAGAAAAACCGATTATTGCCCTATATGAATCAGCGCGTTATTTACCCGGCGCCCCCCTGTAATTCCCATGACTTATCAAAAAAAGAGAACCAAAAAGCGGCGCTCACAGGCTACGCTAATAGTGCTCTTTTATTATTTAGTGCTGTTTAGGCGAAAGAACTTCGCCTTTTTTAGTGTAACGACTTTAATCAGGAGAAGCACCGTCGATTTTACCACTTAATGCTATTTTTAAGTTTCAGGTTAAATGAGCCATTCACTTTTGGATTTCTTGCTGCATACTGTTTATGAAGCGTTTAAGTTCCAAGATAGCCATGTACGAGGTCATAACCTATGAGCCGACAGTTATTTACTGCCAAACACATGCAGGCCAAAGAACGGCGAAGCCCGGATCTTGCAGTGTCGCTTCGTATACCCATCAGGTGCCGTTCGAGGCTGATAACAGGGGTGGCTGACGCTCTCCCAGGTTAATAACTGGCGTGCCGACAAAGCACGGTAATATACGCTATTCGCGTAATAAAGATGGTTGAATAACAAACTTATTCAAAACCTATTATATCCATTATCTCGCCAAGAGCGGTTTATCTCTTTTGGTGATCTTTAATCTATGGCTATGTTTGTCTATGTCTGAAACAAGTTCCGTTCATTCTCTTCCTATGCGCTATGCGGACTTCCCTACTTTAGCGGATGCTTTGGATTACGCGGCGCAGGGCAATACGGGAATGAATTTTTACGACCGTCGCAATCAGCTGGTGGCGGTTCTCGAATATCGCACGCTGCAACAAAAGGCGATCGCGGGCGCACGGCGTTTATTATCCCTGAAGCTCAAGAAAGGCGATCGCGTGGCGCTTATCGCCGAAACCAGCGCGGGATTTGTCGAAGCCTTTTTCGCTTGCCAGTATGCCGGCCTGGTGGCGGTGCCGCTGGCGATCCCGATGGGCGTTGGCCAGCGCGATTCCTACACCGCCAAGCTGAAAGGGCTGATCGCCAGCTGTAACCCCGCGGCAATTATCAGCGGCGAGGAGTGGACGCCGCTGATCGCCTCCGCCACGGAAAGCGCGTCGGCGATACGCATTCTCAGCGACGCGGATTTTAACGCATTGCCGCAGCCGGACATCGCGCTGCCGGCGCCGTCTCCCGACGATATCGCCTATCTCCAATACACCTCGGGCAGCACGCGTTTTCCACGCGGGGTCATCATTACCCAGCGCGCGGCCATGGCTAACCTGAGCGCGATCAGCCGCGACGGGATCAAGCTGCGCGCGGGCGACCGCTGCGTGTCCTGGCTGCCCTTCTATCACGATATGGGCCTGGTCGGTTTCCTGCTGACCCCGGTAGCCACCCAGCTGTCCGTCGACTACCTGCGCACGCAAGATTTCGCCATGCGTCCGATACAGTGGCTGAAACTGATCGCGAAAAATCGCGGCACCGTGTCCGTCGCCCCGCCGTTCGGCTACGACCTGTGCCTGCGCCGCAGCAACGCCAAAGAGCTGGCCGATCTGGATCTCTCCAGCTGGCGCGTGGCGGGCGTGGGCGCCGAGCCGATCCCGGCCGAGTTGCTGAGCCAGTTTGGCGAACACTTCAGCGGCATCAACTTCGACAGCAAGGCGTTCATGCCCTGCTATGGCCTGGCCGAAAACACCCTGGCGGTCAGCTTTTCCGACCCTTCCTCCGGCCCGCAAACCAACGCGGTCGACCGCGATATTTTGGAGTACCAGGGTAAAGCGACCGCGCCCGGCAAAAAGACCCGCGCCGTCTCGACCTTCGTCAACTGCGGCAGAGCGCTGCCCGGCCATCGCATCGAGATCCGCAGCGAAACCGGGCAACCGTTGCCGGAACGTCAGGTCGGCCATATCACCATTTCTGGCCCCAGCCTGATGAACGGCTATTTCAGCGATGATGAATCACAGCAGCAGATCCAGATGACCGGCTGGATGGACACCGGCGATCTGGGCTATCTGCTGGACGGCTATTTGTACGTCACCGGCCGCAAAAAGGATTTGATCATCATTCGCGGCCGCAATATCTGGCCGCAGGATATTGAGTACGTCGCGGAATCCGAACCGGAAATCCGTTCCGGCGATGCTATCGCTTTCGTGGCCGAAGAACATGGCGAGGCGGCCAGGATCATTTTGCAAATCCAGTGCCGGGTCAGTTCGCAGGAGCGTCGGGAACAAATCGTACATTCGCTGAGCGCGCGCATTCAAAGCGAATTCGGCATTGCGGTGGATATCGAGCTGCTGCCGCCGCACAGCATCCCCCGCACATCGTCGGGCAAGCCTGCCCGCGCCGAAGCCAAAAAACGCTGGCTGAGGGCGGCGCTCTACCCGCAGCTGCCGCAGCTGGCCGGTTTCGCGCAATGACAGGCACCGTCGCAGTCACCGGCGCGACCGGCTTTATCGGCCGGCACATCGTGCATGAACTGCTGGCGCAGGGGTTCAGCGTGCGCGCCTTGACGCGGCGCACGGGAAAAGCCGCCGCCGACAACCTGCTGTGGGTGCCCGGCGCATTGGAAGACCAGGCGTCGCTCGCCGAGCTGGTTCGCGGCGCGGACTGCATCGTTCACTGTGCGGGCCAGGTGCGCGGGCATGCGGAAACGGTTTTCACCCGCTGCAACGTGGCCGGCAGCCTGAACCTGATGCAGGCGGCCAAACGGAGCGGCGATTGCAAACGTTTCTTGTTCATGTCTTCTCTGGCGGCTCGCCATCCGGAGCTGTCCTGGTACGCGAATTCAAAATGCGTCGCCGAGCAGCAATTAACCGCTGCGGCATCGGATATCGCGTTGGGTATTTTCCGCCCGACGGCGGTTTACGGGCCAGGCGACAAAGAGCTGAAACCGCTGTTCAACGGGCTGCTGCGCGGCGTGCTCCCCCGGCTGGGCGCGCCTGAAGCGAAACTGTCTTTTCTGCACGTGAGCGACCTGGCGAAAGCGGTCAGCCAATGGTTATTGGCGCAGCCCGCGCAGCCGAATATTTACGAACTGTGCGACGGCGCGGCCGAAGGCTATAGCTGGCGGCGCCTGAAAGAAATCGGCGCCGCCGTGCGCCAGGGGCCGGTACTCCTGCTGGGCATTCCACTGCCGTTGCTGAAATTCATGGCGGATATCGGCACGTCGTGGAACCGCATGGCAAAGCAAGAGCCGATGCTGACGCGCAGCAAAATACGCGAATTAACCCATAGCGACTGGTCCGCCAGCAATCAATCTTTGTCGCAACAGATTGATTGGCTCCCACAGGTCAGTTTGGAGCGCGCACTGCGTGAAGGGCTGTTTTAATTATTCCAACCAGAGGTGTGTCAACGTTCTTATGCTAAATCGCGATGCTGTAATGGAATATATCCTGACGTGTTTGCAAGGTATCGTCGAAGGCGGATTAGAAATAAAACCTGATAGCGATCTCGTCAACGATCTTGGCCTGGAATCCATCAGGGTATTGGATCTGCTGATGATGCTGGAAGATAAGTTAGATATCTCCATTCCTATCAATATATTGCTCGATGTCAGAACGCCGGAGCAACTGCTTGACGCGCTGCGCCCTTATCTGGAGAAAAGCCATGGGACTTTATGATAAGTTTTCGCGGCTCGCCAACGACCGTGAACAATTTCAAACCTCCGGCCTGAACCCGTTCGGCACCTGCATCGACGAAGTATATTCCGCGACCCGGGGGCGCATCGGCGATCGGAAAATCATCCTCGCCGGCACCAATAACTATCTCGGCCTGACCTTCGACGCGCAGGCGATCGCCGCAGGCCAGGCCGCGCTGGCCGCATTGGGCACCGGCACCACCGGCTCGCGCATGGCGAACGGCAGCTACGGATCGCACCTGACGCTGGAACGTGAGCTGGCGGAGTTCTTCGATCGGCCCGGCGCCATCGTCTTTTCCACCGGCTACACCGCCAATCTCGGCGTCATCAGCACGCTGGCGGGGCCGGGTTCCGTGGTACTGATCGATGCGGACAGCCACGCGAGCATCTACGACGCCTGCGCCCTCGGCGGCGCGGAGATTATTCGCTTCCGCCACAATGACGCCGGCGATTTGGAGCGCCGCATGCTGCGCCTGGGCGAGCGCGCCCGCGAGGCGATCATTATCGTGGAAGGCATCTACAGCATGCTGGGCGACGTCGCGCCGCTCGTTGAAATTGTCGAGATTAAACGGCGGCTGGGCGGTTATCTGCTGGTCGACGAGGCGCACTCGTTCGGCGTGATGGGCGCCCACGGCCGCGGCCTGGCCGAAGCGCTGGGCGTCGAGCAAGAGGTGGATATTATACTGGGCACCTTCAGCAAGAGCCTGGCATCGATCGGCGGTTTCGCCGTCGGCGGCGAGGGGATGGAGGTGCTGCGCTACAGCAGCCGCCCGTATATCTTTACCGCTTCGCCGTCGCCTTCCAGCATCGCGTCGGTGCGTTCGGCGCTGCAGAAAATTGCGCATCATCCCGAACTGCGGGAAAAACTGTGGAGCAACGCGCACCGCCTGTACCACGGGCTCGCCGAGCTGGGGTATACGCTGGGGCCGCGCATCAGCCCGGTGGTGCCGGTGATGATCGGCTCGAAAGAGGAAGGCCTGCGCTTCTGGCGCGAGCTGATCGCCCACGGCGTGTATGTGAATCTGGTGTTGCCGCCGGCCGCGCCGGCGGGCGTCACCCTGTTGCGCTGCAGCGTCAACGCCGCGCACAGCGATGAAGAGATCGACGCGATCGTCCATGCCTTTGCGGCGCTGAAGAAGTAGGCCGCCCGCCCCTCGCGCGCGGCGGCGGAAACGCCACCGCCGCCGCGCCGAACGGGGTCAAACCTCAGTGAACGACCGCCGATTCCTCATCGGCCCCGTAGCGATAGCCCTGCGCCGCCATAAATTCCGCAATGGCCTTTTCCGCCGCCGCAAGCACCTCCCCGATCGGCAGATTGGCATCGAGATCCACGATGTCGGCGCCTTCGAAAGTCAATAACGGCGTGACGGCGATCTTTTTCTCCAGCGCCGCTTTGCGGTGATCGGGCTTGCGCGCGCAGGCCACGTCCAGACTGACATTCAGCCTGAGAACCAGATCCGGCTTGTGCCCCGCCATCCATTGAAACGCCGCCCGCTCCCGCGCCGCCAGCCAGCGGACGAAACGATTCCCTTCGACGTTGACGGGAAATACCGTGCCGTCGTACGCGCCGGGGATTTGCGCCTGGGGAAAACGGTCGGTCAACACGATGAAACCTTGCCGACGAAACGCCAGCATGCGGCGAAAACGCAGCAGCCGGCGCCCCACAAAAGCGATGATCACCACCGACGGCAGCAGGCCAAGCCTGGATTGGGTCGTTTTGACTTTTTTGGTATTGCTCTCGATAGCTTTGCCCACCGAGCGCCCCAACAGCGGCAATTTCGCCGCCGCGCGCCCGACGTTGCCCGCCTGTTTGCCCAGATGCACCCGCACCGCCGGCCCGTATTGCTTCACGTACTCGATCAGATGTTCACACACGGTGGACTTGCCCGATCCGTCGCTGCCGATAACCGCAATCAGCGGCGGCAATTTTGCACTCATAATAAGACTCTCTTTCAATACACCGGAAACGGCGCGCCAGGCCAAAAAGCACAAAAGAGTAAGCGGAAATTGAAAACTTCTGCTCTTTGCCCGTGGCGATAAACACCGGGAATTAACATAAAAAGCTAAACCGGACCACGTACAGATAATTAGCACAAAATAACAAGAACGAACGTTATGAATATCAATTCAAATAACGAACAAAAATACAAACCTCATTATTTTATCGCAACAAAGCACAATAAATATCTTGAACCCAAGACGTATTGGAATACAATAGTTTTTTTCGCATTGGATCAATTATTGTGAGTCAGCAGATAAGACCCTCGTCTGATCGCTCACCCGTGCGCGTAATAGCGATAACGGGCTGTGACGGCTCGGGAAAATCCACTTTGGCCGCCAGCCTGGTCAACGCGTTATCGGCGCAAGAGCCTGCGGAACTGCTTTATCTCGGCCAGTCTTCAGGGCGCATCGGCGAATGGATCTGTGCGCTGCCGATTATTGGCGCGCGCTTCGGGCGTTATTTGCTGGCGAAGTCGGAACGCGTGCATCAGCGCCCTTCCACGCCCCCGGATAACGCCACGGCGCTGGTGATTTTTTTACTCTCATATTGGCGGGTTTATAAATTTCGCCGCATGCTGGCGAAAAGCCGCCGGGGCGCATTGCTGATTACCGATCGTTATCCGCAGGCGGAAGTGGCGGGCTTTCGTTTCGATGGCCCGCAGCTGGCGAAAACGGTCGGCGGCAATCGCTGGATCCGCTGGCTGAGAAAGCGCGAACAACACCTGTACCAATGGATGGCGTCTTATCAGCCGTTATTATTAATTCGGCTGGATATTGACGAACAAACGGCCTATTCACGCAAACCCGATCACCCGCTGGATGCGTTGCGTGAAAAAATTGCCGTCATCCCGCACCTGACTTTTAACGGCGCCAACATACTGGATTTAGACGGCCGCGAGCCGGCGAGTAAAATTTTCGATGAATCACTGCGTGCAGTGAAAATATCACTGACGGCACCCAACGCATAGCCGCCAAATAACCTTTGCGTACGGAAATAGATGAATAAAAATAAAGACTCTGCCGAACATACCTTCTGCATCACCGGGCTTATCGCCGTCGTGGGCAGCGACGGCACCGGCAAATCTACCCTGACCGCCGATCTGGTTAAAAATCTGCAGCGGCATCGCGCCACGGAGCGGCGTTATTTAGGGCTGATCTCCGGCGAAGACGGCGACAAAATCAAGCGGTTGCCGTTCATCGGCGTCTGGCTGGAACGGCGCCTGGCGGCCAAATCCGATAAGACGCAGCGCATGAGCAATAAACCGCCGGCGCTGTGGGCGGCGCTGATCATGTACGGTTTTTCACTGTGGCGCGCCTCCAACCTGCGCAAAGTGCGGCGGCTGGCGCAGAGCGGCGTGCTGGTGATCAGCGATCGCTACCCGCAGGCGGAGATTTCAGGCTTTTACTACGACGGGCCCGGCATTGGCGTCGAACGCGCCAAAGGCTGGCTGCTGGGCCGCCTGGCGGCGCGCGAGCGCCGTTTGTACCAGCAAATGGCGCAATATCGCCCAGAACTGATCATTCGCCTGGATATCGACGCCGATACGGCCTTTTCACGCAAACCCGACCACAGTTACGAAGAGCTGGAAGACAAAATATCCGCCATGGTGCGCCTGCAATACAACGGCTCGCGAATTATCGAACTGGACGCCAGAGCCCCTTACGACGAAGTGCTGAGCAACGCGCTCAACGCCATCGCCGCCGTGGCGATCCCCGCACAGCGAACCCGCGGCGCCCCGGAGAGTACGACGGCGCCGTTGGAGAAAGAAGCTTAGGTTTATTAAACAGATACAGGGCAAGCGAATGACTGCGGAACGCGAGATGCAAAAAAATAACGATGCTGGCTGGTTTGCATCATGAAACGGTGGTTTTCCGATGGCGCTTTTCGCTCCATATTACGTAATGCCGCCTATTTAGGCTCCGGCAGCGTGGCCAGCGCGCTGCTCGGCTTGCTGGCGCTGTCCTGCGCCGGTAAAGGCATGTCGCCCGAAATGTTCGGCGTGCTGGTGGTGATTCAGGCCTATACCAAAGCGGTCAGCGATTTCATCAAATTCCAGACCTGGCAATTCGTCGTGCAATTCGGCACCCCGGCTTTGGAGCACCAAAACATCTCGCGCTTTCGCGACGTCATCGCCTTCTCCTTCGGCCTGGATATCGCCAGCGGCGCCATCGCCGTGCTGGGCGGTATGCTGCTGCTGCCGTTGTTGTCTCATGCCCTGGGGTTGGACAGCGAAAGCTTCTGGCTCGCCATCCTTTACTGCACGCTGATCCCGTCAATGACGTCATCCACGCCGACCGGCGTGCTGCGCGCCTTTAACCGCTTCGATCTGATCGCCGTGCAGCAGGCGATCAAGCCCTTCCTGCAGGCGGTGGGCAGCGTCATCTCGTATTACTTCGATCTGGGCTTCCCGGGGTTCATCGTCACCTGGTACGCCTCTAACCTCATCGGCGGCACGCTGTTTTGGTGGTTCACCGCGCGCGAACTGCGCCGCCGGAGCATCCACGGCGCGCTGAGGCCGCGCCTGTTCAAAACCGCGCGCCGCATCGAGGGCGCATGGAACTTCGTCTGGACCACCAACTTTGCGCACACCATTTGGGCCGCGCGCAACTCCTGCACCACCGTGCTGGTTGGCGTGGTGCTGGGGCCGGCGGCCGCCGGGCTGTTCAAGATCGCCATGACCTTCTTCGACGCAACGGGCACCCCGGCCAAGCTGCTGGAAAAAAGCTTCTACCCGGAGATCATGCGCCTGGATCCGCGCACCGCCAAGCCGTGGCTGCTGGGCCTGCGCTCCGCGCTGCTGGCCGGCGGCATCGGCGTCGCCGTCGCGGTGTTGGTGCTGCTGGTCGGCAAACCGCTCATTGCCGCGGTGTTCGGCCAGCAATACCTGGAGGCCTATGACCTCATTCAGATCATGCTGGGGGCGATCGTCGTTTCCATGATGGGCTTCCCGCAGGAGTCCTTGCTGTTCATGGCGGGCAAGCAGCGCGCGTTCCTCATCGCACAGACGATTGCCTCGGCGTCCTACATTGCACTGTTGATATCGATGTCGTACGCCTTCGGCGTGCAGGGCGCCGCCTTCGCTTATTTATTGGGCCAATGTTTAGACGTGCTGTTATCCCTGATACCGACGATCGGCGCCTACCGCAATCGCTATATGCTGGGGCTGAATGTGCCTAAAGAGAGTAATCAATGACCGCTAGCAATAATTGGAAAAAGTTCTCCGCTGAAACCACCCGGGCGCTATTTGTCGCGGTGGAAGAGGACGATCTGGTTGAGGCGAACATCAGCCTGCCGCAACAGATTGATTTGCACTGCTCTCTGGAGCACATTCGGGACAACTATGCGCTGTGCCTGCAATTTTGGGAGGACGGCTTTTCCCGCCGCGAGCTGCTGCAGCTGGTGAACGCTTTCCTGCAGGATCCGCAATTGGCGGCGGCCACCCGCATGCGTTACAAATATATTCGCGCACGCTATAAGCATTTTCGCTTCGCCCAACAGCTTTACGGCGAACGGCACCGCGCCAACCGCTTGTTCCACACCACCACCGTGGTGCTCGGCCATTTTCAGGACGCGTTTCGCAACGGCAACCGGAAGAACCTGAAGCTTTACGGCAACCTGCTGCGGGTGCTGCTCAGCAGGCCGGTTTGGTCCTGCGTGCGCTATGCGCTGCGCCATATTCATCTGGCGAGCGAGCGCGACTTCATCGCCTATCGCCAGGCGCAGATGCGCTTGCTCCAGACGTTAATCGCCAGCCCGGAACTCACCGGCAGGCAGTTTCACGACGTGCGCAAAATCGTCAGCCGGCAGGTCTCTTTTTACGACACGCTGAGATCGATCGATCCCGACAACCGCGAGGCGCGGCAGATCTCGCGTTTTCTGGCGGCGATTAACGGCCTGATGGGCGACCGGCACGACGTGATGGTGGCGGATAAGCTGGCCGGCGGCGATGTTTATGACCGGCCCGGGATGCTGGATATCGATATCCGCCAGCGCCTGGAGCTGCTGCTTGCGCGTTTCCCCCTATAGCGGAGGAGGCTGAATGAGCTTACGCCGATGGCTGATAATACCGCTGCTGCTGTCGCCGCTGCTGGCGTCAGCGCATAATTTCATGCCCGGCAAGCCGGTTGCGCCGGTCGCCATCGCCGATCGCGGTGAGCTGTTGCTGCACAATCGCGATTTCAGCTACCGGCCGTGGAACAGCGCAGAGCTGGCGGGCAAGGTGCGCGTGATCCAGTACATCGCCGGGCGCACCTCCGCCAAGAAGAAGAACTCGCTGCTGATCGCCGCCGTCAAGGAGGCCGCTCTGCCGAACGATCGCTTTCAGCCCACCACCATCGTCAACACCGACGATGCGATACCGGGATCCGGCTTTTTCGTGCGCGGCAAAATAGAGAAAAACAAGCGGCACTACCCCTGGGCGCAGTTCATCGTCGACAGCGACGGGCTGGGGCGCAGGGCCTGGCGACTGCCGGAGGAGAGCTCCAGCATCGTGGTGCTGGACCGGGCCGGGCGCGTGCAGTGGGCGAAGGACGGCGCACTCACCCCGCAGGAAGTTGACCAGGTGATCGCCCTGCTGCGCGCGCTGATCGACCGGGATAAGCCAGAATCGCACGCCGCCGGGAGCCGATGACGCATGTATTTGATTGAACGCTACATCATGGTTGAGATCCGCCGCCTGGTGGTGACGATCGCCGGGTTTCTCCTCTTTATGTTCGCCAGTTACTCCGCCCAGCGCTACCTCACCGACGCCGCCAACGGCACGCTGGCGCTGCGGGTGGTCGCCGACGTGGTTTTCTATAAATCGCTGATTGCGCTGGAGATGATATTGCCCGTCGCGCTGTACGTCTCGGTGGCGGTCGCGCTGAGCCAGCTGTATAGCGATGCGGAGATCACCGCCATGCAGGCCGCCGGCGCCAGCCCGCTGCGGCTGTACAAGGCGGTGCTGCTGCTCGCCGTTCCGCTGGCGATAGGCGTTACGCTGCTTTCCCTGTATGGCAGGCCCTGGGCGTACGCCAATATTTATCAGCTGCAGCAGCAGTCGCAGTCGGTGCTGGACGTGAGCCACCTGCAGGCCGACAAATTTAACCTGAGCGGCAACGGCCGCATGATCCTCGCCGGCCACATCGACAAAACGGCCAATCACCTGACGGACGCCCTGATTTATGTCCGCACCGCCAGCCACACCAATCTGTACCGCGCGCAGTCGGTTGAGGTGCTCGACGCCTCCGCCGCCAGCCCCGCCGTGCGGCTGAAGGCCGGCACCGCCTATGTGCTGGATCGCCAGGGCGCCGACGACAACGGGCAGAATTACGACAACTTTGACATCGCGCTGAGGCCGTTCACGCCCAGCGCCGAGTCCCGGCACAAATCGGCCTCGCCGGCGGCGCTTTCGCGCTCCGCCGATCCGGCCGACGCGGCGGAACTGCAGTGGCGCGAGAGCCGTGGGCTAACCACCGTGCTGATGGTGCTGCTGGCGATCCCCTTCAGCCGCACCAAACCGCGGCAGGGGCGCTACGCCGCGCTGCTGCCCCTCACGATTCTGTTTACCGTGATTTTCTATGGCGGCAACATTTGCCGCACGTTGGTGGCGAACGGCTCTCTGCCCGCGATCCCCGGCGTGTGGCTGGTGCCGATAGCGATGACGATCGGCCTCGCCCTGCTGCTCGCGCGCGATTTATCCCTGCTGCGGAAAACCTCCCGATGACTATTTTTAGCCGTTACCTGATCCGTAACCTGTTCATCGGCTTTGCCGCCGCGGCCGGGTTGCTCATCCCGCTGTTCACCACCTTTACGCTGATCAACGAACTCGAGGACGTTACCCCGGGCGGCTACCGCTGGCAGCAGGCGCTGCTGGTCACTCTGATGACCCTGCCGCGCAGCCTGGTCGATCTGGGGCCGTTTATCGCGCTGCTCGGCGGCATCGTCGGGCTGGGGCAGCTTGCCAAAAGCCTGGAGCTGACGGCGATCCGCGCCGCCGGCATGTCGATATTCCGCATCGCGCTGGTGATGCTCGCCGCCGGACTGTTGATGAACCTCTCGCTCGGCGCCATCGACGAATGGGCCGCTTCGCCGCTGCAGCAACGCGCGCTGCAGATGAAGAACAACGCCCTGGCGCAATCGAACGATAACGACGTCGCCGTCAACCCGCTGTGGGCGCGGCGCGGCAACGAGTTTGTGACGGTAAAGACCGTTGATGAGCACGACCAACCCCACGACATCGAAATCTTTCGCTATCGGGCCGACCGCTCGCTGGAGTCTTACCTCTACGCGGAAAGCGCCGGCACCGGTGCCGACGGCAACTGGCTGCTGCACCACGTGATGCAGAAAAGCTGGCAGGGCAGAAAAGAGACGATTCAACGACGAGACAGCCTGCCCTGGCGCTCGCTGTTCGCCGTGCCGAGCCTGAAAGAGCTGACCCTGCCGGCGGGCAGCTTCTCGCTCCGGCAGCTGGAGCGCTATATCACTTACCTGCAAGGCTCGGGGCAGCCCAGCACCGAATACCGCCTGGCGCTGTGGAAAAAGCTCGGGCAGCCGCTGCTGGTGCTGGCGATGATTTTATTGGCCGTTCCCTTTACCTTCACCGCCCCGCGCGCGCCCGGCCTGGGCAGCCGGTTAGCGCTTGGCGTCATTGTGGGGCTGCTGACCTACATCGCTTATCAGATCGTCCTCAACCTGGGATTGCTGTTCGCCCTTAACGCGCCCTTCACCGCCCTCGCCCCGCCGCTGCTGATCCTGGCGCTGGCGTTGGCGCTGGTTTATCGGTTTGATCGGCGGGGTTAAAATCCGTATCGGCCTTTGGAAAACGAGAACTTTCCGGTTAACATTTGGCTGGCTTTACAAATTGGCTTGAGCCGTTATTATCCTTTATTTGGTGTCCTATGCGCCGTTAGCTATCGCTGACTGCTGTTCGATAAAATGCCCCTCTGGGTTCCATCGTGCAAGGAGCGCGAGCGCCTGCCTGTACAGGCCAAGACGCAGCAAGCAAAGGAATAGACACACTATGTTTTCCAATTTGAAACTGCTGTATATCGCCGATGATATTATTTCACCTGATGAATTCCCCCGTATAGTCAGCCCTTCCAGCGCATGTCACGGACTGTCATACATGCCGGACAGTGACATTCTGACACTTTTTTCTGGTTTTGGCGGTGGCGAACGGATCCGCCGTGAAGCCGGCGTTACGCAAAACGGGATAAGTTCCAACCTGCGCGCAAAGGTGCAGAGCGACCTGATGAGAGGCGTTGTCGTAGCGGTTGAAACCCGGCCCGGCGTGTTGCCGACGATGGGGCCATTTTACGCCGACATCGACGGTTACCTGATACCGCACGGGCGGCAAGAGCCTAACTATCCGCTGGACAAGATAGTGAGTCGGTACGAGGAGGCCGTAAAGTCTTATGGTGGCCGCCGGGCGCGCCCATCAGTCTTTCCCGCACAAGTCACTCGGGCAAAACCGGCTATAGGCCCAGATAATCCGGCGCAAGGTGGAAGAGTTTCACAGCAGGTCGTGTCTGGGCCCTTGACCAAAGCGCAACGCTGGCAGGAGCGAAAATACCTCATTGGCCGCGGGCAACGGAGTATCTACCCGGACGCCCGAATCGCCTCGGAACGCCTGGCGGCAAACAATGTCGCCGTCGAGAAGGCAAAGCTGGCTGAGAATATCTACAAGACTACGAATCCGCTAAAGGATACCCCTGGCGTTCCTGAGGGCTGGAAAGATATCAGTAACGATAATGCTGCCCTGAGTAAAATTGGGCTAAACAGAAATATGCTCTTAGACAGAGATGAATCACCGGATTTTTTGGCAAGGGTATATCAACCTGATAACAGTATTTTTGGTAAAGAGATGAACCCAACTGTCGTGTTCAGAGGATCAAGAGCGCCAGAATTCCCAGAGGGACTCGGCAGTGCCGCCAAAAAAGCCCTTAAGGGCGATTTATCAGGAATTAAAAATGTGAATGACTGGATAAATAATGGTGCTCAGGGGATGGGGGCTAACTCTGAGTATTATAAAAAGGCCATCAATATTGGCGAAAGCATATCAAAAAACCCCAGCATTGATATTTCTGGTCATTCATTAGGTGGCGGAATGGCCTCCGCTGCATCAATGACCAGTGGAAAACCCGCATGGACGTTTAATGCAGCCGGGCTCAACAGCGGAACAATTAGAAAATACGGGGGTAAGGCTCTTGGTTCAGCCAAGAACATACAGGCCTATCGAGTTGAAGGAGAACTGTTAACCACGTTACAGGAGGTTAATAACGAAAGTGATTATGAGCTTATAAAAAATGCCCTGCCCGATCCTTTGCAAAAACCCTGGGGCGTAGCATTGCCTTTCACCTTGAAAGAGTGGTCATCACTGGCGGTGCCTGATGCCGTTGGCATACCGCACACTCTTGCCGGTGGGACAGGAACCTTGCTCGATAAACACGGTATAGACCAGACAATAAAGTTGATTGAAGACCAGAAAGACGAGGATGTCACCACTATCAGGGGGAGAATATGAACAAGTTGGTAATGGCAATGGCGTTACTCTTTACTGTTCTCATGATGCAAGGATGCAAAAAAAACATGGAATATGAACCACAGGATTTTTTTGAAGGCCGTCAACTGGACATCGCACAGCTGATTTATGATGGCGACGAAGTGAAACTGAAAGAGAAGCTTCCCTCTATAAGCAAGCAAGAACTGAATCGACCGGTGAAAGCAGACATGACCCTGCTGTTTTGGTCGGTGCTAAACGCAATCTATGATAAAAACACGCCGGAAAGGCTGAGCATGATAACCGACCTGGTTAAAGCGGGCGCAGACCCGTTGCAACCCAGACCGGAGGGCGGGAGCAGCCCGGCGGAATTCGTCATGAAAGCCGACAAGGGGATTTGGATCAAGGCCATGCTCGACGGCGGTTTGCCGCCAAACGCAAAAGATAAGGTATTCAATGAACCCATCATATTCGAAGCATTAGACGCGAAAAATACTGAAACTTTAAAGGTGATGCTGGATTATGGTGCGGATATAAACACAAGGGACTCATTGGGAAACACCTTGTTAATAAGCTCACTGGATTCTCGTTCGTTTGATCATACTATACTTCTGTTGGAGAGAGGCGCGGATAGTAAAATCAAAGGGAAGTTTGGTTGGACTATGGGCAATCAGCTTCAGCGCTTTATAGATAGAGGTGTAGGAGATGCCGAGGATAAAGAGAAAATTAACAAGATAAAAGATTTGTTAATTAAAAATGGTGGAGACTGGCCTCCTCAGCCTGTAGAAAATTGACTCTATTCTATCGCCACTATCAGGGGGAGAATATGAGCAAGTTGATAATGGCAATGGCGTTACTCTTTACTGTTCTCATGATGCAAGGATGCAAAAAAAACATGGAATATGAACCACAGGATTTTTTTGAAGGCCGTCAACTGGACATCGCACAGCTGATTTATGATGGCGACGAAGTGAAACTGAAAGAGAAGCTTCCCTCTATAAGCAAGCAAGAACTGAATCGACCGGTGAAAGCAGACATGACCCTGCTGTTTTGGTCGGTGCTAAACGCAATCTATGATAAAAACACGCCGGAAAGGCTGAGCATGATAACCGACCTGGTTAAAGCGGGCGCAGACCCGTTGCAACCCAGACCGGAGGGCGGGAGCAGCCCAGCGGAATTCGTCATGAAAGCCGACAAGGGGATTTGGGCCAAAGCCATGCTCGACGGCGGTTTGCCGCCAAACGCAAAAGATAAGGTATTCAATGAACCCATTGTATTCCAAACAATCAAAGCCAAGAACACTGAAACGTTAAAGGTGATGCTGGATTACGGCGCAGACATAAATATCAGAGACTCCTTGCAACAAACCTTATTAATGGATGCTTTTTTTAGCTCAGCCTTTGAGCACATGACCCTACTGCTCAATCGGGGTGCGAATCCTAATCCGGTAAATATAAACAACCTTTCGCTGTTAACAGCAGTGAGCCGGCAAATAAAAGACAGCCAGGATGGCTCAGAATACAATGAACAGTGTAAGAAAATACTAGAGCTAATGCTTTTGAAAGGAGCAAAGAAAACACAGTAATTTCATCAACGCAGATCTGACAATTGCCGGTTATTTATACTGGGGCTGTCAGATTGCATCTGGCATAAATTTTCTCAGCCCAGATGCGTTTTTCAGCAAGTAACGTTTCCATTAGCGTCGGGCTACAGCATCCACCATCAACAAAGAATATCTCCTATACGCCCAACGCCTTCGAACAGGGGCGGAATGGCAACCGCCATCCGCCCCTGCTCGCTCGGCCAATAGATGCCAGCGTTAACGCAATTCCTTCGCTATCGCGCTAAACATCAGCGATGCCTCCAGCGGTTGCGCGCTGAAAGAAGGCTCCGCCTGCGGCCAGGTAGACCACTGGACGATCACCAGATTCTCCGCCTGATTGACCATGATCATCTGGCCGAAGATCCCCAGCGCCCACAGGGAATGTTTCAGGGATGCCTGCGGAGCGGGTTCTACGTCGGTCGCATTCACCGGCACCTCGTTGTTCCACCACTGGTAGCCGTAAATGCCGTTGGGATGCGCCGCCGACACCGAGCCTGCCGCCCGAGTCCAGTTGGACGACTGGGCTACCCAATCTTCCGGCAGGATCTGTTTGCCGTTCGGCAACCTCCCGTTATGCAGAATGAATTCGCCGAAGCGCCCCCAGTCTTCCAGCGTGGCGTTGAAGCCGTGCGCGCCCACGTCGTGCCGGCCTTTGGCGTAGGCATGCCACACGCCGTCGCTCGCCATGCCGTACGGCTGCCAGATGCTTTGCTCCAGATAGGCCGCCAGCGGCATGCCGGTGGCGCGTTCCAGCACATCCCCCAGCAACCACGCGCCGCCGGATGAGTAAGACCAATTCCGCCCGGCCGGGTGCTCGCGGTGCAAGCCGGACACCAGCTTGCGCACGCAGGCATAGGTGCCGGGCTTGGCTTCACACTCGGTCAGCTGCGCGAAGTCCGATTTCGGGTTGGTGTAATCCTCATTCCACGCCACGCCGGAGGTGTGGGTGATCAGCTGTTTCAGGGTCACGCCGTCCCAGGCGGTGCCTTTCAGGTCGGGCTCGTATTGCGTAATGAGATCGTCGAGCGAGTGAATTTTGCCCTGTTTAATCGCCACGCCCACCAGCGTGGAAACCACGGATTTGCCCACCGAGCGCGACGTCCACAGGGTGGCGTCGGTATTGCCTTCCCCCAGATATTTCCAGGCGATTTTGCCGTCTTTCAGCACCAGCATGCCGCTGACGTTCTGGCGCTTCAGGTAATCCTGCAGGTTGTAGCGCTTGCCATTCGCTCGATAGCTGGCGTCGGTTAACTGTTTGGAGGAAGCAAGCAGCGGCGCGGCGTTGCCGTGATGAAACACATCCCCCGCATAGTTGCGGTAGTCGTTACGAAAACCGATCACCCGATCGGTTTGGCTCCAGGTGAGCATCTTATGCGTGTCCGGCAATTGCGCATCGAAGGGCGCGGGACAGGCGCTGAGTTCGGTGCCCGCACAGGCGGCCAGCGCGGCGGGCGCTAACAGGCCGCTGCAGAGACTGATGACCACGCCCGCCAGCAGGCTGCGGTTAAACACTTGGCTTTTCATATTTTTTCTCGCTTAGCTCAGGAAGGTGTTCAGCTTAAAAAAACGCGGCCTATAATAAAAAACGCCTGATGGGGGAAAATCCCCCGAAAAAACGAATGGAGAGCCGCGTGCCGACCCTGATTTACTCATTTGCCCAGCTGGAAGCCTTCACCGCCGTGGCCGAGCACGGCAGCCTGGCGAAAGCGGCGCTCAAATTGGGCAAGGACCGCACGACGCTGCGCGATTTGATTGATTTTCTCGAGGATGGGCTCGGCTATGCGCTGTTCCTGCGCGAAGGGCGCAGCCTGCGCCTGACGCCGGAAGGCGAGCAGTTGCAGCGCCAGGCGCACCTGCTGATGCGCCAGGTGAAAGCGTTTGAGGCGTTTGCCAAAGAGGTGCCGAAAAGCGCAACGCAGGAAATCTCGCTGGTTTACGATCCCTTCACTCCCCGGGCGTTTCTGCAGGCGCTGATTGGCGTTATGGCCCAGCGCGACACGCGCCTGAGCCTGATTAACGCCTCGCGCGACGAGGCGGAAAAGCGGCTGGCGGCCGGACAGGCCGACCTGGGGATCTGTCAGGCGCGCAACCGCAGCGTAGGCGACGCCATGGAGTGGCGCGCCTTAGGGGCGATAGAGATGGATTTTTACGCGTCTGAAGCGCTTTTCCCCGGCGCGGAACAGCCGTTTTCGCTGCTGGAGCTCTCGCTGGCGCCGCAGGTGATTATGCACCCGGATTCTGACGAACCCGTGGCACGACGCCTGCAAATTTCAGGGCACACGATCTTTACCAACGAGCTGGAGATGCTGCGCGGCCTGCTCGAACAGGGATGCGGCTGGGGATTCCTGCCGACGCACCTGCATGCGGCAAAGTGGAAAAACGTCAACACGCTGCGCACCCAGGTGGGCAGCCAGGGAATAAGTCAAACCATGGTGACCATCTGGAAGCCCGGCAACGACCGGCGGGCGCTGATTGACGAGACGCTGGCGCTGTTGCCGGCGCTGTGGCGGAAGATTGGGGGGTGAAGATGGGGTTCGCTTTGTTAAATATTTAGGCTAGGGGAAAGGAAGTTGAAAGGTTAGTGGTGTTGTAATCGGTAGTCGATCGTGGGGTACTTGCCTAAATGGCTTGTCAGATCGTTATTAAATTGGGATTGCTGTTTTCCCTCAACGCGCTTTTCACCGTTCTCGCCCCGCCGCCGCTGACGCTGGTTTATCGCTTTGATCGGCGGCATTAGGGGCAGCTTTGAGCGAGAATCCGACATTTGAATGGTCATTATGTGGCTAACCGCGCATATCGAAGCCGGATTTTTGAAAATCTCGATATAGCTCCGGTTTGGTGAAAGCTGGGAATTTGGCATTCTGGGCCGCTGATTTTACCGCTTCGCAATATGCTTTATTACCGTTACTAGTTGATATATTTGAAACCGTGCCATCCTGTTCAAATTCTATATGCAACCTGCATTTCTTCCCTTTCCAGTTTTGTGGCTCAACAAGTTTGGCATTGATTGCTGCCCTGATTGCACGCGCTTGCGCACCCCATTCATCCTGATCATCCCAGCGGCCAGAACTGCAATTTCCCGTTGCTGTGGTCTTATGGCAGCCGGAAGGATGTAATGGCGCGCAACCCGTAACTAGGCTACCCACAACTACCAGCATAACGATTTTCTTTACTGTTTCAGACGATTCCATTCTTTGCTCCTAATTCACTTTAATCTCAGCAATATTGGCATATTCTTCCGACATTTCTGACACCTTTTCAACCAGTTTTTATCTACATCAACTGGATGTTTCAAATGTGTCTTCTGAGCATGTAGAGGTGGGCTAATAAGCTGTGATTTTCTCCCTAGTGATTAGCAGAAGCGGTTTTTACGTCCGCTCTTGGCACTCTGCAGTCAGAAATGGGGACAGGTCTGCTCTGAGCGAGGAGCATCACATTGTCCTTGTTACGCACCCTACCGTCATGGGCAGTGAGAGTACCGATTAAACCGTTGATAAATATGACAGGCGTGTTGGGTGAATTGTTCATTTAGCTTTCCGTAACAGGTGTGGCATGAATTTTTTGTGTTTAAGGGGCCTTTCAGTGGATTTATTGGTATCCGGAGGCGCTCATGGGCATGGCGATAAGCTCTTTTAACCATGCTCGCCCCTGAGGCCAGTCACCGAGTCCGCTGGCTGCGTTGATATGCCCTCGCTCACCGATATTGACCAGACTACTGCCCCAGGCATCGGCACGGCTCTGACTGTAATGGATGTCGGCATAAGGGTCATTGGAACTGGCAATCATCATGCTCGGAAATGCGAAACGCTTTTCACTCAGGGGAAAACTAAACCCTTTCGCCTCTTCTGGAAACACATCGCATGTGGGATCAGGTACCGCGACCAACAAAGCGCCTCTCACAACCGTGCAGCTATATTGTGCCCAGTTCGCAACCTGCAGGCAGCCCAGGCTATGGGCGACCAAAATGACGTCTGGCCCGGTCTTTCTGACGGCAGTTTCTAAATTTTCGACCCACTCTTCGCAAATCGGGTGATCCCAGTCTTGTCCCGAAATGAAGGTCATTGACGCGTCAGTTTGTGCCCATAGCGTTTGCCAGTGTCCAGAATCCGAGTTGCCAATTCCCGGAAGAAGCAATATTGGAGATGTCATGTCTTGATTCCCAAATAGGTGTTCACATAATGTAGGCGAATAACACATCGTTCCTGAATGGCAAGTCATCGAAATAGAGCCCGATTAACCGATGATTCATCTACATTTCGAGCAAAGGATTAGCATGGAGCTTGACAGCAAAGATCGGCAAATTTTGGAAGCACTTCAAACGAACGCACGCCAGAGCCTGGCCTCGCTGGGCAAATGCATTGGACTTTCGCAGCCAGCGATGAGCGAACGGGTCAAAAAACTCGAAAACGCAGGCGTCATTGAAGGATACGGCGCACGCGTCAATTTGCGAGAGATAGGACTGGGATTACAGGCGATCCTGCGAGTACGCACAACCCACCAATACATCAAACAGTATCTGGCGTTATTTAAAGATATCCCTGAGGTGATAGAAGCTGACAGGATCACAGGAGAGGACTGCTTTATCGTACGTTGCGTGTTTTCTCAGCCGACTGATTTGGAAGCCATCGTCGATGCCCTGGCGGTTCATGGTTCAGTGACCACGTCGTTAGTTCTGTCTAATGCAGTGCGTAAACAGGTGCCTGTGCGCCCGAGGTGACCGGCTCACCTTTGATCGACATAGCAGGGTATTGTGGTACCCACCTCGGGCACGAAGCGGCAAAACCGAAGAGCTGTAAGGACTGCTACAAGCGAAAAACGGACGTCCTGGATCAACGCAGAAAAGGCCGTGTGATTAAAAATCATCGCTAAAATTTTTTTCTACCCTAAAGAAATTTGTCGCGGAAGTCGGGTTTGCTCCATGGTAGGCAGCAAAAATTTGGGCATCACAACATTCATGTGATGCCCAAATGAATATCGTATTTAGCGCTAAAGTCAGATATCAGAGGCCCCAGCGCCAAGGGAGTGTCCGCTTTTTATCAAGCATTGCGCCGAAAATTAAGCGCCTCCTTCAACCAGTACAAAAGTTCCGCTCGCAGCACCTGCACGTATTGCCCTGGCTGCCTGATATTCAGGACTCTCATAAAAACGCTTGGCCTCGGCAAAAGAAGCAAACTCAAAAACGACGTGCCGTTCATGAGATTCTCCCTCAAGGTTTTCATATTGCCCAGACCAAGCAATAACCTTAGGACTGAACGCCTGCATTGCTTCTCCGGCAGCTTTGGCATATTCGGCGTAGGCAACAGCGTCGGATACTGTGACATGCGCGATTAAATAACCTTTATTCATTTCTTTATCTCCTTTTTAGCCACGAGCGTGGCGCTGGCACCTTCAGCGACAGCGGCCGCCATCCGTTCTGCATGCCCATAACCAGAGTGAGAGACGACTGCAGATTTAATCATTGAAAGGGTTTGAGTCATGATAATTGCCTTCATCAAGTGTCTGCGCTGGATAACGCAGTGTGAAGACAGTCTATTAAGTATTACACTAGGCATAAACAAGCTAAAAATTAACTCACTGTTATCTCAAAGAGGAACAATGAAAAGTCTTGAGGCACTGATTATTTTCGCACGCGTGGCAGAAATGAAGAGCTTTACCCAGGCAGCTGAAAGCCTTGGTATTCAGAAAGGACGTGCTTCAACGGTGGTGCGCGAGCTCGAACATGACGTAGGCGCTACGCTTTTGCATCGCACCACGCGAACTGTGCAGTTGACCGAAGATGGCCGCATTTTTTATTCACGTGCACGAGACCTGCTGGCGGAAGCAGACGAACTGCAGTCAATGTTCTCACCTGGCGGGATGTCACTGCGAGGGCGTTTACGCGTTGATATGCCGGCAATTCTGGCGCAAAGCGTTGTGATTCCCGCGCTACCCCAACTCCTGGATGCTCACCCGGAATTCGAACTTGAGCTTTCAAGTACCGACCGCCGTGTCGATCTGGTTCTGGAAGGATTTGATTGCGTAATTCGTCTGGGCCCCATCGTTGATGAGACTCTGATTGCCCGGCCGCTAGGACAATTGCGAATGATCAATGCGGCGAGTCCAGGCTATCTGAAACGCTTCGGTGTGCCGCAGACGATTGATGACCTTCTTAACCAAGGACACAGAATGGTGCATTACACGCGGAATTTTGGCGCGAAACCTGACGGATGGGAATATCCGTCAGGTGACGGCTACAATACGCTGATGTTACCCGGCACGATGACGGTCAACAGCGTACCGGCCTACCACGAAGCAGGACTGGCGGGTTTAGGTTTAATTCAGGGAGGTTATTCAGCACTTGTCCCCCATATCAAACGTGGCGCATTGGTTGAAATCCTTCCCGATCTGCGGCCCAAGCCGCTGAATGCATCTTTCGTCGTCGCGCACCGGCGCAATCTGTCGCAACGAGTGAGGGCTTTTATGAATTGGACGGAAGAAGTGTTGAAACCCTATTTTGACTAATCGCCAAAACCCCCAATCAATCCCTCTGGCACCGCCCCCGCCCTTTCCCTACAATAAGGGATCTGTTGACGCATACAGCAAGGAAACACGGTGTCGAAAGCCAATCCCAATGCCACTATCGTGGACATCGCCCGCCGCGCCAGGGTGACCAACATCACCGTTTCCCGCGCCTTCAATAAGCCCGAGCTGGTCAAGCCGGAAACCCGCGAGCGCATTCACGCCATCGCCAAAGAGCTGAACTACGTGCCCAACGCCTTCGCGCAGGGGTTGAAGAGCAGCAGCAGCCAGATTATCGGCATCGTCACCAGCAGCATGTACAACCCGTTTTATTCCGGCTTGATCAAGACCGTGTCGCGCATCGCGCGCCAGCAGGGCTACCAGATCATGCTGTTCGACACCGACGGCAGCGAAGAGGCGGAAATGCGCGCCATTCAGGCGCTGTTCGGCTACAAGGCGCGCGGCATCCTGCTGTCGGCGGTGCGCGACGACAAAAGCTACCGCCCCGCCTATCTGGAGCTGGCCGAGGTGTACGGCGTTCCATTGATTCTTATCGACCGCGATCTCTACGAGCAGCAGCTGAGCGGCGTGTTCCTCGACAACCGCGAAATCGGCATGCTCGCCGGCCGCTATCTGGCGGAGCAGCCGGAGAAAAAGCTGCTGATCGTCGGCGGGCCCGCCGATTCGGAGATCACCTTAACGCGCACCGCCGGCATTGTCGCGGCGTTAAAAGACAGCGGCCGCGAGATCCATATCATCAACGGCGACTACGATTTCACCTCGCAAGAGAGCGAGGTGCGTGCGTATCTGGCTAAGCCGGAAAACCGGCCGGATTACATCATCGGCCTGAACGGCATCATCACGCTGGGTGCGATCGACATCTGCCATGAGCTGGGCATCTATCAGCAGGTGAAGTTCTTCTCGATCGACGAACCGCCGCGCGCCAGGGCTTACGGCCTGCATATTCCCGGGGTGTATCACAATACGCAGAAGCTGGGGGAGATCGCCGCGGAGCTGTTGTTCAGCGCGATCAACAATTCGCGCGGCGAGCTGCCGGTGCGCAGAGAGTTCTTCACCGACTCGCTGTTGTATCGCTAACCCGCGCCCTACTTGCGCCGCACGGAACTGAGATAAATGGCGGCCAGGATGATGCCGCCCTTCACCACGTTCTGGATATAAGGCGACACGTTCATCAGATTGAGGCCGTTGTTCAGCACCCCGAGCATCATCGCCCCCACCAGCGTGCCGATAATCGCCCCTCTGCCGCCGGAGATCGCCGCCCCGCCCAACACCACGGCGGCGATGGCGTCCAGCTCGAAGCCCTCGCCGGCGTTCGGCTGCCCGCTCATCAGGCGCGAGGTCAGCACCAGCCCGGCCAGCGCGGCGGTCAGGCCGCTGATCACGTACACCAGCATCTTGTAGCGCGGCACGCGGATGCCGCTCAGGCGCGCCGCCTCCTCATTGCCGCCGATGGCGTAGACGTAGCGGCCGAACGGCAGATGGTTCAGCAACAGCCAGGCCAGCAGGTACACGCCGAGCATGATCAGGATCGGCACCTGAATGCCCAGCACGGTGCCGCGGCCGAAAAACGAGAACATGTCCGGCAGGCCGGATATCGGGTAGCCGCCGGTGTACAGCAGCGCCAGGCCGCGCGCGATGCCCATCGAAGCCAGGGTGACGATGATTGGCGGCATGCGCAGGTAGGCGATGCAGGCGCCGTTGGCCAGGCCGAACAGCGCACCGATCGCGATTGCCGCCAGCATCGCCAGCGGAATGGGCACGGCGGCCAGCATCAGCCCGGCGGCGATCGAGCCCGCCAGCGCCATCACCGGGCCGACGGAAAGATCGATGCCGCCGGTCAGGATGGCGCAGGTCATGCCGACGGCGATGATGGCGTTGATAGACACCTGCCGCGCCACGTTGGTCAGGTTATTGACCGTCAGGAAGCTGTCGTTCAACCCGCTCATCAGCACAAACAGGATCACGAAGCCAATAAACGGCAGCACCGCCGGGTGGTGCAGCAGCTTTTCCCAACGTTTGCCGAGGCCGGCGGCGCGGCCGGCAGCGGAAGACTGTTCAATTCCGATCATAATGCACTCCCGGTCGCATGAAGCATGATGTGGTTGGATTCGATTTCATCGCCGGCCAGTTCGGCGACGATGTGCCCGCCGCGGAACACCAGCACGCGATCGCATACGCCGATAATTTCCGGTAATTCGGATGAAATCATGATGATAGAGATGCCTTTTTGCGTCAGCTGCTGCATCAGCTGGTAGATTTCCGCCTTGGCGCCCACGTCGATGCCGCGCGTCGGCTCGTCGAAGATAAGAATGTTGCAGTCGTTATTGAGCCAGCGGGCGATCACCACCTTCTGCTGGTTGCCGCCGCTCAGGGTGCCGACGGCGGTGTCCGCATCCGGCGTTTTCACCCCCACCGCACGGATCAGCCGCTGCACGATGTCCTGCTCCTTGCGGGCGTTGACGAAAATCTTGCCGCGCCTGTGGTGGCGGTTAAGCGTGATGTTCTGCGCCACGGAAAACGGCAGCACCAGCCCTTCGGTCTTGCGGCTTTCCGGCAGCAGGCCGATGCCTTTTTGCAGCGCCTGCGCCGGGCTGCGCAGCGCAGCGGGCTGCCCGCTCAGGATAATGCTTTTGCGGTAGCAGCGGCTGGCGCCGATCATCGCGGAAACGGTCTCGGTGCGCCCCGAGCCCACCAGCCCGGCGAAGCCGAGGATTTCGCCCTGGAACAGCTGGAAACGGTCTTCCGCGCCCTGTTTCTCGCGCTGAATGCTCGCTTCCAGCAGCACCGTCGAGGTGTCGACCGGGTGCTGCTTCGGCGGGAAAGCGTTCTCGATTTTTCGCCCGACCATCAGCCTGACCAGCTCTTCCACATTGGTGTCGCCGGTCGCCAGCGTCTGGATGTAAGTGCCGTCGCGCAATACGGTGATGCGATCGCAAATGGTGAAAATCTCGTCCAGGTGGTGCGAGATAAACACCATACCCACGCCGAGCAGCCGCAAATCGTTCATCACGCTGAACAAATGCTCGGCCTCGCCCGGCGTCAGCGTGGCGGTGGGTTCGTCCAGCACCAGAATGCGCGCGTCCAGCGACAGCGCCTTGGCGATCTCGACAAACTGCTGCTGCGCCACGCTCAGCTGTTCAACCGGGCAATCAAGATCGATGGCCACCGTCAGCCGTTTGAAAATGGCTTCGGCCTTGCGCCGCATCGCCTGGCGGTCCAATAATCCCCAGCGATTTTTTATTTCCCGGTTCAGGAAAATATTGTCGATGGCGTTCATATAAGGAATTAACGAGAACTCCTGAAATATAATTCCCACCCCGGCATTGATCGCCTGACGATAATTATTGAAATGGCGCTGCTCGCCCTCAATAAAAATATCGCCGGCGTCCGGTTGGTAAATGCCGCACATGATCTTCACCAGCGTGGATTTGCCGGCGCCGTTTTCGCCCAATAAGGCGTGCACCTCTCCACGCCGAATGCTGAGATCGATGCCGTCCAGCGCCTTAACGCCCGGGAAAGACTTTTTAATCTGCTTTAATTCCAATAAAGGTGTCAGCACTGTCATACCCTCCGCGTTTATCGCTCCGCGCGAACGGAGCGGTAAACGACGCCTTTACCAGCTGAAGCCCGCCGCATTGCTGCGGTCGATCAGCTTCACCTTTACCGGGATAGTCTTCGGCACGTTGGCGCCCCAGTAGCGCGCCAGGGCGATGCCCAGCGCGATACGCAGCTGATCGCGCGGGAACTGGGCCGAGGTGGCGATAAACGGCGAATTCGGCTTGAGGATCTCTTTGACGGCCTCCGCCTGGCCGTCGACGCTGACCAGCTTCACCTTGGCGCCGTTGCTCTCGATCGCCGCCAGCGCGCCCAGCGAGCCGATGTCGTTGACGCTGAAGATCCCCGCCAGATCCGGCACCGATTGCAGCATGTTCTCGGTCACCGTCAGCGCGGTGTCGCGCTCCTGTTTGCCGTTTTGCTTGGTGGCGATCTTGATGTCGGGGTATTTTTTCATCGCCGCTTCGAAGCCGCGCACGCGCTCGAGGATCGGCACCACCGGAATACCGTCGAGGATGGCGACCTTGCCCTTGCCGCCCAGCGCTTTCGCCAGGTATTCACCGGCCTGGAAGCCGGCGTCGTAGTTCTCGGAGCCGACGAAGGCGTCGATCGGCCCTTCGGCCTGAGCGTCTATCGCCACCACCACCGCACCGGCCTTATGAGCGGAGATCACCGCCGACTGCACCCCCACCGAATCGGTCGGGTTAATCAGCAAAATATCCACCTTCTTTTGCAGCATGTCTTCAACGTCGCTGATTTGCTTGGAGACGTCATGCCGCGCATCGGCAACGTAAACCTTGGCGTCGATGTCCTTGGCCGCCTGCTCCAGCGCTTCTTTCATGGTGACGAAATAATCGTTGTTCATTTCCTGGAATGAAATGCCAATGGTAATTTGCTTGGCCATGGTCATTTGGCTGGCCAGCAACATTCCACCGGCGACAATAAACGGCAAGCTCTTTCTGGCGAATGAAAACATAGCTTATTCTCCTGTAGGGTTCGGATATTATTGTGGTTATCAGAGCAACAGCATGTCTTGGTTTTATTTATTGATAAGACGGCTTATTTCACCCTATTGCCGAGTGGAATAAGCCTCGGGGCTCACGTGATCAATCAGGGAACCAGAATAACCTTGATGGAATCCGTGGAGTCCGCCAGCGCGAAGGCCTCATCCCATTCATTCAAGGAGTAACTGTGGGTCACCACGCCGGTTGAGGTCACCAACCCGCGCTCAAACAGATCAATGGCGATTTCATAGCTGTAGGGCGCCAAATGCGCGCCGCGAATATCCAGCTCCTTGCGGTCGCCGATAATCGACCAGTCGACGGTGGTTTCCTTGCCGAACACGCTAAACTCGACGAAACGCCCCAGCTTGCGGATCATTTGCAGCCCCTGGGTTACGCCGATCGGCGCGCCGGTGGCTTCAATGTAGACGTCGCAGCCGTAGCCGCCGGTCAAGGATTTGACTATCTGGTCGGCGTCTTCTTTCAACGGGTTGATCACCACGTCGGCGCCGAAGGCTTTCGCCAATGCCAGCCGCTCGTCGATGGCATCGATAACAATCAGTTTTTTCGGCGTCTTCAGCCGGGCGACCTGCACCATGCACAGCCCCAGCGGCCCGGCGCCGGCCAGCACCACCACGTCATCGAGCTGAATATCCCCACGCGCCACGGTATGGATCGCGCAGGCCATAGGTTCGATCAGCACGGCGTCTTCATGGCTGAGGCTCTCGGGGATCCTGTGCACGATGGCGTTTTCGGAGAAGCGCATGTATTCCGCCATGCCGCCTTCCGCCACATCTTTCTGAAAACCGTAAATGTTGTGCGTTTCGCACATCCAGTAGCTGCCGGATTTGCAATAGCGGCACGCCCAGCACGGCACGATCTGCTCGGCGATCACCCGCTCGCCAATTTTGTACTTCGCTTCGCTGCCCTCGCCCAGCGCGGCGATGCGGCCGTAAAACTCGTGCCCTGGCACCACCGGCGGTTTCACCCACGGGTTTTCGCCCCAAAACATCTGCGCGCCGTTTTTGCATTTGCAATCACCGGCGCAGATGCCGCAGCCCTCGACTTTGATCACCAGCTCGCGCGCCTTTGGCAGCGGCGTGGGCACCTGTTCGAAACGATAATCCTGCGGGCCGTGGCAAACGACCGCGCGCATTTTTTCCGGCAACTGGCTCATCTCTTCCTCCAATACACTCGTTAAACGCTTGAACTTTCTTAATGTTGACGTTGTCATTTTTATCAAACAAAAAAAGAACATCGCTATAAAATGATAAATTTCAATAAATTAACCATATAACATCCAAAAAATTCAAAATGACAACGTGAACATAGAGCAACATATAACCAAAGCTGCAAAAATAATTATTTGAGCGACATCACATATCGTTAACATCGCGGCTAAAAATGCTACAAATCCGGATCGCGATCCCATTACCCGGGATCGTCGATCCGTTCTGACTCGCCTAGATCAGTAACCGCACCCGATCGTAAATCTGGCGATCCTCCTGCCGCGCCGAGCGCGCATGCTGGCGCAGCGTGCGCACCAGCGTATCGATCAGCGCATGGGCGGCGGTGCTGAGGATGCTGTTGCGGCGGGTAACGATATTCAGCTGCGCCGGCTCGCTGCTTTCCCGCAGCGCCAGCGGCTGCATACGTGGGGCAAACTGCGGCAGTGCGGCAATCGGCAGCGGGCACCAGGTGCACATTTCCGCCGATTCCACCATCGACTGCAGCATGCCGAATGAGTGTGCCTGGATAATGCGCTGCGGATGCAGCCGGGCGCCATGGCGGTGAAATAAACTGTCGAGCAGCTCAGCATAATTTTCCTGGGTATAACTCAGCGCCCAGTCCTGTTCCAGCAGTTGGTGCACGGAGGTGCTGCCGCTCAGCGCATGACCGCGCCGCACCATATACGCCGTCTCATACTCCAGCAGCGGCTCGCAGTGAAATTCCTGCGGCGCCGAGGAGGCCGGCAGCGGCGTGATGGCGAAATCCATCGTCCCTTCCCGCAGCTGCGACTGGGCGTTGGCCATCAGGCTTTCCGACAGTTCCAGCCTGACGCCCGGCACCTTATGGCGAAAGGCCATCACCGCCGCCGGCAATACCGTCAGCATCAGCCAGGGCGTAAAGGCCGCCTTGACCTGTTCCGCCACTCTCCCCCGCAGCGCGGCCATTTCCCCCTGCGCCTGCTCCAGCTGGTTCAACACCAGCCGGGCGTGGGCCAGCAGCGTTTTGCCATAGGGGGTAAAACCCAGCCCGGTCGGGGTACGGATTAACAGCGGCAGCGCCTGCTCTTGTTCCAGCTCACGCAGCGCCCGGGTCACCGCCGCCTGCGAAAGCCCCAGCAAGCGTGCGGCGGCGCGGATGCTGCCGCTGTCGGCGCTGGCCACCAGCGCCTGTAACTGATGCAGTTTCATTTTATTCCCCATGACAACCCAAGGTTGTCAGCATAACCGAACGGCGGCTACCCGGCAAAAAGGGAGTTTGCTAGTCTCGATCCTATCTTCCCTCCCGGCATGTTCTACTCCGCCGCGGGAAATCTTATCTGGAGACAGCCATGACCGAACCGCTGATTTTTCCTGAGATAGCCGCCGCTCACGACGAGATGGTCGCCCTGCGCCGCCACATTCATGCTCACCCGGAGTTGGGATTTCACGAATTCGCCACCGGCGAACTGGTGGCCGGGCTGCTGACCGAATGGGGTTACCAGGTCACGCGGCATGTAGGACAAACCGGCGTTGTCGCCACCCTTAAGCGCGGGGAAGGAAAATCGCTGGGCATCCGCGCCGATATGGACGCGCTGCCGATCGAAGAAACCACCGGGCTGCCCTACGCCAGCACCCACGGCGGCGTGATGCACGCCTGCGGCCACGACGGCCATACCGCCATGCTGCTGGCGGCGGCGCGCTACCTGGCCAAAAAGCCCGCATTTACCGGCACGCTGCACCTGATTTTCCAGCCGGCCGAAGAAGGCGGCGGCGGCGCAAGGGTGATGATCGAAGACGGCCTGTTCGAGCGCTTCCCCTGCGATGCGGTATTCGCCATGCACAACGTGCCCGGCTTCCCCACCGGCCAGCTGGGCTTCGCCAGCGGCCCGTTCATGTGTTCGGCCGATACGGTCAACATCACCCTGCACGGCCACGGTGGCCACGGTGCGGTGCCGCAAACTACCGTCGACCCGGTGGTGGTCTGCGCGGCCATAGTGATGAGCCTGCAAACCATCGTTTCGCGCAATGTCGATCCGCAAGAGACGGCGATTGTCACCGTGGGCGCGATCCACTCCGGGCAGGCCGCCAACGTTATCCCGGCTACCGCCACCATGACGCTCAGCGTGCGCGCGCTGACGGCGGCGGTGCGCCAACGGCTGGAACAGCGCATCACTGCGCTGGTGGAGGCGCAGGCGGCCAGCTTCGGCGCTCGGGCGGAAATTGATTATCAGCACGGCTATCCCGTGTTGGTGAACCACCCGGCCGAAACCGAACTGGCGCGAGCGGTGGCGGCGGACTGGGCCGGCGAGCGGCAGATTATTCCGACGCTGCGGCCGTTTACCGCCAGCGAAGACTTCGCCTTTATGCTGGAAAAATGCCCCGGCAGCTATATCTCGATCGGCAACGGCGCCGCCACGCCGGGCAATGCCCTGCATAATCCGGGTTACGACTTTAACGACCAGTGCCTGCCGATAGGCGCCACTTACTGGGTCAAACTGGTTGAGCGTTTTCTGGCTTAACCCTGTGGCTTACTCCCCCCTGCTGAGGAAAATGACATGAAGAAAACGATGGGCCTGGTTTTACTGCTGCCGCTGGCGTTAAGTTTTTCGGCCCTTGGCGGCGAATTTAGCGGCAAGGTGATTAAGTTGGGCATCGATCCCACCTTCCCGCCGCTGGAATACAAGACCGCGCAGGGCACCCTGACCGGCTTCGGCGTGGATATCGCTCAGGCGCTGTGCGACGAGATGCAGGCGAAATGCGTGTGGGTCGAAAGCAGCTGGGACGGCATGATCCCCGGGCTGCAGGCCAAGAAGTTTGACGCGATAGCCTCCTCGATGACCATCACGCCGCAGCGTGAAAAACAGATAGCCTTCTCGAGCAAGGTCTCCAACGCTCCGGCGCGGCTGGTGGCGCGTAAGGGCAGCAACCTGCAGCCGACCGCCGCTTCGTTGAAAGGCAAATCGGTCGGCGTGCAGCAAGGCTCCAGCCAGGAAGCTTACGCCAATGCGCTGTGGCGCCCGGCCGGCGTTAACGTCATCGCCTACCAGAGCCAACAGGAAGTGAATGAGGATCTGGCCAACGGCCGCCTCGACGCTTCGCTGCTGGCCAGCGTCAACGCCAGCGAATTCTTCAAGACGCCCGGCGGCAAGGATTTCGCCTTTATCGGCGCCGAGCTGAGCGACAGCAAATACTTCGGCATCGGCGATGGCATCGGCGTGCGCAAAGAAGATACCGCGTTGCTGAACGCCTTCAACGCGGCGCTGAAGGCCATTATCGCCAACGGCACCTATAAGAAGGTTAACGATAAATACTTTGACTTCGACATGTACGGCGCAGGCCAGTAATCCACGATAAGCGTATCCCGGCGGCCTGCCTGCGGCTCAGGCAGGATGGAGAGGCGTCTTCGGCCGTCGGGTGCGCCCCTGCCGGCAATCGGCAGGATGGACGATGGCAGGCCTGGTGAAATACCGGCGAAAAAAAGAATTGAGGAAATATCGGAGGGGAAACAACGCGGGCCAGGCGCAGCGCCCAGCCCGATACAGCAGATAATTACTTCACTTCGCCCATCGCTTTCAGCTTTTTGGACAGCTCGCGGCGCTCTTTGGACAAATCGGCATTTTTGATGATGTAGTCATCAACGCGATCTTCATAGTCGCTGCGCATGTTGGCGATGATGCCCTGAATGTCTTCAATGCTCATGCCGGGCTTGATGTACTCACTCAGGTTGTCGAGCAACAGCACGCGCTTTTGGTTATCACGAATTTTCTTTTCGTTGTCGACGATTTCGCGCTGCAGCTTGTTTTTACGGCGGAACATACGCACAAACTCCAGAACGTCCTGGAAACTCGGCTTATTTGCATTATCCATCTTCATACCCTTGCTTTAGTAATACACAGATTCATTTGCTTACGGCCACAATGGCACCAAGATACAGGTTTGTGGCAGTCAGGCACAACTCTCATTGCCTTATCTTACCCACTTTAGCCCGCCGGCCAAAACCGAAAGCGCCCGCTTCATGATCTGACCCCTTATTCAGGGCCACCGGCGGTGCACACCTTGAGCAGATCACCGAGTTCCTCCAGCTGCTGCGCCAGCTCCATGCTCAGCCAGACATAGCCGTAGATCGGCGCCTCGCCGTGCCGGCTGACGCTGGCTTCGCGCATCAGGACTTGCAACTCGCCGGCGATTTCATTCAGCTGCCCCACCGCGGCCTGTCGCTGTTGCTGCGGCCCTTCACGCATCAGCGCCGCCAGCGATTCCAATGAACTCAGCGTCAGCAGTTGGGCGCTGCGCAAGGTTTTGGCGTTCAGCATGATGAAGTGGGTCTCGCGCGAGGCCCAGTAGGCGTCGGCCAGCAGCTCCAGCGTGCACACCAGGTTGCGGCTGAGGGTCTGCACCGCTTCGAACACCGCCCTGGGGATATGGGTCTCTTTACTGCCGGGTTCGATCAACCCGCGCAGCTTCACCACCCGGCTGAGCAGATCTTTCAGCTGCGGCTCCAGCCGCGGCCGCTCAATCACGTTCGGAGAAAGGTAGGCGCCGTAGATTTTGCCGGCGGCCTGCAGGCAGTCGGCCATTTGCATGCGCCACAGAATGTAGGCGCGCTGCGGGTAGATGCTGGTGAACAGCAGCGCCAGCAGGGAACCGAAGATCACGTCGCCGCTGCGCCACAGCGCGGTATGCATGTCGCCGGCGCCGGCGCCGCACACCACCGCCAGCGTGATCCCCACCAGCAGCGCCATATAGGGCCGCTTGCCCAGCGTCAGGTAGCCGCAGAGAAACATCACCACCCCGCACCAGGCCAGCATCAGCGGCAGCGAATAGAGTTCAAGATACAGGGCAATCAGCCCCGAGGCGGCGCCGAACACCGTGCCGGCAATGCGTTGCAGCGCCCGCTGCAGCACGTTGCCCCAGAAAGAAATCGGCCCCATCACCACCACCAGGGTGATCAGCGGCCAGGTGCCTTCGGGCACCTCAAGCAGGCGGATCAGCAGGAAGGTCAGGATAAACGCCAAGCCGATGCGCACCCCGTGCACAATGCGGTAATGGCGGTAAGTCAGCAGTTCAAACGGCGATATTTTTCTGTCGAGGCGCACGGTGCCTCCGGTTGCCTATGGCCAGAAGCGTATTTTAGCGGAGGAAGGCGGCGGGAGAAAAGGCGAATGAGGCGTCCCCCATTCGCCACCGCGCCTAGGCGGCGTATTTATCCACCAGCGCGCGCAGAATGGCGGCGGTTTCTACATCCATGACGCCGTCATATTTCTGCTGACGGAAATGCAGTTGAAAGGCCCGCACCAGCTGGCGGTAGCCTTCCGCGGTGTTCGCCGCCGAGGTGTCGTAACCGTATTTGGCGAACAGCGCCAGCAGCGCCTGCTGCATTGGCAGCCCCTGGCTGCAGTAGGTTTGCTGATGCTGCTGTTTGGCCGCGTCGTCATACCAGGCGCCTACGCCGGCCTGATACAGCTGCCGCCACGGGAACTGCGGGCCGGGATCGCTCTTGCGGCCCGGCGCGATATCGGAGTGCGCCACCACGTTGACCGGGGAGATATCCGGGTAGCGCTGCAGGATATTTTGCGCCAGCTGGGTGACCGCCTCAATCTGCTGCGGGTTGAACGGCGGAAAGGTGATGTCTTCACCGTCGCCGCTCGCCAGGTTGACTATCTCGATGCCGATCGAGGTGTCGTTGATATTGCCGCGGGTGCCCCACTGGCTGGCGCCGGCGTGCCAGGCGCGCTCGTTCTCATCCACCAGGTTGAAAATACGCATGTCGTTGAAACCGGCGGCCTGATAGCCGGCATCGGTCGGATCCGGCACCAGATAGTGCGCGCTGACCGATTTTCCGGTCAGCGACTGCACCGAGTCGACAAAATTCTGCGCGGTATAATGCAGCACCAGAAAACGCACGCGCCGTCCGAAGCTGGCGACCGAACGGTAGCTATTGTAATCAATCTTGAACATCATAAAGTCCCTCTCTTGGTTGATTGCACTGAGCGGCTCATCATCATGACAGGCCATTCTCTCGCGGTGAACCCTTGGGCCACCCTCTTGTTTTAGCTAAATGCTAAAACATGCGCAAGCGTTTTTTAGCAAAAACGTTATTTACCTTTTTGCTAAAGAGTGAGATCATCCGGAAATGGAAACGAAAGAAATAAGACGCAACAATCTGCGCGAGCTGATGGCCCGCTACGCCCGGCAAGGCGTCAACCAGAACGAGTTCGCCGCCCTGGTTGATTCTTCTGCGCCGACGCTGAGCCAAATCATCGGTGAAAAATCCTCCCGCAATCTTGGCGACAACCTCGCCAGGCGCATAGAGGCTAAGCTGGATCTGCCGAAAGGCTGGTTCGACGTGTTTCATGAGAAGCAGCTGGTGCGCCCGTTCGACAACGTGGCGGCGGAATCGGATTTCCAGCCCGCCCGCCTGAAGCCGGTGGTGTGGGAAGATACCGAACAGGACAAGGAAGAGTTTGTGGAGATCCCACTGCTGGACATCGATTTTTCCGCCGGCGACGGTTGCTATGAAATCGTCGATCGCGAAGAGTTTTCGCTGATTTTCCGCCGCTACTATCTGCACAAGATGGGGGTGGCGGTGAATGCGGCGCGGATTATCCGCATCTCCGGCTCCAGCATGGAGCCGCGCCTGCAGGATGGCGACGTGGTGGGCATCAATACCGACGACACCCGCATTCGCGAAGGAAAAACCTACGCGATACGCCACGGCAACCTGCTGCGGGTGAAGATTCTGATTGAACAGCCCGACGGCGGCGTGATCATCCGCTCACTGAATCGCGAGGAGTATCAGGACGAACACCTCAGCTACCAGCAGCGCAAAGAGCAGCTGGTGGTGCTGGGGCGCGTATTCTGGTCTTCCTCATCCTGGTAAAACGGCGGCGGGCCGGGCGCCCGCATCCTTATTTATTTGAAGTCCACCACCATCTGTTGCTGAATCGTCAGACCGCGGGTTGACTGCACGCAGCTGTGGATATAGTCGGTGAAACGCGGCGGCTTCGGCATGCCCAGCTTGAGGATTTTCTCATTGCTGAAACGCACGTTCAGCATGGCAAACGAGCCATACAGGCGCATCGCTTTCAGCATCAGGCGTTCGTTGCATGGCCCGAAGATATCTTTCAGCTGCCGGCGCATTTTCACCAGCGCATCGTAGTTAACCTGCGCATAGGCATCGCCAACCGGCGGTTTTTCCAGCGCGATGGCCATGGCGCGATCGATATCGGCAAAGCTTACGCTGCTCCCTTCCCCGGCGGAGATATGGTAAACATCGTTTTCCAGCAGCTCGCTGTTCATCAGCATCACCAGCGCGTCGGCGCAGTAGTCCGCCGGGATCACGTCGATGTTATCCTGCAGCGAACACATAAACTTGCGCAGCATCAGCGCCATGCCGAACACCCAGAAAATGCTGCTGGAGGGTTGGCAGCCCAGGCGGGTGTGGCCGACCACGATCGATGGCCGGGCGATGACCAGCGGCAGCTGCGGGCAGCGTTGGCGCATCAGCTGCTCAATGGTGGATTTGGAACGCGTGTATTCCACCAGGTGTTCGGCGCTTTCTTCAAACTCGCCGCTTTCCGCCACCAAAGAACCCGGCTCGGGGGCGCAGGACATCGCGGTGCCGACATGCAGAAAACGTTGTAACCCTTTTACCTGCGCCATTCTTTCAGCAAAGGCCAGAGTACCTTCCACGTTTACTTTCCAAATTAACGGGTTATTGCCAAATGAGGCGACTGCGGCGCAGTTAATAACGTGCGTTACTTTATTAATGCGTTCGTCAGACAAAAAATCCGCCGGCTCTGACAAATCACCCAACAATATATTTTCTATCGTTATTTTGGATAATAAAGCTGCATCGATATTGAATTTTTCCATATTCGTCCGAATACGGGCCAACCCCTGCTGCTCATCTTCTGCACGCACCAGCAGCAGGCAGTTAATATCCTGATTTTCTTTCAGTAACTTTTCGAGAACCGCACCACCGAGAAAACCGGTAGCGCCAGTTAACAGCAGCGTTTTCATAATAATCACCCACATTGGCATTGAATGAAGCTGATTGTATGCGCGGATAATTAAACAAATATTAAATAAAACCATTTAGCCCAAAGTTATCTTTTCTTAATATTATCTTAAGAAAACTCGCGGAACGCAAAATACAAACTTGGTAACAAATGTGTCTTAAAGCGCCGGGGCTTAATCGGCGCCGTTTAAATAGTATTGATGTTGCCTCTGATTTAATTTAGCTGTCATCATTACTTTTCTCTTTTCTGCGAGGATCACATGACCTATAACCAAAAAGTCTGGTTGGGCATATTGCTGCTGTGCGGCCTCTTTTGGCTGACGGTCATCACCAGCCTCTTCTCGTTAGGCGGGGATCTTGGGCGCTCCGATTTAGGCTACCAGGACAGCGATCTTGCCGCCCTGCACGGCCAACGCCATCACGGCGGCCACATGCTGCACAGCGTTCAGACGCTGGGGCCCCGATCCCCCCTGTAATGGGTAGGGACAAGCGCCGCTAACGATCCTATGATGCCCCGATATTTACAGGGAGATAAATATGGTTCGAAAGCTGGACAGCTTGCCCCAGGCAGAACGCGAGAAAATCGAAACCGACTTGCTGGCCATCAGCGTCATCTATAACGAACGCTACGGCATCGTCACGACCGAGACCAATGTGGAACAACAGGTTCCCGAACACCTGCGCTCTTACTTTTTTCAGCGCCTGAACTACTATCGCGGTACGTAATAACGCGCATTTCGCTAACCACCGCTTGGCATCGCGCCTCTCGCCGTTACAATAGAGGCCATATTTCCCCGCCACTGAAGAGATGCGATTTTGAGCAGCAAGGCACCGGCCACATTTTACATTCACGACTACGAGACCTTCGGCAAAAGCCCCTCGCTGGATCGCCCGGCGCAGTTTGCCGGCGTGCGCACCGATATGGATTTCAACATCATCGAAGAACCGCTGGTTATCTACTGCTCCCCGGCAGACGATTACCTGCCGGAACCCGAGGCGGTGATGATCACCGGCATCACGCCGCAGCTGGCGCGGGCCAAAGGCGTGAACGAAGCGGAGTTCGCGCGCCAAATCCATCAGGCCTTCAGCGCGCCGGGCACCTGCATTCTGGGCTACAACAATATCCGCTTCGATGACGAAGTCAGCCGTAATATTTTCTACCGCAGTTTCTACGATCCCTACGCCTACAGCTGGCAGAACGGCAACTCGCGCTGGGATCTGCTGGACGTCATGCGCGCCTGCTACGCACTGCGCCCGGACGGCATCGTCTGGCCGGAGAACGAAGAAGGCTTCCCCAGCTTCCGCCTGGAACACCTGACCCGCGCCAACGGCGTCGAGCATACCCAGGCGCATGACGCCATGTCGGACGTTTACGCCACTATCGCCATGGCCAAGCTGGTCAAGCAGGCGCAGCCGCGGCTGTTTGATTTTCTGCTGCAGCACCGCAACAAGCACAAGCTGAATGCGCTGATCGACATCGCCGAAATGACCCCGCTGGTGCATGTTTCCGGCATGTTCGGCGCGGCGCGCGGCAATACCAGCTGGGTTTCGCCGCTGGCCTGGCACCCGGACAACAAAAACGCGGTCATCATGTGCGATCTGGCCGGCGACATGGCGCCGCTGCTGCAGCTGAGCGCAGAACAGCTGCGCGAGCGGCTGTATACCCGCCGCGATGAGTTGGCCGCCGGCCAGGCGCCGGTGCCGATCAAGCTGGTGCACATTAACAAGTGCCCGGTGCTGGCGCCGGCGAAAACCCTGCTGCCGGAAAATGCCGAGCGGCTGGGCATCGATCGCCAGGCCTGCCTGCAAAACCTGCAGCTGCTGCGCCAGCATCCGGAAGTGCGGGAAAAGGTGGTGGCGCTGTTTGCCGAAGCCGAGCCGTTTAAGGGTTCCGATGACGTTGACGCCCGGCTGTACGACGGGTTCTTCAGCGATGCCGACAAGGCGGCGATGAAAATCATCCAGCAGACCAAGCCGCAGAACCTGCCGGCGCTGGATCTGGCGTTCAACGACGATCGCATGAAAGAGCTGCTGTTCCGATTCCGTGCGCGCAACTACCCTAATACGCTGGACGACGCCGAGCAGCGCCGCTGGCTGCAGCACCGCCAGGAAGCGCTGAGCGCTGAGCGGGTGCAAAATTACCTGCTGCAGTTAGAAGCCTTGTATAACCTGCACGAAGACGACAAAGAGAAGACCGCGCTGCTGAAAGCGCTGTTTGAATACGGCCGCGAGCTGGCGGGTTAGCACATAAAAAAGGCCGCATAAGCGGCCTTTTTCTTTATCGCGTAAAGGGTTCTTCGCGTTATGCCGCGTCTTCACTCGCCTGCGGCACCGGCAAGCGGAAGCTGCGGGTCACCACCGCCAGGTAGATCAGGCCAATCGCCGCCCACACCAGGCCCAGCGTCATCGAGCTGGCTTCCAGGTTGATCCACAGTGCGCCTACGGTCAGCGCGCCCATCACCGGCAGGATCAGGTAGTTGAAGGTATCCTTCAGCGTGCGGTTCAGCTTGTCGCGGATATAGAACTGCGAAATCACCGACAGGTTGACGAAGGTAAAGGCCACCAGCGCGCCGAAGTTGATCAGGGCGGTTGCGGTTACCAGGTCAAACGACACCGCCGACAGCGCGATAGCGCCTACCAGCAACACGTTCAACGCCGGGGTGCGCCATTTCGGATGCACATAGCCGAAGAAACGGGTTGGGAATACGCCGTCGCGGCCCATCACGTACATCAGGCGCGAAACGCCGGCGTGCGCCGCCATGCCGGAAGCCAATACGGTCACGCAGGAGAACACCAGGATCACCGACTGGAAGAACTTGCCCGCCACGTACAGCATGATTTCAGGCTGCGACGCATCAGGATCCTTGAAGCGCGAGATGTCCGGGAAGTACAGTTGCACAAAGTAAGACACCACGATGAAGATCACGCCGCCGATCAATGCCGTCAGGAAGATGGCTTTCGGGATGACCTTCTCCGCGTCTTTGGTTTCTTCAGACAACGAGCTGATGCCGTCGAAACCGAGGAACGAGAAGCACAGGATGGTCGCACCGGTAATCATCGGCACCACGTGGGCGTTTTCAGACCAGAACGGACGGCTGCTGACCAGCGTGCCGGCGCCTTCGCCGTGATAAACGCCGTTAATCACCAGGCCGAGGAACACGATCATGATAGCCACCTGCACCACCACGATGATCGAGTTCAGGTTCGCCACCAGCTTGATGCCGCGCAGGTTGAAGAGGGTCATCAAACCGACCAGCACGGCCACGAAGATCCACGACGGCACCCCTGGGAAGATGGCTTCCAGGTAAATTTTGGCCAACAGGATGTTGATCATCGGCATGAACAGGTAGTCCAGCAGCGATGACCAGCCCACCATAAAGCCGACGTGCGGGCTGATGGCTTTCTGGGCGTAGGTGTAGGCGGAACCGGCTGAAGGGAATTTCTTCACCAGTTTGCCGTAGCTCAGGGCGGTAAACAGGATCGCCAGCAGAGCGAAGGCGTACGCGGTCGCGACGTGACCGTCGGTCAGGCCGGATACGATGCCGAAGGTATCGAAGATGGTCATTGGCTGCAGGTAAGCCAGGCCCATCATCACTACCGGAACCAAAGTCAGAGTTTTACGCAGTTGGGTGCGTTGAGCCGGAGCGGCGCTGATGATGTTATCGGACATTGTTCAGCCCCCCCTTACCTTCTGCCTTGCGGATGGTGGACACGCCAAGACTTAAGGTTGCGGGGAAACTTCGCAACGAGCGACTTAATTCTAAAAGAAGGGGATTGGAAGCTGGATAACGGGTCAAGGAAGCCTCGACTGCTCCATAATCGCTGCGGCCGCAGCGGAAACCGGCGGGCACCGGTGCTAAAGTGAAAAATTGCCCCATCTTTCTTATCCTCATGAGTCACGACCATAAAGTTTTGTTTGATCGTGCACGAAACTATTTATCTATCCGGATCGGTGTCCGGCCTCGCTTGGTGTATGAAACGCTCAGTTTGTAAAACGCAAATGCAAAAAAATAACCGACGCTTTAAAACGTCGGCTATCTGCATTGGGGGTATTTTGCACCAGAATGCCTCCGGATGACAAGATCCAGAAACCTTCTTACACAAATTTCTTTCGGCGATCGTACGGAAAACGCGCCCACCAGGCGAATTAATCCGCTACTAACCCGCTCGCCGCCAGAACAATGTCACTTACTTTACGCCCATTCAGGCGTTTTTCAACATCCAGTCGATTTCGGTTTCCGTCACCAGCCGCTCGAACTGCATCAGCTCATCCATCTTGCAGGCGTGGTAAACCTGGGCGAAACGCTCACCGAGATACTGCGTCAGCTCGCGCTGGTGTTCAAACTCATACAGCGCGTCGCTCTGGCGGATCGGGAACGGCAACCCTTCCTGTTCCAACCCGTTGCCGGTGACCGGCTCAGGCAGCGGCAGCTCATTGTCCAGCCCGTACAGGATCCCCGCCAGAATGGCGGCCACCACCAGATAGGGGTTGGCGTCGGCGCCGGCGACACGGTATTCCACCCGGTGGTTTTCCGGCTCGCCGATCGGAATGCGCAGCGCCACTGTGCGGTTGTTATGCCCCCAGGAAGCCTGCGTCGGCACATACATGCCCGGTTGGAAACGGCGGAAAGCGTTAACGTTCGGCGCCAACAGCGCCATCGAAGCCGGCATCAGGGTGATCATTCCGGCCAGCGCGCGGTGCAGCAGCGCTGAATCCTCCCCTTCGGCATCGACGAACCGGTTTTTCCCTTCGCCGTCCAGCATGCTGACATGCACATGCATGCCGCTGCCGGCGTATTCTTCGTAGGGTTTGGCCATAAAGGTGGCGTGCAGGTGATGGTTTTCCGCCACCAGGCGCACCAGCCGCTTCAGCGCCAGCGCGTGGTCGCAGGCCTGCAGCACGTTGTCGGTATGCTTGAGATTGACCTCAAACTGCCCCGGCGACGCCTCGGCCACCGCGCCGTCGGCCGGCAGCCCCTGCATCTGCGCCAGGCTGTCAATGTCGTTCAATACCTCGGCGAAGTGGTTCAGGTTATCCAGCGAATAGACCTGGCTCTGCATATTGCGCTCCTGGGTGCCGGGCGCACAAGGCGGCTGCAGATAACCCTCAGAGTCTCGCTGTCGATCGATGAGATAGAACTCCAACTCTACCGCTACCACCGGGAACAAGCCGCGCTGGCGCAACGCCTGCCAAACTCGATTCAGCACATTGCGGGGTTCAACGTCAAAGGGAGTACCATCTTCATCCAGCATGGTCAGCAACACCTGACCGATATTGTCCGGATCCGCCGCCGAGGGCGTCAGCGAGCCGGGCACCGGCATGCACACGCGATCCGGTTCGCCCAGCTCCTGGCCCAGGCCGGCCTCTTCCACCACGTTGCCGAGAATATCCATAGCGAATACCGAGGCGGGGAAGTAACAGCCTTTTTCCAGTTTTTTCAGCCCTGAGACGGGAATGCGTTTGCCGCGGAAGGAACCATTCAGATCGGTGAGAAGGATATCGATATACTGCGTGGCGGGATGGCGTTCCAAATAGTGAGCAACCTCACGTTGGAACGCGCTACTTCGCCTCTCTTCATTATGCTGTGCGAAATTTTCAACTGCTGCGATATTGGTTTGCATACATCACCCGCCATTATGCTTTGAGAGCGCCTGCGCGCCCGCTTGCCGATCGGTTCAACACATGGTCTGATTTCTCTGTAGACTGCGCCGACGTTGGCGCTCAAAATAACATCCATAACATGAAACATAGCCTTAACAGAATTGGTTTGCAAATGTTACAATCCTGTTTGATTATTCGCCACCGGCTGCTAAATTGATAAAATATTGACCGAAAAGGCCTTGGCGCCGTTTTCGCGTACAGAATTTCGTCCGCCGTACCGAGGGTGAACATGGGCAATATATTTTCCAAACCCAACCCAACTACCGATATCATGCTGCATCGATATCACTCAGGCAGGCGCCCGATACCGATTTTCATTTCTGCCTGCCGTTCCTACCAGAAGGAAGTACCGCTATGAGCGAAGTCAGCTTGGCGCCGGGTAAGCGCCTGTCACAGATCCGTCTGCAATTGGGTTTGTCGCAGCGCCGGGTCGCCGAACTGTCCGGGTTAACCCACAGCGCAATCAGCACCATCGAACAGGACAAAGTCAGCCCGGCCATCAGCACGCTGCAAAAGCTGCTGAAGGTGTATGGGCTGTCGCTGTCGGAATTCTTTGCCGAACCGGAAGCCGCCGATGAACCGAAGGTGGTGATAAACGCCGAAGATCTGATCGAGATCGGCAGCCAGGGCGTTTCGATGAAGCTGGTGCACAACGGCAACCCGGCGCGCAACCTGGCGATGATGCTGGAAACCTACCAGCCCGGCACCACCACCGGCGAGAAGATCAAGCACCAGGGCGAAGAGATCGGCACCCTGCTGGAGGGCGAAATCGTGCTGACCATCAACGGCCAGAGCTACTGCCTGTCCGCCGGCCAGAGTTACGCCATCAACACCGGCATTCCGCACAGCTTCAGCAATACCTCGGCGCGCGTCTGCCGCATCGTCAGCGCGCATACCCCCACCACCTTCTGACCCAGCCGGGCGGAGGACGCATGACGGAACACGTTGCCAGCTACTACGCCGCTACCGCCAATCCGCATGCGCCCTACCCGGCGCTGAACGAAGACATTCATTGCGACGTCTGCATCGTCGGCGGCGGCTTTACCGGCCTGTCGTCGGCGTTGCACCTGGCGGAGGCCGGTTACGACGTCGTGTTGCTGGAGGCGGCGCGCATCGGCTGGGGCGCCAGCGGGCGCAACGGCGGCCAGGTGGTGAACTCCTACAGCCGCGACGTCGACGAGATCGAAGCGCGCTACGGCGCCGCCACCGCCGCCATGCTCGGCGGCATGATGTTCGAAGGCGCGCAAATTATCCGCCAGCGCATCGATCGCTACGCCATCGCCTGTGATTACCGCCCCGGCGGCCTCTTCGCCGCGCTCAACGCCAAACAGTGCCGCCATCTGGAACGCCAGCAGGCCAACTGGCGGCGCTACGGCAACGATCGCCTTGAGTTGCTCGACCGGCCAGCCATCCGGCGCGAAATCGCCAGCGAGCGTTACATCGGCGGGCTGTTGGATCACCATGGCGGCCACCTGCACCCGCTCAATCTGGCGCTGGGCGAAGCCGAGGCGATACGCGGCCACGGCGGACGGCTGTTCGAACACTCGGCCGCCATCCGGCTCGACTACGGCGAGCCGGCCGTGGTGCGCACCGCGCAGGGCTCGGTGACCGCGGGGCGGGTGATCGTCGCCGGCAACGCCTATCTGGGCGAGCGGCTGGAGCCGCGCCTCAGCCGCCTCAGCATGCCCTGCGGTTCACAGATCGTCGCCACCGAACCGCTGTCGGCGGATAAGGCGCTGTCGCTGCTGCCCAACAATTACTGCGTGGAAGACTGCAATTACCTGCTGGATTACTTCCGCCTGACCGCCGATAACCGGCTGCTGTACGGCGGCGGCGTGGTGTACGGCGCGCGCGCTCCCGCCGATATCGACTCGCTGATCCTGCCCAAGCTGCAGAAAACCTTCCCGCAGTTGAAAAACCTGCGCATCGACTATCGCTGGAGCGGCAATTTCCTGCTGACGCTCTCGCGCATGCCGCAGCTCGGCCGGTTGGAAAACAACGTCTATTACCTGCAGGGCGACAGCGGCCACGGCGTTACCTTTACCCATCTGGCCGGCCGGCTGATCGCCGAACTGCTGCGCGGCGACGCCGAACGCTTCGATGCCTTCGCCAGGTTGCCGCACCTGCCGTTCTTCGGCGGCCGCCAACTGCGCGTGCCCTTCACCGCGCTCGGCGCCGCCTATTACGCGCTGCGCGACCGTTTGGGGCTGTAATCCGCCCTCGCTTTGGGCCAACAACGCTTTTTCATCTTGCTTATGCCATTTAGTGGCTTGCTAAAGCCGCAATCTGTGTTACAAAAGATCACCTTTAGCCATCTAAACACCTAAACGGCTTAATTACGCTATGTCAATCGCCACGCCCTCGCGCCTCGAGATGCGCAATATCTCGATCGCTTTCGCCGGTTTCCACGCGCTGCAGAACGTCGATTTCACGCTGCAGGGCGGCTCCACCCATGCGCTGGTCGGCGCCAACGGCGCCGGCAAGTCCACGTTGATGGCGATCCTTTCCGGCACGCACCCGCATTACCAAGGGGAAATCCGCATCGATGGCGCGGCGGTGGACATCCGCAGCCCGCTGCAGGCGCGCCGGCACGGCATCCATCTGGTGCAGCAGGAAGTCGACGTGGCCCTGATCCCTCAGCTGTCGGTCGCGGAAAACATCATGCTGGACTGGCTCAATGAACCGGGCCACCTGCTGAACTGGGCGGCGTTGCGTCGCCAGGCCGCCCAGCTGCTGCTGCAGCTGGATTCGCCGCTCAACCTGCGCCGGCGTATGGCGGATTGTACGCTGGCGGAAAAGCAGCAGGTGCTGCTGGCGCGCGCGCTGTCGCACCGCTGCCGTTTTCTGGTGCTGGACGAACCCACCGCGCCGCTGGATCGTACCGAAAGCGAGCGCCTGTTTCAGGTAGTCCGCCGCCTGCGCGCCGAAGGCATCGGCATCGTGTTTATTTCCCACCGCATTCACGAATTGAGCGAGATTTGCGACCGCATGACGGTGCTGCGCGACGGGCGCCACGTCAGCGAGGACGGCATGCGCGATCTGAGCGGCGAGCAGGTGGTCGAGAAAATGCTCGGCCACCGGCTGGACGATATCTTCCCGCCGCCGCGACCGCCGCATGGCGATCGTCCGCTGCTGCAGGTGCAAGGGTTGCACGACAGGCACAAGCTGCGCGACGTGTCGCTGCGGCTGCATCAGGGGGAAATCCTCGGTATCGCCGGGCTGGCCGGCGCGGGCAAAACCGAACTGTGCAAAGCCCTGTTCGGCGCCTCACCGGCGCGAGTCGAACGCGGTGAGCTGCGCGGCCAACCCTGGGCGCCGCGCGCGCCGCATCTCTCGGTCGAACAAGGGCTGGCGCTGGTGCCGGAAGAACGCCGCAAGGAAGGCATATTTATCGACGAAGCGATCCCAATGAACCTGAGCGTCAGCGCCGACGACAGCTTCTCCCGCTGGAGCCTGTTCAGCCGCAGCCGGGAGCTGAGCTGGGCGCGGGATATCATGCAGCGCCTGAACATTCGCGCCGCCGGCCCGCAACAGCGGTTGGCGCGGCTCTCCGGCGGCAATCAGCAAAAGGTGGCGATCGGCAAATGGCTGCGCGGCGACGCGCAGGTGCTGATCTTCGACGAACCGACCAAGGGCGTGGACATCAAGGCCAAACAAGAGCTGTTCACCCTGATCGACGGCCTGGCGCGCGCCGGTAAAGGCATCATCTACGCCTCCGGCGAGTTCTCCGAACTGGTCGGCCTGTGCGATCGCATCTGCGTGCTGTGGGACGGCCGCGTAGTGGCGGAGCTGAACGCCGCCGACGTCGATGAAGAAACGCTATTACTGTATTCCACCGGAGGAACCCCAGCGTGAGTAACGAATTATCCCTGAAGAACGCCCATCCCTGGCGCCACCAGCTGTTCGAGTTTCTCTACAAATGGGGGATGCTGCTTACGGTAGTGGCGCTGATCGCGCTGTTCGGCCTGGCGTCGGATAACTTCCTCGATCCCAATAACATCGTCAATATCCTGCGCTCCATCGCCATCGTCACGGTGATCGCCATCGGCGTTTCCATTTCGCTGTCGGTCGGCGGTTTTGATCTGTCCGTCGGCTCCACCGCCTCGTTGGCCAATGCGCTGGTGATTTCGCTGTTCGCCTGGTACGGCTTCGGCACCACCGGCGCTATCCTGCTGACGCTGCTGCTCTGCACGCTGGTCGGCCTGTTCAACGCCTTTCTGATCGTGGTGCTGAAAATCCCCGATATGCTGGCCACCCTCGCCAGCCTGTTCGTGATCCAGGGCGTGGCGATGACCTATAGCTACGGCGGCTCGATTACCCAAAACATGGTGATGCCGAACGGCGATATGGCGGAAGGTTTGATCCCGGAGGCGTTTTCCGCCCTCGGCCAGGTGCCGGTGATTGTGCTGATCATGTTGGTGGTCACCCTGGTGGTGCAGCTGTTTTTGTCGCTGACCAAGCACGGCCGCCGCATGTACGCCATCGGCGGCAACCCGGAGGCAGCCCGCCTTTCGGGCATCCGCACGGCACGTTACAGGGTTGCGGCTTATGCTATTTCTTCACTACTGGCCGCACTCGGCGGCATATTGTTGGCGTCACGTATTGGCTCTTCACAGGTCAATGCCGGCGGCGGCTACCTGATGGATGCCGTCGCTGCCGCCTATATCGGCTTCTCGTTGGCCGGCTCCGGCAAACCCAACGCGCTCGGCACCCTGGTTGGGGCGGTGATCCTCGGCGTGCTGCAAAACGGCCTGGTGATGCTCTCCGTGCCCTACTACGCAATGGACATTATTAAAGGCCTGGTGCTGGCCCTGGCGCTGGCGATCACCTATATCCAAAAACGCTGACCCTCCCGGCGCAGGCCTGCTGCGCCGCTTTACCTTTAATTCATCTGGTTAACCTTTCTCCTTAAGATAATAAATATACAAATGATATGGATTATCATTTGCGTTTACATTTTTGTTGAAATCCTTACAATACCCTGACGCAACGCTGGCGGAACGATGCATTCCTCAGCAGTTATGGGATTATTTTACCTATTTTTCAACACGTTAATAAACGACACTAAACCAGGAAAGGTTTACCTCATGGAAAAGCCACGCTATAACAGACTCGCCGCATTGATTATCGCCTCATTCAGCAGCACCGGCGCGCTGGCCGCACCGCAGAACGACGCCCAGGACACCATGGTCGTCACCGCCTCCGGTTTCCAGCAAAAAATCCAGGATTCCGCCGCCTCTATCTCGGTGATCCCGCGCCAGCAGATTGAAGACAAAGCCTACCGCGACATCACCGACGCACTGAAAGACGTGCCGGGGGTGGTGGTCACCGGCGGCGCCAGCAGCAGCGACATCAGCATTCGCGGCATGTCGTCCAAATACACGCTGATCCTGGTGGACGGCAAGCGCGTGGATACCCGCGGCACCCGCCCGAACAGCGACAACTCAGGCATCGAACAAGGCTGGCTGCCGCCGATGGAAGCCATTGAACGCATCGAAGTGGTGCGCGGGCCGATGTCATCGCTGTATGGCTCCGACGCCATGGGCGGCGTAATCAACGTCATCACCCGCAAAACCTCCAAGAGCGAGTGGAAAGGTTCACTGCACGGCGACGCCACCCTGCAGGAAAACCGCGACTCCGGCGATCTGTTCCAGACCAATGCCTACGCCTCCGGCCCGCTGATTGACGGCCTGCTCGGCCTGCGGGTCAATGGCCTGCTGTCGCGCCGCGCCGAAGACAAAATTCTTAACGGTTTCAATGAGCAGCGTATGCGCAGCGGCACCGCGGTGTTCACGCTGACCCCGGACGAGAAAAACGAATTCGACTTCGAAGTCGGCCGCTCGCTGCAGGATCGCAACAGCACCCCGGGCAAATCCATGGCAACCGAAAACTGCCGCAATAAGAAGTGCACGCCCAACAGCAACAGCGACAGCCTTTACACCCGCACCAACTATGCCCTGACCCACAACGGCTACTACGATTTCGGCAATTCCACCAGCTACATTCAGCGTGAAGAAACCAACAATCCGGGCCGTAACATGAAGATGTACAACACCATCTTCAATACCCAGAATCAGTTCGAGCTGGGTTCCCACATGCTGAACGTCGGCGGACAGTACCGTTACGAGAAACTGAGCGATGCGGGCAATCAGTTGGAAGCCGCCGACGGTTTGAACAAATTGACGCGCTGGAGTTGGGCATTGTTCGCCGAAGACGAATGGGCGCTGACCAACGACTTCAGCCTGACCACCGGCATCCGTATGGATAAGGATCAAAACTACGGCAATCACTGGACGCCGCGCATGTACGGCGTTTGGCACCTGACCGAACAGTGGACGCTAAAAGGCGGCGTCTCCGCCGGCTACCGTTCGCCGGACCTGCGCCAATCCTCCGCCAGTTGGGGGCAAATCACCGGTGGCGGACGCAAGTCGATCATTATCGGTAACCCGGATCTGCAGCCAGAAAAGAGCCTGAGCGAAGAGATCGCCGTGATGTGGGACAACCAGAAAAACCTGAACGCCGGCGTGACCTTATTCAATACCGACTTTAAAGACAAAATCACCGAAGTACGCCGTTGCGATAGCGGCGATGGCGATGCGCAATGCATGATAGGCAACACGCCTTACTATTTCATCAGCGATCGCATCAACGTCGACAAGGCCAATATGCGCGGCGTAGAAGCCACCTTCGGCTGGCAGATAGCCAAAGACTGGAAGTGGGACACCAACTACACCTTCACCTCGTCAGAGCAGAAAAGCGGTGACTTCCAGGGCAAACCGCTGAATCAGATGCCGAAACATATGGTAAATACCGTACTGAACTGGCAGGCCACCCACGATCTGAGCCTGTGGTCGCGCGTCAACTTCCGCAGCAAAACCTCGGACTACCTGAGCCGATCGTCGATGTCCAAAAGCACGCCGTCTTACACCTTTGTCGACGCCGGTCTGAGCTATCAGGCGGCGAAAAACCTGCAGCTGACCGGCGGGGTTTACAACATTCTCGACAAGACCGTGGATTACGATCATTACAACACCACGCTGGACGGCCGTCGTTACACCGTCGGCATGAGCTACAACTTCTGATGCCAAGCTGGGCGCGCATTGCGCGCCCTTTTCTTTTATCATGCCGGCGTGAAGGATTTTTCTTTTAATGGCGGAGAAGGCTCGATGGGTTTTGGCGATATATTTCTGATTATTGTTATTCCCCTCACCAGCCTGATGATAATGCGCGAAGGGGTGAAGGGTTACCGCAGGGGCGCTGTCGATACCCTGGTGAAAGGCTCGGCGGTCAGGGTGTATGCGTATAAATCAGAACAACCCATCAGCTTCTACTTTCACGTGATCTTCTATATTTTGGCGGGCATCGCCGGCTGGGTATTAATCCTGTACCTGTATCTCTGGCGGTGATCGCCATAGGTAAACCTAATGCCAAGGCGCGCGAGCCACAACTGGCTCCGCGCCCTGTTCAACCGATCAAATCACCGGCTGGTTAACCAAACCGTCGATCAGCACCTGCGGCGTGCCCTGCGAGCAGCGCTCGATACGGCCGCGCACGCCGTAGACCCGCGCCAGGCTGTGCGGCGTAATCACCTGTTCCGGCGCGCCGTCGGCAATCACATCGCCATCCTGCAGCATCAGCACGTGGTCGCCATGGCGCAGCGCGATGTTGATGTCATGCACCACCACCACCGTCACGATATTGCGCCTGCGGGTTTCGCGCCGTACCAGATCCATCACGTGGAACTGGTAATTGAGATCCAGCGCGCTCAAGGGTTCGTCGAGCAGCAGCAGCGAAGGCTGGCGGATCAGCGACTGCGCCAAACCCACCAGCTGTTTCTGGCCGCCGGACAGCTGATCGAGATAGCTCAGGGCCAGATGGGCGATGCCCAGTTGCTCCAGCAAAGCCATCACTTCCGCTTCGCTGCCGGCGTTGCTGCGGCCGCCCGAAGCGCGCTGCGCCACGATGATCGACTCCAGCACGTGCAGGTGCACCCCGGCGGGCAGCGATTGCGGCAGGTACACCACCTTCTCCGCCCGGCGGGCGAACGGCATCTGCATCAGATCGCCCTCGTCCAGCCACAGCTTGCCCTGCGCCGGATTCAGCCCGGCCAGCGAACGCAGCAGCGTGGATTTGCCGCTGCCGTTAGGGCCCAGCAGCACGGTGATCTGGCCGCGCGGCAGCATCGGCACCGAAAGATCGCGGATAACCTGGCGCTTAGGGTAGCCGGCCGTGAAATGCTCGATACGCAGACCCTGGCTCATACATTCCCCCGGTGGCGCAGAATAATGCTCAGGAAGAACGGCACGCCCACCAGCGAGGTAACGATGCCGACCGGAATGATGACGCCCGGAACCAGATTTTTCGACGCCACAGAGGCCATCGACAATACCAGTGCGCCAATCAGGGCGCTGGCCGGCAGATAGAAGCGGTGATCTTCACCAAAAATCATGCGGGCGATATGCGGCGCCACCAGGCCGATAAAACCGATGGGGCCGACAAAGGCCACCGCCAGCGCGGAGAGAATGCTGATGCGCAGCAAGGTGGTCAGGCGCAGGCGGCGCACGTCGATGCCGAAACTCACCGCCCGGTCTTCCCCCAGGCGCAGCGCGGTCAGCTTCCACGAGCTCATCATCGACAACGGCAGCAGCACCGCGAAGACGCCGAGCAGAATGCCCAGTTTATCCCAGGATGCGCGCGCCAGGCTGCCCATGGTCCAGAACACCAGCCCCTGCAGCGTGTCTTCGCTGGCGATGAACTGCATCATCGACACCAGCGCGTTGAAGGTAAACACCAGCGCGATGCCGAACAGCACCACGCCGGAGGAGGCCACCCGCGTCCAACGCGTGATGCCGTCCAGCATCAGCGCGGCGAACAAAGCGAATATAAAGGCGTTGGCCGAGATGAACCATTGGTCCGGAATGCCCGGAATGCCGATGCCCAGCACGATGGCCAGCGCAGCGCCAAAAGCCGCGGCGGAGGATACGCCCAGGGTAAAAGGGCTGGCCAGCGGGTTGTTGAGGATAGTCTGCATTTCGGCGCCGGCCAGGCCAAGCGCAAAGCCTACCACCACCGCCATCAGCGCGTAAGGCAAGCGAATATCCCAGACGATCACTCGCGTGCCGGCGTCCGCCGCCGCGGGATCAATCAACGTTTGCCACAGGGAGGACAGCGAAAGCCCGGATGGGCCCATGGTGAAATCCAGCAGCAGCGAGCCAAGGATCGCCAGTGCCAACACGCCCATAATCAGTAAGCGGTGGCGCAAAATATGCTGATAGCGCCCCATGACGTTGGCGTCGGGTTGCCCCTTGGCGCCGGTGACGGGATCGGTGGATACGCTCATTATTTCGGATACCTGTTACGACGATAACGATAGCGGCAGGCGAAAGGCCGCTTCTACCTGGAAAGTGTGCTGCATTAACCGTTAAGCAGCCGCTAACAATAAAGCAAACGATAATACTTATCAATCATCCCGGGTGCTGTAAGCGAGCATATCAATATGTAACGCATTATTTTTTATACCTATTATTCAGAGCGCGCCTTGGCCGCAATAATGTAGTTTCGCAGGGTTAATAATTCCGAAAGTGCCCCCCCGATACGGCCTGGTTGTAACAAACGCCGGAAAAACCACATAGAATCCAAAACCGAAGCGTTCCGCGAGGCGTTCTCCGCGTGCGGACTGATTTTCAGGCCCCAGAGTACAGGGGGCCTTATTGACGAGGCAGTAATGAGAAGTGCACCCCCCGCGTTAACGCCCAAAAGGCCGGCGCTACTGAATTGGCTGCTGCACAGCCCGCGGCACGCCGATAGCGACCCGTTTAAACGCCAGATGCGACGCTCTCTGGCGCCCTCCCCCCATACGCCCTGGCTGAACGCCGCCGGCCCGGCCGCGCTGCTGGCGGGCTACGCCTGGCTGAGCCACATGCTTGTCGGCGTGGCGCTGTTGCTGTCGCTGCTGTTGCTGACCGCCTGCCGCAGCATGCTGGCGCGCCGGCCCCCACTGCCCTGGCCGAACGCCATGCCGGTGACGATGCTGCTGTGGGTGGCGCTGGTCGGCGTCAGCGCGCTGCTGGCGATGCTGTCAGGCCGCCTGGTGCTGATTTTGTTTGCCGGGCTGGTGATTACCGCCCTGGCCTGCTGGCTGATGCACCGCCACGCCGCCGCGCCGCGTTTCGCTCTGCTGGAAGTCATGCTGCTGACCTTGCCCTATTTGCTGACCGCGCCGCTGTCGCGCGTGCAAAACCTGTTCCTGCTGGCCGACATCACGCCGCTGTGGCTGTTACTGGCGCACGGCATGATTGCCGTCTATCACCGGCAATTGGCGCTGAACCTCACCCTCGCCTGGGAAAAACAGCAGGCGGCGCATCGCGATCCGCTCACCGGCTTTCTGAACCGCAGCGGCGGCGAAGCGGTGATGCGCGATATCTGCCAGCCATCGGCGACGCTGCACCCGCTTTCGCATCTGTTTATTATCGAGTTCGGCCCGCTGGCGGCGCTGTATCAGAGCCACGGCGTGCAGATCGGCGATGACGTGCTGCGCACCGTCGGCGAGCGCCTCAGGATGCTGATCCGCCCCAACGACTTTGTCTGCCGCTACCTTGGCGGCCAGTTTGTGATCCTGGTGCACGATCTGCCATATGGCGCAGAGGGGGAATTTCTGGCGCGCATTCTGCCCGCGCTGGAGGCGCCCTATACCTTTGGCGCTTTCGGCGAAGTGAAGATGCAGCTTAAGGCCGGCGTGCTGGCGTTGACGCAGGATTACGCGGCGGTGGACGATTTGATGGCGGCGGCGCAGCAGGCGCTGGCGGAGGCAAAAAGCGGCAATAATTATTAAAGAAGCAACGCGGCGGTAGCCCGCCGCGTTGCGCCGCGTGGATTATTTATTGACGTCCATCTTCGGGAATTCCATTTCGCTGTACTTCACGACACGTGTGCCGCGCGTCAGCTTGTAGCCGAACCAGATGATCAGGAACAGCGGAATGCCGATATAGGTCGCGGTCACGCCGTACCAGTCGATTTTGTCTTGCAGGAACGCCTGGTAGTTTTGCCCCAGCGTGATGATCAGGCAGAGTACGAAGGCGAAGATCGGCCCCAGCGGGAAGAAGCCGGAGCGATACGGCAGATCGTTCAAATCGCGCCCCTGCAGCATGTAGCCGCGGCGGAAGCGGTAATGGCTGATGGCGATACCCAGCCAGGCGATAAAGCCGGTCATGCCCGAGGTGTTCAACAGCCACAGGTAGACTGACTGATTGCCGAACATGGAGCTCAGGAAGCACAGGCCCGCCACCAGCGTAGTGGCATAGAGCGCATTGCGCGGCACGCCGCCTTTCGACAGTTTGGCGAAGATGCGCGGCGCCTTGCCTTCCGAAGCCAGGGTAAACAGCATGCGGGTTGAAGCGTACATGCCAGAGTTGCCGGCGGACAGCACCGCGGTCAGGATCACCGCGTTCATCACCGCCGCCGCCGACAGCAGGCCGGCATGCTGGAACACCAGGGTGAACGGGCTGACGCTGATGTCTTTAACGTCGTTGCGCAACAGGCTCGGATCGGTATAAGGAATGATCAGGCTGATGATCAGGATGGCGAAGATATAGAACAGCAAGATACGCCAAAACACCTGACGCACCGCGCGCGGAATGTTTTTGCCCGGGTTTTCCGACTCGCCGGCGGCGATGCCGATAAGCTCGGTGCCCTGGAATGAGAAGCCGACGATCATCGCCACGCCTATCATTGCCGAGAAACCGCCGGCGAAGGGCGCATCCCCTACCGTCCAGTTCTGCCAGCCGGCATGCTCGCCGCCCTTCAGAATGCCGAAGATCATCAGCACGCCAATGCCGATAAAGATAATGACCGTGGTCACCTTGATCAGCGAGAACCAGTATTCCGCTTCGCCGAAACCTTTAACCGAAATGTAGTTAAGCAGGAACATCAGGCCGAGGAACAGCGCGCTCCAGATCCAGCCCGGCGTATCGGGGAACCAATAGGTCATCACCAGTTGCGAAGCCACCAGGTCAACGGCGATGGTAACCGCCCAGTTGTACCAGTAATTCCAGCCCAGCGCGAAGCCGAAGCCCTCTTCCACGTATTTGGCGCCGTAGGTGGAGAATGAACCGGACACCGGCATAAAGGCCGCCAGTTCGCCGAGGCTGGTCATCAGGAAGTACACCATCAAACCGATCAGGGCGTAGGACAGCAATGCCCCGCCAGGGCCGGCCTGAGAAACCGTAGCGCCCGAGGCGACAAACAGGCCGGTGCCGATGGAACCGCCAATGGCGATCATGGTTAAATGCCGGGCTTTCAGCTCGCGGCGCAATCCGGGTGCTTGCTGCCCCGATGTTTTTATATCCTGCTGAGCCATTCTTACCCTATCTGCTCGTCAAAAAATGAGGGCGGATTGTAACAAATACCCACCGATGAACTAGCAACATTGCACTGATATAAGATAGCTTCATAACTCAGCGGCAATTATTAGCAGCGGGCCAGTTAGCCTTACTTACTGTCATTAATGTGACAAGGCGCAGGTTTTTATGCTTATTTTTCCTGCGCGGAGGCGAGATTTGCGTAGTGAAGAATTACAGCGTGCAGTAGCTGAGGAAACGCTGCAGCGCGTTGGAGATGTGTTTCTGCCGGTGGTGAATCAGATACAGGGTACGCATCAGCGGCGGCAGCGGCACCTTCAGCTCCACCAGCGCGCCGCTGGCCAACTGCTCGCCCACCACCCGCCGCGACAGGCAGCTGATGCCAATGCCGTGGCGCACCGCGTGCTTGATGGCCTCCGAGTTGCCCAGCTCCATCACCAGCTGGAAATGCGGCAGATGGGCCAGCAGCAAGTGGTCCAGCACTTCGCGGGTGCCCGAACCGCGCTCGCGCAGGATCCAGGGCGCATTGGCCAACGCCGCCAGCGTCAGCGGCTGCTGCGCCAACGGGTTATCCGGCGCGGCGAACACCACCAGTTCATCTTCCTGCCAGGGCTGAGTCACCAGCTCCGGCATATGGCATGGCCCTTCGATCAGCCCCAGATCGACGCGGAAATCCGCCACCGCCACGATCACGTCCTGGCTGTTGCCGACGTTCAGCTCCAGCGGCGTGTCCGGAAAACTCTGCCTGTAGCGGGCGATCATCTCCGGCAGCATATAGTTGCCGATGGTGCTGCTGGCGGCGATGCGCAGCGCGCCGCCGTCGTGGCGGAACAGTTGCTCAATTTCCCCCGCCTGCTCGAGCAACGACAGAGCTTTGGGATACAGCAACCGGCCGTGTTCGTTGATCACCAGCCGCTTGCCGACGCGGTCGAACAGTTGGACGCCCAGTTGCCCCTCCAAATCCGCCAACGCCGCGCTGACCGCCGATTGCGACAGCGCCAGCACCACCGAGGCCTGAGTGGTCGAACCGCTTTTCAGCACTTCGGTGAAAACTTCCAGTTGACGCAGGGTGATATGCATAGCCGTCTCGGTGTTAAAGGGTGGCGCATTGGAAAAGCCACTGAAATGATTGCAAAATTCGCGCCGCCATTCATCCGGCGGCGCCTTATAAGATTACCACATCTGCAGGATCCGGCATGCGACGCCGCCGATTACTTGCCTAATTCAACCAGGTGCGCCGCCTGAGCCAGCACCGGTTCCAGCGGGGTGCCCGCCTCGTCCCGCTGTTTCAGCTTCAGCGCCGCGGCGATGGCATCGCGCCCGATCGCCTTGTTCTCTTCAATCAGCAGCCTCACCGCACGCCCCAGCTCCAAATCTATCAGCTCTCTACCTTGGTCATCGGTATCCATCAGTGACTCCTGCTCGCTTTGGGAAGTTAGCGGATAGCTCCGCCTGCTCGCTGAACCTGAAGCTTCATCCAGCGCCCTTTCAACATAGCCCCGATGCCGGTTTAAGCCAGCACCTTTCATGCGCCCTTAATACCACTTATTCAGATAGGTTATAAATATATAATCAATTTCTCTTTTATGCAGCGAAAACGTAGTCTGTCAGCAAGAAATTTGATGAAGGACTGACTCTATGGCGACTGATACCACACATACCTTCCCGGAACGGCGATACCCCCTGTTTGGCCTGCCGAGGCTGGTGCCGGGGCTGCTGCTGACCGGCGCGCTGACCGCGTTAGCCATCTGGGCCGGCAATATTCCCCGGGTGGCGGGATTGGGGCTGGGGGCGCTGACGCTGGCGATCCTGTTCGGCATTCTGGTGGGCAACACGCTTTATCCCTGGCTGCAGCCCAGCTGCCACAGCGGAGTGCAGTTAGCCAAGCAGCGTCTGCTGCGCCTGGGGATCATCCTTTACGGCTTCCGGCTGACCTTTCAGCAAATCGCCGACGTCGGCGCCACCGGCATCGTTATCGACGCGCTGACGCTGACCACCACCTTCCTGCTGGCTTGCTGGCTGGGCAAGAAAGTGTTCGGCATCGACAGCCAGACCGCAATGCTGATCGGCGCCGGCAGCAGCATCTGCGGCGCGGCGGCGGTGATGGCGACCGAACCAGTGCTGAAAGCGGACTCCAGCAAAGTGGCGGTAGCAGTGGCCACCGTGGTGGTGTTCGGCACGCTGGCGATCTTCGCCTACCCCTGGCTGTACCAGCTGAATGCGCATTTCCAGTGGATGCCGTTCAGCCAGGAAAGCTTTGGTATTTACGCCGGTTCCACCATTCACGAGGTGGCGCAGGTAGTGGCCGCCGGGCACGCCATCGGGCCAGACGCCGAGAACGCCGCAGTGATCGCCAAAATGATCCGCGTGATGATGCTGGCGCCCTTCCTGCTGCTGATTTCCGGCTACATCAGCCGCGGCGGTGCAGCGAGCAGGGCGGACAAATCCGCCATCACCATTCCGTGGTTCGCCGTGCTGTTCATTGGCGTCGCCGGGCTGAACTCGTTCAACCTGCTGCCGGCGACGCTGGTGCGGCACCTGATTACCGCCGACACCTGGATGCTGGCGATGGCGATGGCGGCGCTGGGGCTGACCACCCACATCAGCGCGGTGCGTCAGGCCGGGGTAAAACCGATTCTGCTGGCCACCCTGCTGTTCGTCTGGCTGATCGTCGGCGGCGCCGCGATTAACCAACTGGTGCAACACCTGTTTTAATCCTCCCTGCGGCCCGCTCCGGCGGGCCATTTTTTTCCGCCATTCAATCTGCCCGCCATCAATGCCATAATGACGCCGATAACACAGGAGAATGAAAATGAAGTTTGTCGGTGCACATGTCAGCGCGTCAGGCGGCGTGGATCAGGCGGTTATCCGCGCGCACGAATTAGAGGCGACCGCATTCGCCCTGTTCACCAAAAATCAGCGTCAATGGAAGGCCGCGCCGCTGCCCGCCGACGTGATTGATAAATTCAAGAGCGCCTGCGCCCAGTACGGCTTCGGGCCGGGGCAGATCCTGCCGCACGACAGCTACCTGATCAACCTGGGCCACCCGGTGGCCGAAGCGCTGGAAAAATCGCGCGACGCTTTCCTTGATGAAATGCAGCGCTGTGAACAGCTGGGGCTCACGCTGCTCAACTTCCACCCGGGCAGCCATCTGCTGCAGATAGAGGAAGATAAATGCCTGGCGCGCATCGCCGAATCGATCAATATCGTGTTGGATAAAACCGAGGGCGTAACGGCAGTGATCGAAAACACCGCCGGCCAGGGCAGCAATCTGGGGTTCAAATTCGAGCACCTGGCGGCGATCATCGACGGCGTGGAAGACAAAAGCCGCGTTGGCGTTTGCATCGACACCTGCCACGCTTTTGCCGCCGGTTACGATCTGCGTACCGAAGAAAACTGCGAACAAACCTTTAAGCAGCTGGGCGATATCGTCGGTTTCGACTACCTGCGCGGCATGCACCTGAACGACGCCAAAAGCGAGTTCAACAGCCGCGTCGACCGCCACCACAGCCTGGGCGAAGGCAACATCGGCAAAACGGTGTTCAGCTACATCATGCGCGATCCGCGCTTCGACAATATTCCGCTGATCCTCGAAACGGTGAACCCGGATATCTGGGCGGAAGAAATCGCCTGGCTGAAGGCGCAGCAGTAACTTCTCAGACGGCGGCGTTCTCAGGCATGTTCAGCGGCCAGCATAGCGTTGAACTGCTTCACCGTCGCCTCATCGATCCCCAGAGCGCTGAAAATGGCGGCGGTAAAGCTGACGGGCGCGGTACCCGGTGCCGTGATGACGTTGACGTCCGCCACCGCTGCGGCACTGGCGACAAAAAGCGGTTCACCGGTATAATTTTTTGCGTTGCGCGTTAAAAATCCCACCTCGTTGGACGTATGCTTCCTGCCGTTCAGCAAACCCGCGCGCGCCAGCGCCAAGGTGCCGCCACAGATGCCCGCTATCGTTACGCCTCGCAGATGCTGGGTCTTTAACAACGCGCCGATATCCGGCGCCTGTTCGCTTTCCCACAGGGTGCCGCCTACCACGACCACCGCGTCAGGCTGCCATGCCGCCAGTTCGTCCAGCCCCTTTGAAACCTCGCAGACCAGCCCTCCCTGCGAGCGAATCCGCCCCACCTGCGGCGAAAAAAACGCCACGTCCAATCCATAGAAAGGTCCACCGATACCAGCGATCAACGCATATTCCCAGTCGGCAAAGCCGGGGGTCATTATCACTGCCGTTTTTTTAGTCATTGATTCTCCAGTTAAACGTCGGTTCCGCCTGCCCACCATCATAGAAACAGTTAGCGTTTTTAGCCATGCAACCGCTCAAAATGACAACGCGCGGCCTTGGGCCGCGCGTTGTTTTCTTGCCTGCGAACGGCTTAAGCCGCGCTTGCCGCCGGAACTTCAGCGCGTTTCAGCAAGGCGTAAGCCACGCCCGCCAGCAGCGTACCGGCGGCGATCGCCACCAGATACAGCAGCACCGGCGTGATGGCGCCCGGGATCAGCAGCACAAACAGCCCGCCGTGCGGCGCCATCAGCTTGGCGCCGAACGCCATCGACAGCGCGCCGGTCAGCGCCCCGCCGGCGATGCAGCATGGCAGCACGCGCATCGGGTCGCGGGCGGCAAACGGGATAGCGCCCTCAGAAATAAAGCACAGACCCAGCACCAGCGCCGCTTTACCGCCTTCTTGCTCGGATTTCTGGAACTTGCGGCGCGCCAGCAGCGTCGCCAGCCCCATCGCCAGCGGCGGCACCATGCCCGCGGCCATAATCGCCGCCATAGGCGCATACACCGACGAACTCAGCAGCGCCACGCCGAAGGCGTAAGCCGCCTTATTGACCGGGCCACCCATGTCGGTACACATCATTGCGCCCAGGATAGCCCCCAGCAGCACCGCATTGGCGGTACCCAGCGACTGCAGCCAATGGGTCAGGCCTTCCATGATTTTCGCCACCGGCGTGCCGACCACGTAAATCATGATCAGGCCGGTGATCAGGCTGGCCACCAGCGGAATGATCAGAATCGGCTTCAGCGCCTCCATGCTCTGCGGCAGATGCAGCTTGCCGCTGATCGCCCTGGCGACATAGCCCGCCAGGAAACCGGCGATGATGCCGCCGAGGAAGCCAGCCCCGGTGCTGACCGCCAGCATGCCGCCGATCAGGCCCGGCGTCAGGCCCGGGCGATCGGCGATCGAGAAGGCGATAAAACCGGCCAATACCGGCACCATCAGCGCAAACGCCGAGCCGCCGCCGATCTGCATCAGCGCCGCCGCCAGGGTGCCTTTCTCTTCAAACGCCTTGATGCCGAACACGAACGACAGCGCGATGCACAGGCCGCCGGCCACCACCATCGGCAGCATGTAGGACACGCCGGTCAGCAGGTGGCGATAAGGGCCGTTGCCCTCTTTCTTTTTCCCTGCAGGGGCCGCACCGCCGCTTTTTTGCGGCTGAAAGACTTCAGCTTCGGCCAGCGCCTTGTCCAGCTCCTGCGCAGTTTTCTTCAGCGCCAACCCGGTCGACGTGCGGTACATCGGCTTACCGGCAAACTTGTCCAGATCCACTTCGATGTCCGCCGCCACCATTACCAAATCGGCCGCCGCCACTTCTTCCGGCGTGATGGCATTGCCGGCGCCCACTGAGCCGCGGGTTTCCACCTTCACCCACCAGCCACGTTTTTTGGCTTCACTTTCAATGGCTTCTGCCGCCATAAAGGTGTGCGCCACCCCGGTTGGGCAGGCGGTGATCGCCACGATGCGCTTTTGCCCGGCGGCGTTTACCGGCACGGCCGCAGCAGCCGGCGCCCGGTAAAGCTGAGCGGCGCTTTTAGCCTGCGCCAGGAAGGCTTCCGGCTCGCGCACCGCGTGTTCAACTTCGCCAACATAAACCAATTTACCGTTCAGCGCGGCGTCGGCGGGCGCAGCCTGCCCCGCCACCACCACCAGTTCGGCATCCGCCGGCGACGCCACCAGCGTCAGGCCGGTTTTGGCCGCGGCGGCTTCCAGCATGCGTTTCGCCAGGTGGCTGCGGGCCTGCCCCAGCGAACTGTCTATCATCAGCAGCGTTTTCATTCTGCCTCCTGCTTATGGGTTGAAAGGTTTCAGGTCGACGCGCGCCATCATCGCGGCCAACTGGGGACGATCGGTCACGCCGACGTTGCTCTGGCTTACCGCCAGCGCGGCCACGGCGGTGGCCAAACGCAAGGTATGTTCACTGGACTCGCGCATCAGCAGGCCGTAAATCAGGCCGCCGACCATCGAATCGCCGGCGCCCACGGTGCTGACCACCTCGCAGGATGGCGGTTTGGCGATCCAGGCGCCGGAGGCGTTCACCCACAGCGCGCCCTCGGCGCCGAGAGATATCACCACGTGGGCGATGCCCTGATCGCGCAGCGCATGCGCGGCTTCCACCACGTCCGCCAGCTGCGGCAGCGGGCGCCCCGCCCAAATTTCCAGCTCGCGGCGGTTCGGCTTCACCAGCCATGGCGCCGCTTTCAGCCCGGCGACCAGCGCCTCGCGGCTGCTGTCGAAAATAATGCATGGGCACTGCGCGCGCAGCCGGATCATCCAGTCGGTAAAGGCGTCGGGATCGACGCCGGCCGGCAGGCTACCGCTGACCGCCACCATGTCGAACTGGCCCAGCCAGCTCAGGGAATCATTGACGAAACGCTCCCAGTCCTGCGGCGTCACCTCAAAGCCCGAAAAGTTGAAATCGGTCACTTCACCGTCTTTTTCGGTCAGCTTGACGTTGATGCGGGTACGGCCCGGCACCACCTGGAAGCGGTTGGCGATGCCCAGATCGCTGAACAGCAACTGGAAGCCGTCCTGGTTGTCTTTGCCCAGAAAACCGCCGACGGTGACGTCGATGCCCAAATCCTTCAACACTTTGGCGACGTTAATCCCTTTGCCGGCGGCGTGCAGGCCGGCGGTTTTCACCCGGTTGACTTCCCCGCGTTCGATCTCCGGGCAAAAGCCCACCAGATCGTAAGCCGGGTTCAAGGTAATAGTTGCTACTCTTCTGCTCATGCTGCGCCCTCGCCCAGACCTTCAGTAATTGCTTCGCCGATCGCCTTCAGCGCGGCTTCAGCATCTTCTCCATTCGCGGTAAAGCGCAGGCGATGCCCTTTCTTCACGCCCAACGCCACCACCTTCATCAGGCTGCGCCCGTTGGCCGGTTTGCCGCTGCCGTCCAGGTTGGTGACGGTAATGTCACTGCTAAATTGCTTGATCACGTTAACCAGCGCGGTGCCCGGGCGGGCATGCAGGCCGTGTTCGTTGCGGATCACATATTCGGCGCTCAGCGTGGCGCTTTCTTCCGCCACGTCGCTGGTCAGCAGCGCCAGCAGGGTCGCGGCGTCGGCGTTCAGCAGCCGTTCAGCTTTATTGGCCAACAGCAGATCGCCGAGGTAGTTCAGCACCGCCAGCGGCTGCGGATCGGTGACGGACAGCGTCAGCAGCAGCGCCACTTTCTCGCCGTCTTCGTCGAACGCCTGCGCCGGGCGGCTGACGGTGGCCGCGCTGGCCAGGTTGCCTTCGGTGCTGTCGCTCAGCCAAATGCCCTGCCCCAGATTCAGCGGCCTGCGGGTAATGGCATCGCTGACGAACTGCGCGTTGACCGCGCCGATCTTCTGCAGACGGCCGGCGTTCAGCGCCTGCAGCGTCATCAGGCTGTCGGCGGCGACGTCGAGCGCAATCAGGGAAACGTCAAACTGGAATTCAGCCGACTTTTTCTCGCCCATCAGCAGGCTGCGCAGCTCTTGCGCGGAGTCGGTTTTCGCCAACTGCTCGGCGACGCTGTCGTCGCTCAGTACGTGGGTCAACTGGCGCAGCAGCGCCAAATGCTCGTCTGAGCGGGCGGCGATGCCGATCACCACATAGGCGGTCTGGCCTTCGCCCCATTCGATGCCCTGCGGGAACTGGAACACCTGCACGCCGGTGTTCAGCACCAGATCGCGGGTATCTGTGGTGCCGTGCGGAATGGCGATGCCATTGCCCAGATAGGTGGAGGTTTGCAGCTCGCGCTGCAGCATGCCGTCCACGTAGGCGGCGCTAACGCAGCCGGCCCCGGTAAGCGCGGCGGCCACCTGGCGGATGGCCTCCTGTTTGTCGCCGGCGGCGGCGCCCAGGTGAATGTCTTGCGGTGACAACTGGAACATGATTCTCCTCTCCTGCTGAATTGAATCGTTTCAGCTTCATTGAGAAAAAGGAGCGTTACCCACGGCCTAAACATGCCGACGATAACGCTGAAACGTTTCAAGGAGTGTGTGAGCAGCGGGAGCCGAAAGCAAGTTTTCTCCCTTGCGCCATTACAGTTTTTTGAACTTACGCACACTTTAATCGCCGCGTTCGCCGCGCCAGGCGCAAAATGACATACTGTGCTGAAACTTTGCTGACGGAGAAAAGCATGAACGTAGCCACCGGCGTGGGGGTGATTATCGTTAACCCGCAGGGGAATATTTTACTGGGCAAGCGCTGCGGCGAGCATGCCCCCTTCTGGTCGATTCCCGGCGGGCATCTGGATGCCGGCGAAACCTTCGAGCAGTGCGCGCAGCGTGAAATCGCCGAAGAAACCGGATTGCTTATCGGACAGCCAAGCTTTATTGGTGTCAGCAATAATCTGCAAACCTGGCGTGCCGAAGGTAAACATACGGTATCGATCTGTCTGTGGGTGCGGCACCCTGGGGGTGAGGCTGAACGGAAAGAGCCGGAGAAATGCGCCGAATGGCGCTGGTGTTCACCGCATGCCCTGCCGGAACCGCATTTCGAAGCCAGCCGCAACGCCATCCAGCTGTGGCTGAGCGGCCAAACCTATCTGCCGATAGCCTGAACCTGCCGCAAGCGCCCGCTCTCCTTTGCGCGCTTGCGGTCTCTATCGCACGCCTCGCTATATAAAATAGAATATAACGCTATTTTTTTCGATATAACCCCTTTTTTTGACTACGGATAACTCTATGGGGTTAACCGTCTTTTATCATTACCCCTGCAATCGACATGGCATTCTGGCCTCCAGTCGGTGACTTTTGGCAAAATTTTACTTCAAATTCATAATTATAAGCGGGTTTACCATGAGCAAAAAACTGACTGGCTTCGTTAAAAAGCGTCGGTGGGGATGGCTGTGGCTTTTGTTGTCAGGGATTATCCTCGGCGCGGCGCTGTTGGCCGGCACCGCCACCGTCTTCCATAAAACCAGCGACACCGCCTTCTGCGTTTCCTGCCACACCATGCAACAGCCGTTGGCTGAATACCAGGGCAGCGTTCACTTCCAAAACACCAAGGGCATCCGCGCCGAATGCGCCGACTGCCACGTGCCGCATGAGCCGCTCGATTACCTGTGGACCAAGATCCGTGCGGTAAAAGACATTTATGGCGAAGCGGTCGGCACCCTGGATACGCCGGAAAAATACGAGGCGCACAAACTGGCGATGGCGCAATCGGTGTGGAAAACCCTGAAAGAAAGCGACTCCGCCACCTGTCGTTCGTGCCACAGCTTTGACGCCATGGACATCACGGCGCAGCGCCCGGAAGCGCGCCTGCAGCATCCGGTGGCCATCAAGCAGGGCGAAACCTGCATCGATTGCCACAAGGGCGTGGCCCATATCCTGCCGGACATGAGCGGCGAAACCCAGGCCGGCGCCGCCGAACTGGCGAAGGCCGCGGCGCAGACCGCCCCTAACGCCACCACGCTCTATACCATCGCCACCGAGCCGTTCTTCCTCAACGCCGATGACAGCCATAATGCCGGCAACCTGATGCCGTCCACCGAGGTTCAGGTGGTGAAACAGGATGGCGAAAAGGTGCTGGCCACCGTCGCCGGCTGGCAGCAGGACGGGGTCAGCGAAGTGTTTTACGCCGCCCAGGGCAAACGCATTCTCAGCGTGCTGCTGGGCGAAGAGGCGCGCAAACGGCTCAAAACCGGCGACACCCTGACCGATGCGGAAACCGGGCTGGTATGGCATCAGGTGGCCCTGCAGGTCTGGCTGCCGCGCAAGCAGCTGATCGACGACCAACAGAAAATCTGGCGCTACGCGGCGGACATGATGTCGGCCAACTGCACCGGCTGCCACGGGCTGACCGCGCTCGACCGTTTCAACGCCAACCAGTGGATCGGCGTGATTAAAGGCATGGCGCCGCGCACCTCGCTGACGCAGGAACAGCTGCGCGTGCTGACCCAGTACGTGCAAAAACACGCCAGCGATATGCCATCCGCGGCACCGGCCAGGCTTTAAGGGAGAAGCGCAATGAGCAACCATCAATCACCGTTAAACATCAGCCGCCGCCGCTTCCTGGCCGGCGCAACCGCGCTGGCCGCCGCTCCGCTGCTTGCCGGCCTGTGGCCGCGATCGGCGCTGGCGCAGGCCATCAGCGAAGCGCTGCCGCAGTTTGTGGCGCTGCGCCAGGCGCAGAAAGGCATTCTGACCGGCGCGCACTGGGGCGCCTTCGAGGCCATCGTCCAGGACGGCAAAATGGTCGGCGTGCAGCCGGTCAAAGACGATCCTTACCCGAATGAGCTGATCGCCATGGCGCCGTATCAGGTGCACGCCGAAAACCGCGTCAAATACCCGATGGTGCGCAAGAGCTGGCTGGAGGGCGGCCCCGGCAGCCGCACCGAACTGCGCGGCCGCGACGAATGGGTGCGCGTCAGCTGGGACAAAGCCATCGAGCTGGTATGCAATGAAATCACCCGGCTGCAGAAGGACCACGGGCCGCAGTCGATCTATGCCGGTTCTTACGGCTGGAAGAGCGTCGGCATGCTGCACAACAGCCGCACGCTGCTGCAACGCCTGATGAACCTGACCGGGGGCTTCCTCGGCTATGCCGGCGACTACTCCACCGGCGCGGCGCAGGTGATCATGTCGCACGTGGTCGGCTCGATGGAGGTCTACGAACAGCAGACCGCCTGGCCCAACGTGGTCGCAAACAGCCAGCTGGTGATCCTGTGGGGCTGCAACCCGATGATCACGCTGAAAAACAGCTGGAACGTACCGGACCACGTCGGCCAGACCGGCTTCGAGGCGTTGAAGAACAAAGGCACCCGGGTGATCAGCATCGATCCGGTGCATAACGACAGCGCCAAATTTCTCGGCGCGCAATGGATCGCTCCGCGTCCTTATACCGACGGCGCCATGCTAATCGGCATCGCCCATACGCTGCTGACCGAAAAGCTGCATAACCCGGACTTCCTGAAAACCTATACCGTCGGCTTCGACAAATTCCAGGCCTATCTGCTGGGCGAGAGCGACGGCACGCCGAAGACCGCCGAATGGGCGGCCGATATCAGCGGCGTCGACGCCGAGGCGCTGCGCCAGCTGGCGCGCGACATGGCGAAGCACCGCACCATGATCATGGGCGGTTGGGGCATCCAGCGCCAGCACCACGGCGAGCAGCAGCACTGGCTGCTGGTCACGGTGGCGGCGATGCTCGGCCAGGTTGGCCTGCCGGGCGGCGGCTTCGGCTTCAGCTATCACTACTCCTCCGGCGGCAGCCCGACCGCCAAGGGCGGCATCATCGGCGGCATCTCCGCCGGCAATGCGCCGAAGAACTCGCCAACGCCAATCCCGGTGGCGCGCATCGCCGAATGCCTGAGCAATCCGGGCAAAACCATCAACTTCAACGGCGCGCAGGTCACCTACCCGGAAGTGAAAATGGTGTATGTCGCGGGAGGCAATACCTTCCACCAGCACCAGGACACCAACAACCTGGTCAAGGCCTGGCAGCGGCCGGAGACCATAGTGGTCAACGAACCCTACTGGACCGCCACCGCCAAACATGCCGATATCGTGCTGCCGGCCACCACCAGCTATGAGCGCAACGATCTGGAGATGGGCGGCGACTACTCGCAGCTGTACGTGTTCCCGATGCACCAGTGCGTGCCGCCGCAGCATGAGTCGCGCAGCGATTTCGACATTTTCTCCGCCATGGCGGCCAGGCTCGGCGTGCAGGACGCCTTTACCGAGGGCAAGGATGAAACCCAGTGGCTGAAAGGCATGTACGACGACATGAAAACCCAGGCGCGCGGCGCCCGGGTGGCCCTGCCGCCGTTCGACATGTTCTGGCGCGCCAACAACTACATCCGCTTCCCGGTGCCGGAGGCCAACAAACAGTGGGTGCGCTTCGCCGACTATCGCGAGAACCCGCTGCTGAACCCGCTGGGCACGCCGTCCGGTAAAATCGAGATCTATTCCGACGCCATCGCCAAGATGAACTACCGGGATTGCCCCGGCATCCCGACCTGGATGCCGCCGCACGAATGGTATCGCGGGCCGGAGGCGGCCAAATATCCGCTGTCGCTCAATACCGCGCACCCGATCAACCGGCTGCACTCGCAGCTCGACAACACGCCGCTGCGGCAGAAATACGCGGTGGCGGATCGCGAGGCGATCGTCATTCATCCGCAAGATGCGCAGCCGCGCGGCATCGCCAGCGGCGATCTGGTGCGGGCGTTCAACGATCGCGGCCAGATCCTGGTCGGGGCGGTGGTCAGCGAAGACGTGCGCCCCGGCGTGGTGCGCATCAGCGAAGGCGCCTGGTTCGATCCGGCCGATCCGGCGCAGCCCGGCTCGCTGTGCAAGAACGGCAACGTCAACTGCCTGACCTTCGACGTAGGCTCGTCCAGCCTGGCGCAGGGCAACTGCGGGCAGATGGCGCAGCTGCAGATCGAAAAATACCGTGGTGAAGCGCTGAAAAATACCGCGCATGCGGTGCCGGCCGGCGCCTAATCGCGCCAACCGGGGGCGGTGAAACCGCCGCCCCCTCTTTCCCCCTGCGCGTGGCGCTTAAACAAATTGAAACCGTTTTTTGTTTTTTTCCCTTTTGTTTTTTGTTTTTTTTTAAAGAACGGGCGTATTATGCGCGTGACCTCCCCTTCCCCGACTGTTTAATGACCCTATGCCGACTTCAACCGCGGTAACGCGCCGCTCACCCGACTTCACTTCGCTGGCCTTTTTGGCGGCGGCGTTCCTTACCGGCATCGCCGGTGCGTTACAGACGCCAACGCTGAGCCTGTTCCTGGCGACGGAGGTCAACGTGCGCCCCGCGATGGTCGGGCTGTTTTTCACCGGCAGCGCGGTGATCGGCATTCTGGTCAGCCAGTTTCTCGCCAGCCGTTCGGATAAAAGAGGCGACCGCAAGTCGCTGATCTTCTTCTGCTGCATGCTCGGCGCGCTGGGCTTCGCGCTGTTCGCCTGGAACCGCAACTATTACCTGCTGCTGGCGGTCGGCGTGTTGTTGACCAGCTTCGGCTCCACCGCCAACCCGCAAATGTTCGCGCTGGCGCGGGAGCATGCCGACCGCACCGGGCGCGAGGCGGTGATGTTCACCTCCATCATGCGCGCGCAGGTGTCGCTGGCCTGGGTGATCGGCCCGCCAATCGCTTTTGCGCTGGCGCTGGGGTTCGGTTTCAAGGTGATGTATCTGGCGGGAGCGGCGGCCTTCGTGCTGTGCGGCGCGCTGGTGTGGAAGCTGCTGCCTTCGATGCCGAAAGCCGCAGCGGTAGGCGGCGCAACGCTGGAAGCCCCGCGGCAGAATCGCCGCGATGCGCTGCTGCTGTTTGCCGCCTGCACCCTGATGTGGACCGCCAACAGCATGTATCTGATCAACATGCCGCTGTATATGGTGCACGAGCTGCAGCTGCCGGAACGGCTGACCGGCATACTGATGGGCACCGCCGCCGGGCTGGAGATCCCGACCATGCTGCTCGCCGGCATGGTGGCGAAGCGCTTCGGCAAGCGTTTTCTGATGCGCGGCGCGGTCGGCGCCGGGCTGCTGTTCTATATCGGCCTGCTGTTTATCACCGGCAGCTGGCAGCTGATTGCGCTACAGCTGCTTAACGCGGTATTTATCGGCGTGTTGGCGGGCATTGGCATGCTGTATTTCCAGGATTTGATGCCCGGCCAGGCCGGCGCGGCCACTACGCTGTTCACCAACACCATCCGGGTGGGTTGGATCATCGCCGGCTCTATCGCCGGCACGGTGGCGGAGATCTGGAGCTATCACGCGGTGTTTTATTCCGCGCTGGCGATGGTGGCCGGCGCGGTGCTGTGCCTGTGGAAGCTGAAAGACGCTTAGGGCGCGGTGTCCGCTTCCAGCTTAGCCAGGTAGATTAACGCCTGGTCGCGGTGATCGTGGCACATTTCGCGGCTGGCCTGCAGGCTGCCGCACACTCTCGGCCGCAGCGGCGAATGAAACAGGCCGCAGCGCAGCTGCTCATCCAGATGAATGCAGCGGGTATTGGCGGGCTTGCCGTTGGGCATGCCGGGGATCGGGCTGGATATTGACGGCGCGATACAGCAGGCGCCACAATCGGTACGGCAGTCCATCAGCGCGGCTCCTGGTGGGCTGGCGGAAGTGAAGCGCGACAATATCAGCAGCCATGATTCGCCGCCAGAACAATCCCGCTTTCCCGCCAATCTTTACACCCACCGTTTTTCCTCCCGTGCGATAAACGGTTATCCGATGGCGCTAAAACGTTCAAAACAAGCCCATTATCGGGATTCCATGCATGAAACAAGCCCATTCCCTTCTTTACATGCACCATTTGCGCCTGTACCATTAAGCTAGTACAAAAGAACTTAGCCCACCAGGAGCAAAAATGTCCACGGACACCCTTCAGAAGCCGGCTCGCCCTTCCGTATTCGGCGGCGCGATGATCATTGCCGGTACTGCCGTTGGCGCCGGCATGTTCTCCATTCCGATCGTCACTTCCGGCGTCTGGTTCAGCGGTTCCGTCGCGTTGTTGGTTTATACCTGGGCCTGCATGCTGATCTCCGGCCTGATGATCCTCGAAGCCACCCTCCACTACCCGAGCGGCGCCAGCTTCCACACCATCGTCAAGGAGCTGCTGGGCAAGGGCTGGAACGCCATCAACGGCATCTCGATTGCGTTCGTGCTGTATATTCTGACCTATGCCTATATTTCCGCCGGCGGTTCGATTATCGCCCACACGCTGGAAGGCATCGTCGGCGTCGGCCAAAGCACCGCCGGGCTGGTGTTCGCCATCCTGGTGGCGTTCATCGTCTGGTTGTCCACCCGCGCGGTCGATCGCCTCAGCACCATCCTGATCGGCGGTATGGTGATCACCTTTGTGATGTCGGTGGGCGACATGTTCACCCACGTGCAGCCTGCGGTGCTGTTCAACCGCGGCGACAGCGACGCCAGCTACCTGCCCTATGCGCTGGCGGCGCTGCCGTACCTGCTAACCTCGTTCGGCTACCACGGCAACATCCCCGGGTTGGTGAAGTATTACCACAAGGACAGCGGCGCGGTGGTGCGCAGCCTGGTGTACGGCACCCTGCTGGCGCTGGCGATCTACATCCTGTGGCAGTATGTGATCCAGGGCAATATCGCGCGCGACGCCTTCAAGCAGGTGATTGCCGAGGGCGGCAACATCGGCAGCCTGCTGAAACAGATGGGCAACGTCTCCAGCGGCCAAACCGTCGGCCAACTGCTGAACGCCTTCTCTTATATGGCGCTGGCCAGCTCGTTCCTCGGCGTGTCGCTGGGGCTGTTCGACTATCTGGCGGACTTCTTTAAATTCAGCGACGACGCCGTCGGCCGCAGCAAAACCGCGCTGGTGACTTTCGCACCGCCAACGCTGGCCGCGCTGCTGTTCCCGAACGGCTTCCTCTACGCCATCGGCTTCGCCGGTCTGGCGGCCACCGTCTGGGCGGTGATCGTGCCGGCGATGATGGCGCGCGCCAGCCGCCGCCGCTTCCCGCAGGCAAGCTATCGGGCGCCGGGCGGCCGCGGTATGATCTTGTTCATCATTCTGTTCGGCTTGATCAACGCCGTCGCGCACCTGCTGTCGCTGCTCGGCCTGCTGCCGGTATTCCAATAGTTCCGCCAACGGGGAAGGCGCACGCCCTCCCCGTTTTTACGCCTTTCCCGCACTGTTTTTACACCGGGCTCTTGCCTGAAATCGGCGGCGCGAGTAACTTGTCGCAACTTCTCAAAACCTCTTCATTGCGGATGACTTTATATGGCAAGAGCTAACGAAATTAAGCGCGGTATGGCGATCAGCTACAACGGCAAACTGCTGCTGGTGAAAGATATCGATGTACAGAGCCCAAGCGCGCGCGGCGCCAGCACCTTATACAAAATGCGTTTTTCCGACGTCCGTACCGGGCTGAAAGTGGAAGAGCGTTTTAAGGGCGACGATATTCTGGACACCATCACCCTGTCGCGCCGCAAGGTGAACTTCTCCTACATCGACGGCGAAGAGTACGTGTTCATGGATGACGAAGATTACACCCCGTACATCTTCAAGAAAGACCAGATCGAAGACGAACTGTTGTTTATCCCGGAAGCCGGCCTGCCGGGCATGCAGGTGTTGACGCTGGAAGGCCAGGTGCTGGCGCTGGAGCTGCCGCAAACCGTGGATATGGAAATCGTCGAGACCGCGCCGGGCATTAAGGGCGCCTCCGCCAGCGCCCGCAACAAGCCGGCCACCATGGCGACCGGCCTGACCATTCAGGTGCCGGAGTACCTGAGCGCCGGCGACAAGATCCGTATACATATCGCCGAACGCCGCTACATGAGCCGGGCTGAATAAGTTATCTTGCTTGCTTCTTCCCGTTACGGCAGTTCCGGGAAGAAGCGTCGTTTCAACGCCAACTCAACCCCACGCAGCTCCGCCAGGCCCTTCAGGCGGCCAATCGCCGAATAGCCCGGGTTGGTCTTCTTCTTCAGATCGTCCAGCATCTGGTGCCCATGATCGGGGCGCATCGGGATCGGCCTGGCGTCGCCTGCCCGCAGGCGGCGCTGCTCTTCGGTCAAAATCGCCTCAATCACCGCCACCATGTCCACATCGCCCTGCAGGTGCGCGCCTTCGTGGAAGCTTTTCGGGTTTTCCTCCCGGCAGGTGGCGCGCAGGTGGGTGAAATGAATGCGATCGCCGAAGGTTTCTATCATCCGTACCAGGTCGTTGTCGGCGCGCACGCCGTAAGAGCCGGTGCACATGGTGAAGCCGTTGTGGATGCTGTCGACGGTCTGTTTCAGCCAGTGCATGTCTTCAATGGTGGAGACAATGCGCGGCAGGCCAAGGATTGGCCGCGGCGGATCGTCCGGATGCACCGCCAACCGCACGCCGGCCTCCTCCGCCACCGGTACGATGGCCCGTAGAAATACCGCCATATTTTCACGCAGCTGCGCTTTGTCGATGGCGTCGTACTCCGCCAGGCGCGCGCGGAACTGATCCAGCGTATAGCCTTCTTCCGCCCCCGGCAGCCCGGCGATGATGTTGCCGGTCAGTTTGGCTTTCTCCGTCTCGCTCATGGCGGCAAAGCGCGCCGCGGCCTGGCTTTGCTCCTCCGCCGTATAATCCCGTTCGGCCCCGGCGCGCTGCAGGATATGCAGGTCGAAGGCGGCGAAGGCTATCTGATCGAAACGCAGCGCCTTTGAGCCGTCCGGCAGCAGGTACTCCAGATCGGTGCGCGTCCAGTCGAGGATCGGCATGAAGTTGTAGCATACGGTGTCGATGCCGCAGGCCGCCAGATTACGCAGCGACTGCTGGTAATTGGCGATATGCCGCTGCCAGTTGCCGCTGTGGGTCTTGATCTCTTCGTGCACCGGGACGCTTTCAACCACCGACCACACCAACCCCTTCTCCGCCAGCAGCGCCTGGCGCGCGCGGATCTCATCTATCGGCCAGACTTCGCCATTCGGAATATGGTGCAGCGCCGTCACCACCCCGGTTGCCCCGGCCTGGCGCACGTCGTCCAGAGAGACGGGATCTTTCGGCCCATACCAACGCCATGTTTGTTCCATTATGTATCCTTGTTCACATCGCCAAGACTTGCGATTCTGTTATACCAATTTAAGAGAGATATCACTTACCTTTACCTTACCCTTTCGCCCTGCGCTGTCAAAAGCGAAAGCGTCATTGGTTGATCCACTTCACGGATCTGGCTTATTTTGGACTGACCAATTTCATTGATACGCCAGCCGCTCTACACTGGGGGCTATTACTTTTTCAGGCGCATCACGCCGCCATCGTTGTTTACAACGGGAAAAACTGGTCTGCTAACTTATCGAAAGTTGCCAGCCAGCCGCTTTCCCCGTTTTGGGAGCCATGCATGAACACGATCGCCAACTCACCGCTGCCGGCCGCCGTTCAACGGCCGCAGTATGACCGCCGCGCCCTGCGCAGCCGTATAGTCCATCTCGGTTTCGGCGCTTTTCACCGCGCCCACCAGGCGCTGCTGACCGACCGGGTGCTGAATCGCCAGGGCGGCGACTGGGGGATTTGCGAAATCAGCCTGTCCGGCGGCGTGCCGCTGTTTGAGGCGCTGCGCCGGCAGGGGCATCTGTACAGCGTGCTGGAGAAAGGGGCCGGCGGGGATCAGGCCATTATCGTCGGCGCGGTGCATGAGAGCCTGCACCGCAAGCTGGAAGGCATCGAAGCGGTGCTGGAGAAACTGGCGGAACCCCAGGTGGCGATCGTGTCGATGACCGTCACCGAAAAAGGTTACTGTATCGAGCCCGGCAGCGGCCGGTTAGACCTGCAACACCCGGGGATCGGCGCCGATTTGGCCAACCCGCAGCAACCGACAACCGTGCCGGGCATTCTGGTGGAAGCGCTGCAGCGGCGGCGCGCGCGCGCACTGCCTGCGTTCACCCTGCTCTCCTGCGACAATATTCCGGAAAACGGCCACGTGCTGCGCAGCGCGGTGCTCGATCTGGCTCAGGCGCGCGATCCCGCCCTCGCCGAGTGGATCGCGCGCACGGTGACCTTCCCCAGCACCATGGTGGACCGCATCGTGCCGGCGGCCACGCCGCAAACGCTGGATGAGATCGCCGCCGCGCTGGGCGGCGTGCGCGACGAATGCGCCATCGCCTGCGAGCCCTTTATCCAGTGGGTGGTAGAGGATAATTTCGCCGCCGGCCGCCCGGCATGGGAGCTGGCCGGCGTGCAGCTGGTAGACGACGTGTTGCCCTTCGAGCAAATGAAGCTGCGCATGCTGAACGGCAGCCACTCGTTTTTGGCCTACCTCGGCTACCTGGCGGGCTATCAGTACGTCAATGAGTGCATGGAGGATGAATATTACCGCCGCGCCGCGCACCATCTGATGCTGAACGAACAGGCGCCGACCCTGAGCGTCAGCGGCATCGATCTGGCGGCCTACGCCGCCGAGCTGATCGCCCGTTACAGCAACCCGGCGTTGCAGCATCGCACCTGGCAAATCGCCATGGACGGCACGCAGAAGCTGCCGCAGCGCATGCTGGACTCCATTCGCTGGCACCTGCAGCACGGCGGCGATTATGCCGGCCTGGCGCTGGGGGTGGCAGGCTGGATGCGCTACGTCGGCGGCGTGGACGACGCCGGACAGCGGATCGACATCCGCGATCCGCTGCTGCCGATTTTGCAGCAGCAGGCCGAGCGCACGCCGGATAATCAGCAGCGTGTGCTGGCGCTGCTGCGGCTTACGTCGGTTTTCGGCGAACAGTTGCCGGCTGATGAGGCCTTTGTTGCGGCGGTGACCCGCGCTTATCTGTCGCTGCGCGATCGCGGCGCGCGCCAGACGATAAAAGAGTGGGTGGTGGAACGGCGGATATCGGCCTGAGGATAGCCATGCCGGCGCAACGCTCCGGCATGGCGGAACGACTTAACGATAAACGACCGTCATAATGGCAAGTTTCTTCTGCTGATCTGCCCACTTCATTTCGGTGGTACCGAGATTAAGCGGCAACTCTTTGCGTGTAGCGTCAAAAGTGGACAAGGTTTGCTGGGCCTGATAGCGCTGGCCGTTGCGATAACACTGCGTCTTCGCCTTGGAATCCGCAATACTTACCGTGCAAGGACTTTCTACGATAGAACCGACAAAGCGAATCACCCCGCCGTTTCCCCCCGCCTGACTTACTGCCGTCCATGAAAACAACATTCCTGCGATCAAAAATAACCGAAAGACATTCATGGCAACCTCATTTTTAGTTAAGCCAATTTAAACATAGAGGATCTTGTTAAGAATAATCGCAAGGAAAGGAGATTTATTTGTCGGGTAATCGGGTAATTAACAACGTAAAAACAAGCTACTAACCCCAACACCTTGCAGCTAACGCCGAGCTTTATCTAGGAATTATCCTGCTTTTAGCGGTGGATTTTGCCGGTTGAAAAGCGCATCGTAGCGTGCAAAATTTGCGAGATGGCGCACATTCATTAAAGCGCCGGGCGGCCAACGCGCCGCCTATTGAACAGATGAACTTTTGCAATCGGGAATGAGCGATGACCAAAACCAACCTGATTACCGGCTTCCTCGGCAGCGGTAAAACCACCACCATCCGCCACTTGCTGGCGCAAAAGCCCGAGCATGAGCGCTGGGCGGTATTGGTGAACGAGTTCGGCGAAATCGGCATCGACGGCGCGCTGCTGGCGGACAGCGGCGCGGTGCTTAAAGAGATCCCCGGCGGCTGCATGTGCTGCGTGAACGGGCTGCCGATGCAGGTCGGGTTAAATATGCTGCTGCAACAGGCTAAACCGGACCGCCTGCTGATCGAACCCACCGGGCTCGGCCATCCGAAGCAGATCCTGTCGTTGCTGACGCAGGACAGCTACGCCGGCTGGATCGATTTGCAGGCTACCCTGTGCCTGTTGGATGCCCGCCAGCTAAGCCAGCCCCGTTACCGCGAGAATGAAAACTTTCGCGATCAGCTGGCGGCGGCCGACGTCATCATCGCCAGCAAAAGCGACACTTACCAAGCGGAAGACCTGCAGGCGCTGCAGGCCTGGACGGCGCAAGACAGCCTGCAACGGCCCTGCCATCGCATCGAGCAGGGGCGGGCCGAGGTGGCCTGGCTGGATCTCCCGCGCACGAATCGCACAGAATTACCGGATGCGCAGCAGCATCATAGCCATGCTAAAACGCAGGGCCTGGGCGCGCTGCGGCTGCCGGAAAACTCACGCTGGCGCCGGGCGCTCAACCAGGGGCAAGGATTTACCAGCTGCGGATGGATTTTTGACGCCGACACCCGGTTCGATACCGTCGGCTTTATGGAGTGGGTGCGGCTGGCGCCGGTGGATCGCGCCAAAGGCGTGGTGCGCATCGCAGAAGGCACGCTGGTGATCAACCGCCAAGGGCAAGATCTCAGTATAGAAACCCGCCCAGTGGCGCCGCTCGACAGCCGAATTGAGCTGATCCACAGTGAAAATGCCGACTGGAACGCCCTGCAATCAGCATTGTTTAAGATTCGTTTAAACTAATATCACTACCGTTGTACCCCAGCGGTTTTCAGGCCCGGCGGCATCGCCGGCTGAAAAGCGCTGAGCATTTTATTATTTTATTTATACTGCCAACAGGTTATGTCATGACGCGCCGCAATTTACCCCTCATCATTTTATTAAACTTACTGGGCATTGCGCTGTTTCTGTCCTGGTTCTTGCCGGCTAACCATGGCGAGTGGTTTACGCTGGACTCCACGATTTTCTTTTTCTTTAATCGCCATCTGGCGAGCGATCCGGCGTTTTTGCACCTGGTCGCCATCACCAACAACCGCGCATTCGACGTGATTTCACTGCTCGCCATGGGGCTGCTGTACCTGTGTTTCTACCTGAAACGGGACGCCGCCGGCCGCCGCCGCCTGCTGGTTACCGGCGTGGTGATGCTGCTCACTGCGGTGGTGTTAAACCAGCTCGGCCATCTGCTGCCGGTGAAGCACCCTAGCCCAACGCTGTCCTTTGACAATATCAACCGCGTCAGCGAACTGACCGGCATCCCCACCAAGGATGCTTCCAGCGACAGCTTCCCCGGCGACCACGGCATGATGCTGATGATCTTCTCCTGCTTTATGCTGCGCTACTTCAACCGCCGCGCCTTCGCCGTGGCGCTGCTGATCACCCTGGCATTCTCGTTGCCGCGGGTCATGATCGGTGCGCATTGGTTCACGGATATCGCCGTAGGTTCACTGTCGGTCGTGCTGGTCGGTGCCAGCTGGTGCCTGATGACGCCGCTCAGTGACAGGTTGATCGATGGCTTGAATCGTCTGCTGCCCGGCAAGCATCGACCGGGCAAACCATAACCAGCGATTATGTCTACCGGGAGGCTCCCCGCCTCCCGATTATCTTCCCCGCCACCCGACGTTTATTTCGGTATCAGTACGTTAACCTTTTCGTCACCTGATTCGCATCAAATCATCACAACGGGCATTCAGCGTTTTTTATATGAAGATTTACATTATGTTACATCACAAATTCATATAAGAAAGGTGAGAAAAAGGCTCGCAATCCCCTATTTGTTCCGGTAATCTCAGATGCGTTTGTGCCTGGTTTAACTCGACTCAGCATTAAATCCGCTAAAAGTGTGCGTTCCAGCACGTTTTCAGGGGTAAGCGATTGTCGATGCAACAGGTGCAGATTAGTCTCGTTCCGTTTGGCATTTTTCAGGTAGCGACTTTCGTCGTTAAGGACTTCAAGGGAAAACAACAACAATGGTCAAATCTCAACCGTTTCTGAGATATTTTTTGCGGGCAGTCCCTGCAATTGCCGCAGCGGTATTGCTCTCCGCCTGTAGCTCGACTCACACTTCGAACTTGAATAACGCACAAACTGAGATGCGTGCAGTTAATGACAAAGACGGTCTTTTACTGCAAGCCTCTCAGGATGAATTCGAAGCTATGGTCCGTAACGTTGACGTTAAGTCAAAGATTATGGATCAGTATGCCGACTGGAAAGGCGTTCGCTACCGTTTAGGCGGTGAAACCAAGCGCGGCATCGATTGCTCGGCGTTTGTACAGCGCACCTTCCGCGAACAGTTTGGCATGGATTTACCGCGCTCTACCTACGAACAGGAAGACCTCGGCAAGAAAATCCAGCGCACCAAGCTGCGCCCCGGCGATTTAGTGCTGTTCCGCGCCGGCTCTACCGGGCGCCATGTCGGCATCTATTTAGGTAACGATCAGTTTGTTCATGCCTCAACCAGCAACGGCGTGATGATTTCAAAACTCAGCGATAACTACTGGAATAAGCGTTATCGTGAAGCCCGCCGGGTGCTGACCAGCAGCTGACGGCGCAAAACCTGAAAGTCCTGAATACCAAACGAGCGATAAGACGCCGCCCCCGGGCGGCGTTTTTTTTCCGCAGGCACCGGCCGCAATCTCTGTGATTTGCCCCCTGCCCCGACGCCCCGGTTGTTTAGCCAGCCATATAAACGGAGCCTACTTTGAGCGTTCATCGCGATCCCCCCGCTAAAAGCGCGCGCAAAAACGATCCCGAAGGTCTAAAGCAGCGCATCTTCGAAAGCGCACTGGCGGAGTTTTCCGAAGCCGGGCTAAAAGGCGCACGCCTTGAGCGCATCGCCGAGCAGGCAGGCACCACCAAACGCATGGTGGTTTACCATTTCAAAAATAAAGAAGCGCTGTATATCGCAGTGCTGGAATATGCTTATACCCATATTCGGCAAGATGAAATGGCGCTCAACCTGGAGACCCTGCCGCCCATGCAGGCAATGCGGCGCCTGGCGGAAGCCAGCTTCGACTACCATGCGGCGCACCCGGCTTTTATTCGCCTGGTCAGCCTGGAAAACATGCAGCGCGGCCAGTACGCCCGCCAATCGGAGAAATTGAAGCAGCTTAATACCAGCGCGCTGCAGACGCTGGAGAATATTCTGCAACGCGGCGTGCGGGAAGGCGTCTTCACCGGCGACGTCCATGCCCGCGATTTGCACCGCATCATCAGTTCACTGTGTTTCCATCACGCCGCCAACCAATATACTTTTGATACATTGTTTGAAGGAAATCGCACCGCCGATGAGAAACTCGCCTATTATCGTCAAATGACGGTAACGGTAGTTATGCGTTATTTAAACGGCGACTGAGCAACGCGGGAAAAATGCCCGGTGCGCAGCGGCGGATAGCGATGAAAAATGATTGAAATATCGGCAACAAGATATATTAAGCCATACCACCATAACAAGAACAGATGGTTACACCATCCTCAGGGGGCACCTTTATGGGCTTGAAAAGGGCATTTGCCCGTAGCGTGTCGCACAGACAGCGCAGCCTGGTTAAGAGCAGCATTGCTGCCCTGGTATTTTTTATCCTCTTTACCGCGATAACCCTATTTCTTATTACCCATCAGCGCATGCAATATCAACACGCCGTGGAAGAGCGCACGCAAAAATTCACCCAGAGTTATATCGATCGCCTGACGGGCATTATGCAACAGATGCTGCCGCTGACCGCCAAGCACTGCGTGTCCAGCCAGGGGGACATTACCTATCAGGCGGCGTTCACCCCCGGCGTGCGCACCTTTTTACTGGTGAGAAACGGCTTCGCCTACTGCTCCTCCGCGACCGGCGACATGATGGTGTCGCTGAAAAACCTTTACCCGGAAATCGACGCCGGCCAAAACCTGGATCTTAAGCTGCAGCAGGGTACCCCCATGGTGCCGGATAAACCGGCGATCGCCCTCTGGCTGCGCCAGCCCGGCGGCCAAGACGCCGGTATTCTGGCCACGTTGGACGTCGATCTTATGCCCTACCTGCTGTTCACCTCGCACGATGAGCAAGCGCCGGGCATCGCCATCGTCATGGGCGAGCGAGCGCTGACCACCTTCAGCCCTAACCTGATGCCGGTCAGCCAGCTGCCGCAAGATAAGGCGGATCGCCTGGTGATCCCCGGCCTGCCGCTAACCATTTTGTTTTACAACGAAAAACTGACGCCCAACGATATCCGCCTGACCCTGTTGGGCAGCCTGGTGCTGTCGCTGATGATCGGCGTGCTTTGCTACTACATGCTGCTGTTGCGCCTAAGCCCCGAGCGCGCGCTGCTGCGCGGCATCAGGCGCAATGAATTTTTTATCGAATATCAGCCGGTATTCCATACCCGCAGCGGCACCATCGGCGGCCTGGAGGCGCTGATCCGCTGGCAGCACCCGCTCGAAGGACGCATACCGCCGGACTTGTTCATCCCCTACGCAGAAAGCGCCGGGCTGATCGTGCCCCTGACCCGCCATCTGTTCAGCCTGATTGCCGCCGATGTGCCGCAGCTGGCCAAAGCGTTGCCGAAAGGCGCCAAAATCGGCCTCAATATTTCCCCTTCCCATCTCAGCTCGCCCTCATTCCACCAGGACGTGTATGAACTGCTGGCGCAGCTGCCGGGCGACTACTTTACGCTGGTGTTTGAAATTACCGAACGCGGGATGGTAGAGGAAGAGAGCGCGCTGGCGGAGTTCGACTGGCTGCACAAACAGGGCATCGAGATCGCCATCGATGACTTCGGCACCGGCCACAGCGCGCTGATCTACCTTGAGCGTTTCAGCATGGACTACCTGAAAATCGACCGCGGCTTCGTCAATTCGATCGGCCAGGACACCGTTACGGCGCCGGTGCTGGACGCGGTGATTTCGCTGGCCAAAAAGCTGAAGATGCTCACCGTTGCCGAAGGGGTGGAAAGCGCCGAACAGATGCATTTTCTGCAGGAGCATGACGTTAACTATATGCAGGGTTATTATTTCAGCAAACCGCTGCGCCTGGAAGATTTCGTCACCTACTGCAACGCCAATCAGGTGTTTGATTATCAGACGCTACCCGTCTGATCTTTAAACTTCTTTACCCTGCGCCACGCGGAGAATGTTATGCTGGGCGCCAGTTAATATCATTACACAGCAGGAGCTTACCGTCTGATGTCCGTGCGCGTTTTTGCTGCCCTGGTGCTCTCGGCACTCAGTTTTGGCCTGCGGGCCGAAACGCTCAATGAAAGCTACGCTTTCGCCCTGATCGGTGAGCCGAAATACGCCACCGACTTCAGCCATTTCGACTACGTCAACCCGGCGGCGCCCAAGGGCGGCGACGTGCGGCTGTCGGCCATCGGCACCTACGACAACTTTAACCGTTTCGCCACCCGCGGCGTGCCCGGCGAGCGAACGGAACAGCTCAACGACGCCCTGTTTACCACCTCTGACGATGAGATCGGCAGCTACTATCCGCTGGTCGCCGAATCCGCCCGTTATCCGGCCGATATGCGCTGGGTCGAGGTGGATATCAACGCCCGCGCGCGTTTCCACGACGGCAGCCCAATCACCGCCGCCGACGTCGCCTTCACCTTCAACAAATTCATGACCGAAGGCGTGCCGCAGTTTCGCATTATTTATAAGGGCGTCACCGTCAAGGCCATCTCGCGTTTGACGGTGCGGATGGAATTCCCGCAGCCGGACAAAGAAAAAATGCTGGGGCTGTTCGGCCTGCCGGTCCTGCCGGCCAGCTTCTGGAAAGATCACCTGCTCAACGAACCGCTCAATACGCCGCCGCTGGGCAGTGGCCCCTATAAAATCAGCGATTATCGCCTCGGCCAATACATCACCTACCAGCGGGTGCGCGACTATTGGGCGGCCAACCTGCCGGTCAACCGCGGCCGTTACAACTTCGACAGCATTCGCTACGACTACTATCTCGACGATAAAGTGGCGCTGGAAGCCTTCAAGGCCGGTGCTTACGACTTCCGCGTCGAAGCCTCGCCCAAAAGTTGGGCCACCCAGTACCAGGGGGGCAACTTTGCGCGCAACTACATCATCAAACAGGATGAAATCAACCAGTCGGCGCAAAACACCCGCTGGATGGCGTTCAATATTCAAAAGCCGCTGTTCGCCGATCGTCGGGTGCGGCAGGCGATTACTCTGGCCTTCGACTTTGACTGGATGAACAAGGCGCTGTATTACAACGCCTATCAGCGCACCGACAGCTATTTCCAGAACACCCCCTACGCCGCCAGCGGTTATCCCGACGCCGCCGAGCTGGCGCTGCTGGCGCCGCTCAAGGGCCAGGTGCCGCCGGAAGTGTTCACCAGCATCTACCGGCCGCCCTCCTCCGACGGCAGCGGCAATGACCGCCAGAACCTGCTGAAGGCCACCCAACTGCTGAAAGAAGCCGGCTGGGAAATCAAAAACCAAAAGCTGATCAACGTAAAAACCGGCCAGCCGTTCACCTTTGAGCTGATGTTGCTGACCGGCAGCAACTTCCAGTATGTGCTGCCATTCCAGCATAATTTGCAGCGGCTGGGCATCGATATGCAGCTTCGCGACGTTGACGCCACGCAATACATCCGCCGGATGCGTGAGCGCGATTTCGACATGATGTCGACGGTGTACACCGCGATGCCGTTCCCCAGCACCGATCTCCGGATCATCTGGGATTCCGAATACATCAATTCCAGCTATAACCGCCCAGGGGTGAAAGATCCGGCGGTCGATAGCCTGGTCAGGCAAGTGGCCCAGCATCAGGGCGACGAGAAAGCCCTGCTGCCGCTCGGCCGCGCGCTGGATCGGGTGCTGACCTGGAACATGTACATGGTGCCGATGTGGTATTCCAACCACGACCGCTACGCCTACTGGGACAAGTTCTCCGCGCCGCCTGTCCGCCCGGCATACGTTATCGGCTTCGACAACTGGTGGTTCGACGTCAACAAGGCGGCGCGCTTACCGGCACAACGGCAATAAGGAGTCTGCGATGACGGCTTATCTGATCCGCAGGCTGCTGCTGGTGATCCCCACGCTGTGGGCGATTATCACCATCAACTTTTTTATCGTGCAGATCGCGCCCGGCGGCCCGGTCGATCAGGCGATCGCCAATATCGAGATGGGCCAGAGCAGCGGCTTCGGCGGCGGCGGCATCGGTGAAGGCGCGGGCCATGCACGCGTCGGCGTCGAAGCCGCGGCCGACAGCCACTACCGCGGCGCGCGCGGGCTGGATCCAGAGGTGATCGCCGAGATCACCAAACGCTACGGCTTCGATAAACCGCTGCACGAGCGCTACTTCACCATGCTGTGGAACTATATGCGCTTCGACTTCGGCGACAGCCTGTTCCGCGGCGCTTCGGTGATGCAATTGATTGGCCAGAGCCTGCCGGTTTCCATCACGTTGGGGCTATGGAGCACGCTGATTATCTACCTGGTGTCGATCCCGCTCGGCATCCGCAAGGCGGTCCGCAACGGCAGCGCTTTCGATACCTGGAGCAGCACGCTGATCATCGTCGGCTACGCCATTCCCGCCTTCCTGTTCGCCATTCTGATGATCGTGGTGTTCGCCGGCGGCAGCTATCTCGACTGGTTCCCGCTGCGCGGCCTGGTCTCCAGCAACTTCGACACTCTGCCCTGGTACGCCAAGATAACCGACTACCTGTGGCACATCACCCTGCCGGTGCTGGCGACGGTGATCGGCGGTTTCGCCACCCTGACCATGCTGACCAAAAACGCCTTCCTCGATGAGATCCGCAAACAGTATGTCACCACCGCCCGCGCCAAGGGGCTGGACGAGAATAAAATCCTGTACCGCCACGTGTTCCGCAATGCCATGCTGCTGGTGATCGCCGGCTTTCCGGCCACCTTCATCAGCATGTTTTTCACCGGTTCGCTGTTGATCGAGGTGATGTTCTCGCTCAATGGCCTGGGGCTGCTGGGCTACGACGCCACGCTGCAGCGCGACTACCCGGTGATGTTCGGGACGCTGTACATCTTCACCCTGATCGGCCTGCTGCTGAACATCCTCAGCGATATCACCTATACCCTGGTCGATCCGCGCATTGATTTCGAGGCCCGCCAATGAGCCGCCTTAGCCAAAACAATCAGGCGCGCTGGGCGCGTTTTCGCAGCAACCGCCGCGGCTACTGGTCTCTGTGGATCTTTTTGCTGCTGTTCACCCTCAGCCTGGCGGCCGATCTGATAGCCAACGACAAACCGCTGCTGGTGCGCTATGAGGGCCGGCTGTATCTGCCGTTTATGGTCAACTACAGCGAAACCACCTTCGGCGGCGAGCTGCATACCGCCACCGACTATCAGGATCCCTTCGTGCTGCGGCAGATAGAACGCCACGGCTGGGCGCTGTGGGCGCCGATCCGCTTCAGCTACGACACCATCAACTTCGCCACCGAGGTGCCGTTCCCCTCTCCCCCTTCGCGGCAAAACCTGTTGGGCACCGACAGCAACGGCGGCGACGTGCTGGCGCGCGTGCTGTACGGATTTCGCCTCTCGATGCTGTTCGGCCTGGCGCTGACGCTGTTTTCCAGCCTGATTGGCATTTGCGTCGGCGCCACCCAGGGCTATTACGGCGGGCGGTTTGATCTGTGGGGGCAGCGCTTTATCGAGGTATGGTCGGGGATGCCGACGCTGTTTCTGATCATTTTGCTGTCGAGCATCGTGCAGCCCGATTTCTGGTGGCTGCTGGGCATCACCATTCTGTTCGGCTGGATGAGCCTGGTGGGCGTGGTGCGCGCCGAATTCCTGCGCACCCGCAACTACGACTATATCCGCGCCGCGCGCGCCATGGGCGTGCCCGATCGAATCATTATGCTGCGGCACATGTTGCCCAACGCCATGGTGGCGACCTTGACCTTCCTGCCGTTTATTCTCTGCGGATCAATCACGACGCTGACCTCGCTCGATTTTCTCGGCTTTGGCCTGCCCATCGGCTCGCCTTCGCTCGGCGAGCTGCTGCTGCAGGGCAAAAACAACCTGCAGGCGCCGTGGCTCGGCATTACCGCTTTCCTGGTGTTGGCGGTGCTGCTGTCGTTACTCATCTTTATTGGCGAAGCGGTGCGCGACGCCTTTGACCCCAGCAAGGCGCATTGATATGGCTAGCACTCCATTGCTTTCGATTCAGGATCTCAGCATCGCTTTTCGTCAGGGAGAGGCGCTGAATCCGGTGGTCAACGGCCTGTCGCTGCAGATAGAACAGGCGGAAACGCTGGCGCTGGTGGGGGAATCCGGCTCGGGCAAAAGCGTTACCGCGCTGTCGGTGCTGCGCCTGTTGCCCTCGCCGCCGGTGGTTTATCCCAGCGGCGATATCCTGTTCAACGGCGCCTCGCTGCTGCACGCGCCGGAGCCCATGCTGCGCAGCGTGCGCGGCAACCGGATTGCGATGATATTTCAGGAGCCGATGGTGTCGCTCAACCCGCTGCACACCATCGAAAAACAGCTGGCGGAAGTGCTGATCCTGCACCGCGGCATGCGGCGCGACGCGGCGCGCAGTGAGATTATTCAATGTCTGGATCGCGTCGGCATCCGCAACGCCAAAGGCCGGCTGAAGGATTACCCGCATCAGCTGTCCGGCGGTGAACGCCAGCGGGTGATGATCGCCATGGCGGTACTGACCCGGCCCCAACTGCTGATCGCCGACGAGCCCACCACCGCCCTCGACGTGACCATTCAGGCGCAGATCCTGAAGCTGTTGCAAGAGTTGAAGCAGGAGCTGGGCATGGGGCTGTTGTTTATCACCCATAACCTGAACATCGTGCGCCGTCTGGCGGACAACGTGGCGGTGATGCGCGAAGGGCGCTGCGTGGAACAAAACGGCCGCGCGCTGCTGTTCAGCCAGCCGCAACATACCTATACCCGCCAGCTGCTGGCCGCCGAAGACGTGGGCGAACCGCTGCCGCTGCCGCAGCAACCCAACGGCCGCCCCGGCGATGCCTGGCCGCTGCTCAAGGTGGAAAACCTGCAGGTCCGATTCCCCATTCGCCGCGGGCTGCTGCGCCGCACGGTGGATTATCACTATGCGTTGAAAGCGTTGAGCTTTGAGCTGCAACCCGGGGAAAGCCTGGGGCTGGTGGGCGAATCCGGATCGGGGAAAAGCACCACCGGGCTGGCGTTGCTGCGCCTGCTGGCCTCGCAGGGCGCGATCTGGTTCAACGGCGAACCGCTGCACCAGCTCAACATGAAACAAATGCTGCCGTACCGCAGCCGGATGCAAATTGTCTTCCAGGATCCCTATTCCGCGCTGAACCCGCGGCTGAACGTGCAGCAGATCATCGCCGAAGGGCTGGAAGTGCATCAAAAGCTGAGCGCCGAACAGCGGGATCAACGGGTGATTGAGGTGCTGCGCGAGGTCGGGCTGGATCCGCAATTGCGCCACCGCTACCCCACCGAATTCTCCGGCGGCCAACGCCAGCGCATCGCTATCGCCCGTGCGCTGATCCTGCAGCCGCAGCTGCTGATCCTCGACGAGCCGACCTCTTCACTGGATAAATCGGTGCAGGCGCAGATCCTGACGCTGTTGAAATCGCTGCAACAGCGCTACCGGCTGGCCTATCTGTTCATCAGCCATGATTTGCAGGTAGTGCGTTCACTGTGCCATCAGGTGATCGTACTGCGGCAGGGGGAAGTGGTGGAACAGGGGGATTGCAGAGCGATTTTCGCCTCGCCCGCCGCCGACTATACCCGGCAACTGCTGCAGCTGGCGGATTAGCGGCCCGGTCAGAAAGGGTATTGCGCGCTGAGCTGTTCGGCGATCGCCGCACCGACGTTTTTCAAGCGGCACATGGTGGCGCTTTCGTCGCTGCGCTGCACGAACAGGCAGGGCTCCCCTTCCCACTCGACCACGGCGCAGTCGACCTGGATCTCCTGCAGCGACAGATTGAGCTGCTGCATGACCTGCCAGGCTTCGGCGCCCTCATGGCTGAGCAGTTTCAGGCCAATCAGGTTGTTATCCTCGTCTATTCCGCTGAGCGGGATCGGTTCAACCTTGACGCCGGTAAAACCAGATAGCCAACGATAACTTTGCGGCAAGCGATGCACTACCGAAAGTTGGATACTCTCCACATGAAATCCCTAGATTAAAAAAGGTGAAACACGGTTACCTGACAGGGTTACTAAAGTTATAGCCGCTGACCTGCGACTTTGCCGCGAACAAATGTTATTTAAATGTAAATTTGCTACAGCCCATTAACCTAACCCTGCGCTTGCTGATGTCATACTGTTTTCATGCGCCGTGTGGTGTCGTTTCACGGCATTTTGCGACTCAGCTCGCATTTTTGCGTTATATGTAACCCTTTCCAGCGGCGATCTCAACTCTTTTTTCTTGCAATACGGTTACTTATTCGCCGTCATAATTTTACATTGCAGAAACATTTAACTTGATGCGCAGCCGCAAGCCTTGTTCTTAATATATTGATTTAATAAGGACATAAGGGAAATCGACATGCAACGACACGCCCGGCGAGCGCCTGTACGGGAGGTGATAATCACGCAGCGGAACACCGCGATTTTTTAACAAAAAGCACACAGTCAACGAGAGAGGGAATTAATTACCAAGAGAATATTTAGCAACAAAACAATTATTGCCAATGCGGCGGCAAAACAACAGACCCGGTCATTGGAACAGCCAGAGCCTGGGGCTCTGGCTGAGTAATGCCTCAGGCGGCGCCGTTGCGTGGCCGGCTGGCGTACAGATAGAACAGCACCGCAACGATGCTGCACAGCGCCATCGAAGAGACCATCGGCCAGGCGCTGGTGCCCGGCGCCATCGCCAGCACCGCCCCCACCAGCGCGCCGATGCTGAAACGCAAGGTACCGGCCAGTGAGGAGGCGGTGCCCGCCATATGGGGGAAATCATCCAGGATCACCGCCATGGCGTTGGAGGAAATCATCGCAATACAGCCCAGATAAACCGCCACGCCGATGACCAGCGCCCAGAAGCCCAGACCGACGGCGCTGACCGCCAACAGCCACAACCCCATCGCCAACTGCACCAACAGCCCCAGGCGGAACATCCTGACCGCGCCCACCCGCCGCACGTTGCGGCTGTTGACCAACGTGGTCAGGAACAGGAAGACGATGTTCAGCGCAAAGTAGTAACCAAAATGCTGCGGCGATACCTTGTTCAGCTCGATGTACACAAAGGGCCCGGCGCTGAGGAACGAGAACATGCCGGCAAACGAGAAGGCGCTGGCCAGCATGTAGCTCAGCACCCGCTTGTGGCGGAACAGCGACGCGAAATTGCCCAGCGTGGTGCGCAGGTGGAACTTCTGCCGCCGTTCTTTCGGCAGCGTTTCCTTGATAAACAACGCCACCAGCAGTGAACCGATCAGCGCCGCGGCGCCCATGGTCCAGAAGATGGCGTGCCAACTGAACCACAGCAGCAGCGCGCCGCCGATCATCGGCGCCAGCAGCGGCGCAATGGTCATCACCAAAATGACGAACGACATCATGCGCGAAAACTCGTCCTTGGTGAACATGTCGCGCATCAGGGCGTTGATCACCACGCTGGCCGCCGCAGCCGCCAGGCCGTGCAGGAAGCGCAGGGCGATCAGTTGGTCGATGGACTGCGCCATGGCGCAGGCGCAGCCGGCGATGGCGAAGATCAAGGTGCCCCACAGGATCACCGGCTTGCGGCCGATGCTGTCCGACATCGGCCCATAGAACAGCTGACCGAAGGCGAAACCGAGCATATAGGCGCTGAGCGTCATCTGCACGCTGCCTGACTCGACGCCAAACTGTGCGGCGATCACCGGCATGCTGGGCAGGTACATGTCGATGGCCAACGGCATCAGCATGGAAAGCAGGCCCAGAATAAAAATCAAACCGAGGTGAGATGTCCGGTTCTGTTGCACGTTCAACGACTCCTTAGTCAGCCGCAATGGTCAGTCCTGCAGGTGCGGCGCACCCACGCTGGCGATTTCTTCTTCGGTGAGCGGGCGGTATTCGCCCGGCGCCAGATCCTCATCCATCACGATGGCGCCGATGCGCTCGCGGTGCAGTTCGATCACGCGGTTGCCGACCGCGGCAAACATGCGCTTCACCTGATGATAACGCCCTTCGCTGATGGTCAGGCGCACCAGGTTTTCGTCCAGCCGCTCCAACTGCGCCGGGCGGGTCAGATCCTTTTCGTTGTGCAGCTGTACGCCTTCGGCGAAGCGCTGCGCGGTATCTTCCGCCAGCGGATGCTCCAGCGTCACCAGATAGGTTTTCTCGCAGTGGTGCTTCGGCGAGGTCACGCGGTGCGACCACTGGCCGTCGTCGGTCATCAGCACCAAACCGGTGGTGTCGATATCCAGCCGGCCGGCGGCGTGCAGCTTGTAGGCGACCGGCTCATCGAGGAAATACAGCACCGTTGGATGATCGGGATCGTCGGTGGAGCACACATATCCCTGCGGCTTGTTGAGCATGAAATAGCGCGGGCCGTTCAATTGCAGCAGCGGATTGCCGTCGAACGCCACCTCCTGCTCCGGGGCCAGCTTGAGCGCCCCGCTCTTCACCACTTCACCGTCCACGGTGACGCGTTTAGCCCGAAGTTCGCGCGCTACCAGCGCACGGCTAATACCTAACTGCTGAGATAAAAACTTGTCCAGTCGCATTGGATCTGCTTTGCCTGTCGTTGTTATGATCGCATTGATCGTATTGCCAAAATATGACGCCCGCCGTTGCACCGGGTGCAAATGGCAGGTTCGAAGGGGAAATCGCGTGGGGAAACAGCGATTGCTGTCACGCCAGTATAGCGGCGGAAACCGCCCCCTGACAGGGGTAATTTCCACGCTTCTCGCACCGCGTGCGCTCAGAGGGCATAATAATAGAAATTTTTTGGCCGCCTGTGGAGTAAAATGTCACTGCTTCAGAGGGTTCAGATGTTACAAAAGCTGTTCCCGGCCGCTCACTTCAACCAACGGCGTTAATTTATGGCATTTACCCTGCGCCCCTACCAACTGGAGGCGGTCGAAGCCACCATCACGCACTTCCGTCGGCATCCCGAACCGGCGCTGATCGTGCTGCCGACCGGCGCCGGCAAAAGCCTGGTGATCGCCGAGCTGGCAAAACGCGCGCGCGGCCGGGTGCTGGTATTGGCCCACGTCAAGGAACTGGTGGCGCAAAACCACGCCAAATACTGCGCCTACGGCCTGGAGGCCGATATCTTCGCCGCCGGGCTGCAGCAAAAAGACAGCGCCGGTAAAGTGGTGTTCGGCAGCGTGCAGTCGGTGGCGCGTAACCTGCCGCTGTTCGACGGCGCCTTCTCCTTGCTGATTATCGATGAATGCCACCGCATCAGCGACGACGACGACAGCCAGTATCAGCAGATCATTCAGCATCTGCAAAAGTCCAACCCCCAGCTGCGGCTGCTGGGATTGACCGCCACCCCCTACCGGCTGGGCAAAGGCTGGATCTATCAGTATCACTACCACGGCTTTACCCGCGGCGACGGCAGCAGCCTGTTTCGCGACTGCATTTATGAGTTGCCGCTGCGCTACATGATTAAAAACGGCTACCTGGTGCCGCCGGAGCGGCTGGACATGCCGATCGTGCAATATGACTTTAGCCGCCTGGAGGCCAGAAGCAATGGGCTGTTCAGCGAAGTGGATCTGAACCGCGAGCTGAAACGGCAAGACCGCATTACGCCGCACATCATCAGCCAGATAGTGGAGTACGCCGAAGCGCGCAAAGGGGTGATGATCTTCGCCTCCACCGTTGAGCATGCGCGCGAGATCCACGGCCTGTTGCCGGCCGGGCAAGGCGCGCTGGTCAGCGCCGAAACGCCCGCCGCCGAACGGGATGCGCTGATCGAGGCCTTCAAACGGCAGCAGCTGCGCTATCTGGTCAACGTGGCGGTGCTGACCACCGGGTTCGACGCGCCGCATGTCGATCTGATCGCCATCTTGCGCCCCACCGAGTCCGTCAGCCTGTATCAGCAGATAGTCGGCCGCGGGCTGCGGCTGGCGCCCGGCAAAGAGGACTGCCTGATCCTCGACTACGCCGGCAACCCTCACGATCTGTTCACACCGGAGGTCGGCGTCAGCAAGCCGCATGGCGACAGCCAACCGGTGCAGGTGTTTTGCCCGGGCTGCGGCTTCGCCAATCTGTTTTGGGGCAAGTGCACCGAAAGCGGCGACATTATCGAACACTACGGCCGCCGCTGCCAGGGCTGGCTGGAGGATGACGAGGGCCATCGCGAACAGTGCGACTACCGCTTCCGCTTCAAGAGTTGCCCGCACTGCGGCGCGGAAAATGACATCGCCGCCCGCCGCTGCCACCAATGCCAGGAAGTGCTGGTCGATCCCGACGATATGCTGAAAGCAGCGCTGAAGCTGAAAGACGCCCTGGTGCTGCGCTGCGGCGGCATGGAGCTGCACAGCGGCCGCGACGACAAGGGCGAATGGCTGAAGGCCACCTATTACGACGAAGACGGCACCAGCACCAGCGAACGCTTCCGCCTGCAAACGCCGGCGCAGCGCAAGGCGTTCGAAATGTTGTTCCTGCGGCCACACCAGCGCGCGCCGGGGGTGCCGTTCAGTTGGCAAACCGCCGCCGACGTGCTGGCGCAACAGCAAGCGCTGCGCCACCCGGATTTTGTAGTGGCGCGCAAACGTGGCCAATTCTGGCAGGTGCGGGAAAAAGTATTCGATTATCAAGGCCGCTTCCGCCGCGCCAGCGCGCTCTATTAACGACGAAGGCCGGCTGGTTGGGCAGGTTTTCATTGCCCTGCGGGTGGCTTTCAGCTAAAATGCCGCCCGCTTTGCCCGGGTTCGCCCGGCGTTGAAGCAGGTTATCGAACTTGCTACTGGGTCGCCTGTAGCGAGGTAAATTTTCTTTTTAAGAGAAAAAACAATGTTCACTATCAATGTAGAAGTACGTAAAGACCAGGGTAAGGGTGCGAGCCGCCGCCTGCGTGCAGCTAACAAATTCCCAGCTATCGTTTACGGTGGCAAAGAAGCTGCAGTTTCCATCGAGTTGGACCATGATTCTGTAAAGAACATGGAAGCTAAACCAGAATTCTACAGCGAAGCAGTAACTCTGGTTATCGACGGTAAAGAAACCAAAGTTAAGGTTCAGGCTGTACAGCGTCACCCGTTCAAGCCAAAACTGGCTCACATCGACTTCGTTCGCGTTTAATCGCAACGTTTTCGAACCTTTCGGGACGCCGAAGTAGAAAACGCCGCAATTGCGGCGTTTTTTATTGTCTGCAATTCGGCAAACTTACTTATTGCCGCCGTTCAAACGGCGTTGCAACTGATCGCGCAAATTCGGCGGCGTGCCTTTAATGGTCAGCGTGTCGGTCGCCGCATCCCAGAAAATACGCTCGCCCAGCAGCATGGCGTCGAAGTTTATGCTGATGCCACCGCCGCTGCCGGCAAACTTGGTCAGCTGGCGCAACGTGCCGCGATCCGCCGGGAAGCTGTCTTCCAACTGATAGCCCTGTTCGCTGGAGAACTGCATGAAATCCTTCTCGCCGACCGGCGCGATTTCCTGCGACAGCGCCTGCAGCTCAATCTCTTCACCGGCCTGCAACTGCTCGTTGCAGTAGCTGTACACCTGCTGGCGTACCGACTGGCGTTCATTTTTGTCCAGCTGCGCATCGGCGCAGTAGTCGTCGACCGCCTGCAGCAGCCCGCGGTTCTGCGCCTTGGTGTCCAGCCCTTCGGCCGCAGCCAGGAAATCCATAAAGAAATCGGAGACCTTGCGCCCCACCCGCCCTTTCAGGAAGGTCAGGTAGCGGGTTGATTCCGGGTTGGTTTCCCACTCGGTCAGATCGATGCGCGCCACGATGTCGGCGTGGTTGATGTCCAGATAATGGGTGGTGTTGATATCCAGTTCTTCATTGACGCGCATGCTGTTGCGGCTGTTCAGCACCGCAATCAGCAAATATTCCACCGCCAGATAACGGTATTGGCCAAACAGCACCACGCCGCCCTCGGCGAACGGATACTTGGCCAGCTCGTCGCGCAGGCGCCCGGTGGCGGCGCGGCTGAAGGCCAAAAAGTCTTTGTCTTCCTTGCGGCAGGTGCGCAGCGCTTGCGCCAGTTCGCTGCCTTCGTTGAACAGGCCATAGGCCTTGCTCTTGGCGCTGTAAACGCGATGCAGCTCCGCCATCATCTCTTCCACCGCCGCATTGGCCGGAAGCAGGGAATCGCGCAGCACCACGTCCAGCGTTTGCTCGTCGCGTTTAACCAACTGGTGCAGAGCGATCTGGTCGATATCCAGACTCATGGTAAATCCTCCTGTTCTTTAGCCGCGTATTCAAACACTGAAGGCCCCGCCCTGCAATACTAAAACCCGAAACACCCCGGGCAATCCGCAAACCGAACGATGCGACAACTTCAAGTACGAAAGGAGGCGATAAAAGAGCGGAAAATCACTGCCCTATACGGTAAGATATGGGACTTTGTCAGGTTACTAAGCGCAATTTTATGCCACAATCATCTCGTTACAGTGACGAACACGTTGAACAACTGCTCTCGGAGCTGGTCAATGTTCTGGAAAAACACCATGCTCCCACCGATCTTTCTCTGATGGTGTTGGGCAACATGGTCACTAATCTGATCAACACCAGCGTTGCTCCCGCGCAGCGGAAAACCCTGGCAAGATCGTTTGCTGAAGCCCTGCAGGCTTCTATTCGTGAAGATAAAGCGCATTAATACTTACTTATGGTGACAAACCGTCAGCGTTATCGTGAAAAAGTCTCCCAGATGATTAGCTGGGGGCACTGGTTCGCCTTGTTCAATATTTTGCTCGCCCTCGGGCTGGGCAGCCGCTACCTGTTTGTCACCGACTGGCCCTCTTCGCTGCTGGGCAGAGTCTATGCGCTGGTCAGCCTGTTGGGCCACTTCAGCTTTATCGTGTTCGCCGGCTATTTACTGGTGATCTTCCCGCTCACCTTCGTGGTGATGTCGCAGCGGCTGCTGCGATTTATTTCCGCGGCGTTGGCCACTACCGGGCTGACGCTGCTGCTGGTCGACAGCGAGGTATTCTCCCATTTCCACCTTCACCTTAACCCGGTGGTGTGGGAACTGGTGGTCAACCCGGATCAAAGCGAGCTCTCGCGCGACTGGCAGTTAATGTTCATCTGCGTGCCGATCATCTTCCTGGTGGAGATGCTGTTCGGCACCTGGAGCTGGCAAAAGCTGCGCAGCCTGAACCGCCAACATTTCGGCAAGCCGCTGGCGGTGCTGTTTATCAGCGCCTTTTTCGCGTCGCACCTGATTTACATCTGGGCCGACGCCAACTTCTATCGCCCAATCACCATGCAGCGCGCCAACCTGCCGCTGTCGTACCCGATGACCGCGCGCAAATTCCTTGAGAAGCATGGCCTGCTCGACCAACAAGAGTATGAACGGCGCCTGGTGCAGCAAGGCAATCCAGAGGCCGTGGCGGTGGAATATCCGCTCAGCGACCTCAGCTACAACGATAAAGGCAGCGGCTATAACCTGCTGATGATCGTGGTGGATGGCATGCGCCCGCAGGATATGACGCAAGATATGCCTGCCCTGACGCGCTTCGCGCAGGAAAACGTCCGTTTCAGCGACCACTACAGCTCGGGCAACCATGCCGATACCGGTTTGTTCGGCCTGTTCTACGGCATTTCGCCCACCTATCTGGACAGCATTCTCGCCGCGCGCAAACCTTCCGCGCTGGTGAACGCACTGGGCGATCAGGGTTACCAATTCGGCCTGTTTTCGTCTGACGGCTTTAACGCCAGCCTATATCGCCAGGCGCTGTTGACCGACTTCTCGCTGCCGGCGCCCGCCAAACAAAGCGACGAGATGACCACCCAGCAGTGGCAGCATTGGCTGGCGGATCAGGGCAGCAGAGAGCCCTGGTTCTCCTATATCAACTTCAGCGGTGCGGAACCGGCTGACGGGGCGAAAACACCGGCGCCGGCCGACTTTATTCAACGTTACCGCAGCGGCGCGCAAGACGTGGACTCGCAGATAGCCCAGGTGCTGGAGACGCTGAAACAACGCGGCTTGCTGGATAAAACCGTGGTGGTGATCACCGCCGAACACGGCGTTGAATTCAACGATACCGGCAAGGGGCAATGGGGCGCGGGCAGCAGCTTCAGCCAGCCGCAGCTGCATGTGCCGTTGGTGATCCACTGGCCAGGCACCCCGGCGCAGACCATCAATAAGCTGACCGGCCATAATGACGTGATGCGCACGCTGATGCAGCGCCTGCTGCACGTGAAAACTGCGCCGAAAGATTATTCGCAGGGTGAAGACCTGTTTGCCGCCCAGCGCCGCAACAACTGGATTGCCACCGGCGACAGCAACCTGTTGGTGATTACCACGCCAACGCAAACGCTGGTGCTGGACAACAACGGCAACTACCGTGCGTACGATAAAGACGACAAAGAGATAAAAGACGAAAAACCGCAGCTTGCCCTGCTGTTGCAGGTGCTAACCGATGTAAAACGCTTTATCGCCAACTAACTGCTTAAAACAAAAGCAATCGGGCGACATGGCTATTGCATTAGCATCGGGAATAGGTAGTATGATTTTCCATAGCGTCGGCATGTAGCGCAGCCTGGTAGCGCACCGTCATGGGGTGTCGGGGGTCGGAGGTTCGAATCCTCTCATGCCGACCAGATTCAAAAAAACCTGCTTTCGAGCAGGTTTTTTTATGCCTGCTATATGCCTTTGACCCGCGTTGCAAAATTCTCTCGCCTCCCCTTGCCAAGGCCAAACCACCGGGGCAAAATACTGTATATTCAATCAGCATTACAGGTAAACCATGTTTGTAGAATTGGTGTACGACAAGCGCAACGTCGATGGGCTGCCCAACGCAGCGGAAATTATCCGCAACGAGTTGGAAAAACGGGTGCATGTGCTGTTTCCGGACGCGGAAGTGCGGGTGAAACCGATGCAGGCCAACGGCCTGAATTCCGACGCCAGCAAAAGCGACCGCGAAAAACTGAACCGCATGTTGGAAGAGATGTTTGAAGAAGCGGATCAGTGGCTGGTCACTGATATTTGACGGGAACATACTGCCTTCGCAGGGGAAAGCCCTCACTCAGCGAGAACCCTGCATTGCCAAACGGGCGGTTAACCGCCCGTCCCTATCAGCCCCGTGATGCGCGGCGTAATGGCTGCATCACACGCCGCGCCGGGGAGTTAATCCGATTAAACCTTGAGTTCGCTTACCGGTTCCGCCTGGGCAGTACCCGGCGGCAGTTCTTCGGTTATTTCGCGTTCCGGCATGGCAAGACGCAGATCGATCCAGCGGCCCTCCGGAATATCCATCGGTTCACCGGCCACGATCGCCGCGGTATCGACGTCAAAGCGGCGTTTGCTGACCTTCAGCGTAATTGCCCCATCGCTGTCGATGGCGGTTTCTACAAAGCACAGACGGTTGCCATTGACGTCCTGGGGCACTTCGATGGTCCAGCCTTCCACCGATAACCCCAGCGAACCGGTAATCTGGTAAACGCCAGTGGACATTCGTTTCGCCGAGACCCCTGCGGCTTCGCCGTTAACGGCTGCGTAGCCAGCCAGGGTAAAACCGCCGTCCAGGTAACCAGGCTGCATTTTCTCCGGCGCATTGGACAACCTGGCGATAGGCGAGGCCTTTTTGATAAAGCCGTTGCTGTCGACCGTAGTGTTAGCCTCCGACCACATCCAGACCCACGGCGAAAACACGGTACCATTCCAACTGCGCACGGCGATTTTGCCAACCTGAGTCGCGCTGACACCATAACCGTAGCAGGTTTGCACCGTTCTGAAACTGTCATCCGCTCCCGTCTGCGTAACTGCCCATGAGCGCGTATCAAGGAAATAGGTGCCGGTATCCTTGAAAGGGTTACCAACGGGATCGGTGGCGACATAGCCGCGTCGACTTTGCATTTGCGCGTTGAAATCGCCTTTTGTCGCCGCAGTGACGCCTTTACTCAATCCCCAATCTTTGATGTTGCCAATATCCGCAACCATTGGCTGGTCTGAAGTGCTAAATAACCGAGACCAGGTGATAGATGAAGGTGAAGCAGTGCCTGAACTGCCTACCCATGCCTGTCGCGAAGCCGACGCAGCAAAATACGAGCACGACGGGCCACCATCCACCGGCAGCGTTAATACGCCCCCGGAAACGTTACCTGGTCGATTGACCGTCGCGCTGGTGTAACGCTGGATCGCAGATTTATTCTCTTTCGCAAATACGTCGGCAGTATGGATAGGACCAGAGCCAAAACCGGCAAGCGAGGGTTGAGCAACAGATGCATAGTCAGGTAACGCTAGCGTTTGCGGAAAGGATACGCCCGTACGCATATCAATTTTCATTACCCCGACCGGATCCGCCGATTGTTTTTCTGCTTTATGCTCCCAGCGCAATCCCGCTGCATTGGCGTAGGTAATTTGTTCAACCCGATACCAACAGTTGATGGTAAAGGCGTTCACTTTCACATAAATATCGTAATTGTCACGACTAGACTCGATAACCTGAATATCAGAAATCATGGTCCCAGTATCGTTGATAAAATTCCCGCCAATGCGATTGACCTTATTTGTCGTATCGCTGGCGACAAGATTACCCGTTCTTAACATTAACCGCGATATACCGGCGTTATACGTAAAACCGTTAAAACCGCTTGAACCATAAAAATCAATCGCAATACCCACGCCATTTTGACCGGCGTTTTTAAATCGCCCAAGCAGGAACCATGCTGCAGCATTAGTATTATTTTCCGGGAATTTGAATCGCACATTATCGAAAGCAGTCGCGACCTGAGCTGCACTCTTTGCCGCATTCTGCTCACTGGCTTTCGCCGCTGCGGCAGATGCCGAAGACTTGCCGGCAGAAGCTGCAGCATCCGCACGGAGACGATCGACGGTTTGAACAATCTCCGGTGTGATGTCATTTTCCCCCGGCCGACGCAAGAAATCATTGAGCGTCCCAGGCAAAGAGTCGTTATAGACCTCGATGCTGCCCACTCGCTCCGGCTGGGAGCCGTAGACCGAAATAATGACGTCATAACCCCCTGGTTCCACAGACAGGGAATATTTACCAGCGTCATCAGTCACAGACTGAGATTTTGCCAAGCCCAATACCGTTGACGATGTTTTTACTGCGCGCATCGAAATAGTTACACCAGAACGGGGATCGCCATATGGCCCCTTTAATACACCGCTGATTAATGTCATTGTAATTTCTCCATTAGTTCTTTGATTAACTCATCTTGCCGGTCAATTCTATCCAGTGCCTGATTAAGTGCTGCCACTGCCACATAACCCAACGTTGAATAATCGACAGACTTTACTCTCTCAACAGTTTCACCATTCTGTAACTGCAAAGCCCCCCCCTCAGCAACCACCTGAGGTAATTTCCTTTCTATTTCCTGAGCAATACCACCGATGAATGGTTTGCCATCGCGTTTTCCAGTGTAAAGTTTTAGGCCACGAATTAATTCCAGGGGATTTTCAACTTCTTCGACTTCAGTTTTAATTCGCCGGTCTGAACCGGTAACCCAGTTGCCGGTGAGGTTGTTAAAGTCTCCATTGTTCTGTAAGCGAACCTCATGCCACGAACCGCGAAAATCACGGTATGATAAAAACATGTAATCCGTCACATTGATCTCCTGACGGACGGACATTATTGCTACCTTTTCCGTATTCTGTGCAGTCAAACGACAAAATACCCCACCCCCATCAACGGTACCTGATCCAGAAGTATATTTCCGAGAAATGCTGATAGCAGGATTTACGTTGTCATTATCCGCCCCCTCGATCTTTATCCCCTTTGGCGACCAAATAGTGTCATCAAAGGTGGTCGACTTTCTGAAGCGAGAAAAACCACTAACATCAAGGTTAGCCGCTGGCCCCATAACTAAAGATCCCAACAGCGACAACGGGCTCTTAACTTCCTGCGCTGTAGAGACTTTTTTATCTATTTTATTACTTAGCGAAGCGGTAAAACTATTCCAGGATGGCCCCGTAAAGGTACTGCCGTCTGGTAATTTAACGGCAATGTTTTCGTTACCACTAAATACCTGCTGCCAATTGTCTTTATCGAAGTTGAGGCCGCGCAGCGCCTTGGCGGTCTCGGCCGCCAGTTGGGCAGTGATGGCATTCATTGCATCTCGCGGGACGGCATGCCATGCGGCGCCGGCCTGCGTCGGGCCGTCATAGGCCTTAATCAGCGTCGCCTGCGTGGCGCTATCCACTGTTTTCACCGGCAGCGTATAGGTGACACCGCCGACGATACTCACCATCATATCGCCGGGTTTTAGCTCGGTGTTAAACGCCGTACCGCTGCCTTTTACTATTACGGAGTTGTTTGTTAGGGTAAGAGTGCCTGCTGGCATTGGTATTCTCCTAATTTAAATCAATTAAACCCTCGCCAAGGAAACGAAGATTATTCCAAGCGAAATGCCGTATATTGCGGAGTAGTAAAAACATTCACCAAGAAAGATGTTTTTTGATTCGAACCTTGGTTTAATTCCCCGGCAGCCAAGTGCCAAAAAACAGACTCTCCTCTTCCCGCAGAAATGTCGACATAGACGACCGAGACAGAAGGCTGATTATACCCTGAGCTTATTATCGTCTCGGGCAAATATCCGCCGTCCGTTCTGTTTTGACGCACGCCACCATAACCATGCGCGCCGTTATTTCCTCTTCTGGTTATCTGAATCTGCCCAAAAACGCGAACCGGGATGACATTATTACCGCCAAAGCGCAATACTCTGCTTGCATTGGTATGTACCCCCGTCCAGGTGAGCATGGAACCATCCATAATCGCGCCTTCGATATTAGCGGCGGATAGCTTGCCCTCAATAGAACAGTTTTCAAGGATCCGGCAGTTACCGATAACACCGTTTTTAAACTCACCGGTGTTTGCATATATCGTCCCGCGAGCGGTAATGTTGTTGAACTCGGCCCCGCCATCTTTATTTATCGCCCAGCCGCGCTGGCCACTTATCCAATTTGATGACTGAATATGCTGCGCGATCTTGGCGCTATCAATGGTGCCATTACGAATAAACGCATCGCTGATAAACACCTGACCATCAACGACGGCAAACGGCGAATATTGTGTGCCGCCGCTTCCACTCATCAACACGAACTGGTTGGCGTTAAACCCGACGCGGGTCGTGACCGGCCTGCCGGCCTCCGCCAATACCGCGATCGACATGCCGGCATTGTAGAAGACGCCGTTCACCCGCACGCCCGCTTTCAACGTATGAATGGCCGTGGCGCCGTCGGCGTCCACCGTGGCGGTCAGCTTGTCCTCCAGCACTGCGCTGACGTCGTCAATCTGCGCCTGCACCTGGGTTTTCATCTCCGCCAGCCCGCGATCGACTTCCGCAACCGTGGTTTTCACCACCAGGATATCGGCGCGCACCGAGCCAAACTGTTCCCACTGGTGTTCCACCGTCGCGTTATTGGCCAGCGCATTCTGCAGGATGCCTTCGATATTGGTATCGATATCGCCGACCAGGCGTTCACCGTCTTTCGAGGTTAGAAGGTCGTCGCCGATGTTCTCCAGATAATCGCCGGCATCGGCGTTCGATTGCCCGTCGATCCAGCCGGTCCAGTCGCCCTGATTGCCGGTGCGATCCTGCAGCCGCGCGCGGAACCAAAACGCCTGGCCCGCCTTCAGCCCGGCCATGCTGTGCGTGTGCAGCGGGTACGGGATATCGGCCAACAACAGCGCGCTTTGGCCCGCTGCGTTATCCGCGTACTGAATCTCGGTTTTCAGCGTATCCTCGGCGCCGGCTGGGAATGCCCAGTCGAGCTGAATCCCCCACAGCAGCGGAGTGGCCTTGAACCCGACCGGCACCGGCGGCTTGCCTTCTTTGCCCTTCAGGTAGGTTTCCATCGATGTCGCCCAGACAGACGAAACGTCGCTGGCGTTGATGGCCCGCACGCGCACCAGGTAGCGGCCGGCGTAAATTCCCGGCACTTCAAAACCGAGCGCAGAGGTACGAGGTACCGATACCCAGTTGCCGTTATCCTTGCGCCACTCGGCCTCATAGGCGATGGCATTTTCCACCGCCCCCCAGGCGGCACGCAGGGTGGTGATGGCAATGCCTTGGTTCACGGAGAAATAGCTGTCTATGGTGATATTTTTCGGCGGTGCCTGCACGCCGGGCGGAATGATTGAAATCGGCCGATCGTCAATGCGCGCGCCGGTGTCGATACGGGCGTATTTGTTCGGGTCATGTTCCGCCGCATTGACCGTAAAGGTGTTGTCATCGTTATCGGCGATGCCCACTACCCGATAGAGCTGCACGGCCAGATCGTCTGCGTCAATCGACCAGGCGGACTCGGGCGCCGGTATTTCGCCGTAGGCGGTGGTGACGGTCACGATGCGATCATTCACCGCTTGCACAGTACGCGCCTGCGCTTTGCCGGATGGCAGGTTAACAATCAGGCGGTCGCCGACTTTGGCGCCCGGTTTCCTGTCCAGCGCCAGCTTGCGGCCGTCCACGCTGCTGATGCGCCCGCCGATAACCCGGCCGGCCAGCATCTGATCGGCCACGCCGACGATATGCCCCGGCATGGGGATCATCCCGTCCAAGCCGACAGAGAAGGTTACCGTTCGATCTTTGCTGTTGGTCAGCAATGCCCAGCGGCCACGGCGGTTCGCTTCGCTCGGCGTAGTGCAGCCGATGGCCGTCAATTCCGTCTGATTCACGTCATACCGGCGCACCAGGTCGCTGTCGAAAACGGCTTCTATCGCATCCGCATAGTGGTTAGTCGGATCGGACCAGCTGACCATCGCAGTGCTGTAGCGGGTGCGCTCGCTGGCGGACGAATAGGTAAATTTGCCGTCGATGACGTTGGCGCGGGTATAGGTGAAATCCATATCGCGCGGCATATCCGCCAGGGCGACCATTTGGTTTTGCCCCCAATAGGTCATACCGCGGAAGATACCGGCCAAATCACTCAACACCGTCCAGGCGTCCTCCCGGGACTGGATGTAAACGTTACAGGTAAAGCGCGGCTCCATGCCATCGCCACCGCGCCCGTCCGGTACCAGCTGATCGCAATACTGCGCAATGCGGTACAGTTCGGACTCGGAGACCTGGGAAGCATCGATGCGATCGCCAAGGCCAAAGCGCTCGGCCAAAATAATGTCGTAAAACACCCACGCCGGGTTATCGCTGTAGGCCCATTTAAAGCCACCGCTCCAGATGCCGCTATAGCTGCGCGTTTCCGGGTCGTAGTTGTCCGGTACGCGGATCAGGCGGCCGCGCGGTTTGCAGCTGATCTTCGGAATATTCGGGAACTGTTTGGAATCGAACTCGACATACAGCAGAGCCGTATTCGGGTAACGCAGCTTGGCGTCGATGATTTCGGTCAGCGCCTCGATGTTCATGCGGTCGGCGATCCGGGCGCTGTTGGCGTTGGGCGTCAGGCGGCGCACCCGCACTTGCCACCCGGTTGTCGCTTTCGGCAGATTGATGCGGTGCGAACGCTCATACAGCGAGGTGGTCTTATCGTCTATCGCCGCCGTTAACACTTCCTGATAGCTGCCGCCGTCGGCAGCAATATCGATCGCGTACTCAATGCGGTAACCGTTGATATCGCCGTTATCAGCTTGAGACTGAAGCATAGGCCAGCCCAGACGCAGGCGCACGGCAGAGAGTTGCAGGTTCGACAGGGAACGCACCCAGGGCACACCGCTCTTCAGTTCGGTGCTGACCGTTATCTCGTTTTCAACGGCGGGGATGCCCTGGATATACTCCTGCACCTGCGTGCCTGGACGGAACTCCCAGCGAAAACCGGGAAAGTTTTCCGTTCCGTCACTGCTTAATACCGGCGTGCCATCAACAAAAATGTTTGTGCCATCCAGCCCGCCGGCAAACTCCCCTTCACCCAATGCAAACAGCATCTTCGCTCTGGCGATCGACTGAATGCTGTCCGGTGATTCTACCGGCGAGTGACCGCCACCGCTGCCGCCTTTTCGCCCACGGATAATTTTCTGTGCCATATTTCGCCCATAAAAAAAGCCGCTATTGCGGCTGTTTGTTCAAACGGATGATGTTATTGCTGGTCTTCGGTATAAATACCCGCGGAGATAATCGCGCCGCCGATTTCGCGCGTACCGTAAAGCACGCCGACGGGGTTGCCCTGCGCCGTGGTGTTGACCGGGCCGCCAAAGGCATAACTCGGTTTATTTTCCGCGCCTTGTCGCATACGCAGGCCACCCGCTTGTGGGGACAGCATCTGGACGACGCCGCCGAGTGCCATTGAGGCACCTGCGACACCAATACCTTGGGCAATTGCTGCCGACATCCCTAAAAGTGCAGGGTTCCATATGGACAAAGCCACTAATGCAGCACCAAGAATTGTTTGAAACAACCCAGCTCGCTTACTTCCAATCACAACAGGAACCAAATGAATGTCTTCTGTTCCTTTGGTCAGCTCCAATTCGTCCTGCCCTACATTGCGTTGACCGACAAAAATAGAAAATGTCAGTCCGCGTTTATGTGCCTCTAACATATAACGTTCAAAACCAGGTAATAAGTTCTTCATTGCATCAATGGCTTTGGGTACCGTCATAGCCCGATACTTGAATTCTCTCCCAAAAGCTTTAATCAGCGGTCCGTGAAATCTTACCGTTCTGAGCGGAATTTCAATTAACTTCATGTAATTAACCTCATAAAAAAAGCCATCAACTGATGGCTTTGATTACTATGTTTGTTTTTACAAACATGATTCAATATCTGCGACTACTTCATCATTTCTATACGTTAGCATTCCGAACATTGGTCTCGAACCTTCACCACGATATATAACCTTGCTACCTGATGTATCGGGTAGAATGTCAATATAGTCACCACCATTAATTAGAACCAAAGAAACACCACCTTCCCTAGCTGGCTTTTCTGTTGTTTCAATGCGCATACCATTAAATGTTCTCATGTCTGATTTTTCAGCTATGCAAACGGATAAACTCTTCACATCCTTTTTAGATGTAAACTCATCAGTAACCTTTTTTGTGAGTTCTGGATTTGCGCAACCAGCCAGCGCTACTAAAGTGATAGATAAGAGCAGTTTTTTCATCAGTATTCCCTCTGTGATTTTTTACATCTTAACAGAGAATTACATCATCTTTCTATGACAATATACCACCACCATTCATGCTCTGTGGCTAGCATAATGCGACTACCGCCTAAGCGTACTGAACACAGAGACATGGCAAGCAATCTTTCCTCACAAAACACTCGGTGGCTGCTCCGCGGTATCGAACTGTAACGTTAAAAACCAAGTAATAATTTCCATAGCCCCAATAAATTTATGAACTGTCATAAATCGGCATTTAATCTCCTAACCACCAAACTTAATCATTGCATCATGAAATTGGATCATTCTAAAACCAACCTCAATAAAAATACAATATTACTCAATGCAAATGACCTTGCCGAAGCAGGTTATTTGCACTGAGTGATAGCCCGCTCATAGAAATCAATTTCTTTACTTCTATACAAGCGATAATTGCTACCTTCACTATTACTGACAACATCAAGGATGAATACAGGGCCACGCCAAGGATCATTAAACTGTAGCGAATGGCCATCAGGCAGTGGCTGAGTTATCATCGGTTGCAAATATGAGTGTTTATTCCACTCAGTAATAACGCAATAGACAAACACCTGCTCTGATTTTTTCGAACTTCCCATGGAAACTGGAGTGCTGCCTTTCAAACTGCTTACAGTATTACACCCAGAAATAAGCAGCGCTGCAATTAATAAAGCCTTCTTCATATCCCTTTTCCTTAAGTTGAAAAGTGGAATGATAGCATCACATCAGCGCTTTGTGCCGCAGCACCTTTACCGTCCGTTCTTTCCAATAACCGCCATAAGGCACCCGCTGGCTGAGCATGCCGTACATATGGTGCAGCAGCATGCCATCTGCCAGCAGAATGCCGGCGTGGTTGGCCACCGGCGCCGAAACCTGCATGATCACCATATCCCCCGGCAGCGGCGGGCCGTCGAACTCTCGGAAACCGCACGCATGCCAGTTATCCAGATAAAGATTTTCCTGCCGTTCCCACCACGGATAATCAACGCGATAATCATGCAGTTCCAGGCCATGCTCCTGCCGGAAGTAACTCATGATCAGCCCCCAACAGTCGGTATGCCCCAGCACAAACTGGCGGCCCACCAGCGGCAGCTCGCCGCGCGGCAGGATAGTGCGCAAATCGCCCTCCGGCCAGCTGGCAATCGCCCAGGGCAGCTCCGTCGCGTCGCACTGCACTTTGTCCAGTTCGCTCGGCTGCGTGGTGGCATCCGGGTGGCTGTGCGCAATCATGGTGACGGTGCCCCACTCGGCGGCGGCCACGTAGTCCTCCGGCGCCAGATGAAACTGCTCGGTGGGGTTGTCCGCCAGATTGCGGCACGGGAAATAGCGCTCCACGCGGGACTTTTGCGCCACCACGCCGCAGCATTCGCGCGGATACTCGGCCCTGGCGTGCGCCATAATGGCCGCGATAGTCTTTTCTTTCATTCCCCCCTCCTACTGCCTGATTAACGCCGCGCCGGGAAAACCGCCGAACGGCAGCGGTTCATTTTCGCCAAAGCGTTTTTGACAATCACTCAGCAGGCCGCCGCAGCGATCTTTGCTCGGGTCATCCACCTGATTGCCTTTTTCGTCGAAGTAACGCACGCCGGCATAATCACAACCCTTACCGGTGCGATATCCGCCGCGTGAACACCAGGTGCACAGGCTATGAATTTGCCGGGTCGGGATACGCAATCCTCGTAGATCTGCCGGGCTGGAGAGTTCGAACTCTACCGCCTCGTCGCTTTCCGTCGCTTTCCTATCGATGTAAAAGACCTGCAACTTTTCTTGCACCGGGTCAGCGGTAGGGTTTCCCTCTGGAAAATTACGGGCGTCGAGAAAGTGCACCAAGGTGTCGTGGATCAAGACTTTGGCCTGTGCCATATCTTCAAACTGCAAACAGAGCGCAGTGATCAGCCCATTAATATTGGCGACCGTCAATTTCGGCGCACTGCTCTGGCTGTCGGAGGAAATTTCCAATCCTTCAATGTTAAACGGCCATGGGCCATACTCCTGGCCCTGCCACCACATTGACTTCGCCGGCAGCTTCGTCTCATCACCGCCGGCAGCGGACAACTCTTCCGGCGTATAGGGCAGCGTATCGCTATGAAAACGCAGAATATCCGCGCCAAACTTTGTGCCATCGACTTCGATAAGGCGAACGCGGTTGCCCGGTTCCAGCTTTTGCAGATCCGAATTCAGCATGATGCTCCCCGGTTAAACGTGAAAGGCCTCGGTAAAGGTGGCCGTCAGTGAGTAATTGTCCCCGCCCATGGCAACCGGCTTATAGCCTTCGCAACGGTACAGACCGGGGAGGTGGTTCGGTGGCGTCCATTGAAAAGATTTCACCCCCTGATGATTTTCCAGGAAGGCGATAATCGGCGTGATGAAGTCATACTTGCCGACGAAAGTCAGATCCCAGGAGCGAAGTATCGGGTTAATACCATCGCCGGATACCTGCGCATAACCGTCGCCAAACTGTGCCTTCCTGACGCGAAAGCGCGTATCGCCGGCGGCATTGACACGCGCCGGAAATTCAAAAGTTTGAATGGCCATTACATCCCCTTAATTGCTTTCCAAATCGGTTGGCCTGGCATCAGGTTGCGGTTGATCACCTTCTGGCTTTCCTGCGCGGCGATATTGCCCATCTGCTTGCCGAACTCTCCCCAACCCGCATCGGCCTGCGTGCTGACGTTGCCGCCGTTCTCAATCGTGATGTAGACATTCGGTGCCGCCACGGCCTGCTGGCTGCCGCCAATCGCCCTTACCCCCAGCGAACCGTCCGCACCACGCTTGAGCGGCATAATGGCTTCCGGCCCGGCTTCGCCCATCAAACCCGCGCCTCTGGCGAAGGCGAACAGGGTTGGGCTGCTGACAACCTGCCCGCTGTAAGCGCTCAGCGAAGCCGAGGCATAGACTCCGCCCCTGGCGTTGGGGACATAGCCTTGCCAGCCGGTCGGCATGCCCATCGCCCCGGAACCGGCGGCGCCTGCACCGGCGCTTGCCGCGCCGCCCAGCACGCCGCCGCCGATGTTCATAAACGTGGAGAGAATGGTTCTGGTCAACAGCGCCTGCATCGCTATATCGATCAACTGCTGAACCACGGACTGGGTAATGGAGGAGAACAGCCCAAGCATGTTCTGTTTAAAATTTTGCGTGCCGGTCAGCAAATCGAACATCATGCCGGAGGTTCGCTCACGCGTCATATCCACCAGCCCCAGCGCCATTTTGTGTACGCGGTTCTGGCCGCCGTACAGGCTCAGCGCCTGCTGATACTGGGCGTCCGTCGATTCCTGCGTCGCCGCCTGCATCAGCTGTTCGTAGCGTTGTTTATCCAGATAGCCCTGCTGATAATAGGCCTGATATTGCGCCTGCTGCTGTACCAGTTGATTTTTCAGGCGGGCGGCAGGATCCACATCGCCGGCGATGCTCAGGCGCGGCGCAGCGAGCGCGTCGGTTTCTGCCTTCAGCCGCTGGCGCGTCGTTTCTTGCCGCTGCATCTGGCTGGCGGTCTGGTATTCGCGTTCGGTCAGCAACCGCCCGTCATACAGCGCTTTCAGCTCCTTGCTGGCCTCCTGCTCCTTGCGCACCGCCGCCTGCCCTGGGGCGTACTGCTCGGCCAGCCGTTGGCGCTGCCGCTGATAGTTCTCGGCATTCAGCGCCATCGCGCGCTGCACCTCCGCCTGACTGGCGCCGGCGGCCTTGGCCGTTGATGCCAGCTTGGTTTGCGAACTCTGTTCGTCTCGGGTGATTTTGTCCAGGCTGCTCAGATGCGCCTGCTCGATCTCCTGGCGCAGTTGCCGATACTGTTCCAGAGACTGCTGCCGTTCTCGCTCACGATTATCTGTCCCTGCAATATCCAATGAATAAACAGATGGAGGATTATCCATCAATTGTGCCGGCGTAGTAGCAGGTGCTGGCAAGATATTGTCGGCAGGCTTATTAAAATATTTAGCCCCCCCTGTCAGAACAAGAAAATTAGCCTGATCAATATTTTTTAAACTAGTACGCGTATTTTGAATCCCTATATCTATTGACTCGAGATCCGCTTCTGCCCGCACCCGTATACCTTGCATTTTCTTTTGAATGCCAAATATGTCGCCAATCCGCCCCGCATTTTGGGATTGATCTATTCTCTTATTTGCATACTCCAACAAGTTCTGTTGTTTCTTTCGCTCATCAAGTTGCTCTTCAAGCTGCTCGCTGAGATCTAATTTTTTCAGAGCTAATTGTTTATTAGACAATTTTATAAGCTCTGGCGTAGTTTGAATCGCAGCATCTTTCAAACTTACTGCAGCCTGCTTGGCTAGCGTTGTCTGTTCATACAAATATGACATCGCCAATCCCGCCTGGATGGCAACGCCAACCGGGCCGCCAAGCGCACCCAGGGCCACGTTAGCGACGCGAGATGCGGCGCCGACGCCGGCCGTTGCCCGCGACGCCCCGCTCGCCGCCGCAGCCTGATCGCGCCAGGCCGCCGCGCTGTCGTTCAGGCCCGCGGCCAGTTTCAGCACTTCCTCCGTTCGGCTGCCGCCTTCGCCCGAGGTGCTGCTGGCCTGGCGAGCCGCTTCGTCCAGCTGCTTCATCTGCGCCGTCGCGGCGACGGTTACCGATGAAAGCTCGGTGAGCGCCTGCCCATACTGGCGCGAGGTGGCGGCAAGCCCCTGCAACGAAAGCTCGACGCCGGCCAGCCCCGCCAGTTTCCCCGCCAGGCCGCCAAGGGTGCCGCCGATGCGCTGGTACGCTTCGTCGGTCTTCTTGGCATCCTGCTGCGCCTGGCGGTTAAACTTGGCGGATTGTTCCCCGGCGGTACGGTAAGCCGCCGTCAGTTTGTTTTTAAAGTTGGTGTCATTCAGTTGCAACCCGACGACCAACAGTGCGGTATCAGCCATTTCCCAGCACTCGCATAACGTCAGCACACTGCATATCAATACTGCTTTGCGCGGGCTGACCGGATTGATGAACGGGGGCACGCTCCGCCGCATCGGCCGTCATGCCTTGCAGTTTGAAGTATGCCCGCCAGTGATTCAGGATTTGCGCCGGCATTGCGGCGATCTTGCGAGGATCCGACTCACCCCAGCGATCGGCCAGTTGGAACACCAACATCAGCCAGGGCGAGTCAGTCAGTTTTTTTCCGCTTCCTCCAGGCTGCCGACCGCGTGGCGCTTGACGGCGCCGATGGCTTCGACCAGCGTCGGGTTGTCGTGCGCCGCCAGCAGATCGTCCACGCTGGGCAAGGCGCTGGCCGGGATACGCTTGCCGTCCGGCGTCATCAGGCAAGACAGCAGCAGCTGAACGTTGAGCTTCGCGGCCTTGCTCATATCGCCGCTGTCGATGGCGGCCTTCATGCCGTCTTCGTTTTCCTGCAGTTCTGCAGCCTTCAGGCGGCGGATAAAGGCCTTGGCGCCAAAGATTTGCGTTTCGAACACGTGGTCGTCGGATTTCAGCAACGCCGCTTTCAGCGCTTTCAGATCGTATTTCTCAGTCATGGGTATACCTTGTTATTCAATAATGTCTGGTCTGTAAAAAAGCTGCCGCAGGCTGCTTGCCTGCGGCGCGGTGGTCAGTGCGTCACACCTTTGGCGTTACCGCTCCCCAGGTGTTGCGGTTCTGCTTGCCCTGCACGGTGATTTGAATGACTTCGCTCGCCGGAGCGGTGATTTCATTCATTTTCCAGCCGGACAGCGACAGAATGGAGGTGGAAGTGCGGCCATTCGGCAGCTCAACGTAGAACTGCACCGTTTCACGGTTGTCCGCCGCGTTCAGCAGCGCTGCAAAATCTGCGTTGGCTGGATCGTCGATAAAGCCGATGGATTTCTCCGCGCCTTCCGGCAGGTCGGAAATGAACTGCTTGGCGGTATCAAGCAGCGTGGTGCAGTCGACAAAACCGCCGGTCTGCCCCATTTCCCCTACCGCTTTACAGTTGGTCAGCGCCTTCATCGCCGTTGGCGCGGCCCCGACGGTGCCCCATTTGACGATAGTGCCGGCAGGCAGCATGGCGTATTCTGGCGAAGTTTTATCAGCCATAATTTTTCTCTCTCTTTTTTGATGATGAATGGTAGCGGTCGCTACCGGTTTTCGATGCCATAGCGGATGTTGGCCGCCAGGATGCGTAACACGTGGTTTTTGTGGTGATCCAGCGCAGGGCGGATAAACGGCGCGGCGGCTTGCGTCGCCGTGCCGTACTCCTGCGCCAGCGCTGTTTGGTAATGTTGCTTGCTGGGGCCGACGCGCAGCGTCACCCTGTTCCATCCGGCGAAGGCGGGCCGTATCGCGATGCCGGCGCTCAGCGGCAGGCCGCTTGCTGGCGCGCCTTGTTCGGCACTCTGCCGCATGGCGCCGAGCACCGGCGCCAACGCGGCGTGGCCGGCATGCGGCAGAATTTGATTGGCGACATCGCGCCGAATCGCTGCCAACCGGCGGGTCAGCTCCGCCATGCCGGAAACGTTAATCGCGATCACACCGCCACCTCGGAATGAGTGATGAGGTAGTCGCGCGCCATGCGGTATTGAACTCGCTTATCGGCCAGCGTCGTGGCGCCTTGCAAAATAGTGCTGCGCGTTACCGCCTGTACCGGCCAGCGCCCGATATGGCCATGCTGAACCCCTTCCCAGGCGCTCAGAACGGCCCTGTCCAGGGCGATTAATCGGGGGTAATCGTCGATCACATACAGCACGACTTGAAAACGGCTCTGCACCAGCGAGGTGTCGACCAGGCCGGCATTCAGCTTCAAGTCGCTGATTTTCTGGTAGGTCACACCTTCCAGCCCGGGATCCGGCAGCATCAGCGGGTAAACCGGCAGGCGGGTTAACCCCTCCAGCGAGGTGTGAAGTTCATCTTCAATCATGTGGGTAAAGCCTCCATAGTATTGGCGGGCGAAGAGTTCTGCAGACGCACCCGGTCTGCAGGCAGTGTTCAGGCTGCGGCTTCAGGGGCAGGATAAAAACAACGCGCGTTCCGCCGCGCGCCGGGCAGCCAGCCCATCGAGCCGCACACCGCCCGCATTCACCCACCTGCCGAACTCGGCGGCGGCCCCCTGTCGATCGCCGGCATTCAATTTGCGCAGCAGCGTCGAATCGCCTAAGGCGCGCAGGCCGAGGTTATAGGCAAAGCTCACCAGCGCATCGAACTGCCCCTGCGCGATCGGCACTTTCACCAACCGGCTCACGCCCTGTTCAAATTGAACAACGCCGCATAGCAACAGGCTGTCGGCCATAGCCGAGCTAATCCTCATGCCGGCGCTCACCTTCCGCCCCGCAACCGGCTGAGTCCAGCCATAGCCAATCGTCCATACGCCGACCGGATCCTGATACGCCTGCAGCCGCACACCTTCGAAACGCTTAATCAGCGCAATCCCTTCGTCACTTATTTTCATGGTTTCCCCCTGACGCTTTATTGAGAAATCGGCGTTCCAGCGCCTTGATCAGCGATGCCCCCGACCAGCCGGCCATGCCGCACACGCCGCCCATCACTTCGGATGGCCAGTCGTAATGCAGCGCGATCATCACCATGGTCAAACCGGCGAAGATGGATACGAACAGCTGCAAAAACAACGTTCTCCAGCTGAAGGCCTCGCCATTCAATACCTTGAAGGAATAGCCGGCGATCGCTCCCAGCAACGTCATGCCAAAAGCAAGCAGCATTGAAAGAATGTTTGGTTCATTTTTCCACGGCATAGTTATCACCGCCCCTAATATCGGTAATTCAATATTTCTTGCAGGAAAATTTCATTGCTTATTCCCGAAACGAAAAACCCCGCCGAAGCGGGGTTTATTAATAGTATAGCGGCGTAAGTAACTAACCAGTTTTATCAGACTACAACCTTTTTTGCGTACGCGTTAGCGTTTTATTATAAAAATTTAAAGAAGCACAAAAAAAAATAAAACCTCGCCGAGGCGAGGTTTCTTAACAGCGTAACTACCTAAGCAACTAACCAGTTTTATCAGACTACAGCCTTTTTTGCGTACGCGTTAGCGTTTTATTAGTGAAATTCAAAAAACAGAAAATAAAAAAACACATAAAAACCATACTTTTCAACCAATTAACTGAACAAGCAACTCACTACCCTTATCAGACTACAACCTTTTTCGCGTACGCGTTAGCATTTATTATAAAATAAAAAAAATGTTATCAGCACGGCTAAAAGTTTATTTAACAGCGTCATTTATTAATAACGTGAAATAGCAAGCCATCACCAAACGACAATACCAGCCGCTCCCAGGATTAATACTCAGGAGTCCATGCTCAGCTTTACGTCCAACATCGCCAGGCAACCGCCAATAAACCCCTCAGCAGTTTGCATCTCTTTACGTATCGTGCCGTCTGAGCACTTTCTCTTTAACGCTATCTTGCGCAGTGATATTCCATAAACATGATGCGCGATGAGCAAATCGAACTCTTCAGGTTTGTACTTCTTCAGCCTGCCGACGCAACCGTCGATCACCAAGCCATCGTCATCACAACATGAAAGTTCACCATTTGATTGATATGACAACAACCCTTTAAACCCGGCCGCGATAGGCGAATAGTCAATGCCACTGTGGTCTCTGGCCCATACTCCCCAGCGTTCCAAAATTTCGTTCATGTCTCTCATATTTTCATCTCCCGGCGTTCGCCAAATCGCCAATGGCTCCGTGTCGTCAACCTGAGTCGGTCGAGCAGTCCCTCTGCTTGTTGTGCACTGACGCGCGACATTTTCCAATCAGAGCGCGTCGAGGGAGACTCACACAAAACACTGTATAAATAAACAGTATTTAGTATACCCAAAGGTATTTTTTTATCAATACCGGAAAGCCATTTACCTGCCGGCAAATTTAGGTACGATGGCCTCATGAAAAATGAGCAGAAAATGCAATTGCAGGAGATGCGGCGAGAGCGCCTTGCCTTCCTGATCGATAACCTTGGCGTCGGGGGCCAAAAGCGCCTTGCCGAGGCGCTCGGCGTTGCCGCCGACTATGTTTCCCGGATGCTCTACCCGCCAGGCAAAAAAGGGAAAAAAGGCATCAGTGGCGACATGGCCAGAAGGGTTGAGCAATTCTTTGCCGTTCAAATTGGCTGGCTTGATGGCCTGGCACAAACCGAGAAACGCCGCGTGAGGCAAACGCCCACGCCGCGCGCGAAGATCCATGCCAAAATGCTGCCGCTGCTGACGTGGGCATTGCCCCTGTCCCATGAGCAAAAAATCAAAGGCGAAGCCCTTTGCTATCCCGCCATGGTGCAGTGCAGTTCTCAGGCTTATTGGTTGCCGGTAAGGGATGACACCATGAGCGGCTCTGCAAGCGCCAATTACCCAAAAGGCACCTTGATACTGGTAGAACCCGTCACTGCAGGAGTGACCGAATTAGTGTCCGGCGATAAAGCTGTCGCAAAACGATACGATAACGGCGAGCTCATCTTCAGAATGTATATCGAAGACCACGGGCAAAGGTGGCTTAAGGGGCTCATGCCCGGTGGCCCTATCTTGAATGCTGATGAGTGCGATATTTTAGGTCTGGTACTCGGCGCCTGGCTTCCCTGAGCGCGCCCAGCGTGACGACACAAAGCAAAAACCCCGCTAACCTTTCGGCTGGCGGGGTTTCAGTAACGCGAATAGCGTCGGTACTGCATGTTATGGTGCCGGCTACCGGAATCGAACTGGTGACCTACTGATTACAAGTCAGTTGCTCTACCTACTGAGCTAAGCCGGCTGAATTTGGCGGAAGGACAGAGATTCGAACTCTGGGAGCTGTTACACTCGACGGTTTTCAAGACCGTTGCCTTAAACCACTCGGCCATCCTTCCAATGGGCGCAGATATTAGCGATACCGTTATGAAATGTCTACCATTTTCATGCAAAAAAATGCACATGAAAGCGCTTTTGCTTAAACTTCAGACCGCTAGCGGTGAAAAAATGAAAAACCCCGTAAAAACGGGGATTTTTTGTTCGACAAACTGCCGATTATTTAGGCTGAGAGTCGTAATCTGAACAGGTCTGATAGCCCTTGTTCATCACGTGGCCGGTGTCGTTGTAGCTAACAAAATAGGTTTGCACCTTGCCGTCACGCGGCGCTACCGCATAGGTATCACAGGTGCCCTGCGCATGAATCAGGGTCGCCGTGGTGGATGGCGCACCGGCAATGGCCCGCACCTGCTGCTTCGTCATCCCTACTTTTACATCGCTGACTACCGGTTCATCAACATAGCTGGCTGCACGATCGTACGCAGTACAACCAGCCAGAACGGAAAATGCCGCCGCCGTGCAAACGGCTAAAACCAGTTTCTTCGCCATAGCTTATCCTCTTGGAGTGCGTTTATTGTCCCCTAACTGTAGAAGAAGAAAGGCTTTTCGACAAATTTCGCTTTGTCTCTCGGTGCGGTTTCGCCTCTCCCCCGGCCGATAGCGCCGCGATCATCAAAAACCGAAGTCGCTCAGCGCCGGAATATCGTCGGGCCGGCGGCCAAGCGGCCAATGAAAGCGGCGATCCTGCTGGCGGATTGGCATATCGTTGATGCAGGCGTGCCGGTTGATCATCAATCCATCCTGATTGAATTCCCAATTCTCGTTGCCGAAACTGCGGTACCAGTTGCCGGAGTCATCGCGCCACTCATACGCAAAGCGCACGGCAATCCGTGCGCCATCAAAGGCCCACAGTTCTTTGATTAGCCGGTACTCCAGCTCTTTGGCCCATTTGCGCTGCAGAAACGCGCACACCGCTTCGCGGCCATCGACAAACTCCGCCCGGTTGCGCCAGTGGGTATCCGGCGAGTAAACCTGCGAAACGCGCTCCGGATCGCGGCTGTTCCAGGCATCTTCCGCCAGGCGAACTTTCTCGATAGCCGATTCACGGGTAAAGGGCGGCAATGGGGGTTTGATGCTCATGATTCACCTCTGGGTTCGTTAGGTAGACAGGTCTGTCTACTCAATTAAGCTAGCGCATGTAGACAGACTTGTCTACAATCGTTCCAGCAAATATTCAGGAGAGTTGCCATGTCCGTTGACCCCAACGCGCTGCCCGCCCGCGAACGCATCCTGCTGGCTGCACACGATCTGTTTTACCGTGAAGGGATCCGCGCCACCGGGATCGATCGGATCATCAAGGAATCGGGCGTGACCAAGGTGACGTTTTATCGCCACTTTCCCAGTAAAAATGGGTTGATCCAGGCCTTTCTCGCCTATCGCCATCAGCAATGGCTGGCGTGGTTCAGCGCGTCCCTGGCGCGCCATGTCGCACAGTCCGGCAATGTGTTGCAGGCTTTGCCGCCTTGCCTCGAGGAATGGTTCAACGATCCGCACTACCGCGGCTGCGCTTTTATCAATACTGCGGTGGAGCTGGCGGACGTGCTGCCGGAAAGCCTGAGCGTTGCGCATCAGCACAAGCAGCAGATGGCCGATGAAATTGCCCGCCACCTGCCTGCCGGCCCCGATCGGCCGCTACAGGCGGGCATGCTGGCAATGCTGATCGACGGGGCTATCGTTAAGGTGCAGATTGAGCAGCAGCCCCAGGGCGCGCTGCTGCTGCTGAAGGAAACGTTGAAAACGCTGGCGCAAGGCGGGTTCGCTCAGTAGTTGGCCCAGATGCCCGGCGTCACCAACTCCAGCAGGTGGCCATCGGGATCGCGGAAGTAAATGCTTTCTCCGCCGTGTTCCCAGCGCATACGCCCTTCTATCTCGACGTTATTGGCGGCCAGCTGCCGTTCCCAATGCGGCAGCTGCTCTTTCGCCACCGCCAGGCCGATATGCAGCGGCCCCACGCCGTCATGAGCGGGAATATACCCCTCGGGATAGTGGGCGCCGCGCAGTGAATCCCCCTCGATAAACAGCAGCAGCACGCTTTGGCCACCGACGTTGTAAGCGCGGAAGCGTTCGTTGGCCACCATCGCGGGCAGCTGCAGCACCCGCCGGTAAAAGGCGTCCGCTCGCTCGATATCGCTGACGTACAGTACGGTTTCAATCACCCGATCGATTTTGAGTTCCATACTCCCTCCTGATTTGGCTTTGCTCATTCAGGCTAGCTTGCTTCTCCTTGCGTTAAATAGCATTCAGTGCCGGCCAGAGCGCAATCTGTGCGTTATTGCGGGCAAAAAAAACGCGGCCCGCAGGCCGCGCTTTCATATTCACGCTGTTGCTTAGAACTGGTAAACCAGGCCCACTGCAACCACGTTGTCGGTGGTGATGCCGGCAGAATCGGTGAAGTCATTGTTGTCCAACAGGTTGATTTTGTAATCAACGTAGGTAGACATGTTTTTGTTGAAGAAGTAAGTCGCACCCAGGTCAACAAATTTGACCAGATCTTGATCGCCGTAGTCTTTGCCGTTGCCGGCGCGACCCAGATCTTTACCTTTGGTTTGGTTATAACCCACGAAGGGACGCAGACCGAAGTCAAACTGGTAGTGCGCATAGGCTTCGAAGCTTTGCGCCTTGTTGGCGTAACCATAAACGTCGCTGGTTGAGTTGCCGAAGCGCGCCGCATTGTAAGACTGGGTGAACATGACGGCCAGGTAGGTGTTGTTGGCGTCGTATTTCAGACCGCCGGAGTAACCTTCCGCCTTATCGCCGCGGCCCATGATGTTGCCGTAGCTGCCGCCGCCGTTTTGCTCGTTGGTGCGTTTGGAGTTGAAGAAGGCACCCGCAGCGCTGATGCCGTAGCCCATGTCGTAGTTCAACGACATGCCGTAGCCTTCGCCGTTCTGGCCGAGCACGTCACGGCCGTTGTTGGTTTCTTCGGCGCTGCCGTTTTTACCCTGGTACTGCAGGGCGAAATTCAGGCCGTCAACCAGGCCGAAGAAATCGGTATTACGGTAGGTCGCCAGGCCGCTGGAACGCTGGAACATGAACTGGTCAGCGCCATAGGTGGAACCGTCGAACTCAGGCTGCAAGTCGGTGTAAGCAGCGACGTCGTACAGCACGCCGGTATTACGGCCGTAGTCGAATGAACCGTAATCGCCGAACTTCAGGCCGGCGAAGCCGTAACGGGTGAAGTTCTTGTTGTCCTGGCTTTCAGCGTGATTGAGGTTTGCCTGATATTCCCACTGGCCATAGCCGGTCAGTTGATCGCTGATTTGAGTTTCGCCGCGCAGGCCGAAACGCATATAAGACTGATCGCCGTCCACCCCATCGTCGCTAGAGAAATAGTGAAGACCATCGATTTTACCGTACAAATCCAGTTTATTACCGTCTTTGTTGTAGATTTCCGCCGCGCCTGCTGTGCCTGCAACCAGCAGAGCGGGTACTATCAGAGAGAGTACTCGAAGTTTCATCGTTATTATCCTCGTTTATTATGTCGAGCTATGGCCACTGCCCTTTTGAGCATTATTAGCACGACTGTGCATTACCATTCTGGTAACAAGGTTTATATTAATCCAGAAAGAAAATGATACCAAGTATCCGATAGTGTTTCATTGTAATTATTAAAGGTTTCAAAATGTAAAATTGCGCGAACTTTCACAAAACATTACCGACATACAAAATAAAGCACATAATGATAAAAAATACTTTACCTGATGAAAAATAACCAACCTATACAATTCTTTAAGAAAGAACAGGCAACTCTACAAAGCCGCAGAGCAATAAGCACGTTGTGACAAAACCTCTCAGTTTCCATAGCGCTATAATTACCCCGCTATCATCATTATTTTCATTATTACCTTCATTATCGAAAGATAATTTCTATACCTTTTAACCGGCTTCTGGCCGGTTTTTTATTTTCTCCACATTTGCCTCACAATTTCTCAACATTTCACCCTGCGGTAAAAAACAAATAACCTGATGATATTATTCCGCTAATTAACTTCCGCACTAATAGCTAATTTTTTTGGCTATTTTAGGCTACAACTTAACCGGTTTTCCTTTCGAGAGAACTTTCGCATTGTCGCGGTCGTAAGCTATAGCCAGTTTCCAGGGGAAATTAGCCGGCCGCCCGCGCATCTGGTAGCCTGAAAGAGTGAATCAGCCACAAGAAGACCCATTGATGATATTTAACCCCGACAGGCTGTGGCTCCGGCTGCAAAGTTCCCCCTTCCGCGCCAAATTCCGCCTTAATCCCAAAGACCGGCTTTATCTCGAGAGTAAAGGATTGCCTCTGATCCTCAGCCACGCGCGCGACTTTATCGAAAGTCGCCTGGCCGACGCCCAACCAAAAAATGACGGCAAGCAAACCCCGATGCGCGGCCACCCGGTGTTCGTCGCTCAGCACGCCACCGCCACCTGCTGCCGCGGCTGCCTGGCCAAATGGCACGACATTGCGCTGGGGCAGCCGCTAAGCGAAGAACAAAAACGCTATATCGTGCAGGTTATCGCCCTGTGGCTGGTGCGGCGGGGTGGAGCGCAGCATGATGACTACGCGAATATTTTCGACCCGGATCGCGGATTGTGATAAAAACAGTTCATAACTTTCAGCCGGCATTTTCACCGTAGATCCAGACGCCCACATGACATCCACCTTGTGCAACGAACAGCAAACCCCCGACGTGCCTCAACAGATCGCCACGCGTCTGGCCTTTTTTGTCGCCGGGCTGGGCATGGCCGCCTGGGCGCCGCTGGTGCCCTTCGCCAAAGCGCGCATCGGCATTGACGACGGCTCGCTGGGCCTGCTGCTGCTGTGCATCGGCGCCGGCTCCATGCTGGCGATGCCACTCACCGGCTACCTGACGGGCAGGCTGGGCTGCCGCCCGGTGATCCTGCTGGCCGGCCTCGCTTTATGCCTGGATTTGCCGCTGCTGGCGCTGATGAACTCTATCGGCGGGATGGCAGTGGCGCTGCTGCTGTTTGGCGCGGCCATCGGCATGATAGATGTGGCGATGAACGTGCAGGCGGTGATCGTCGAGCGCGCCAGCGGCAAGGCGATGATGTCCGGTTTCCACGGTTTTTTCAGCGTCGGCGGCATTGCCGGCGCCGGTGGCGTGAGCATTCTGTTGTGGTTGGGCCTGACGCCGCTGTTGGCGACGCTGGCCACCGTGCTGGTGGTGTTGGCACTGCTGGCGACCGCCAGCCGCAACCTGCTGCGCGAAAGCGGCGCCAGCGAAGGCGGCCCGATGTTCGCACTGCCGCGCGGCTGGGTGATGTTCATCGGCATTCTGTGCTTTATCATGTTCCTGGCGGAAGGCTCGATGCTCGACTGGAGCGCGCTGTTCCTCACCACGCTGCGCGGCGTCGAACACAGCCAGGCCGGCCTGGGCTATGCCCTGTTCTCGATAACCATGACGCTCGGCAGGCTGAATGGCGACCGGATAGTGAACTCCCTGGGCCGATACCGGGTGCTGCTGCTGGGCAGCCTGTGCGCCGCTATCGGCCTCGGCATGGCCATTGTCTTCAACCACGCCACCCTTTCGCTGGTAGGCTTTATGCTGGTCGGTTTGGGTGCCTCCAACGTGGTGCCTATCCTGTTCAGCGCCGCGGGCAATCAGCAGGATATGCCGGCCAACCTGGCGATCGCCTCCGTCACCACCGTGGGCTATGCCGGCATTCTCGCCGGGCCGGCGTTAATTGGCTTTATCGCCCAATTCTCCAGCCTGACGGTGGCTTTCGCCTGCGTCGCCGCGCTGCTGTTGGCGGTCACCGCCAGCGCCAAAGCCGTCACCCGCTGATCCAGGAAGGCGCAGCCGATTATGCAAAACAAACAACTGACCATCAGCTCAAACAATATTACCCGCTGCTTCTTGCTGTTCATCGTGCTGCTGACGATCGGCATCGGCCTCTACGGATACAACTACACCAATGCCTGGCTGGCGGAAAAAAAATACGCGCTGAACAACATTTCCAATTCGCTACAAAAACGCATCGACAGCTATCGCTACATCACCTATCAGGTCTACGACAAATTCGGCAACGCGCCCTCGCAGAATGCCGATCCCAGCCTGCAGGAAACTCGCCTGCGCCCGGATGTGTACTATGTCGAAAAACCGCACAAAAAAACCGACGCGGTGATCTTCGGCAGCCATGACGACAATACGCTGGCGATGATCGCCAATATCTCGGACTACCTGGATAACCGCTGGGGCGCCAAGACCGAAAGTTACGCCATGTATTACCTCAACGGCCAGGATAACAGCCTCAGCCTGATCACCACCCAGCCGTTGAAAGAGTTGGCGTCGCGCTTCAGGGAAAGCTACCTGACCACGTCGGCGGAAGATCGCCGCGCGGAGATGCTGCAGCAGGCCAACCTGCTCGACGAGCGCGAGAGCTTCTCGGCCTTGCGCAAACAGCGCTTCCAGAACGCTTATTCGTTCTCTATTCGCACCACCTTTAACCAGCCGGGGCACCTGGCGACGGTGATCGCCTTCGATTTGCCGATTAACGACATCATTCCGGTCAATATGGCGCGCTCGAACTTTTTGCTGCAGCCGGACGATATCGATTTGGACGACGGCACCCTTCCGGCGGAAACCACCCTCGGCGCCGGCGTGGCGATGAGCGGCAGCTGGGTGGAATTCAGCGCGGCGCTGCCCAACGCCCCGTTGAAGGTGGTTTACCGCGTTTCGGCCTTCAGTCTGGCTATCGATCTGCTGCGCAACAATATCTGGCTGATCGTCATCAACCTCCTGCTGCTGGCGCTATCGATGATGAGCATCTATTTCGTCCGTCGCCAATATATTCGCCCAAGCGAAAACCTGGCGGCCGAGCTGGAAACCGAACGCGCTCTGAATCAGGAAATCATCGCCAGCCTGCCTTCCGGCCTGTTGATCTACAACTTCGCCAGCAATACGGTGATCGCCAGCAACAAAATCGCCGAACACCTGCTGCCGCATCTCAGCCTGCAAAAAATCGCCCATATGGCCGAACAGCACCACGGCGTGATCCAGGCGACGGTCAACAACGAAGTCTATGAAATCCGCATCTTCCGCAGCCAGCTGTCGCCGGAAACCTACCTGTTCTTGCTGAACGATCAGGATAAAGAGGTGATGGTCAACAAACGCCTGCAGCAGGCGCGGCGCGAGTATGATAAGAACGTCCAGGCGCGCAAACTGATGTTGCACAATCTGGGCATCGAACTGAATCAGCCGGTGCGCCAGATGCACGATCTGGCCGATCGCCTGCGCAGCCAGCCGGATGGCGAGCAGCAGCAGGCGCTGCTGAATCAGCTGACGGCGGAGTCCTCCTCGGTGCTGGCGCTGATTGAAAACATCACCCTGCTCACCCGGCTGGAGACCCAGGACTGGCAACCCTCACGCCAGCCATTCAATCCGGCTGCGCTGATCGACGAACTGTTGCTGGAAGCCTTGCCCGCCATCAATCAAAAAGGGCTGGCCCTGTTCAACCATTTCCATCTGGATGTCGAGCAGAACTATATCGGCGATGCCCATGCGCTGCGCAAGGTGATCTCGCTGCTGGTGCACTACGCCATCATCACCACCGCCTGCGGCAAGATTTCACTGGTTGTCGATCATGAGCCGGGGCACCCGGATCGGTTGGTTTTCCATATCAACGATACCGGCTCCGGCATTTCCAATGAGGAAATCAGCAACCTCAACTATCCGTTCCTCAGCCAGACCCTGGTGGATCGATTCAACCACGGTTCCGGCCTCACCTTTTTCCTGTGCAATCAGCTGTGCAAAAGGCTCAACGGCCAGCTGGATATCCGCAGCAAGGTGGATATCGGCACTCGCTACACCATTCGCGTCGCCATGGAAATGGAGAAAAAAGAGGCGCAAGAGCAAGAGAAGCTGCTCGACGGCGTGACCGCCCTGCTGGACATCACCTCGGAAGAAGTGCGCGGCATCGTCACCCAGCAGCTGCAAGCCTATGGCGCCAGCTGCATCGTGGCAGAGGATCGCCAGATCAACCGCGATTATGACGTATTATTGACCGATAACCCGCAACGAGCCGACGATTACACGCTGCTGTTGGCCACGGATGAAGCCGGCTGGCAACAGCTGGAAAAGCGCTACATTCGTGTAAACTATAACCTGAATGGTGCAATGTTAGACGCCGTGCTGATGCTGATCGAACAGCAAATGGCCGCCCTGGAACAGGACGAAAGCCCGCTTTCTTTGACCGCCGAAGACATACAACTCTATGAAAAACAATTGAAATCAAGTGATTACTATAGCCTGTTTGTTGATACAGTACCCGATGATGTCAAAAAACTGTATACTGAAGCGGGCAGCAGTGATTTCAATGCTCTGTCACAAACCGCACACCGCCTGAAAGGCGTGTTTGCCATGTTAAATCTGCTTCCCGGCAAGCAACTGTGTGAATCGTTAGAACAGCACATCGCGGACGGTGATGCGCTCGAGATCGAGAATAACATCAGTCAGATTGATTTTTTCGTCAGCAGACTGCTGGAGCAAGGTAGCCAACAACATGAATAACCTGAACGTAATTATTGCTGATGACCATCCTATCGTACTGTTTGGCATCCGGAAGTCACTTGAGCAAATTGAATGGGTGAATGTCGTTGGGGAGTTTGAAGACTCAACAGCACTGATCAACAATCTGTCCAAGCTGGACGCCAACGTACTGATCACCGACCTTTCGATGCCGGGCGACAAATATGGCGACGGCATCACGCTGATTAAATACATCAAGCGTCACTATCCGCAGTTGTCGATCATCGTGCTGACCATGAACAACAACCCGGCGATTCTGAGCGCCGTGCTGGATCTGGACATCGAAGGCATCGTACTGAAACAGGGCGCACCCACCGACCTGCCTAAAGCGCTGGCGGCCCTGCAGAAAGGCAAGAAGTTCACCCCGGAAAGCGTATCGAAACTGCTGGAGAAAATCAGCGCCAGCGGCTATGGCGACAAACGCCTTTCGCCAAAAGAGAGCGAAGTGCTGCGTCTGTTCGCCGAAGGTTTCCTGGTGACCGAGATAGCCAAGAAGCTCAACCGCAGCATCAAAACCATCAGCAGCCAGAAGAAGTCGGCGATGATGAAGCTGGGTGTCGAAAACGACATCGCCCTGCTCAACTACCTGTCCTCCGTCAGCATGACGCCGTTGGACAAAGACTGATCGCCCTGGCGTTTAGCCTTTAAAAGGCACGGCTTCTGCCGTGCCTTTTGCTTTTTCAGGCCTCGGCGCGTGCGCGCCGCACCTGCTGGCTGTAATAGGCCAACGTCTGCTCAAGCGTTTCCAGCGTTACCGGTTTCGACAGGCAGTTATCCATGCCCGCCTCAATACAGCGCTGCTTTTCTTCCGCCAGCGCATTCGCCGTCACGCCGATCACCGGCGAAGTGAAGTTCAGCTGCCGCAGACGCTGCGTCAGACGATAACCGTCCATGTTCGGCATGTTGACGTCGGTCAGCACGATATCCACGCTATGCTGGTTCAGCACGCCAAGCGCATCGACGCCGTCATTGGCGGTCACCACCTGGTAACCGAGCGAACCAAGCTGATCGGACAACAGCCGGCGGTTGATCGGATGATCGTCAACCACCAGCAGGTGGATATCGCCATTATCAATATCCACCGCGCTGGCCTTGGCCGGCACCGGCAGCTGCACCAAGGGGGCCGCGCCTACGGCGACGGCGCCGAACAGCCGGTTGAGCAGCGCCAACGTTTCGCGCGGCGTCGAGGTGCTGTGCAGCCAATAACCCGGCCGGGTTTCCTGCGACGGCCCGATATGCTCGGTCGAAAAGTGGATCTGCGCCAGCAACGGCGTGTTGATCATGATCGGGTGATCGCTGAGCATCACGTCGCCCTCGGCGGTGTCCTGCCCCTGGTGGCGCAGTATGCTGGCGCCGTAGCCGCCGAGGATCTCCATCAGGTAGCTTTCCAACCGTTGGTTGCGGATATCCAGCCACAGGGTTTTCCCCTGCCAGGTGTCGCTGGCCTGCGGCACCGGGAACTGCGCGTTGAACAACGGAATGCGGATGCTGAACAGGCTGCCCAGCCCAGGTTCCGATTCGACGCCGATGTCGCCGTCCATCAGGTTGATCAGCTTCTCGCAGATAGCCAGCCCCAGCCCGGTCCCCTGGAAGTGGCGCTGAACGCCGGTGCCAACCTGGAAGAACGGATCGAACAAGCGGGTGATCTCTTTTTCCGGAATGCCAACGCCGGTATCGCGCACGCTGAACTCCAGGTAGCTACCCCGCGTGCAAACCTGCAACACAATGCAGCCGGTATCGGTAAACTTGATGGCGTTATTCAGCAGGTTGGACAACACCTGTTGCAACCGCACCGGATCGCCGTGAATGCGCTCCGGCACGTTCTGCTCGATAAAGCAGTACAACCCCAGGCGTTTTTTCACCACCAGCGGCAAATAGTTACCGGCGATATGGGTAATCACCTCCAGGCAGGAAAACTCGCGCGGCTCAATCTTCAACTGCTCTGATTCGATTTTGGAGAAGTCGAGAATGTCGCTGATGATTTTCAGCAGCAGCCCGGAGGAGTTGTTCATGGCATTGACCAGGCGATCGACGCCCTGCGGCAGCGCCTTGGTCTGCAGCAGATCGAGGTTGCCGATAATGCCGTATAGCGGTGTGCGCAGCTCGTGGCTGACCGTGGCCAGGAACATCGATTTGGATTGGCTGGCCTGTTCCGCCGCCGCCGCCATCTCCTGCAGCGACTCTTCCATTTTCACGCGCGCGCTGACGTCCACCAGCACGCAGATCGCCACGTCCTCGTTGCGATAACGCGAATGCACAAAGCTGATTTGCAGGTTGTTGTTGTTGCTGGTCATGACATCGACAAAGTTCGCCTGCTGCTCGCAGATGATGCGCGTAATGCGGTCGCGATCTTCGTGCGTCAACAGGTTGATGTAATTGTGCGCCAGCTCATTGCTCAGAATGTTGGTGCCGTCGCTGATGCGCAAGATACAAATACCCACCGGCGCCGAAGCCACGATCTTACGGTTGAACTGCTCATGCTCCTCCAGCCGGAAAGCGTTGTCCTCCGCCGGCAGGAACATCTTTCGTTCGAACAGCCAGGCCAGCGTGAACAGCACGATAGCCGAAAGCAGGTTCAGCAGCAGCGCGTTGAGGATCAGCATCTTGAAACGCTCCACCACGCTCTTCACCGGCAGCGCATAAACAATGCTGAGCGATGAAGGCGGCAGGGCCTTCTTCATGATCAGGTCGCGATAGTTATCCACATAGCCGAAGTAAGACGGCTCATTGGGGTAATGGTTAAGCGATGCGGCATAGCGCTCGCCATCGGCCAGGCGCAGCACCGGCTCGTTGTTCTCGTCCAGCAGCGTGACGCCAATCGGCAAAGCGCCGCCGGTGGCGAAATCTTCCAGCCTTATGGTCTGCTCAATACCGAGTAACGCTTCAAGCTTGTTGCCGATGTAAATGGGCGTCAGCACGTACAGATAGCCGACGTCCGGCCGCTGCTGGCTGGGGCTGATCCAGTAAAGGTTGTTGTCTTTGTCCTGATTCTTGGCATTGCGGAATTTCAGGATACGTTCATGCAAAGATTTCAGCACGTTATCGCGGTTGGTTACGGGTTTGCCGCCACCGAACTCCGCCATGCACAGGCTGTCGCCGCCGATAAAGAACACCCGATTGAGATCGTAGGCCGCGACAAAGTTTTCTTTCCAGTACTGGATCAGCCCGCTCAGCGAATCAAGCGAGTTGCGGTAGGCGGTATTCAGCGTACAGTTGGATTCCGGGTACAGCGGGAAGAACTGCGGCGGGCTGCTTTTGCCGGGAAAGACGCCGCTGAACATATCCAGGCTGCTGACCGAACCGTTGAGGCGGTTCTCCACCATGTATTTGATGTCGCGAATAATATCGGCGGAATGGCGGACATACCCCTGCGCCTGATCGAAATCCAGGTTGTATTCCTGCCGCACGTCCGATTCTTTCTGATGCAGGATATTCAGAATATAAAAGGTGGTGAGCAGCGCCCCCAACGACCACAACATAAACGCCAGCACCCGGAACAGATAGCGGGATATTTTTAGCGTAGTTCGGAAAGAGGCTAAATATTTCAATCGGATACCATACAAAAGTCAGTGGCGGCGGCCGGCGGCTTGGTGCGCCAATTAAACCATATAACTGAAAAAGGGCCTAGCATCGCTGCCAGGCCCTTTTGTCTCAATGATGTTTCAGCCTTTAGGCGTTGTCATCATCTGCATCTGCGATATCCGCATCGTCGCCATCGTCCAGCGGCGTTGCGTCTTCCTCCACCGCTTCCGCGCCAGGTTCAAGACTGTCCAGCTCTTCGTCTTCCACCGGCTCGGCCACGCGCTGCAGGCCGACGACGTTCTCGTCTTCCGCAGTACGGATCAGCGTCACGCCCTGGGTATTACGGCCCACCACGCTGACTTCCGAAACGCGGGTGCGCACCAGCGTACCGGCATCGGTGATCATCATGATCTGGTCGGTGGTTTCCACCTGCACCGCACCGACGACCTGGCCATTACGTTCGCTCACCTTGATGGAGATAACCCCCTGGGTGGCGCGCGATTTGGTTGGGTACTCGGTGACCGCGGTGCGTTTACCGAAGCCGTTCTGCGTCACGGTCAGGATATCGCCTTCCCCACGCGGCACGATCAGCGAGATAACGCTGTCGCCTTCGCCCAGGTTGATGCCGCGCACGCCGGTGGCGGTACGGCCCATCGAACGCACCTGCGTTTCCGGGAAGCGCACCACTTTACCGTTGGCGGAGAACAGCATCACTTCGTTGCTGCCGTCGGTCAGATCAACGCCAATCAGCTCGTCGCCCTCATTGAGGTTAACGGCGATGATGCCGGCGCTGCGCGGGCGGCTGAACTCGGTCAGCGCGGTTTTCTTCACGGTGCCGCTGGCGGTCGCCATAAACACGTGGCGCCCTTCTTCATACTCGCGCACCGGCAGAATGGCGGTAATGCGCTCATTGGCTTCCAGCGGCAGCAGGTTGACGATTGGGCGGCCACGCGCGCCGCGGCTGGCTTCAGGCAATTGGTACACCTTCATCCAGTACAGGCGGCCACGGCTGGAGAAGCACAGGATCGTATCGTGGGTGTTGGCCACCAGCAGGCGATCGATAAAGTCTTCTTCCTTGATGCGCGCAGCGGACTTGCCTTTGCCGCCGCGACGCTGGGCTTCGTAGTCGGACAGCGGCTGATACTTCACGTAGCCCTGGTGCGACAGCGTAACCACCACGTCTTCCTGATTGATCAGGTCTTCGATGTTGATGTCTGAAGTATTGGCGGTGATCTCGGTGCGGCGGCCGTCGTTGTACTGCTCTTTTACCGCCACCAGCTCTTCGCGGATCACTTCCATCAGACGGTCCGGGCTTTCCAGAATAAAGATCAGCTCAGCGATAAAGTTGAGCAGCTCTTTATACTCGTCCAGCAGTTTCTCGTGCTCCAGGCCGGTCAGTTTCTGCAGGCGCAGATCCAAAATCGCCTGAGCCTGCTGCTCGGTCAGATGGTATTTACCGTCGCGGATGCCGAACTCCGGCTCCAGCCACTCTGGGCGGGCGGCGTCGTCACCGGCGCGTTCCAGCATCGCGCTCACGTTGCCCAGATCCCAGGCCTGAGCCACCAAGGCGATTTTCGCTTCGGCTGGGGTCGGCGCACGGCGGATCAGTTCAATGATCGGGTCGATGTTGGCCAGCGCGATGGCCAGCGCTTCCAGGATATGGGCGCGATCGCGGGCTTTGCGCAGTTCGAAGATGGTACGGCGCGTCACCACTTCACGGCGATGGCGTACGAACGCCTGCAGGATATCTTTCAGGTTCAGCAGCTTCGGCTGGCCCTGATGCAGCGCCACCATGTTGATGCCGAAGGTCACCTGCAGCTGGGTCAGCGAGTACAGGTTGTTCAGCACCACCTCGCCCACCGCGTCGCGTTTGACTTCGATCACGATGCGCATGCCGTCTTTGTCGGACTCGTCGCGCAGCGCGCTGATGCCTTCGACGCGTTTTTCTTTCACCAGCTCGGCGATCTTCTCGATCAGACGCGCCTTGTTCACCTGATACGGGATCTCGTGAACGATGATGGTTTCGCGGCCGGTTTTGGCGTCGGCTTCCACTTCCGCGCGCGCGCGCAGGTAGATTTTGCCACGCCCGGTGCGGTAGGCTTCTTCGATGCCACGGCGGCCGTTGATGATCGCCGCCGTCGGGAAGTCCGGCCCCGGAATGTGTTCCATCAGCCCTTCGATGCTGATGTTTTCATCATCGATGTAGGCCAGGCAGCCGTTGATAACCTCAGACAGGTTATGCGGCGGAATGTTGGTGGCCATGCCCACGGCGATGCCCGATGCGCCGTTGACCAGCAGGTTCGGGATTTTGGTCGGCATAACGGCCGGGATTTGCTCGGTGCCGTCATAGTTAGGCACGAAGTCGACGGTTTCTTTTTCCAGATCCGCCAGCAGTTCGTGAGCAATCTTGGACATGCGCACTTCGGTGTAACGCATCGCCGCGGCGGAGTCGCCGTCGACGGAACCGAAGTTACCCTGACCGTCCACCAGCATATAGCGCAGTGAAAACGGCTGAGCCATACGCACGATGGTGTCGTAAACCGCGCTGTCACCGTGCGGGTGGTATTTACCGATCACGTCCCCGACGACACGGGCCGATTTCTTGTATGGTTTATTCCAGTCGTTACCCAATACACTCATCGCGTACAGAACGCGGCGGTGAACCGGCTTCAGCCCATCACGAACATCTGGCAGCGCACGTCCGACAATAACGGACATCGCGTAGTCCAGATACGAGTTTTTCAACTCGTCTTCGATGTTTACCGGTGTGATTTCTCTGGCAAGGTCGCTCATGGAGCTGCTATCCCTCTACTAATGATTCATCTGCCCGCTGCCATAGTGGCAAAGGTGTAAAACTATATCACAAAGCACGCTTTACGGGAAAATAACCGCCGCTGTTTGACGGAAATTGTGCAGATAAGTGCGCTAAAAACGCATCGGCGCAGACGTCGCTGCGCCGGAACATGTATAATCCGCGCAACGAGAACAAGGAGCCAGACACGCCCATGAATGCAGAATCATCCAGCCGCGCGCAAAACGTCGACCACCAGGAAATCGCCAAGTTCGAGGCCGTGGCCTCCCGCTGGTGGGACCTGGAAGGCGAATTCAAACCGCTGCACCGCATCAACCCGCTGCGCCTGAACTACATCATGCAGCGCACCGAGGGTATTTTTGACAAACAGGTGCTCGACGTCGGCTGCGGCGGCGGCATTCTGGCGGAAAGCATGGCGCGCGAAGGCGCACAGGTGACGGGCCTGGACATGGGCGCGGAGCCGCTGCAGGTGGCGCGCCTGCACGCATTGGAAAGCGGCGTGAAGGTGACCTACGTGCAGGAGACGGTGGAAAGCCACGCCCATGAAAACCCGCAGCGCTACGACGTGGTCACCTGCATGGAAATGCTGGAACACGTGCCCGATCCGGCCTCGGTGGTGCGCGCCTGCGCTCACCTGGTGAAACCGGGCGGCCACGTCTTCTTCTCCACCATCAACCGCAACACCAAAGCCTGGCTGATGGCGGTGATCGGCGCGGAATACATCCTGAAGATGGTGCCGCAGGGCACCCATGACCATAAGAAGTTCATCCGCCCTTCCGAGCTGATCGGCTGGGTCGACGGCACGCCGCTGCGCGAAAAGCACATGATCGGCCTGCATTACAACCCGATCACCGATCATTTCAAGCTTGGCCGCAACGTTGACGTGAACTACATGGTTCATACCCGGCACGAAGGGTAATCGCCCTGAGCCGCGCCGGCCCTGGTTTTCCGGGGTTCGGCGCCCGTTCGGCATTAGGAAAAATACCCATTTTCCATATTTTCGATCAAAATCTGCGTTGTAAACAGTTTTTTAGAATATTAAATCAGATCAATATGCCGTTTTTTTCTAACGTTTAATAAAGCGGCAAACGATCATGTTTTTCAGGTTTTAAGGAAAATCTGATCCCGGTTATTGACAAGCTTGCCACACCAGTCACGGCGCGCACTCACAACGGCAAGTTACATTTCACCCCCAAGTTATCCACAAATTAGGCCGGTTTTGTTCACTTGCAAACGCCCTGTTTTCTCACTATCTTGTTACCTCACCGACATACAACCCCTATATATAGTGTTTACATACTGAGCAGAGCTACTACACTTCTGCTTAGGGGCACCATACGGACAGGTAAAACACCACATGAACCAAAGTCTGCTTGTAACTAAACGCGATGGCCGTAAAGAGCGCATCAACCTCGACAAAATCCACCGGGTCATCGACTGGGCCGCGGAAGGGTTAAACAACGTCTCGGTTTCTCAAGTAGAGTTGCGTTCGCACATTCAGTTTTATGACGGCATCAAAACCGCTGATATTCATGAAACCATCATCAAAGCCGCTGCCGATCTGATCTCCCGCGATGCGCCGGACTATCAGTACCTGGCCGCGCGCCTGGCTATCTTCCACCTGCGCAAAAAGGCCTACGGCCAGTTCGAGCCGCCGAAGCTGCTCGCTCACGTGACCCGCATGGTAGAAATGGGCAAGTACGATAAACATCTGCTGGAAGACTACAGCGCTGAAGAGTTCGAGCAGATGGACTCCTTTATCGATCACTGGCGCGACATGAATTTCTCCTACGCGGCCGTTAAGCAGCTGGAAGGCAAATATCTGGCGCAGAACCGCGTCAGCGGCGAGATCTACGAGAGCGCCCAGTTCCTGTATATCCTGGTCTCCGCCTGCCTGTTCTCCAACTACCCGCGTGAAACCCGTCTGGACTACGTCAAACGTTTCTACGACGCGATTTCCACCTTCAAGATTTCTCTGCCTACGCCAATCATGTCCGGCGTGCGCACCCCAACCCGCCAGTTCAGCTCTTGCGTGCTGATCGAGTGCGGCGACAGCCTGGATTCCATCAACGCCACCTCCAGCGCCATTGTGAAATACGTTTCGCAACGCGCCGGCATCGGCATCAACGCCGGCCGCATCCGTGCGCTGGGCAGCCCGATCCGCGGCGGTGAAGCGTTCCACACCGGCTGTATCCCGTTCTACAAGCACTTCCAGACCGCCGTTAAGTCCTGTTCGCAGGGCGGCGTGCGCGGTGGCGCAGCGACGCTGTTCTACCCGATGTGGCATCTGGAAGTGGAAAGCCTGCTGGTGCTGAAAAACAACCGCGGCGTCGAAGGCAACCGCGTGCGCCACATGGACTACGGCGTGCAGCTGAACCGCCTGATGTACCAGCGCCTGATCAAAGGCCAGGACATCACCCTGTTCAGCCCGTCCGACGTGCCGGGGCTGTACGATGCGTTCTTCGCCGATCAGGACGAGTTCGAACGCCTCTACACCAAGTACGAGCAAGACGACAGCATTCGCCAGAAACGCGTGAAGGCGGTTGAGCTGTTCTCCCTGATGATGCAAGAACGCGCCTCCACTGGCCGTATCTATATCCAGAACGTCGACCACTGCAACACCCACAGTCCGTTCGATCCGCAGATCGCGCCGGTGCGTCAGTCGAACCTGTGCCTGGAAATCGCTCTGCCGACCAAGCCGCTGGACGACGTCAACGACGAAAACGGCGAAATCGCCCTGTGTACGCTGTCCGCCTTCAACCTGGGCGCCATCGACAGCCTGGACGATCTGGAAGAGCTGGCGACCCTGGCGGTGCGTTCTCTCGACGCCCTGCTGGACTACCAGGACTACCCGATCAAAGCCGCTCACCGCGGTGCCATGGGCCGACGTACCCTGGGTATCGGCGTGATCAACTTCGCCTACTATCTGGCGAAGAACGGCGTGCGCTACTCCGACGGCAGCGCCAACAACCTGACCCACAAGACTTTCGAAGCCATTCAGTACTACCTGCTGAAGGCCTCCAACCGTCTGGCTCAGGAACAGGGCGCCTGCCCGTGGTTCAACGAAACCACTTATTCGCAGGGCATCCTGCCGATCGACACTTACAAGAAAGACCTGGATACCATCTGCAGCGAGCCGCTGCACTACGACTGGGAAGCGCTGCGTAAGGACATCCAGGAAACCGGCCTGCGCAACTCGACGCTGTCCGCGCTGATGCCGTCGGAAACCTCTTCGCAGATTTCCAACGCCACCAACGGCATCGAACCGCCGCGCGGCCACATCAGCATCAAGGCGTCGAAAGACGGCATCCTGCGCCAGGTGGTGCCTGAGTATGAGCGTCTGAAAAACGACTATGAGCTGCTGTGGGAAATGCCGAACAACGACGGTTACCTGCAGTTGGTGGGCCTGATGCAGAAATTCATCGACCAGTCGATCTCCGCCAATACCAACTACGATCCGACCCGCTTCCCGGGCGGCAAAGTGCCTATGAAGCAGCTGTTGAAAGACCTGCTCACCACCTACAAGTTTGGCGTCAAAACGCTGTATTACCAGAACACCCGCGACGGCGCGGAAGACGTGCAGGAAGACCTGCAGCCGACCAAGGCCGGCGATGACGACTGCGAAAGCGGCGCCTGCAAGATCTAAAGTTTGACACAGCGGGCCGGAATCTTCCGGCCCCTTCATTTAGCCACGTTACGATGGACTCAGGTTTATGGCTTACACCACTTTTTCTCAGAATAAAAACGACCAGCTGCTGGAACCGATGTTTTTCGGCCAGTCGGTTAACGTCGCCCGTTTCGACCAGCAAAAACATGAAATTTTCGAGAAACTGATCGAGAAGCAGCTGTCCTTCTTCTGGCGTCCGGAAGAAGTTGACGTTTCGCGCGACCGCATCGACTATCAGGCGCTGCCGGATCATGAGAAGCACATTTTCATCAGCAACCTGAAGTACCAGACGCTGCTGGACTCCATCCAGGGCCGCAGCCCGAACGTGGCCCTGCTGCCGCTGATCTCCATTCCTGAATTGGAAACCTGGGTGGAAACCTGGTCATTCTCCGAGACCATCCACTCGCGTTCTTACACCCATATCATCCGTAACATCGTCAACGATCCGGCGCTGGTGTTCGACGACATCGTCACCAACGAAGAGATCCTCAAGCGCGCGAAAGACATTTCCGGCTACTACGACGATCTGATCGAGATGACCAGTTACTATCATCTGCTGGGTGAAGGCACCCATCAGGTGAACGGCAAGACCGTTACCGTTAACCTGCGCGCGCTGAAGAAGCAGCTTTACCTGTGCCTGATGAGCGTCAACGCCCTGGAAGCGATCCGCTTCTACGTCAGCTTCGCCTGCTCCTTCGCCTTTGCCGAACGTGAACTGATGGAAGGCAACGCCAAGATCATCAAACTGATCGCCCGCGACGAAGCGCTGCACCTGACCGGCACCCAGCACATGCTGAACCTGATGCGTTCCGGCGCCGATGACCCGGAGATGGCTGAAATCGCCGTCGAGTGCCAGCAGCAGTGCTACGATCTGTTCGTGCTGGCTGCCCAGCAGGAAAAAGAGTGGGCGGAATACCTGTTCCGCGACGGCTCGATGATCGGCCTGAACAAAGACATCCTGTGCCAGTATGTGGAATACATCACCAATATCCGCATGCAGGCGGTCGGCCTCGGCCTGCCGTTCGAAACCCGCTCCAACCCGATCCCGTGGATTAACGCCTGGCTGGTGTCCGACAACGTGCAGGTGGCGCCGCAGGAAGTGGAAGTCAGCTCCTACCTGGTCGGCCAGATCGACTCGGAAGTGCACGCCGACGACCTGAGCGACTTCGAACTCTAAGCGATGGCGACGCCAACCGTAACGCTGCGCGCCGCCGGTGCGCAGCTACCCTGCCCGAAAAGTGAAAGCTGCCTGCTCGACGTGCTGGAACTGCACGACGTGCAGGTGGAATACCAGTGCCGCTCCGGTTATTGCGGCGCCTGCCGCCTGAAGCTGGTGAAAGGGGAAGTGACCTATCGCCAACCGCCGCTGGCGTTTATCAACGACGGCGAAATCCTGCCCTGCTGCTGCATGCCGCTGACGGACATCGAGCTGGAAATCTAATAGGTTGGGTGCCTGAAACCGCGCCTGGAGACCAGAAGGCGGGGTTGCCCCCGCCCTATGATTTACCGCTTCACCTCACAAGCTAACCTGATCAAAATCGTGATATTTTCCTGGTAGATGGCCAACTCACACAGTGAGTCTCTTATCATCCAGATAAATAACAAAATAGTAATACATACAACAGTTAACGAGTGAAACACATGCTTTAACCGCATGCTTGCCTCCTTGCTGTGAAGGGGCTACCATAACGGTGTCTAGGCGTTAGGGCAGCCCCATTCTGATTGAGAGTCAGTTTGGGGCTTTCATCTATCCGCCTTGTCACACAATGCCCAAGACGAACAGTCTCAAGCACCCGCAGCGATTGTAACAGCCTGTCCCAACCAAGATAACCCCTTATAATATTATGATTAATAAGGGATATATCATTAAATCTAACGATTCCTTACTCGATGATTTCCACGATCTCCAGCCAGGCGTTTTTGCCGCAGACCTGTTCACCGTTCAGCCAGCGCCGCAGCATATCGAGCGCCAGCATCGCCACCGATTCCTGCCGCAGGCGCAAGCCATGGCGCGCCGCCCGGTAGCGTACCGTCTGGCCGATCCCCCCCTTCGGCGTGTGCAACGCAACGCTCACCCGATCGTCACTCATGGCGCTGACCGCCAGCGCCAACGACGCACCGGCCAGCTCCGCCAGCGAGCGGGCGCGCATTAGGGTGGCCTCCAACACTTCCACACAGTGGGCGGGCAGCAGTTCGCCGCCGGCCAGCGGTGCGCCTTCGCTCTGCAGTTGCAGATTGATCAACCCGCCGCTGAACTGCTCGCTCAGCGCCAGCGTCAACCCCTGCTGCGTTAATCGCTGCGCCAGCAGGGCCGGCAAGCCAATCGTGCCTTCAAAGATGCAGTTGTCACCCGCCACGGCGCGTACTCGTTCCCAGGCCCGTTCCATCGCCGCACGTTGCCCCGCCGGACCGGTCAGCTTCAGTTCGATGATCGGGCTGGAAGATCGGTAGCCGAGCACCACTTCAGGCGGCAACGGCATGCCGTCCAGCTCGGCGGCCAGATCGCTTTCGGAGGTGCCGAACGTGGTCAGGCGCAAACACAGCGGCGGTTCGGGCAGGGTAAAGCGCTGGCGCAGACGCGGTACTATCTGCTGTTCGACCATCACTTTAAATTCGGAAGGAACGCCCGGGGTAAAAAACATCATGCACTTGTTCAACTGCAGCGCAAAGCCGCAGGCGGTGCCGACCGGGTTGTCGAGCATTTCGGCATTGGCGGGGATCAACGCCTGCTTGCGGTTGGAAGCGGCCATCGGCCGGCCGCGCGCGGCGAAATAGGCTTCGATGCGCGCCAGCCACTCGGCGTGTTCTGCCAACTCTACGCCGCTGGCTCTGGCGGCGGCCAGCGCGCTCAGATCGTCGCTGGTCGGCCCCAGGCCGCCGTTGACGATCAGCACATCGGCGATATGGCTGCGCTCCTGCAACGTTTCGATCAGAGAAGAGAGGCTGTCCCCTACCGTTTCGCGCCCGCTCATCGGCATACCTTGCTGGAATAGATAGTCCGCAAGCCAGGCGGCGTTAGTATCAATTATTTGCCCATGCAGCACCTCATCACCGGTGCTGAGCATCTCCACCCTTAACATTGATCTCTCCCACATTTTCGGATCATTCCACTATAGAAGGCCGTAAATAACTTTTCACTAGGCGCCGCCGGATAATTTCGATCCGGGGCATTTTTTCGCGCGGGTGCGTCGCCCGCCGCAGTGTAAACATATCTAAACAGTAGCCGTAACGTCTGTTTGACACAAAATAGGCAATCAACTATCCTGCCGCACTCAGAATTAGTTACCTATAATTTTCCAAAATCTTTGGGCTGGTAGAGAAAAACGTGAAGAATCGCACTCTTGGCAGTGTTTTTATCGTGGCGGGCACCACCATCGGTGCAGGTATGCTGGCGATGCCGCTGGCGGCGGCCGGCGTCGGTTTCGGCGTAACCCTGGCGCTGTTGGTTGGCCTGTGGTTATTGATGTGTTACACCGCGCTGCTGCTGGTTGAAGTTTACCAGCACGAACAGGCGGATACCGGCCTCGGCACTCTCGCCAAACGCTACCTCGGCGGCGGCGGCCAATGGCTGACCAGCTTCAGCATGATGTTCCTGATGTATGCGCTGACCGCGGCCTACATCAGCGGCGCCGGCGAACTGCTGGCGACCAGCATCAGCCAATGGACTTCGCAAGACTTCCCTACCACCCTCGGCGTGTTGCTGTTTACCCTGGTAGCCGGCGGCGTGGTCTGCATCGGCACCCATTCGGTCGACCTGTTCAACCGTATCCTGTTCAGCGCCAAGGTGGTGTTCCTGGTAGTCATGCTCGGCCTGATGCTGCCGAATATTCACCAAACCAATCTGATGACCCTGCCGCTGGAGCAAGGCCTGGCGCTGTCGGCCATTCCGGTGATTTTCACCTCTTTCGGCTTCCACGGCAGCGTGCCGAGCATCGTCAATTACATGGGCGGCAACGTTCGCAAGCTGCGCTGGGTGTTCATCGTCGGCAGCGCCATCCCGCTGGTGGCCTATATCTTCTGGCAGTTGGCCACCCTCGGCAGCATCAGCTCCACCACCTTCGTCGGCATTCTGGCGCAGCAGGCGGGCCTGAATGGCTTGCTGCAGGCGGTGCGCGACGTGGTGGCTTCACCGCACGTCGAACTGGCGGTGCATCTGTTTGCCGATCTGGCGCTGGCGACATCGTTCCTCGGCGTGGCTCTTGGGCTATTCGATTTCCTGGCGGACTTGTTCAAACGGCAGGATAACGTGCGCGGCCGCCTGCAGACCGGCGCCATCACCTTCCTGCCGCCGCTGGCCTTCGCCCTGTTCTATCCGCGCGGCTTTGTGCTGGCGCTGGGCTTCGCCGCCATCGCGCTGTCGGTGCTGGCATTGCTGCTGCCGTCGCTGCTGGTATGGAAGACGCGCCAGAAGCATCAGGCGCAATACCGCGTATGGGGCGGCACGCCGGCGTTGGCGCTGGTATTTGTCTGCGGGGTGACGGTGATCGCCATTCAGCTGGGCATCGCCAGCGGTTTACTGCCCGCGGTAGGATAATAAAGGGGCCGCGGCCCCTTTTTTCTGCGTCAGAAGCTCAGGCCAACGCCGATGTACGGGCCATCGGCCAGCGTGTTGTCGCGGCGCCCGTCTTTACCTTCCATCTGCATATAGCGGTAACCCACGTCCACGCTCAGCGGGCGGAACTTCCAGCGCAGGCCGCCGCTGGCTTCGTTATAGGCCTTCACGCCGCTGGTGAAAGATTCAGGGGCGAAATAACCTTCGCCGTGCAGGCTGAAGTAACGGTTAATCTCCCACTCCAGGCCGCCGCCCAGTGCTACCGCTCCGCCGCTCTTCCCGTCTTTCGGGCTAAGGTACAGCGCTTTGGCGCCCACCGTCGCCGTCAACGGCCCCAGCGGCACGCCAAAGTTCAACCCCAGACTGCCGACGTTGCCGTCGTGGTCGCTGCGCGCCCAATTACCGGTCAGGCCCAGCCCAGAAGAGCCGGTGCTCATGCCGACGCCCAGGTTGGTGTAATGTTGCCCGGCTTCGCCCGACACGCTGATGGCGCTCGCCGAACCCGTTACAAACAGCAGGCCTGCCGCGCACGCGACCCAAGTCTTTTTCATTATCTTTCCCTCTGGTTTTGTCATCCATTCAGAATGATCGAGTCAACTGCTAATAATACCGTTACGAGTCTATACCAAAGTGCAACGACTCTTTAAGGGATAAAAGCGAAAAAATTCTTCACTAATCAAATAAATGTAAATTTATGAAAAGAAAAATCAAATTCAAGACGCCGACGCCAACGATAACTCAGACCTATTTGCCTGGCGGCGGCTAAAGGTCTACAACTAGTAATGGCATTGACCCAGGTCAGGGGGCGATGACCCTCTGCAGGATTATGATAACCAACGCTTAAGCCGCCCGAGTCTTAACTCAAGTGCAATACGATAAGGAGCAAGTGATGAGCAAGAAAGGACTGACCACCGCAGCCGGCGCACCGGTAGTCGATAACAATAATGTGATTACCGCGGGCAAACGCGGCCCCATGCTGCTGCAAGACGTGTGGTTCCTGGAAAAACTGGCCCATTTCGACCGTGAGGTCATCCCCGAACGCCGCATGCACGCCAAAGGGTCCGGCGCTTACGGCACCTTTACCGTCACCCACGATATTACCCAATATACCCGCGCGAAAATTTTCTCTGAAATCGGCAAGCAAACCGACATGTTCATCCGCTTCTCCACCGTCGCCGGTGAGCGCGGGGCCGCCGATGCCGAGCGCGATATTCGCGGCTTCGCGATGAAATTCTATACCGAAGAGGGCAACTGGGATCTGGTGGGCAACGATACGCCGGTGTTCTATCTGCGCGACCCGCTTAAATTCCCCGATCTCAACCACGTGGTGAAACGCGACCCGCATACCAACCTGCGCAACCCGGTATACAAATGGGACTTCTTCTCCCACCTGCCGGAGTCGCTGCACCAGCTGACCATCGACTTCAGCGACCGCGGCATCCCGAAATCCTACCGGCATATGCACGGCTTCGGTAGCCACACCTTCAGCTTTATCAATGCGCAAAACGAGCGTTTCTGGGTGAAATTCCACTTCCGCTGCGAACAGGGCATTGAAAACCTGATGGACGACGAAGCGGAAGCGATCATCGCCAAGGATCGCGAAAGCTCACAGCGCGACCTGTTCGAGGCGATCAAACGCGGCGACTTCCCGCGCTGGAAGCTGCAGATCCAGATCATGCCGGAGCACGAGGCCTCGCAAACGCCTTATAACCCGTTCGATCTGACCAAGGTATGGCCGCACGGCGACTACCCGCTGATCGACGTCGGCTTCTTCGAGCTGAACCGCAACCCGGACAACTACTTCTCCGAGGTTGAGCAGGTGGCGATGAACCCGGCCAACGTCGTGCCCGGCGTCAGCTTCTCGCCGGACAAGATGCTGCAGGGCCGCCTGTTCTCCTATGGCGATGCGCACCGCTACCGCCTGGGCGTCAATCATCACCAAATCCCGGTCAACGGCGCCAAATGCCCGTTCCACAACTACCACCGCGACGGCGCGATGCGCGTGGACGGCAACAGCGGCAACGGGGCGACCTACGAGCCGAACAGCTTCGGCCTGTTCCAGGAGCAGCCGGACTTCAGCGAACCGCCGTTGAGCATCGAAGGTGCCGCCGACCACTGGAATCACCGTGAAGACGATGATTACTACAGCCAGCCGCGCGCGTTGTTCAACCTGCTGAGCGCCGAAGAGCACCAGCGCCTGTTCACCCGCATCGCCGGCGAGCTGTCGCAGGTACCGGAGCAGATCCAGCGCCGCCAGGTCGATCTGTTCAGCAAGGTGCATCCGGATTACGGCGCCGGCGTGGCCAAGGCATTGGGGCTGAAATAACCCCCTGCCGCCACCCACTCAGCCGCCCTTTCGGGCGGCTTTTTTATGCCTGAGAGAGGCGCTGCGCCGCCCACTGCTGCAATTGACGGCGCGAGATCTTGATACCGCCGTTTTTCAGCTCGTCAGGCAGCGGGAGCAACGCCGCCGGGCGTTGGAAATTGGCCAGCTTATCCTGCGACCAGGCGAGCAACGTCGCCAGCGACAGCGACGGATCGCCGTCGATCACCGCTACCGGCCGTTGACCGAACTCCGCATCGTCCACCGGCACCACAAACGCCTGCAGAACCTGCGGATGCGCCGCCAGCACCCGCTCGATATCCTCCGGCTGCACGCCTTCGCCACCGCTGAAGAACAGATTGTCCAACCGGCCGAGAATGCACAATTCGCCCCGCGCCATCACGCCGCGATCGCGGGTATGGAACCAGCCTTGTTCATCGGCCAGCGGCTGCACGGCCCCTCGTCGCCAATAGCCCTGCGCCAGGCTCTGCGCGCGGATCCACACTTCCTCGTTAACCAGCTTTATTTCGCGGCCAGCCAGCGGCAGCCCCACCCCCGGCCGCGCGTCGGCGCGCTTGGCGCACACCGTCGAGGCCAGTTCGGTCAGGCCGTAACCGCACCAACAGCGAATGCCCGCCGCCTCGGCCTGCGCGGTCAAGGCTGGCGGGATCGCCGCGCCGCCCAGCAGCACCGCTTTCAGCGTCAGCCCCGGCAACGGTTGCGTCAGCAGGCGCCACAGCTGGGTCGGCACCAGCGAGGCATGAGTGCAGCCCGCCAGCGCCTCGGCCAGCGGCTGCATCTCGCGCACCACCAGAGTGGCGCCCACCGCCAACCAGCGCCAGACAATCCCCTGGCCGGAAACGTGAAACAGCGGCAGCGACAGCAGCCAGCGATCTTGCCGCTGAAAGTTCATCAGCTGCAATACGCCGGCGGCGCTGGCCAAATGAGCCGCGTAACTGTGCGCCGCCGCTTTCGGCGCGCCGCTGGAGCCGGAGGTCAGCGTCAGCGTCGCCAGCCGTTGCGGCTCCCAGGGCGCCGGGTCGGCCCTGCGCGGCTCGGTGGACGGCGGGGCCAGCGGAACAATCCCCGCCGGCAAGGGCGGCAGCGCGTCGGGACTGAAAGCGAAAGCCACGTCCAGCTCCGGCAGCAGCGTGGCCAGCTGGGCGGCCGGCAGCGCCGGGTTGAGCGGCAGCAGCCGCGCGCCGCACTGCAGCAGCGCCAAATAGGCCAACAGCAGCGGATAGCTGTTTTTACCGCACAATGCCACACCGCACTCCAGCACCACGCTCTGATGCTGAAAATCCCCCGCCAGCGCATCCACCTGCCGCTGCAGTTCAGCCCAGCTCACCGGCCGCTGCCCGACGATCAGCGCCGGTGCCTGCGGCCGCAGCTGCGCCCAGCGCCGCCACGGCCAATCATTCAGCTGCACCATAGGCGCTCCAGTTGATGCACATCCCACAGCGGCAGCGCGCTCTCCGGCCAGCGGCGCACCAATTGCGCCTGCATCAGCGCCAGCGTGTCCAGCCCGGGAAGGGTATCCGGCGTCAGCCAGCGGGCGATGCGCGCCAGCTGGGTCAGCCCCAGGCTGGATTCAATGCTCGAGCCGATCACCGCGGTCAGCCCCGCGGCGTGCGCCTGTTCCACCAGCGTACGGCAGCGCTCCAGGCTGCCGGTCAGCATCGGCTTGATGACTATCGCCGCGACGCCCGGCTCGGCCTGCACCACAAAATCCGCCTCGCGCACGCTTTCGTCCCAGGCGATGGCGATACCGGTCGCCAGAGCGAAATCGCGCGACTCATCGCGGGTTTGACAAGGCTCCTCGAGAAAAGCGATGCGCTCGCGCAGCGCCGGGTTCACGTATTTGGCGAAACCGTCGGCTTTGGCGCGCGTCCAACTGCGGTTGGCGTCCAGCCGCAGACGCAGATCCGGCAACGCCTCCAGCAGCACGTTGACTATCATGCCGTCGCGCACCGCCTCATACAGCCCCACCTTCACCTTGGCGACCTTCTCGCCCGGCAACGCGGCCAGCGCCTCGAACAGCGCATCGGGATCGCCGGTGCACAGCGGCGCCTTGCGATAATCCGCCTGCTGCGGCAGCCGTTGCTCCAGCTCGGCCAGCGCGCAGCTCAGGCCAAAGGCCACCGACGGCAGCGGGCTGTCGGCCGGGTTCTCCCCCGCCTGCCAACGCTGCAGCCACGCCAGCGCGGCCTGCTCGGCCTGCGCCAGGGTTTCCTGGCTGAACCCCGGCAGCGGCGCAATTTCCCCCCATCCCCGGCGTTCGCCCTGCTGCACCTGCAGCAACAGGCCCTCGCGGGTTTTCAGCCGCTGATTGCGCAGCACCACGCCCGCATCCATCGGCACACTGTAGCGGTACAGCGTCGCGCTACGCATTACGGGTTTCGCTTGAATTTGCTGAAGTCCGGCCGGCGCTTTTCATTGAATGCGTTGCGCCCTTCCTGGCCTTCATCGGTCATATAGAACAGCATGGTGGCGTTGCCCGCCAGTTCCTGCAGCCCGGCCTGGCCGTCGCAGTCGGCGTTCAGCGCCGCTTTCAGGCAGCGCAGCGCCATCGGGCTGTTCTGCAGCATTTCGCGGCACCAGCGCACGGTTTCTTTTTCCAACTCGGCCAGCGGCACCACGGTGTTGACCAGCCCCATATCCAGCGCGGCGGCGGCGTCATACTGGCGGCACAGGAACCAGATCTCGCGCGCCTTCTTCTGCCCGACGATGCGCGCCATATAGGACGCGCCCCAGCCGCCGTCAAAGGAGCCGACCTTAGGCCCGGTTTGGCCGAAAACGGCGTTGTCCGCCGCAATGGTCAGATCGCACATCATATGCAGCACGTGGCCGCCGCCGATCGAATAACCGGCCACCATCGCCACCACCGGCTTCGGGCAGGTGCGGATCTGGCGCTGGAAATCGAGCACGTTCAGGTGGTGCACGCCGCTGTCGTCGCGGTAGCCGCCGTAGTCACCGCGCACTTTCTGATCGCCGCCGGAGCAAAACGCCTTATCGCCGGCGCCGGTGAGAATAATAGTGCCGATGCCGTCGTCATAACGGGCGTTGGACAGCGCCTCGATCATCTCTTTTACCGTATGCGGGCGAAACGCGTTGCGCACCTGTGGCCGGTTGATGGTGATTTTGGCAATGCCGTCGGCAGACTTGTGATACAGGATGTCTTCAAAATCGCCGGAACAATCCTGCCAATCAATGGCGGCGTACAGCTGTTCTTCATTTGGATAGAGCATATTCGGTCCTTAACCTGGGTTAACGAGAAAATTCTGCAGCTCGGCGACGAACGCCTGCGGGTTGGCCAGGTGCGCGTTATGCCCGGCCTGCGGCACAATGCGCAACCTCAATCCGGCGTCGCGCGCCAGCCGTTGAAATTTGGGGTCATTGGCCCCGCACAACACCAGCAGCGGCACCGCCAGCTGCCGCAGCTGCGGCGCCAAATACGGCTGGCGGCCCAGCGAAGTGGCCTCCAGCATGTCGGCCACCGCCGGGCCGCTATTGTCGGCGCGCGCGGCGATCAGCGCCTGACGATGCACCTGGCTGAGTTCGGCGAACACCGGCAGCCGGTACCAGTCCGCCAACACCTCGGCAATCGGCTGATGGCGGAAGCGCTCGGCCCAAACGGCATCCTGTTCACGGCGTTGGCCGCGCAGCGCTTCGTTGTCCAGCCCCGGATTGCCGCCCTCGACAATCACCCCCTGCAGCCCCTCATGCTGGCCGTAGCAGGCGTGATACATGGCGATGCGCCCGCCGAGCGAGTAGCCCACCAGCCAATAACGTTCGATATTGCGCAGCTGCAGCGCGGCGCTGATTTGCGCGCTGATGTCGTCGAAGCCGCTGCACACCACCGCCACCGAGTCGCCATGGCCCGGCAGATCGATGGCCAGCGACGGCCATTCCGGGCAACGCGAGGCGATCACCCGCCATTCATTGTTGTTGCCCAACAGGCCGTGCAGCCAGATAAGCCATGGGCGATCCCCTTCACCCCGTTGTAAAACGCGTGTTGCCAGCATCATTGCACCGCCATCTGTTGCACCAGGTGTTGCAGGCATTCGGCCCCATCGCCGGGGGGCACCTGCAGCTCGATTAGCGTCGCGCCGCCGTGGCGCCAGCCTTGCTCAACCGCCTGCTGCAGCTGGCCCCAATTCTCCGGCCGCGCGTAGTTCAGCCGGAACATTGCCGCCGCGTGGCTGAACTCCACGTCCTGCGGCATGCAGTAGAAACGCTGACGATCGGCCTCCGGCGTCGGCAGCAACGAGAAGATTTGGCCGCCGTTGTTATTGACCACCAGCAGCACCGTTGGCGCCGAACACTGCCGCAGCAGCGCCAGCGCGTTGATGTCGTACAGCGCGGAAAGGTCACCCACCACCGCCAGCGTCGGTCTGGCGGTGGCGCGCTGCACGCCGGCGGCGGTGGAAATCAGGCCGTCGATGCCGCTGGCGCCGCGATTACCGTAGACCGGGTAGCCGGTCGGCAGCCGGGTCAGCGCATCGACCAGCCGCACCACCAGACTGTTGCCGAGAAACAGCTGGCCGTTTTCCGGCAACAGCTCCGGCAACCGATGCGCCAGCTGCGCCTCGCCGAAGCGGTTGACCAGGTGAGCCGACGCCGCATCCAGCGCATCATCGGCCAGCCGCGCCAGCTCACCGGCCCAGGGAGCGCGCGGCTGCGCCGGATGCAGCGCCAGCCACTGCGCCACCTCGGCGCGAATGCGCCGCCCCCGATGCTGGGCCGGATCGAGCCGGCCAGGCAGCGCGTCGATCAACCAGTATTCTTCGGGGCGGCACTGCTCCTGCCACTGCAGCAGGCGCTTGCCGGTCAGGCTGCCGCCGAACTGCAGCACCAGCTGCGCGTCCTGCAAAATGCGTTGCGCCTGCGGTTGGGCCAGCCAGAGATCGGCACAGGGCAGCGGCTGGCCGGTCTGCGACTGCACGTCGCCGATCAGCGGCCAGCCGAGCATCGCGGCCCACTCGGCCAGCTTCGCGCCCGCTTCGGCGCTCATGCGCCCGGCCACCACCACACCGCGCTTTTGCCGCCAGAAAAACCAGTCCGCCTGCGAATGCGCCAGGTGCGCATCTTCCTCCCGCAGCCACGGGCGGTTGTCCTGCCACCAGTCGCCCAACGCCGCAGACCAATCGGCGTAACCCTGTTCATCACCGCCGTACAGCGGTTCGGCAAACGGACAATTGATGTGTAGCGCGCCGTGCCGCAGGCGCGCCATGGCACTGTCGACGGCGGATGCCAGCCAACTGGCCGGGATGTCCGGCGTCGGGCGCGGCAGGTCGATGTGCAATGTGGGGTGGCTGGCATAGAGGCCATGCTGGCGAATGGCCTGATTGGCGCCGCAGCCGATCAGTTCCGGCGGCCGATCGGCGGTGAGGAACACCAGCCGTTCACCGGTCAGCCCGGCCTCGATCAGCGAGGGATAGAGATTCGCCGCAGCGGTGCCGGAGGTGACGATCACCGCCACCGGCTCGCGCGCCGCCTTCGCCAGGCCGAGCGCCAGGTGGCCCAGCCCGCGCTCATCAAAATGGGTATGGCAGATAAAAGACCTGTTGGCTGCCGCAGCCAGCGTCAACGGCGTGGAGCGCGAGCCCGGAGCGATACAGACATGCCGCACCCCATGGCGGGACAACGCTTCCAACAGCAACACCGCCCATCGGCGATTAAAAACACTTGTCGACATAGTTCGCTCGCAGGTCAGTTGGCAGAGATCCTCTCTGGCGCAAGCCACCCAACACCGCGCCAAAAGTTATGCTCTGCATTATATGGGGTGTTATTTCCCCGACTTTTGCGCCAGCGCAAGAACGCCGTACATCTCCGCGACTTTATGTCGGTCAATTCGCTGATTTATCACAAAAACAAAACATAAAAATCACACGGTGATTACAGCATCGGCCATTCGGCCTAAAACCCCACACGCTAAAAAGGGAAAACGCACATCGGCAGGCGAAAAATAAGGTACGTAATCAAGGCTCTCGCACAATAAATGTTTATTAACGCTAAACAATCCGTTCGAAAAACAGCCAGGGCACCATTAAGCGACTATACTGAGTAGGCATGTTCCTGCCTGCTGTGAACCCATATCAGATCTGCCCAGCGCGAAAAACAGGATGTTCACGATCTCCCAGCGGTTTCACCGGCTGCCCTTTTGGTCAGATGTAAGGAGCTTTTGTGTGAAAGAAATACTTATCAATTGGTTAAAAAAACAGCGCAAATCATCAAAAATAAAACCGTCGGTCACCCGGCGAGGCAAGGGTGAACCCGAGCCCCTCGGCGGCACAATCAAGGCCGAGCTGTTTTCTGTCGACCAAATGGAGCGTTACGGCCAGCGTCTGGCGCGCTCACACAAGCTGGCAACACGTAAGACCCCCTACTATTTACTGAAACGCCTGGATGATAACGAACGGGTGTTGGCGGAAAGTTGCCACCAGCTCAGCAACGGTAAAAAAACCAGCATGACGCCCGCCGGGGAATGGCTGCTCGATAACTACTATCTGATCGAAGAGCAGATCCGCGTGGTGCGCCATCACCTGCCAAAAACCTTCGGCCGCGGCCTGCCGCAGCTGACGACGCCACACAACTGTCCACGCATTTATGACGTCGCCGCCGAGGCCATCGCCCACGGCGACGGCCGCTGGGACGCCGAAAGCCTGACGCGCTATATCGCCGCCTATCAAAAGGAAACCAACCTGACGCTGGGTGAGCTCTGGGCCTTGCCCGGCATGCTGCGCCTGGCGCTGATAGAGAATCTGCGGCGCGTCAGCGTGGAGGTGGCGCAGGCGCAGCGGGAACGCAACCTGGCCGACGACTGGGTGACCAAAATGCTCGAATCGGCGGAAAACGATCCCGCCAACCTGATCGTGGTGATAGCCGACATGGCGCGCTCCAATCCGCCGCGCACCAGCGCCTTCGTCGCCGAGCTGGTGCGCCGCCTGCAGGGGCACGGCACCATGCTGGCGCTGCCGCTCACCTGGGTGGAACAGCGGTTGGCGGAGGTCAGCATGACCTCCGACGAACTGATCCACCGCTTTAACCAACAGTTGGCGGTCAATCAGCTGTCGGTCAGCAACAGCATCGCCGGCCTGCGCCAGCTAAGCGAAATGGACTGGGCGGAATTTGTCGAGACCATGAGCCAGGTCGATCAGACGCTGCGCGAGGATCCGGCCGGGGTCTACCCGATGATGCATTTCGACACCCGCGACAACTATCGCCACGTCATAGAAATACTGGCGCGCCACAGCCCGCACAACGAAGTGCAGGTGGCCCGCCACGTGCTCAATATGGCGCGCGTGGCGGCCGAAGATCCCGCCTGCGATCCGCGCCTGCATCACGTCGGCTATTACCTGATCGACGACGGCCGACCGGATCTGGAACAGCAGCTTGAGGTGCAGCTCGGCCGCATCACCCGGCTGCGCCATGCGTTGAGCCAGGCGCCGCTGCTGTCCTGGCTCGGCAGCCTAAGCCTGATCACCACCGCCTGTTGCGCGGAACTGCTGCGCCACGCCTACGGCAGCGGCATCAGTTGGGGGTTGGCGCTGCTGTTCTTCCCGCTGGCGATCGTCGTCAGCCAGTTCGTGCTTAATCTGCTCAGTGAAGTCACTACCCGCAGCCGGGCGCCGCGGCCGTTGCCGCGCCTCGATTTTTCCTGCGGCATTCCGTCTGAGTTCCGCTCGCTGGTGGTGATACCGACCCTGCTCGACGGCAAAGCCGGGATCGACAAGCTGGTCAACGCGCTTGAGGTCTGTTATCTGGGCAACGCGATGAAACACCTGCACTTTGCCCTGCTCACCGACTTCAACGACGCACCGCAACAGCAGCAAGCCGACGATGCCGCGCTGCTGGCCTATGCGACGGAAAAGATTGAAGCGCTGAATACGCGCTACCCTTGCGAAGGGCCGGGCCAGTTTTTCCTGTTCCACCGCGACCGCCAATGGAACGAAAAACAGGGGGTCTGGATGGGGCCGGAGCGCAAACGCGGCAAGCTGAATGCGCTGAACGACTGGTTGCGTAATCGCGACAACGCCTTTTGCACTCAGGTTGGCATCGGGCTGGAAGTGTTGAAAAACGTCAAATACGTCATCACCCTCGACAGCGATACCGTACTGCCGCGCGAAAGCGCCCACCAACTGATCGCCGCCATGGCGCACCCGCTTAACCGGCCGCAGTATGACGCAGACAAACAGCGGGTGGTGGAAGGCTACGCCATCCTGCAGCCACGCATGGCCGAAGAGATCCCCAGCTACGGCCAGGGCCGCTACGCCGCCCTGTGCAGCAGCACGCCGGGCAACGATCCCTACACGCTGATGGCCTCGGATATCTATCAGGATCTGTTTGGCGAAGGTTCGTTTATCGGCAAGGGCATCTACGACGTGGACGTGTTCTCACGCAGCCTGCAGGACACCTGCCCGGAAAACCTGGTGCTGAGCCACGACCTGCTGGAAGGCTGCTACGCACGTTCCGGCCTGCTGAGCGACGTATTGTTGTACGAACAGTACCCCAGCAACTATTTGGTGGACGTAGCGCGCCGCTCGCGTTGGATCCGCGGTGACTGGCAGTTGCTCAACTGGCTGCTGCCGCGGGTAAAAAAAGCCGACGGCACCCGCTGCGCCAATCCGCTGAGCACGCTGTCGCGCTGGAAACTGTTCGATAACCTGCGCCGCAGCCTGACGACGCCCAGCCTGCTGTTGCTGCTGTTCTGCGGCTTTGTCTGGCTGCCGAACACCCGCTATTGGCTGGCGGTATTCGCCATCATTCTGCTGCTGCCGACCCTGCTGGCACTGCTGCAGGATGTGGTGCGCAAGCCGCCGCGTCGGCCGTTCCACCAGCACCTGCGGCTAGCGCTCAACGGCGCGTTGCACCGGCTGGCGCAGGTCGGCCTGCGGTTGGCGACGCTGCCGCACGAGTCGCTGTTCAGCCTGAAGGCGATAGCCGTCACCCTGTGGCGCTTGCTGATCAGCCGGCGCAACCTGCAGGAATGGACCAGCTACGATCAGACGAAAGATCGCCTGCAGGTGACGCTGGCCAACTTCTACCGCGCGATGTGGATCAACCCGGTGGCCGGCGTAGCGCTGCTGATCCTCACCTGTCTGCATAACCCGATGGCGCTGTTGATCACCCTGCCGTTTGCTACCCTGTGGATCCTGGCGCCGTTTCTGTTGTATTACCTCAGCCACGAACCGCAGCGCAGCAAAACCGCGCTTAACGATGAACAGCGCCGTTTCCTGCGCCACACCAGCCGCCAAACCTGGGACTTCTTCAATACCTTCGTCAACCAGCAGGAAAACTGGCTGCCGCCGGACAACTATCAGGAAATCCCCGAGCCGGTGGTGGCACACCGCACTTCGCCGACCAATATCGGCCTGTCGCTGCTGGCCAACCTCACCGCCTGCGATTTCGGCTACCTGACGCTGAGCGAAGCGCTGCGGCGCATTACGCTGACGCTCGATACGCTGGATAGCATGGAGCATTATCGCGGCCATCTGTACAACTGGTACGACACCCGCACGCTTGAACCGCTGAACCCGCGCTACATTTCCAGCGTCGACAGCGGCAACCTGGCCGGCCATCTGCTGACGCTGTGCGCCGGGCTGCCCGCAATGGCCTACCAACCGGTGATCGACCCGCAGCGCGTACTGGCCGGGCTCGGCGATAGCCTGGAACTGTTGGAACAGCATTGGGGCGATGCCGCGCCGAAGAATCTGCCGAAGCTGCGTACGCATTGGGAACAGGCGCAGATTAGCCCGCCTTTCGGCCTGCTGGCCGAGCTGAACGCCATGCGCAACTACAGTAACGGCCTGCAGGAGCCGGCACTGAATCACGGTGAAGAAACCAAACGCTGGGCTGGCGCACTGCATCAGCAGCTCAACGAGCTGTGCGCGGAATGGGCATTGTGGTTCGACTGGCTGAGCGATGCTCAACCGGCGCTGGATCGGGTGCCGAGCCTGCACTGGTTGGCCAATCCTCCGGAGAACCTGACGCTGTCCGCCGAGCAGCAAAGCCGGCTGGACGACGCCGGCGCGCTGGCGCGGGAACGCCTGGCGCTGTTGAACAGCCTGCCGCCGCGGTTGGAAAGCATGGCGCAAATGGACTTCAACTTCCTGTATGACGAGTCGACCCACCTGCTGGCCGTCGGCTTCAACTGCGACCAAAACCGTATGGACGGCAGCAAATACGATCTGCTGGCCTCGGAAATTCGCCTGACCAATTACGTCGCCATCGCCACCAATCAGGTGCCGCAGCGCAGCTGGTTTGCGCTTGGCCGCTTATTTACGGTAATCGACAACGAGCCGGCGCTGATGTCGTGGAGCGGTTCGATGTTCGAATACCTGATGCCGCAGCTGGTGATGCCCGCCTACCCCGATTCGCTGCTGGTGCAGATGTGCCGGGCGGCGGTGGAACGGCAAATTGCCTGGGGCAAAGAACGCGGCGTGCCCTGGGGCATTTCCGAATCGGGCTATTTCGGCTTCGATGCGTCGCAAAATTACCAATATCACGCCTTTGGCGTTCCGGGCCTGGGCCTGCGGCGCGGGCTGGGCGACGACATGGTGATCGCCCCCTACGCCACGGTGATGGCGCTGATCGTCGATCCGCACGCCGCCTGCAGCAACCTGGTCACGCTGGAACAAAATGGCGCCAAGGGGCGCTACGGATTTTACGAGGCGCTGGATTACACCACCGCACGCCTGAGCCGCGGCCAGCTGTACGTGATTATTCGTTCCTATATGGCCCACCATCAGGGCATGAGTTTTCTGGCCCTGTCGCACCTGCTGCTGGACGCGCCGATGGTGGAGCGCTTCGCCCATTACCCGGCGTTCCAGTCGGCGCGCCTGCTGCTGCAGGAACGGGTGCCGGATGCGGTCGAACTGTACAGCACCCGTCGACACTTCGAAAGCCATGAAGGCACCATCCAGCCGGCCAGCTTCAGCGCACGCGAATTCGGCCGCGTCGATACCCCGCTGCCGGAAGTGCAGCTGCTGTCCAACGCCAATTATCATCTGATGCTGACCCAGGCCGGCGGCAGCTACAGCCGCTGGCAGAACCTGGCCCTGACCCGCTGGCGCGAAGACGCCACCTGCGATAACTGGGGCGCTTTCTGTTACCTGCGCGATCCGCAAACCGGTGAGGTATGGAGCAATACCTGGCAACCGATCGGCGGCGGCGCCAAAGGCTACCACGCGGTATTCAACGATGCCGGCGCCGAGTTCCAGCGCCAGCAGGGCTCGCTGTCGGTCAAAACCCAGGTGGTGGTGTCGCCGGAAGATGATATCGAGCTGCGCCGCCTGACGCTGGTAAACCGCGGCAAACAGCCGCGCACCATAGAGATCACCAGCTATGCCGAGGTGGTGCTGGCGCCGGCGAGCAATGACCTGGCGCACCCGGCATTCAGCAACCTGTTCGTGCAGACCGAACTGCTGCCAAAGCAGGAGGCTATCCTGTGCCATCGTCGTCCGCGCGAACCCAAGGAGAAATGCCCGTGGCTGCTGCATATGATGACGGTACAGGGAAGCAGCAGCCAGACCTCGTTTGAGACCGATCGCGCGCAGTTTATCGGCCGCGGCCGCACCCCGGCCAATCCGCAGGCGCTGTATCAAAATGCGCCGCTGAGCAACAGCGCCGGGCCGGTGATCGATCCGATTATCGCCATTCGCCAACGCGTGGTGCTGGAGCCGAACGTGCCGCTGACCCTGGATATCTTCTACGGCGTGTGCGAAGACCGCGCCGCCAGCCTGGCGATGCTGGAAAAATACCGCGACCGCCACCTGGCGGATCGCGTATTCGAGCTGGCCTGGTCGCACAGCCAGGTGGTGCTGCGCCAATTGAACGCCAATGAAGAAGACGCCAATCTGTTTAACCGGCTGGCCGGCGCAGTGGTGTTCCCGGCGCAGGAAATGCGCGCCGCCAGCAGCGAAATCATCAGCAACCGCCGCGGCCAGTCCGGGCTGTGGGGGCACTCGATCTCCGGCGATCTGCCGATCGTGCTGCTGACGGTCAGCGACGGCGAGAACATCGCGCTGGTGCAACAGCTGATCCAGGCGCACAACTACTGGCGGCTGAAAGGGCTGCAGGTGGATCTGGTGATCCTCAACGAAGACGCCGGCGGCTACCGGCAGGAGCTGCAAAACCAGATCATGGGCCTGATCGCCGCCGGCATGGAGTCCACGCTGACCGACAAGCCGGGCGGTATCTTTGTGCGCACCAGCGAACATATGTCGCCAGAAGATCATCGTTTGCTGCTCAGCGTAGCGCGCATTTATCTCGACGACCGGCGCGGCGGGCTCACCGAACAGCTCAATCAACGGCTGCAGCTGCCGCAGACCCTGCAGCAGCCGCTGTCGCCGGTCACCGCCTCGTCGAAGCTGCCGACGGTGGACAATCTGCCGCGCAATCTGCACTCGCCGCAGTTACCCGCTATCGACGATCTGCAGTTCTATAACGGGCTGGGCGGTTTCTCCGCCGATGGGCGCGAATACGTGATTGCGATGAACGAGAGCAAGATAACCCCGGCGCCCTGGTCGAACGTCATCGCCAATCCGCTGTTCGGCACGGTGGTTTCGGAAAGCGGCCAGGCTTACACCTGGTATGAAAACGCCCACGAATACCGGCTGACGCCGTGGGAAAACGATCCTGTCTGCGATCGCAGCGGCGAGGCATTCTACCTGCGCGACGAGGAGAGCGGCCACGTCTGGTCCCCCACCCCGCTGCCGGCGCGCGGCCGCGGGCACTACCTGACGCGCCACGGCTTCGGCTACAGCCTGTTCGACCACCGCGAAGGCGGCATCGACAGCCAGCTGACCCTGCTGGTGGCGCAGGACGCGCCGGTGAAACTGTTCCTGCTGACGCTGACTAACAACTCCGGCCGCACGCGCAAGCTCTCCGCTACCGGGTATATGGAGTTCATTCTCGGTGACCTGCGCAACAAGTCGGCCATGCATATCGTCACCCAGGCCGCATCGCCGGAAGGCGGCTGCGGCATTCTGGCCACCAACCACTACGGTGGCAGCGGTTCTGAACGCACCGCCTTCTTCGGCGTTACCGGCGCGCACTGTTCGATCAGCGGCGACCGGCGCGAGTTTATCGGCCGCAACGGCTCGCTGGCCAACCCGGCGGTGCTGAAACTGCGCCGGCTGTCCGGCAAGGTAGGCGCCGGGCTGGATCCCTGCGGTGCGGTGCAGTCGGCGCTCAGCCTGATCGACGGCGATCAGCGCAGCCTGGTGTTCGCGCTGGGGCTGGGGCAGAACGCCGACGAGGCCAGGGCGCTGCTGCAAAGCTATCTGGACGAAGACCGCCTGCAGGATGAACGCCGGCAGGTCGCCGCCCACTGGGACGGCATCCTGAACAAGGTGCAGATAGACACACCGCATCCGGCGGTTAACCTGCTGGCCAACGGTTGGCTGCTGTACCAGACCCTCTCCTGCCGCATTCAGGCGCGCAGCGGCTACTATCAGTCGGGCGGTGCCTTTGGCTTTCGCGATCAGCTGCAGGACACGCTGGCGCTGACCCACGCCGCGCCGCAGAGGCTGCGCGAGCAAATCCTGCTGTGCGCCTCGCGCCAGTTCATCGAGGGCGACGTGCAGCACTGGTGGCATCCGCCTCAGGGCAACGGCGTGCGCACCCGCTGCTCAGACGACTACCTGTGGCTGCCGCTGGCGATTTGCCATTACCTGGACGCCACCGATGACGACGGCATTCTGGAAGAGGAGGTCGGCTACCTGGAGGCGCGCAAGCTGGCGCCGGGGGAAGAATCGTCCTATGAGCAGCCGGCGCAGAGCGCTACCCGCGAAACGCTGTACCAACACGGCGTGCGGGCGCTGAAACACGGCCTGAGCTTTGGCGAGCACGGGTTGCCGCTGATGGGCGCCGGCGACTGGAACGACGGCATGAACATGGTCGGGCTGGAGGGGCGCGGCGAAAGCGTCTGGCTCGGCTTCTTCCTGTTCCATATCCTGCAGCGCTACGGCGCGCTGGCGGAACGCCGCAGCGACGCCGAATTGGCCGCCCAGTGCCGCGAGCAGGCCGCCGCGCTGAAGGCCAATCTGCACGATCATGCCTGGGACGGCGAGTGGTACCGTCGCGGTTATTTCGACGGTGGGGAACCGCTGGGCTCGCACCTGTCGACGGAGTGCCGCATCGACGCCATCGCGCAGAGCTGGTCCGTGCTCTCCGGCGCGGGCGACCCGACGCGCAGCCGGCAGGCGATGCAATCGCTGGATCACCATTTGGTCGATTCGCAGGCCGGGCTGATCAAACTGCTGACGCCGCCGTTCGACGGCAACGGCCCTAACCCCGGCTATATCCGCGGTTATCTGCCTGGAGTGCGGGAAAACGGCGGGCAATATACCCACGGCGCAGTGTGGGCGGTGATGGCCTTCGCCGAGATGGGAAATTACGCGCGCGCCTGGCAGTTGATGGCGTTGATTAACCCGATCAACCACAGCCTGGACAGCGCGGCCGCCGAACGCTACAAGGTGGAGCCTTATGTCGCCACCGCCGATATTTATGCGGTGGCGCCGCACACCGGCCGCGGCGGCTGGAGCTGGTATACCGGTTCCGCCGGCTGGATGTACCGGCTGATCCTGGAGTCGCTGCTGGGGCTGAAACGCCATGGCGATCGGCTCACCTTCAATACCCGCCTGCCGGACGACTGGCCGCAGGTGACGCTCAGTTACCGCGAAGGCGCCAGCGAGTATCGGCTGGTGCTGCGCCAGGGTGAGGGAGAAACGCAGATCAGCGTTGACGGTGAACGGCAGCCGCAGGCGGCGATAACGCTGGTGGACGATGGCAAAACCCATCAGGTGGAAGTGCTATTGGGGCGGGTCAACGCTTAACGACAGGGCGCGGCGCACGGCCGCGCCCTGAACGGACTATTTTCTGGCCAACAGCAGGCCGAACACCAAACCTACGGTGGCGCCGATGCCGACGCTGTGCCAGGGTTTTTCGCGCACGTAATCGTCGGTGCGGTACACCGCGTCTTTGGCGCGCGCATAGTAAGATTCGGTCTTATCCGCCAACCGCGACTTGACCTCACTCAGCGCCTGCTCGGCGTGCGCCTTGATGTCGACGTAGGCCTGATCGGCGCGATCGCCGGAGTACTGCAGCACTTCTTCCAGCGTGTCGGTCAGCATTCTCAGATCGTCATCCAGCGTGGTTTGATCCGCGTCCGTATATCTCGCCATAGTGAGTTCTCCGTGGTTGAAAAATTAAACATTCCTTAACTATAGACAAGGATCGCCGGCCGCAGCCATCAGACTTTTACCCTAAAACACCAACTGCACCTTGGCGGCTCTGCTTTTGTCGCCGGCAAACTCCAGCGCCTGCGCCAGCTGGTGGTTATCGAACTCGGCGGAGAGCAGCGGCAGCGGGTCCACCGCGCCGTCGGCCAGCCAGGCTACCGCCAGTTTAAACTCCTCGACGAAGCGGAACGACCCCAACAGGTTCAGTTCCTTGGCGATCAACAGCATCAGCGGGAAATCGGGGAAGCTGCCGCCCATGCCTACCTGCACCACCGTGCCTTTGGCGCGGGTGATTTCCAGGCAGCGCTGTAAAGACGACGGATGGCCGGCGACCTCAAAGGCGATGTCAAAGTAGCCTTTGTCCTGCAAATAAGCGCTGAAATCATCGTTGGCGGCATGCAAGAGAACGCCCGCCCCCATTTCGCCGGCGATGGCCAGGCAGCGCGGGCTGAGATCGGCGCAGACGATCTCGGCGGCCCCCAGCGCTTTCAGCGCCGCTACCAGCAGGCAGCCAATCGGCCCGACGCCGGAAACGAACACCTTCTTGCCCGCAACGTCGCCCGGCTGTTTCGCGGCGTGGATCGCCACCGCCAGGGGTTCGGCGAACACCATCACCTTGTCGTCGCGATCGGCCTCGAAGGAGATGCATTGCGCGCTGTCGACAATCTTGTACTGGGTAAAGGCACCGTCGACGTGCGGGAAATACATCGCGCTGCCGAAAAAACGCATCCCGGTGCACTGATTTTGCTGCTGCGCCAGGCAATATTTACACTCGCCGCAGGGTTTGCTGGGGTTGAGCGCGACCTTCTGCCCCGGCGTCAGCCGCGGAGAATCGCTGACGACCACCTCGCCGATCGCTTCGTGCCCCAGCACCATCGGCTGCCGCACCTGAAAATTGCCGACCTTGCCTTCCTGATAGTAATGCAGGTCCGAGCCGCAGATGCCGCCGCGGCTGATTTTCACCAGCGTGCCCTGCCCCTGGTACTCCACCTCCTGCGCCACCACCGCCACGTCATATTTGCCGTTGATCACGCAGGACTGGGTTTGAATTTTCATCTCGGTTCTCCCAAGCGGGCGTGTTATACCGCCGCAGACATGCCGCCATCGACAAACAGCAGGTGGCCGTTAACGAAATCGGAGGCTTTGGAAGACAGGAATACCGCCGCGCCGATCAACTCCTGCGGATCGCCCCAGCGCGCCGCCGGGGTGCGCTTGGTCAGCCAAGCGGTGAACTCCTGATTGTCGGCCAGCGCCTGGGTCATTTCCGTTTTGAAATACCCGGGCGCGATGCCGTTAACCTGGATGTTATAGCGCGCCAACTCGACGCACATGCCGCGCGTCAGCATTTTCACTGCCCCCTTCGAAGCGGCGTAAGGGGTGATGGTGTCACGCCCCAGCTCGCTTTGCATCGAACCGATGTTGACTATCTTGCCGCTCTGGCGCCGAACCATATGCCGCGCTACGGCCTGCGACACCATAAATACCGCCTTCTGGTTAACGGCGATAATGTCGTCCCAGTCTTTTTCCGGGAATTCGGTAAAAGGATGGCGCCGCTGAATACCGGCATTGTTGATCAATACGTCGATCGCGCCGATCTGCTCTTCAACGCGTTCGATGGCGGCGTGGATCGCCTGCGTATCGGTCACGTCGAAGGCCGCCGCGTCGGCGTTGAACCCCTCGCTGCGCAGGCTATCGACCGCGCGCAGCGCGTTATCTTCGGTAGTGGCGTTCACCAAAATATGCGCGCCGTACTGCGCCAGGCCGCGCGCCAGCAAGAAACCGATACCGCGCGAGGCGCCGGTTATCAGTATTTTTTTATTATCCAGCGAAAACAAATTGTTCATAACCTTCCCCGGCAATCTCATTCTGAATAGGATCAGCGCCTATATCACCGGATTGTTACCGGTAAAAACGTGAGGAAGATCACTTAAAATCATGTTACTAAACCCTGTTACCCCTAACGTGAAGCCGCGCAGCCAATCCTGCGGCAAAACTCCAATACCTCATTGAATTATATGATTTTTATAGTTACCCATGGCGATTGTTATCACCAGATCGATTTGTTAACATGGCCTATTCGCCATTGCCATGCCCGTTAAGGCGCCAAATGAAAAACCAACGCGTTACGCTGCAGGATATTGCGCTGCTCGCCGGCGTAACCAAAATGACGGTCAGCCGCTATCTGCGAACGCCGGAAAAAGTGGCGGCCGAGACCGCCGCGCGCATTGCCCAGGTGATGCAAGAAGTGAACTTCACCGACGGCGATGACGCTCGCGCCAACCAAAAGCCTCGCATCGGCGTGCTGATCCCTTCCTTCAACAATCAGATTTTCGCCGATCTGCTGGCGGGCATCGAGTCCATTGCGCTGGCGCAAGGCTACCAAACGCTGGTGGTGAACTACGACTACAGCCAACAACGCGAAGAAGAACACATCGTCCAACTGTTGGCCTACCCGATCGCCGGCTTGATCCTCACCGATTCGGCGCATACATTGCGGGCGGAAAAATTCCTCGCCGCGGCGAAGATCCCCGTAGCGCAGGTGATGGATTTAGACGGGCCGCCGGGCCGCATTGCGGTGGGCTTCGACAACTATCAGGCGGGTTACGACATGACCGAAGCGCTGCTCGCCAGCGGCAAGCGGCAGGTGGTCTACTTCGGCGCGATGTCGGACGCGCGCGACAACAAGCGCTATCAGGGCTATTGCCGGGCCATGGAGAATCAGGGGCTGACGCCGCGGCAGATTACGCCGCACCGGGTATCTTCGGTCTCGGTCGGCGCCGACATGCTGGCAATGGCGCGCCGGCTTTACCCTGAACTGGACGGCATTCTGTGCACTAATGACGATTTGGCGGTGGGGGTATTGCAGGCCTGTCTGCGATTAGGGCTGCGGGTGCCGCAGGATATCGCCCTGTCGGGCTTCCACGGCCTGGACATCGGCCAGGCCACCACGCCGGGCATCGCCAGCGTGATCACCCCGCGTTTTGATATGGGCAAGGTGGCTACCGAAATTCTACTTAAACGCGTTAACGGCGTGCCCTGCATCGAACGCGTTGATTTGCACTACCGCATTTCACTCGGCGGCACCATTTGACCCAGCGGTTTGATTGACCGCTTCAGGCCGCCGCGCCTTCTCGCTGCGCGCCGCCAGCCACAGAACGCTGTTTTTCATCGCATAGCCGAACAGCAGCCCCACCAGCAACGACATCGTCACCAGCGGCCAGTCGCCGCCGCCGGCGAAGGTGGCGCAGGCGCCGATAAAGGTGCCGGGCACGAATCCCAACCACTGCTGCCTGGCCTGAATGCACATCAGAAAAGCCACTGCGCCGGTCAGCAGGTAACCCAGCATGTTCCATTCCGGCGCCAGTTCGCTGCCGTGAACGATCGCCATTGCCCAGAATACGCCGCTGCAGCAGGTCAGCGTGCTGATAAGCAACCCTTTCAGCCCGCCCTGCGGGCAGGCGAAATACGCGGTGCAGCCGAGAAAACCGGCCCAGCCGATCAGGCCCAGGCTGACAGCCACCCAACCCCAAACGCCGGAAAGGATCCCGGTTGTCACAGCAATGGCGAAAAGAACGTTCATAAACCGACCCGCAGCAGAGAAAGCGCGCAGTTTACCCGAAAATCGGCAAAATCAAGTGATGACAATCACAAAAATAATGCAATAAGAGAAAATTAAATTACAAATACGTGCTTAATATCACAAAAAATCCACCATTCAACGAGGAAAACCGGCACGGGTCACCATAACGCTCAACGCTATACAGACCACAGCGCTGGCCAGAAACAGCGCATCGGCCGCCAGACGCAGATCGGCGTGGTCGATCACCGCCCCCAACAGGATGGGCACCCAGTTGGCGACGTAAGCAATAACGTAAAACAAGGATATCAACCGCGCATGGCTGGCCTGGGGTGAAATCAGGTTCACCAGGGTGGCGCTGCCGACGAAAATGGCGCCATAAGCATAACCGGCAATCACCATGCCCACGGCGGCCAGCCCCGGTGAACCTAGCTGAATCGCCCCGGCGAATACCGCCACCGACAGCGCCTGCGCCAGGCAGCCAAACAGCAGCGAGCGGCGGGCCTTAATGCGGCGGCTGAGGATCTGACTGATACCGGCTATCAACAGGTAAACCGCAATCACGTAGCCATAGAGGCCGCTGCTGCGCATCCCCAGAAGTTTTTCCGCCACGCTCGGGCCAATCGCCAGAATGCTGGCAGCCACCGCCCAACAGATGAACAACGCGGCGGCGCACAGAAAGAACTTGCCGCCGGTGGCGCGCAGGCCATCCGCCAATGCGCTTGGTTCTGCCGCTGCGCCCAAAGACGCGTGCGCTACCGGCTCAGCCCGTGCCTCAGGCGGCCATTTGAGCATCACGCCCAGGGCGGCGACGGCGGCCACGCCCATGATGATAACGAACGGCATCGACGTGGTATGAAAGCCGGTCTGCAAAGCGATACCGCTAAAAATCGGCCCCAGCGCCAGACCGGTAGTGAAGGACAAGGTGGCGATCAGGGCGGCGCTTTTGCCGCCGTCCTGCGGCCCGAAACGCACCAGCGCAATGTTCGCCGCGCCGGTTAGCGCCCCGGTGCCGACCCCGGCCAGCAGCCGCGCCATCAGCATCATAAAGAAGGAATCCGCCAGCGCGAATACCCAAGCGCCGGCCAGCACCACCAGCAGCGCCGGTACGATCATGCTGCGCAGATCTTTCACCCTGCCGGCCATGTTGCCCACGCCGAACAGCGAAATCAGCACGCCGGCGGCATAGGCGCCGTAGATCATCGTCAGGCTGACGGAAGTCAGCCCCAGCTCATGTTGATAGTGCGGATAAAGCGGCGTCGGCGCGCTGCTGTTCAGCAGCGCCGACATTAACGCCAGCGCCAGGAACAGCAGGATGGCAAAATGCGACGTATTCGAATGCGTTTTATCCACGGCGGGGATATCTGACATTTTTTGCTCCCGAATGGGCCAGACGGCAACCTCGACTCAATGACCCGATCTGAAAACCTCACGGCATCGGGATACGCGTTTATCATACTGCTCGCCGCTGGCGCCCAACATAGCCAAGAATGCATCGGGGTGATTCATTAATGCATCATCCGGCTCCGGCCGGCATTACTGTGGGTGCATTTGCCCGCAGGCTGAAACATAATAAATAACCGTCATATCGCGGCCCCCCCCCTCCAACAACAGGCCGACACAAAGGAAATGGCACCATGAATTGGGATGATGCACGCTTCTTTCTGGCCGTCGCGCGCTGCGGCACCTTAAGGAAGGCCGCCAATGAGCTGCACGTCGACCAGGCTACCGTCGGGCGGCGCATCGCCGCCTTCGAAGACGCGCTGGGCTCGAAACTCTTTATCCGCACGCCGAAATCCTTCTGCCTCAGCCCGCTGGGCGAGGAGATGCTGGCCGACGTAATGAACATGGAAAACGCGGTGCAGGCGATTGGCCGCAAGGCCACCAGCGGCGACGACAGCCTGCGCGGCAACGTGCGCATCGCCACCACCGACACCATGGCCGAAGCTTTCATCATTCCGGCATTGAAACAGCTGCGGGAGCAGTATCCGCTGATCACCGTCACGCTGCTGACGGCAGTCAATATCTCCGATATCTCTTATCGCGGCGCCGATCTGGCGATCCGCGGCGCACGCCCGGATTCCGATGAGCTGATCATCAAGCGCATGGCCACCATCGAAATGGGGCTGTACGCGACCCAAGGCTATCTCGACAAGCACGGCATGCCGACCCAGGGCAATCATCTGCGCGGCCATGATTTGCTGATGTTCCCGCGTGAGCTGGTGCCGCGCCACTGGAACGATTTTTGCGGCGAAACGCTTCTCGACCCCAACGTGGTGCTGCAGTGCAATTCGCAGCTGCTGCTGCGCTCGGCCACCCGCAATGGGTTAGGCATCGGCCTGCTCTCCGCCTTCCTGGCGGACAAGGATCCGGACCTGGTGCGCATCTTCCCGGAGAATAAGGACTGGGTGGATATCTGGCTGGTGCTGCACCCCGATCTGCAGCGCGCCGCCCGGGTGCGCGCGGTGGTGCAGGCGCTGGAGACTTCGTTTGAAAACCCTCAGGGCTGAACCGCCCGCCTTTCTCTGCGCATAAAAAAAGGTCGCCGAAGCGACCTTTTTACCGTCTGAACCCGTATCAGAACATCGGCTGTGCCATCTGCACCAGGGTAATCAGCGGTTGCGGATAAACCCCCAGCAGCAGCACCAGCGCCGCGGAGATCAACACCACCACGCCGCCGGCGGTCAACGCCCAGTTGTTCGGGGTATCGCGCTGCAGCGATTCCGGCGCGCTGAGGAACAGGCTGACAGTTACGCGCAAATAGTAGTACAGGCCAATCGCACTGCCCACCACGACCGCGCCGGTCAGCCACCACAGGTGTGCGCTGACGCCCATCGCAATCACGAAGAACTTGCCGATAAAGCCCAGAGTCATCGGGATACCGGCCAGCGACAGCATCATCACCGTCATCACCGCAGACAGGATTGGCTTATGCCAGAACAGGCCGCGGTAGGAGAACAGCGAATCCGCATCCGGCCCGCGGTACGGGCTGGACATCAGGCTGACCACGCCGAACGCGCCCAGGCTGCTGAACAGGTAACCGGCCAGGTAAACCCCGGCGGTTTCCAGCGACAGCTGATGCGTTTGCACCGCAATCAGCGCCACCAGCAGATAACCCAGGTGAGCGATAGACGAGTAGCCCAGCAGACGCTTGATGTTGGTCTGGCTGATGGCCATCAGGTTGCCGAACAGGATAGAACAGAACGCGATGATCGACAGCACCAGGCGCAGCGCCTCGCTGTCGGCCGCCGGGGCGTACAGGAACAGGCGCATCACTACCGCGAAGATCGCAATCTTGCTGGCGGTGGCCAGGAAGGTCGAGACCGGCGCAGGCGCCCCCTGATACACGTCCGGCGTCCACAGTTGGAACGGCACCAGCGACAGCTTGAAGCCCAGACCGACGATCATCATGCCCATGCCGGCCAGGATCAGCGGCTGGTGCATCATGTTTTCCTGCAGGCTTTTGCCCAGGCCGGCCAGCGACAGGTCGCCGGACTCAGCGTACAGCAGCGCCATGCCGAACAGCAGGAATGACGAGGCGGCGGCGGACAGCAGCATGTACTTGATGGCGGCTTCCAGCGGACGTTTCTGGCGGTAGGCATAGCCCACCAGGCCGAACAGCGGCAGCGAGATCAGTTCGATACCGATGAACAGCGAGGCCAGATGGTTGGCGCTCGCCAGCAGAATGCCACCCATGGCGGCGATCAGCACCAGCAGGTAGAACTCTTCGCGGTTGTCCGGGTAACCGACCAGCCATGGGTAGGCGAAGGTACAGGTCGCCAGACTCGCCAGCAGCACCAGCCCGGTATAGAACATCGAGTAACCGTCAACCCGCAGCAGCGGGGTGACGTCCATTGGGCCGGCCTGGCCGACAAAGTACAGCGAAAGCAGCGCCAGGTTGAGACCGATCACTGTCAGGGTGGCGTTGATAAAGTGGTCGCGTCGCCACGCAATGCCTAGCATCACAACCACCACCGTCAATCCGACGATCAACAGCGGCAACAGTGCGATCAGTTGTTGAGGAGTTATTGTCATGGCGAATTACGGCCTTGTTGTTGAAATTGCTGAAACTGACGAACCAAACCAGTGTTGCACGTTGCTCATCGCCGCATGTGAAGTATCCAGAATCGGCTGCGGGTAGAACCCCAGCAGAACCAGCAACACCACCAACAGCAGAATGATGAACAGTTCGCGCGCGGTCATGCCCGGCAACGGTTGGTCAGATTTGGCTTTGCCGTAGTAGGCGCGCTGCATCATGATCAACGAGTAAACCGAAGCAAACACCAGACCGAAGGTAGAGATCACGGTGATCACCGGCACCACCTGGTAGCTGCCGAACAGGATCATGAACTCACCGACGAAGTTACCGGTGCCCGGCATCCCCAGCGTCGCCACGGCGAAGAACAGCGACAGCGCGGGAATGTACTTGATACGCCCCCACAGGCCGCCCATCTGACGCATGTCGCGAGTATGCAGACGCTCGTACAGCTGGCCGCAGATAATGAACATGCCGGCGGCGGACAGGCCGTGCGCGATCATCTGGATCACCGCCCCCTGGTAAGCCAGCTGGCTGCCGGTGTAGATGGCGATCAGCACTAAGCCCATGTGAGAAACCGAGGTGTAGGCGATCAGACGCTTGATGTCGGTCTGCGCGAACGCCATCCAGGCGCCGTAGAAGATGCCGATCACGCCCAGCCACATGGCGATTGGCGCAAACTCGTGCGAAGCTTCCGGGAACAGCGGCAGGCTGAAACGCAGCAGGCCGTAGGCCGCGGTTTTCAGCAAGATCCCCGCCAGATCGACGGAACCGGCGGTCGGCGCCTGGCTGTGCGCGTCAGGCAGCCAGCCGTGCAGCGGCACCACCGGCATTTTCACCGCGAAGGCGATGAAGAAGCCCAGCATCAGCAGATACTGCACGTTATGGGACATCGGGGTTTGCAGCAGGTCTTCGTAATCGAAGGTCCACACGCCGGTGGCGTTGTAGTGCACGAACACCAGGCCCAGGATCGCAATCAACATCACCAGACCGCTGGCCTGGGTATAGATGAAGAACTTGGTGGCCGCGGTGATACGGGTTTTACCGTCCGACGCCTTGTGACCCCACAGGGCTATCAGGAAGTACATCGGCACCAACATCATTTCCCAGAAGAAGAAGAACAGGAACATGTCGATGGCGAGGAACACGCCGATAACGCCGCCCAGGATCCACAGCAGGTTGAGGTGGAAGAAGCCCTGATATTTCTGGATTTCACGCCAGGAACAGAGGATCGCCAGCACGCCCAGCAGGCCGGTCAGCACCACCATCAGCAGCGACAGGCCGTCCAGCGCCAGGTGGATGGAAATGCCAAAGCGCGGGATCCACGGCAACAGGAACTCGCTCTGCCATTGCGGAATGCCTTTCGGCGTGGTCAATGTGTAGCCACCCTGCAACCACAGCTGCAGAGAAAGCGCCAACGTCAGCCCCATTGCGATCAACGCTATCCAGCGCGGCACCTTAGTACCGAAGCGCTCCAGCTGCCAGCACAGCAGACCGCCGATAAAGGGGATAAGAATTAGCCAAGGTAATAGCATGGCGTTTTGTGTCCCTTATTCTACCGTTGTCTTTCACGCTGTGGCGTCGTTGGCTACGTGCGCTCACCCCGGTCACTTACTTCAGTAAGCTCCCGGGGATTCACGCACTTGCCGCCTGGCCACAACTCGAAATTCTTAGGTATAAAGCAAAAACATTGTACATAGCGCTGATTATAAGGAGCGCTACGCCCGATAACCGTATTCGAATTGTTCTGTTAAACCAAAATCAACAGAGCCAATACGACCACTGCACCCACACCCATAGACGCTATATACCAACGCACCTGGCCGTTCTCGCTCACCGTCAGGCCACGGTTCCCCCAGCGGGAGAAAATGGCCGGCAGGTTCATCAGCGAGTTCAGCGGATCGCGCTGCAACAGCTTCGCAATGCCCAGATAAGGTTTGACGAAGACTTTGTCGTACAGCCAGTCGAAGCCCCAGGCATGGAACCACCAGGTCGAGAAGAAGCGGCCCGGCGCGCTGTTGGCGATGCGGGTGACCAGGCTGCGTTTGCCCAGCCACAGTGCGGCCGCCAGCAGGATGCCGACGATAGCCACCACGCCGGAAGCGATCTCCAGCTGCAGCACGCTGCCGTGCGCCAGCTCGGTGGTGTCCGGCAATACGCCCTGCAGCGGCGGCACGATCATCGCGCCGACGAAGGTGGACAGCACCAGCAGAACCAGCAGCGGCAGGTGGTGAGTGATGCCTTTACCGGCATGCGCTTTGATTTTCTCTTCGCCGTGGAACACGATGAAAATCATGCGGAAGGTGTACAGCGAGGTCATGAACGCACCGACCAGACCGGCAATCATCAGGTTGATGTGGCCGTTGGCCATCGCGCCCGCCAGGATCTCATCCTTACTGAAGAAGCCGGCGGTAATCAGCGGCAAGGCCGACAGCGCCGCACCGCCCACCAGGAAGCACACATACACCAGCGGGATGCTCTTGCGCAGGCCACCCATCTTGAAGATGTTCTGCTCATGGTGGCAGGCCAGGATCACCGAACCGGACGACAGGAACAGCAGCGCCTTGAAGAACGCGTGGGTCATCAGGTGGAAGATCGCCGCGTCCCACGCCTGCACGCCCAGCGCCAGGAACATGTAGCCAATCTGGCTCATGGTGGAGTAAGCGAGCACGCGTTTGATGTCGGTCTGCACCAGCGCGGCGAAGCCGGCCAGCAGCAGGGTCACCGCACCGACGATGCCCACCAGGTGCAGCACTTCCGGCGCCATCAGGAACAGGCCGTGCGTGCGGGCAATCAGGTAAACGCCCGCGGTCACCATGGTCGCCGCGTGGATCAGAGCGGAAACCGGCGTTGGGCCCGCCATCGCGTCCGCCAGCCAGGTTTGCAACGGCAGCTGCGCCGATTTACCGACCGCGCCGCCCAGCAGCATCAGGGTTGCCCAGGTGATGGCCGTATCCCCTACCGCCAGCTTTTGCGGCGCCAGGATCATCAGTTCACGGATGTTCAGGGTGCCCAGCTCGTTGTAGAGAATGAACAGCGCGAACGCCAGGAACACGTCGCCGACGCGGGTCACGATGAAGGCTTTCATCGCCGCCGCGCCGTTGGCCGGATCCTTGTAGTAGAAACCGATCAGCAGGTAGCTGCACAGGCCCACGCCTTCCCAACCCAGGTACATCAGCAGCAGGTTGTCCGCCAGCACCAATACCACCATGCTGGCGATAAACAGGTTGGTGTAGGCGAAGAAGCGCGAGTAGCCCTCTTCACCGCGCATGTACCAGGAGGCGAACATGTGGATGAAGAAGCCGACGCCGGTCACCACCGACAGCATGGTCAGCGACAGGCCGTCCAGCGTCAGGGTTACGCCGATATTGAAATTGCCGACCGACATCCAGGTCCACAGGCTTTGTTCGAACAGCTGCACGCCGGCGGCCTTCTGGGCGAAGAAGTCCATCGCCACATGAACCGTCACCAGCGCAGCCAGGCCGATAGAGCCCACGCCGACGGTTGCCGAGGTGTTCTCGGACCAGCGACCGCGGGAAAATGCCAACAGCAGGAACCCGATCAGCGGTAGCAGAATTGTTAAATATAATAGGTTCATCCGCGCATCTCACTGACAGTATCAATATTCAGGGTATGACGACGACGGTAGAGCTGCAGCAACAGCGCCAGGCCGATACTGGCCTCGGCTGCCGCCAGGCTGATCGCCAGGATGTACATCACCTGCCCGTCCGCCTGGCCCCAATAGCTTCCCGCCACGATAAACGCCAACGCCGCGGCGTTGATCATCACTTCCAGACTGATCAGCATAAACAGCAGGTTGCGGCGCACCAGCAGCCCGGTCAGCCCGAGCACAAACAGGATAGCCGCCAGGATCAGGCCGTGTTGAAGAGGGATCATGCTTGCTCCTCCGATTTTCTTCTCGCCATTTCGCCACTCGCCGGCGCGTTGCTCAGCACCTCGCCAGGCTTATGCTCACGGCCGATATGGAAGGCGACAACCAGACCCGCCAACAGCAGCATTGAAGCCAGCTCAACCGCCAACACGTAAGGACCGAACAGGCTGATGCCTACCGCCTTCGCGTCCACCATCTCGCCGCTGATACCCTGATCGGATACGCTGCGGATAGCGATAATCAGCACCACCAGCAACGCCAGCGACATCAGGCCAGGCCCGATCCACACCGTCGGCTTCATCCAGTCGCGTTCTTGCTGCTGCACGTTGCCGAGGTTCAGCATCATCACCACGAACACGAACAACACCATGATGGCGCCCGCATAAACGATGATTTCCAGCGCGGCGGCAAAGTAGGCGCCGAGGGAGAAGAAAACTGCCGAGATCGCCAACAACGAGACGATCAGATACAGCAGCGCATGTACAGGGTTGGTATGGGTGATCACGCGAATCGTCGCGACCACCGCAATCAAACCTGCCAGATAAAATGCAATTTCCATGCTTGCTGGCTCCTTAGGGCAACAGACCTTTGACGTCGATCGGTTTGGCTTCGTTTTCGGCTTCGCCCTTGGCTTTGCCGTCAATCGCCATACCGGCCATCCGGTAGAAGTTATATTCCGGATATTTACCCGGCCCCGAGATCAACAGATCTTCTTTTTCGTACACCAGATCCTGACGCTTGTACTCGCCCAGTTCGAAATCCGGCGTCAGCTGGATAGCGGTGGTCGGGCAAGCTTCTTCGCACAGGCCGCAGAAGATGCAGCGCGAGAAGTTGATGCGGAAGAATTCCGGATACCAACGGCCGTCTTTCTGTTCTGCTTTTTGCAGCGAGATACAGCCGACCGGGCAGGCAACCGCACACAGGTTACAGGCGACGCAGCGCTCTTCGCCGTCCGGATCGCGCGTCAGCACGATGCGGCCGCGGTAGCGCGGCGGCAGGTAAACCGGTTCTTCCGGATACATCTGGGTTTCGCGCTTGGCGAAGGCATGCATGCCAATCATCCAAATGCTGCGCACCTGGGTGCCGAAACCAACCAATAACTCTTTCAATGTCATGGTTTATTCACCCCTTATTGAGCGTTGTACAAAATGACCGCGGCGGTTGCCAGCAGGTTCAGCAGCGTCAGCGGCAGGCACACTTTCCAGCCGAAAGACATCACCTGGTCGTAGCGCGGGCGCGGCAAGGCAGCACGAATCAGAATGAACATCATCATGAAGAAGGCCGTTTTCAGTGCGAACCAGATGAATGGCGGCAGGAACGGACCCTGCCAGCCGCCGAAGAACAACGTCACAATCAGGGCGGACACGGTGACGATACCGATGTATTCCCCCACGAAGAACAGACCGAACTTCATGCCGGAATATTCGATGTGGTAACCGTCGGCCAGTTCCTGCTCGGCTTCCGGTTGGTCAAACGGGTGGCGGTGACACACCGCAACCCCGGCAATCGCAAAGGTCACGAAGCCGAAGAACTGCGGAATGACGTTCCAGACGTGCGCCTGAGATTCAACGATGGCCTGCATGTTGAACGAGTCAGCCTGCATCACCACGCCCATCAGCGACAGGCCAATGAACACTTCATAGCTCAGGGTTTGCGCGGAGGCGCGCATCGCGCCCAACAGCGAGTATTTGTTGTTGCTCGACCAACCGGCGAACAGCACGGCGTATACCGCCAGGCCGGCCATCATCAGGAAGAACAAAATACCGATGTTGAGATCGGACACCGCCCAGGTCGGGCTGACCGGCACGATGGCGAATGCCAGCAACAGGGAAGTAAAGGCGATCATCGGCGCCAGGGTGAAGATCACCCGGTCGGAGAATCTCGGTACCCAGTCTTCCTTGAAGAACATTTTGATCATGTCGGCGACCAGCTGCAGCGAGCCGCCCCAGCCGACGCGGTTAGGTCCGTAGCGGTTCTGGAACAGGCCGAGCAGACGGCGTTCGCCGAAGCTCATGAATGCGCCGCAGGCCACGACCACCAGCAGGATCACTACCGCTTTAAGAATGGCGATCAGAATGTCGATCACCTCAGGGGTAAACCAGCTCATCGTGCCGCCTCCCGCAGATTTTCAACCGTTGCACCCACCAAAATCGGCGGGATCCCTGGCAAGCCGAGCGGCAAACCAACCTGGCCCTGGCTCAGGGTTTCGCTCAGGCGCACCGGCAGACGCAGCGTCTGGCCCGCACAGCTGAACTCCACCAATGTGCCGGCATTCACGCCAAGCGCAGCGGCGTCGGCCGGGTTGACCATCACGTAGGCTTCCGGCATGCGCTGCTGGATAACGCTGGAGCGCTGCGACATTTCATCGCTGCCGAACAGGTGGTAGTAAGGCGCGACGCGCCAGCCTTCGGCCGGATTAAAGGCGGCAGGCACCTCGGTGAAGTAATCCAGGCTGCCCTCCCCCGCTTCGATCAGGCGTACGCCCGGATCGCCGTGGCGCAGCTTGCCGCCCACTTCGGCCTGGAACTTGTTCCATGCCTGCGGTGAGTTCCAGCCTGGCGCCCAGGCGAACGGGATCTGCTGACGATCGGCCAGCGGGCTGTTGTTCCCTTCCATCGAGAAGGCGAACATGGTGTCTTTATCCTGCGGCTGACGCGGCTCGTGCACGCTGATGTTGGCGCGCATGGCGGTGCGGCCGCTGGAGCGGTGCGGAGAACGCGCCAGCTTCTGGCCGCGGATGCGGAAGGTCGCGTCCGGTGCCGCGTCGACGATGGCCTGCAGCTGCGGCAACGCCTCGACGCAGGCGGCGATCACGTCGTCGAGCTGGGTCCAGTCCACGTGGCGGCTGGTGTAGGTGGAGTGCAGCGAGTGCATCCAGCGCCAGCTTTCCAGCATCACGGTGAACTGATTCTTTTTGGCGTCATCGTAATAGGCCGGATCGTACACCTGGAAGAAGCGCTGCGCGCGGCCTTCCTGGTTGATCAGCGTGCCGTCGCTTTCGGCGAAGCTGGCCGCCGACAGGATCAGGTTGGCCTTGTCCATGATGGCGGTGCGCTGATGATCGGCAACGATCAGGTTGCTGACCTTGGCCAGCGCGACGTCCACTTTCTCCGCCGGCGCATGGCGATAGAGATCGTTCTCCATCACGATGGCGGTGTCGGCTGCGCCGCTGGCCAGCTGTTCCAGCGCCTGATCGAGCGAACCGCCGCCGATCATCGCCAGGCCCATGCTGTTGGCCGCGCCCGCTACGAAGGTGATGCCGACGTCAGAACCGCGGCCTTTCAACGCCTTGGCGATGTTGGCCGCCGCTTCGATGATGGCTTCGCTGCCGGCGTTGCTGCCGGTGACGATCAGCGGTTTGCGTGCGCCGGTCAGCGCCTGCACGATGATGTCGACTTTTTTGTTCAGGCCTTCGGCCAGCGAGTTCACCGCCGGCGCCGCGTTATCCAGCGCATGGGCGATGGCGAAGCCGAAGCGCGCCTGCTCATCGACCGGCGCGCGGTAGTTCCACGCGGCGATGTCGTCGAGGCGGGTGTTGTCGACGTTGGTGGTGAACAGCGGATACTTGGCGTGCTGACCGATGTTCTGCACCGCCGCGATCTGCCAGTCGGCAACGCGTTGCGCCGCCGCCATCGCGCGGGCCTTGCCCTTGACGGCCTGGCGCACCGACAGCGCGATGCGCGCGCCGGTTTGGGTCAGATCTTCACCCAGCACCAACACCGCGTCGTAATCTTCGATTTCACGCAGCGCCGGGGTATGAACGCCGCCGTTTTTCAGCACGTTCAGCATCAGCGCCAGGCGCGACTGCTCGGCCTGAGCGATGCCGGTGTAGTAGTTCTCGGCGCCGACCAGCTCGCGCAGCGCGAAGTTGCTTTCCAGGCTGGCGCGCGGGGAGCCGATGCCGATAGTTTTCTTCGCCTGACGCAGGATGTCCGCCGCGCCCTGCATCGCCTGTTCGGCGTTGAGGGTGATCCAGTCGTTGCCGCGCAGCTGCTGCGGTTGACGCGGGCGATCCTTCTGGTTGACGTAGCCGTAGCCGAAGCGGCCGCGGTCGCACAGGAAGTAGTGGTTCACGCTGCCGTTGTAACGGTTCTCGATGCGGCGCAGCTCGCCATAGCGCTCGCCCGGGCTGGTGTTGCAGCCGATGCTGCACTGCTGGCAGATGCTTGGCGCAAACTGCATGTCCCATTTACGGTTGTAGCGTTCGGAATGCGTCTTGTCGGTGAATACGCCGGTCGGGCAGACTTCCACCAGGTTGCCGGAGAACTCGCTTTCCAGCGTGCCGCTTTCCGGACGGCCGAAGTAGACGTTGTCGTGCGCGCCGTAAACGCCGAAGTCGGTGCCGTCCGCGTAGTCTTTGTAGTAACGCACGCAGCGGTAGCAGGCGATGCAGCGGTTCATCTCGTGCGAGATAAACGGCCCCAGCTCCTGGTTGTTGTGGGTGCGCTTGGTGAAGCGGTAGCGACGGAAGCTGTGGCCGGTCATTACCGTCATATCCTGCAGGTGACAGTTACCGCCTTCCTCACAGACCGGACAGTCGTGCGGGTGGTTGGTCATCAACCACTCGACCACGCTCTCGCGGAACTGTTTCGCTTCGCCATCGTCGATGGAAATAAAGGTTCCATCGGATGCCGGTGTCATACAGGACATCACCAAACGGCCACGCGTATCTTCCGCGTTTTGGTATTGCTTTACCGCACATTGGCGGCAAGCGCCGACGCTTCCCAGCGCCGGGTGCCAGCAAAAGTAAGGAATATCGAGCCCGAGGGAGAGACAGGCCTGCAACAGGTTGTCCGCTCCGTCTACGTCGTATTCTTTGCCGTCTACATGAATCGTAGCCATAGTCAGCATGCTTCCAAGTGGCCCATCTTACGATGAGCTGTTAATCAAAAATTCTGGCCGTGTTGCGGGCTAGCCGGCTTACCAGCGTTGCTTCAGCAGGTTGTTCGGCTGAATGCCGCCAATCGCATGTGCGTTGCTGTAGTGCTTAACGGCAATACCCGCTTCGAACTCTTCACGGAAATATTTAATCGCGCTTTGCAGTGGCTCTACGGCACCTGGCGCATGGGCGCAGAAGGTTTTGCCCGGGCCGAGGGAACGGCACAGCTGCTCGAGGGTTTCGATATCCCCCGGCTGCCCTTCGCCGTTTTCCAACGCGCGCAGGATCTTCACGCTCCACGGCAGGCCGTCGCGGCATGGCGTACACCAGCCGCAGGACTCGCGGGAGAAGAACTCTTCCAGGTTGCGCACCAGCGGAACCATGCCGATTTCGTGGTCTACCGCCATCGCCAGCGCGGTGCCCAAACGGCTGCCGGCCTTGCCGATTGCGCCGTACTCCATCGGCAGATCGAGGTGATCGGCGGTCAGGAAGTCGGTGCCCGCGCCGCCCGGTTGCCAGGCTTTAAAGCGCAGGCCGTCGCGCATACCGCCGGCGTAGTCTTCGAGGATCTCGCGTGCGGTGGTGCCGAACGGCAGTTCCCAGACGCCCGGGTTTTTCACCCGGCCGGAGAAGCCCATCAGCTTGGTGCCTTTGTCTTCGCTGCCGGAGATGCCGGTGTACCACTCAACGCCGTTGGCCAGAATGGCCGGCACGTTGCACAGCGTTTCCACGTTGTTGACGCAGGTCGGCTTGCCCCAGGCGCCGGCGGTGGCCGGGAATGGCGGCTTGGAACGCGGGTTGGCGCGGCGGCCTTCCAGCGAGTTGATCAGGGCGGTTTCTTCGCCGCAAATATAGCGGCCGGCGCCGGTGTGAACGATCAGCTCGAAATCAAAGCCGGTGCCGAGAATGTTCTTGCCCAGGTAGCCCGCTTCTGTGGCTTCCGCGATGGCGCGGCGCAGGTGCACTGCCGCTTCGACGTATTCGCCGCGCAGGAAGATGTAACCGCGGTAAGCCTTCAGCGCGAACGCGGAGATCAGCATGCCTTCCACCAGCAGGTGCGGCAGCTGTTCCATCAGCAGACGGTCTTTATAGGTGCCCGGCTCCATTTCATCGGCGTTACACAGCAGGTAACGGATGTTCATGGACTCGTCTTTCGGCATCAGGCTCCACTTCAAACCGGTGGAGAAGCCTGCACCGCCGCGGCCTTTCAACCCGGAGTCTTTCACCAGGTTGACGATCTCGTCCGGGGCCAGGCCCTTGAGGGCTTTTTCCGCACCGGCATAGCCGTTCTTGCTGCGATATTCATCCAGCCACAGCGGCTGTTTGTCATCGCGCAGGCGCCAGGTCAGCGGATGCGTTTCGGGAGTGCGTACAATGTCTTTAATCATTGATACTGCTCCAGTAGCGTCTCGATATCTTCAGGCTTCAGCTGACTGTGAGTGTCCTCATCAATCATCATGGTCGGCCCTTTATCGCAGTTGCCCAGGCAGCAGGTCGGCAGCAGAGTGAAGCGGCCATCAAAGGTGGTTTGACCCGGTTTGATGTTCAGCTTCTTCTCAATGGCGGCCTGAATGCCCTGGTAACCGGTGATGTGACAAACAACGCTGTCACAATAACGGATCACGTGACGTCCTACCGGCTGACGGAAAATCTGGCTGTAGAACGTGGCCACGCCTTCTACGTCGCTGGCAGGGATGCCCAGCACTTCTGCGATGGCGTAAATCGCACCGTCCGGAACCCAGCCGCGTTTCTTCTGCACAATTTTCAGTGCTTCGATGGAAGCGGCGCGCGGATCCTCGTAATGGTGCTTTTCATGCTCGATCGCATCACGTTCTTCCGCACTCAGCTCAAATGCATCAACGCCGCTCTGAGGAGCGGCTGCATTGATGGGCTCAAGCGCATCGTGACTCGCGTGATTGTCTTTTTGAGAGTGCATAATTAGCGGTCCACATCTGACATAACAAAATCGATACTACCCAGATAGACGATCAGGTCGGAGACCAGGCTGCCACGGATTACCGACGGGATCTGCTGCAGGTGCGCAAAGCTTGGCGTACGTACCCGGGTGCGGTAGCTCATGGTGCTGCCGTCGCTGGTCAGGTAGTAGCTGTTGATCCCTTTGGTGGCTTCAATCATCTGGAATGATTCGTTGGCTGGCATCACCGGGCCCCAGGAAACCTGCAGGAAGTGGGTGATCAGCGTTTCAATATGCTGCAACGTACGCTCTTTCGGCGGCGGCGTGGTCAGCGGGTGATCGGCCTTGAACGGGCCTTCCGGCATGTTGTTCAGGCACTGCTCGAGGATGCGCAGGCTCTGGCGCAGCTCTTCCACCTTCAGCATCACGCGGGTATAGCAGTCGCTGTTGCCGTCGCCGACCGGGATTTCGAAATCGAAATTCTCGTAGCCGGAGTACGGGCGCCATTTACGCACGTCAAACTCGATGCCGGTAGCGCGCAGGCCGGCGCCGGTCACGCCCCACTCCAGCGCTTCTTTGGCGTTATAAGACGCCACGCCGACGGAACGGCCTTTCAGAATGCTGTTCTTCAGCGCCGCCTTGACGTAAGAGTCCAAGCGCTTCGGCATCCACTCGAGGAACTCGCGCAGCAGGCGATCCCAGCCGCGCGGCAGGTCGTGGGCGACGCCGCCGATGCGGAACCAGGCCGGGTGCATACGGAAACCGGTAATCGCTTCCACCAGGTCGTAGATTTTCTGACGATCGGTAAAGGCGAAGAACACCGGGGTCATGGCGCCGACGTCCTGAATGAAGGTGCTGATGTACAGCAGGTGGCTGTTGATGCGGAACAGTTCGGACAGCATCACGCGGATGGTGTCGACGCGCTCCGGCACCTTGATGCCGGCCAGCTTTTCGACCGCCAGCACGTAAGGCATCTCGTTCACGCAGCCGCCGAGGTACTCGATGCGGTCGGTGTACGGAATGTAGCTGTGCCAGGACTGGCGCTCGCCCATTTTTTCGGCGCCGCGGTGGTGGTAGCCGATGTCAGGCACGCAGTCGACGATCTCTTCGCCGTCCAGCTGCAGAATGATGCGGAATGCCCCGTGCGCCGACGGGTGGTTAGGGCCGAGGTTGAGGAACATGAAGTCCTCGTTTTCGGTGCCGCGCTTCATGCCCCAGTCTTCCGGCTTGAAGGTCAGCGATTCCATTTCCAGATCTTCTTTCTGTTTGGTCAACACGAAAGGATCGAACTCGGTGGCGCGCGCCGGGTAGTCTTTACGCAGCGGGTGGCCTTCCCAGGTCTGTGGCATCATGATGCGCGACAGGTGCGGGTGGCCGTCGAAGGTAATACCGAACATCTCCCAGGTTTCACGCTCATACCAGTTGGCGTTCGGGAAAACCCTGGTGGCTGTGGGCACGTGCAGGTCTTTTTCAGACAGCGCCACTTTCAGCATGATGTCGCGGTTGCGTTCGATGGAAATCAGATGATAGAAAACAGAAAAATCCGCGGCGGGCAAACCGTCACGGTGGGTGCGAAGACGCTCGTCCATGCCATGCAGATCGAACAGCATGACGTAAGGCTTCGGCTGTTTTCTCAGGAACGTCATTACTTCCAGCAACTGGTCAGGTTTGACCCATACCACGGGCATTCCGGTACGGGTGGGCTGAACAGTAAAGGCTTCCGGCCCAAAGCGGTTGCGCAGTTCGCCGATCACCGGGTCGTCAAGGTGATCTCGGGTTTGCCAGGCCGGCAAGGCGTCGTGCGTCGTCAAATCTGTCATAATTTTTTTCACCACACTAAAGGGTTATTTCGCCGCAATTTTCACTTTTCGCTGTGTTAACCAATAGCGCACTAAGATGGACGTTAAATGAACGTCTTAAATCTCGTCAGGCGTCCGAAGGTTGGTCACCGCGATGCGCTCGCCGTGTTTACGCTCTCTTTCAGACTGCATGTTGGCGCGGTAAACGCCCTGATCGCCGACAACCCACGACAGCGGGCGGCGTTCTTTGCCAATGGATTCCTGCAGCAGCATCAGCGCCTGCATGTAGGCTTCCGGACGCGGCGGGCAGCCGGGAATGTACACGTCGACCGGCAGGAACTTGTCCACGCCCTGCACCACGGAATAGATGTCGTACATGCCGCCGGAGTTGGCGCAGGCGCCCATCGAGATCACCCACTTGGGTTCCAGCATCTGCTCGTACAGGCGCTGAATGACCGGGGCCATCTTGGTGAAGCAGGTGCCGGCAACCACCATCAGGTCAGCCTGACGCGGCGATGCACGCAACACTTCGGCGCCGAAACGCGCCACGTCGTGAACGGCGGTAAACGACGTCACCATCTCCACGTAACAGCACGAAAGGCCAAAGTTATATGGCCAAATAGAGTTTTTACGCCCCCAGTTCACCATGTCATGCAATGCATGTTCGAGTTTACCCATGTAAACCGTGCGGTGGACCTGTTGTTCCAGGGGATCGGCGACGATCTCCTGTTTTTGCAGGGGATAACGGTCGTTCTCACCGTTCGGGTCTATGCGGGTGAGCGTATAGTCCATCTTAATGCCTCGCTGTTACTGCGGATGACTGTTGGTGTTAGTGATAGTGCTGGGTTTGCTCTGGCGACGAGAACGCGCCGGAGTCCAATCCAACGCGCCGATGCGCACCAGATAAACCAGACCCGCCAATAGCACCAAAATGAAAATGGCGGCTTCGATAAAGCCTACCCAGCCACTCTCGCGAACCGAGACCGACCAGGCATACAGGTATAAGGCTTCAACATCGAAAATAACGAAGAACATGGCAACCAGGTAAAACTTGGCGGACAAACGCATACGCGCCGTACCGACAGAGTCGATCCCGGATTCGAACGGGGTGTGTTTGGCGCGCGCCCGGGCTCTCCCGCCCAGGAAGAACGCACCCAGCAGCATTAAGCCGCAGAGCCCGATAGCCACGACAAGAAATACGGCGAACGCCCAGTGATGAGCGATAACTTCAGTGGTTGTTGACATACTCTATGCTTACTCATCAAAAGTGGCGTCGATCGCTCTGCTCTTGTAACCGGCAGTTAGTGCACCACATCGATTTAAGGGAAGGATAAATTAACCACACAAACAAACTGCTTTTACAGCGAGTTAGGCAGCGTTTTACTGTGGGCTTTTTACTCCTTTCTATAACCTTTTGTCAACTTTGACAAAAGTATCTACACACTAGTTTACATACGTATCATTTGATTAACATTTGATGCGCCAGCCTTAGGCTAAATCGTGTCAGTTAATTTTTGTGTAGAAACAGATAGATATAAACCAACATGCATATTTCAGTTTTACTATACCATTGTCTCAGGAATTCCCTGTTCTTCCACTCACTACCTAGGGGTATTTTTTTGATCCAGGACACGTTTTCAGCATAAATCCTCAAAAAAAGTGTGGGCCTTTAACAATTTTTGTCAAATTCAGCCGTAAAAACGCTCGGCATAACCTAACAAAATAACCATATTATTTCCAGGCCTTTACGCCGCTCCGCCAGCTGTTCAAAAAACAAACAAAACAAACTCGTAGGGGCAGAACCCGGTTTCTCATTACGACAAAAACTTAAACAAATAACCAACTCGCGATAAAATTAAAACAAAGTTCATAAAAATGTCACTTTCCGCTGATTCGCGGCAAAAAAAACCTCCGCCGAAGCAGAGGTTTTCTCATCAGTAACGCGCCGGAGCGTTATTCTTCTTCGTCGACCAAACTGGCGTCGTCCGGCAGAGCGCCGCCCGGCCCGTTGAAGCTATAGCTGTCGTTGCCGCCCTGCATCGCGCTGAAGATGGCCATCGCCAGCTCGTTGCCACACTGGGCGTCCTTGCACAGGGCGTATTGGGTATCCGGCAGAGCCGGCAAGCCCTCCGCCGCCCCCAGCACCCGCAGATCGGGGCTCATCATCTCGACAGGCCGCACGGTGACGCCCAGGCCGGCCTTGCAAGCGGCGCGAACGGCGGACAGCGTGGAAGCCACGTAGGCAATGCGCCACGGAATGCCGGCCTCATCCAGATGTTTGATAGCCATGGTGCGGAACGGGCTGGGTTCATCCATCACCACCAGCGGAACGGGTTCGCCGGCCTGGTAATGGTAATCCGCCGCGCAATACCACAGCGTCGGCGAGGTGCGCAGCACGATGTGCGGATGCCCCTCGGTGTCAGCCGTGGTGATCGCCAGATCAACCTCGCCGTCTTTCAGCATGTCGACCATCTGCGGGCTGCGTTTCACCCGTACGTCAATCGACAGCTTGGGATAAATCGAGGTCACGCGGTTCAGCAGGAAAGGCAAAATGGTATCGGCGGTATCGTCTGAAGCGCCAATGGTCAAAACGCCCTTGATATTGTTGTACATCAGAGAGGTACAGGCTTCGTCGTTAAAGCGCAGGATTTTCCTGGCATAGCCGAGAAGCTGAATACCGTGCTCAGTCAATAGCTTGTTACGCCCATGGCGGGCAAACAGCTCTTTACCGACCAGTTGCTCTAACCGCTGCATTTGCTGGCTAACTGCTGATTGAGTGCGACAAACGGCGACTGCCGCCGCCGCAAAGGTATTCAAATCAGCAACAGCAACAAAGGTTCTTAGCAGATCGAGGTCGAGATTAAGTATCGGACGATTTGCAGTTGTCATAGTGTATTCTTCACTTTTTTAAATTCTAATTTACAAACTACCCTGGTGTGTTTCTAAGACATCGTTGAAAAGGGACGATGCCTCTTATGACAGTACCCCACTCATTAGTGGAGGGCAAAAAAATTACTTATATTTCGTTACCTCTATCGCCTTTTAAAATGCGATCTATCGCAGATGCTTATAGAACGCGGTGGGTTAATACGAGTAAAAGTGTTTAATTCTTACCGGACCAAAGATTTTACTCATGCTCCCCGGTTAATTTCCACTCCAATCGTGCTGCTGAGATCCCCACGCATCAGGTGAAGACCGCCTATATTGAAGCCCGAAATATAAAGCGGCCGCCGCGTATCATCCGGTCCGTTCTCGACTGATTTTAATAAATTCAATCAGTAAGATTTTCCTAATGAATAATATTCCGAAATTCACTTAAAGATTTCTTAAGATGAAAGATAAAGCACAGCTAATGTAATTAACCCTTTTGCTTAGTCTGCGCAGGCGAACGTCAACCCGCTATCAGACTACTCCGGTATTATCATTTCTTTACAGTTTATCGGGCGCTATCCTCCCCCGCCGCTTATCAGTGCCCGCATGCCGCCAGGCGGGAAGCGGAGCGGCAACTCCTGCGCCCCCTAAAACCAGAACAAACGACCAACAAAATGATAAACGAAGGGATTATAGACCACAAACACAGTTTCTCTTTGTTTATCATCACTAAAATTCCCCTTTGCGCCATGCTATTGCACCAAAGGCGTGCATGACACTTCAAAAGCACCGGCGCCAGGAGTACATTGGGCGGGTTGCGGCGTTCCACGGTAGGAACGCCCCTATCCCAGCAAAAGGCTCAACTTTCTATGTCCCCCATTGAGAAATCCAGCAAACTGGACAACGTCTGCTATGACATTCGCGGCCCGGTGCTCAAAGAAGCTAAACGTCTTGAAGAAGAAGGCAATAAAGTCCTGAAACTGAACATCGGCAACCCCGCCCCGTTCGGTTTCGACGCCCCGGATGAAATCCTGGTCGACGTGATCCGCAATTTGCCGACGGCGCAAGGCTATTGTGATTCCAAAGGGCTCTTCTCGGCGCGCAAGGCGATCATGCAGCACTACCAGGCGCGCAACATGCGTGACGTGACCGTTGAGGATATCTACATTGGCAACGGCGTATCCGAGCTGATCGTCCAATCCATGCAGGCGCTGCTCAACAGCGGCGACGAACTGCTGGTGCCGGCGCCGGATTACCCGCTGTGGACCGCCGCAGTGTCGCTTTCCGGCGGCAAGGCGGTGCACTACCTGTGCGACGAGCAGGCCGGCTGGTTCCCCGATCTGGACGACATCGTCAGCAAAATCACCCCGCGCACCCGCGGCATCGTGATCATTAACCCGAACAACCCGACCGGCGCGGTCTACAGCAAAGCCTTGCTGGAACAGATCGTCGAGATCGCCCGCCAGCACAACCTGATCATCTTCTCCGACGAGATTTACGACAAGATCCTGTATGACGAAGCAGAACATCACTCGATCGCCGCGCTGGCGCCGGACCTGCTGACCGTCACCTTCAACGGGTTGTCGAAGACCTATCGCGTGGCGGGCTTCCGCCAGGGCTGGATGGTGCTCAACGGGCCGAAAAAACACGCCAAGGGCTACATTGAAGGGCTGGAAATGCTGGCCTCGATGCGCCTGTGCGCCAACGTGCCGATGCAGCACGCCATCCAGACCGCGCTGGGCGGCTATCAGAGCATCAGCGAGTTCATTCAGCCGGGCGGCCGCCTGTATGAACAGCGCAACCGCACCTGGGAACTGCTCAACGACATCCCGGGCGTTTCCTGCGTGAAACCTCAGGGCGCGCTGTATATGTTCCCGCGCATCGACGCCAAGCGCTTCAATATTCACGATGACCAGAAAATGGTGCTGGACCTGCTGCTGCAGGAAAAAGTGCTGCTGGTGCAGGGCAGCGCCTTCAACTGGCCGTACCCGGACCACGTGCGCATCGTCACGCTGCCGCGCGTGGACGAGCTCGAAATGGCGGTCGGCAAGCTGGGCCGCTTCCTGGAAAGCTATCGCCAGTAATAGCCTCGGGCGCAGCGCCCTGCTGCGCCCTTTCCTGCACGCTTCGGTTGCATAACTTCAGGTCACTGCTTCACAATGGAGCCCTCACTTGCCGTTGTAAAAGAGAGCACCATGAGCCAGAGCCATTTCTTTGCCCACCTGTCCCGCCTGAAACTGATCAACCGCTGGCCGCTGATGCGCAACGTGCGTACCGAAAACGTCTCAGAGCACAGCCTGCAGGTGGCGTTTGTCGCCCACGCGCTGGCGGTGATCAAGAACCGCAAATTCAATGGCAATCTGAACGCCGACCGGGTCGCGCTATTGGCGATGTACCATGACGCCAGCGAAGTGATCACCGGCGACATGCCGACGCCGATCAAGTACTACAATCCGCAGATCGCCCACGAGTACAAGAAGATCGAAAAGATCGCCCAGCAGAAACTGCTGGACATGATCCCGGCGGAGCTGCGTAACGATTTTCGCTCGATTCTCGATGAGCACTACTACAGCGAAGATGAAAAGCTGGTGGTGAAGCAGGCCGATGCGCTGTGCGCCTACCTGAAGTGTCTGGAAGAGCTGTCCGCCGGCAATAACGAATTCACGCTGGCCAAGGCGCGGCTGGACAAAACCCTGCAGCAGCGCCGCAGCCCGGAAATGGACTACTTCATGGAGGTGTTTATCCCGAGTTTCAGCCTGTCGCTGGATGAAATCAGCCTTGACGCCTCACTGTGACCTCGCCGGCGCGGCAACCGCCGCGCCGTCAAAAACCGTATAACCAGGGCACCACCGTTACGCTGACCGCCATCACCAGCAGGGTGAAGGGCACGCCGATGCGCACGAAATCCCCGAACCTGTAGTTGCCCGGCCCCAGCACCAGCGTGTTGACCGGCGACGACACCGGCGTCATAAAGGCGGCGGAAGCGGCGATGGCGATAATCATGGCGAACGGGTATGGCGATACGCCCATTTCCCGCGCGGCGGCGATGGCGATCGGCGCCATCAGCACCGCAGTGGCGGTGTTGGAGATAAACAGGCCGATGGTGGCGCACAGCACGAACAGGCACAGCAGCATCACGCGCGGCCCGGCGCCGCCGGCGACGTCCATCAACCCCCGCACGATCAGGTCTACCCCGCCGGTTTTTTGCAGCGCCTGGGCAAACGGCATCATGCCGACGATCAAAATAATGCTTGGCCAGTGGATCGATTTATAGGCGCTTTCCATATCGATACAGCGGAACTTGCCCATCAGCAGGCAGGCAATCAGGGCGGCGATCGGGTTGGGAATTTCATCGGTCAGCATCATCGCCACCATCAGCGCCAGGCAGAACAGCGCATGCGGCGCCTGGGTGATGGCCGGCGCCACTTCGTCTACCTCGGCAGGCAGGTTGAGCACGATAAAATCGTGGGTTTTGGCCTGCAGCTGACGTATCGCCTTCCAGTCGCCGATCACCAATAGAATGTCGCCCAGCGCCAGCGGTTCGTCGACCAACTTGCCGGCCAGCGTCTCGCCGTTGCGGCGAATGCCCACCACGTTCAGGTCATAGCGGCTGCGGAACGCCGCCTCACGCAGGCTTTTGCCCAACAGCGCCGAGTCGGGGATCAGCGTCACCTCCGCCATACCGACGTTGCGCGACTGCTCGGAGAAATAGTCGCCGCGCAGCACCAGCGGCTCCAGCAGCTGCTCGCCGCAAAACTCGCGCAGATCGACCTGGCTGTCGGACATGTCGATCAACAACACGTCCCCTTCCCGCAGCTCGGTACTGCCGGAAGCACTGACCATCACCCGCCGGAAGCGTTTCCAGCGCTCAATGCCCACCACGTTGGCGCCATAGCGGGCGCGCAGGTGCAGCTCGTCCAGCGAACGGCCAATCAGCGGCGAGGCGCTGCGAACGGCCAAACGCCGCGCGCGGCCGGTCAGCTTATAGTCGCGAATAAGATCGCGGAAGGTACGGCGCTGCCAGACCTCCCTGGCCTTGCCGCCGTCGGCGTTGCCTAACCAACGCCGCGCCACCAGCATGTAACCCACGCCCAGCACCAGCACCGCCAGGCCAATCGGCGTCACGCCGAAGAAGCCGAATCCAATGATGCCTTCGCGCACCAGCTCGCTGTTCACCACCATGTTCGGCGGCGTCGCCACCAGCGTCATCATGCCGCTGATCAGGCCGGCGAAGCTCAACGGCATCATCAGCCGCGCCGGCGCAATTTTCATCCGCGCCGTCACGCTAAGCACCACTGGAATAAAGATCGCCACCACACCGGTCGAGCTCATAAAGGCACCCAGCCCGGTCACCGTCACCATCAGCAGCATCAGCATGCGGGTTTCGCTGCTGCCGGCCACTTTCACCAGCCAGTCGCCCACCTGGTAAGCTACGCCGGTGCGCACCAGCCCTTCGCCGATCACGAACAGCGCGGCGATCAGAATCACGTTGGGATCGCTGAACCCCATCGTCGCCTCTTGCAGGCTCAGCGTGCCGCTCAGCACAAAGGCGATAATCACCAACAGCGCCACTACGTCCATTCGCAGCTTGTTGGTGGTAAACAGCACGATGGCAATCAACAGTAAACTCAGCACCCACAGTAATTCGCTGTTCAAAACGGCCTCATCCGGCAACATGTCCAAGGGCTTAAAAATTAGCACAAAAAAACCCCGCCGATGCGGGGTCTAATCAATTTGGGTGGAGATAACGCCAATCAGTTCAGCAGGCTTATCTCAGCGCCCCGATCATTTTTACTGACGGCGATCTGCTCCAGCGAAGACAACAGCAGATCGACCTGCTCCAGCTTCGGCGCATCCGCCGGGGCGTTGACCGCGATCACCTGGCAACCGGCCGCCAGGCCGGACAGGATGCCGGCGGGCGCATCTTCCACCACCACGCAGTCTTGCGGCGCCAACCCCAGGCGTTCAGCGCCCAGCAGATAAGCATCCGGCTGCGGCTTGCCGTGTTTCACCTGCTCGGCGGTGATGAACACTTCCGGCTGCGGCAGGCAGCCGGCCTGGCGACGTGCGCTGGCCACCGGGACCGAACCCGAGGTGACGATCGCCCAGGGAATGCCGAGCGCATTCAGGCGCGCCAGCAACGCGGCCGCCCCGGGCAGCGCGCGCACGCCGTCGGTATCCTGCTCCTCTACCTGCTCCAGCAGCTGAAACTCCCGCTGAATGGCCTCTTCGCTTTCGCCCGGCATAAAGTGGCGCAATGAGGTTATGGCCTGTTTACCGTGAATGAAATCCAGCACGTCCTGCGGGTTGACGCCGCGGCGTTTGGCCCAGTTCGTCCAAGCCCGCTCCACCGCCGGCAGCGAATCCACCAGGGTGCCATCAAGATCGAACAGAAAACCCTTACACTCCACAGTAAACCTCTTTTTCATCAAGCATTGATAATTTGCGCTATCTCGACGGCGCTCAAATGGTACTGACGCGGGCAGGACAGCCAGATTGCCAGCATGCGCTGGTATTTGTCCCACATCTTGGTTTGGGCGTTGAAGCCGTGGCTGCCGGAATCGAAGTGAGTATAGCGCCCCTCGGTGCCGACCAGAAAACGCACGTAGCTCAAACAGCGCGCTTCGGTGGCGGCGTCGAAGCCAAGGAACGCCAGGCGACGCTCGTCCAGCCCCTGCCTGTCTTTCAGGTTGCCCCAGGAGACCTGCAGCGCGTGATGCATCTCCATCACGTTGATAATGGTGCGGCACACCTCTTCGCTCATCTCGCCAAAATCGCGGTCCAGCTCGCGCATCTGCAGGCCAAAGCCGCGTTCGATAACGGTTTGCAGCCGGCGATAACGGTCGGCGTTATCCGGATCCAGCAGGGTCATCATCTTATACTGGTTCGACAGGATCAGCCGTTGGGCATGGGTCATTTCCATCAGGGTTTCCTCGTTTCTGTATGATGGCCAGAGCATCGCACAGTGCAATAACGCAGGAAATCACAACTCGACCCTTCTTTGATTTAAACCGGGGTTATTGGCGCTATCGTCAAAAAGGCCGCTCTCAGCGCGGCCTTTTTCGCTTACAGATCGTCGAGGAAGGTTTTATCCAGCTGCTTGAAGGCGCGCTTCAGCAGATCGGCCAACGTCTGGTAGGTGGGCGTGCCTTCGACCGGTGCCACCGCCTGGCCGGCTTCCGCCAGCCTGTTGCGCACTTCGTGGAACCACTGCAGCAGCGTCGGCGGCAACGGCGTCGCCGAGCGGCGGCCCAGCCACCATAGCCCCTGCATCGGCAGGCTGCAGGCAAACAGCGCGGTGGCGATCGCCGGGCCGAGCTGGCCGCCCAGCGCTATCTGCCAGGTCAGGGTAAATATCGCCAGCGGCGGCATAAAGCGGATGGCAAAACGGGTGGCACGCGCAACGCGGTTTTCCGGAAAGACCGGAGCCAGACGTTTGTCTGACGGCCAGGTTTTCATATAATGCTGCCCGCGCTGGAAGACCTGAAACCAGCTTACGGAACCAGACGGTTTGCTCGTCATCGCGTACCTCAACTTCACGTAAAGAAAATAAAAAGCGGCTGCACACACAATACTAAAAAATTTGAAGCTTTAAATTTATTTTGTGTTTGCGACGGGCTATCGGTATCCTAGGCCGGCCTTTTGGCCGGTAGAAGATGACAAGAATTCTGTCAACTTTTAGCCCTATAAAAATCAAGATTATTTAAACCGCAGAGAAATCATCGGTTTTTTCATCATCATGCGATTTGTGCAATTCGCATGATGTTAATCATAAATGTCAACGGCATTATGCGCTACGCTTGTTGTCTGATTGACGATTAATTCACCACGTGTTTTTTGGTTTTCTTTAACAACACGAACTATTAAGTAGGTACTTCCATGTCGAGTAAGCTAGTACTGGTTCTTAACTGCGGCAGTTCTTCCCTGAAATTCGCCATCATCGATGCCGTTAACGGTGAAGAATACCTCTCCGGTTTGGCCGAGTGTTTCCACCTGCCTGAAGCCCGCATCAAGTGGAAAATGGACGGCGCCAAACACGAAGCCGCTCTGGGTGCCGGCGCTGCACACAGCGAAGCGCTGAACTTCATTGTTAATACTATTCTGGCACAAAAACCGGAGCTTTCAGCCCAGCTGACCGCTATCGGCCACCGCATCGTGCACGGCGGCGAGAAGTTTACCGCCTCCGCCGTGATCAACGACGAAGTCCTGCAGGGTATCAAAGATTCGGTGCCTTTTGCACCACTGCATAACCCGGCGCACCTGATCGGTATCGCTGAAGCGTTGAAATCTTTCCCTAACCTGGCGGATAAAAACGTTGCCGTGTTCGACACCGCGTTCCACCAGACCATGCCGGAAGAATCTTACCTGTACGCCCTGCCGTACAGCCTGTACCGCGACCACGGCGTTCGCCGCTACGGCGCGCACGGCACCAGCCACTTCTACGTGACGCAAGAAGCCGCGAAGATGCTGAACAAGCCGGTTGAAGAAGTGAACGTGATCACCTGCCACCTGGGCAACGGCGGTTCCGTTACCGCAGTGCGCAACGGCAAGTGCGTTGACACCTCCATGGGTCTGACCCCGCTGGAAGGCCTGGTGATGGGCACCCGCAGCGGTGACATCGATCCGGCGATCATCTTCCACCTGCACGACTCCCTGGGCATGAGCGTTGACCAGATCAACAAAATGCTGACCAAAGAGTCTGGCCTGCTGGGCCTGACCGAAGTCACCAGCGACTGCCGCTATGTTGAAGACAACTACGACAGCAAAGCCGACGCCAAACGCGCGATGGACGTATTCTGCCACCGCCTGGCCAAATACATCGGCGCCTACAGCGCGCTGATGGACGGCCGTCTGGACGCGGTGATCTTCACCGGCGGCATCGGCGAAAACGCCGGTATGGTGCGTGAGCTGACCCTCGACAAACTGGGCCTGCTGGGCTTCGAAATCGACCACGACCGCAACATGGCCGCGCGCTTCGGCAAGTCCGGCGCCATCACCAAAGACGGCAGCCGCCTGGCGCTGGTTATCCCGACCAACGAAGAATTGGTCATCGCGCAGGACGCTTCCCGCCTGACCGCGTAATGCTCTCAAACACCGTCAGCCCAGGCTGACGGTGTTGTTTTAGCCTCATGTTAATCGTGAAGAGGACTATTCTGTGTCACGTACAATTATGTTGATCCCCACCGGCACCAGCGTCGGCCTGACCAGCGTCAGCCTGGGCGTCATCCGCTCCATGGAGCAGCAAGGCGTTCGTCTGAGCGTGTTCAAACCTATCGCCCAGCCGCGTACCGGCGGCGACTCTCTCGACCAGACCACCACCATCATCCGCAGCAACTCCACCATCCCGGCGGCCGAACCGCTGCGCATGAGCTACGTTGAGGGCCTGCTGAGCTCCAACCAGCAGGACGTGCTGATGGAAGAGATCGTGGCGCGCTACCACGAAAACACCAAAGACGCGGAAGTGGTGCTGATCGAAGGCCTGGTGCCGACCCGCAAGCATCAGTTCGCCAACGCGCTGAACTACGAAATCGCCAAAACCCTGAATGCGGAAATCGTCTTCGTGCTGGCGCTGGGCAACGATTCCCCGGCGCAGTTGAAAGAGCGCATCGAACTGGCGCGCAGCAGCTTCGGCGGCAGCAAGAACAAAAACATCACCGGCGTGATCATCAACAAGCTGAACGCCCCGGTCGACGAGCAGGGCCGCACCCGTCCTGACCTGTCCGAAATCTTCGACGACTCCACCAAGGCCAGCGTCACCAACGTCGATCCGGCGCAGCTGTTCGCCAACAGCCCGCTGCCGGTGTTGGGCTGCGTGCCGTGGAGCTTCGATCTGATCGCCACCCGCGCCATCGATATGGCCCGCCACCTGAAGGCCCGCGTGGTCAACGAAGGCGACATCATGACCCGCCGCGTGAAGTCCGTGACCTTCTGCGCGCGCAGCATCCCGCACATGCTGGAACACTTCCGCCCGGGCTCCCTGCTGGTGACCTCCGCAGACCGCCCTGACGTGCTGGTTTCCGCCTGTCTGGCGGCGATGAACGGCGTGGAAATCGGCGCCATCCTGTTGACCGGCGGCTACGCCATCGACGAGCCGATCAGAAAGCTGTGCGAACGCGCCTTCCAGACCGGCCTGCCGGTCTTTATGGTCGACACCAACACCTGGCAGACTTCGCTCAGCCTGCAGAGCTTCAACCTCGAAGTGCCGTCTGACGACCATCAGCGCATCGAGAAAGTGCAGAACTACGTGGCCAGCCACATCAACGCCGAGTGGATCGAGTCGCTGACCGCCACCTCCGAACGTTCGCGTCGCCTGTCGCCGCCGGCGTTCCGCTACGAGCTGACCGAGCTGGCGCGCAAAGCCGGCAAGCGCATCGTTCTGCCGGAAGGCGACGAGCCGCGCACCGTGAAAGCGGCGGCCATCTGCGCCGAACGCGGCATTGCGGAATGCGTGCTGCTGGGCAACCCGGAAGAGATCCAGCGCGTTGCCGCTGCGCAGGGCGTTGAACTGGGCAAAGGCATCGAGATCGTCGATCCGGTGGCCGTGCGTGAAAACTACGTGCCGCGCCTGGTTGAGCTGCGCAAAAGCAAGGGCATGACCGAAGTGGTTGCCCGCGAACAGCTGGAAGACAACGTGGTGCTAGGCACCCTGATGCTGGAAAAAGGCGAAGTCGACGGTCTGGTATCCGGCGCGGTTCACACCACCGCCAACACCATCCGCCCGCCGCTGCAGCTGATCAAAACCGCACCGGGCAGCTCGCTGGTGTCTTCCGTGTTCTTCATGCTGCTGCCTGACCAGGTTCTGGTGTACGGCGACTGCGCGATCAACCCGGATCCGACCGCTGAACAGCTGTCTGAAATCGCCATCCAGTCGGCGGATTCCGCCGCCGCCTTCGGCATCGAACCGCGCGTGGCGATGATCTCCTACTCCACCGGCAACTCCGGCGCGGGCAGCGACGTTGAGAAAGTGCGTGAAGCGACCCGCCTGGCGCAGGAAAAACGCCCGGACCTGATCATCGACGGCCCGCTGCAGTACGACGCCGCCATCATGGCCGACGTTGCCAAGTCCAAGGCGCCGAACTCACCGGTCGCCGGTCAGGCTACCGTGTTCATCTTCCCGGATCTGAACACCGGCAACACCACCTACAAAGCGGTACAGCGTTCCGCCGATCTGGTGTCCATCGGGCCGATGCTGCAAGGCATGCGCAAGCCGGTGAACGACCTGTCGCGCGGCGCACTGGTTGACGATATCGTATATACCGTAGCGCTGACGGCGATCCAGTCCTCCCAGGCTGACGCCGCCGCCAAGGTCTGATAACCTTCAGATTGTCCGCTAAAAAACGCCGGTCATTGACCGGCGTTTTTCTTTTCAGCTTGCTCTGCGCGACAGCAGTTGGTTGGCCGCATCCAGAATATGCTCGGCGGTCAGGCCGTACTCCTGCTGCAGAAATGCCTGGGTGCCTACCTGGCCGTAACGTTCTTTCACCCCCACCCGCCGCATCGGCACCGGGCATTCTTCCGCCAGCACCTCGGCCACCGCCGAACCCAGGCCGTTATGGATACTGTGGTTTTCGCAGGTGACGATTTTTCCGGTCTTGGCGGCATAGGTTTTGATGATGTCGCGGTCGATAGGCTTGAGGGTAAACATGTCGATCACCGCCGCGCTGACGCCCTGCTGCTCCAGCATCTGCGCCGCCTTCAGCGCCTCGGCCACCATGATGCCGTTGGCGATCAGCGTAATGTCGTCGCCGTCGCGCAGCAGGTTGCCCTTGCCGATGGTGAAGCGCGAACCGTCCTGATAGATGCGGGTCGCCTGCTTGCGGATGGTGCGCACCCAGTAGAAGCCTTGCAAATCCATCAGCTGCTGCAGGATATCGGCAAACATGGTGGCGTCGGTCACTTCCAGCACCACCGAATGCGCCAGGCCGCGCACGATGCCCATGTCTTCGAACGACATGTGGGTGCCGCCGTTGTGGCAGGCGGTTACCCCGGCGTCGGAGGCGATCACCTTGACGTTGTTGCGCTGGTAATCCAGCGACATAAACAGCTGATCGAAACAGCGACGGCTGGCGAAGGCGGTGAAGGTGTGCACGAAAGGCACCCGGCCGGTGAGCGACAGCCCGGCGGAAACGCCAATCACGTTGGCCTCCATGATGCCGCAGTTGATCACGTGCCGCGGATGGTCCTTGTGCACCCCGTCCATCGCCATCGAACTCATCAGATCCGCTTCCAGCGCGATGATCGGCGTATCCGCCTCAATTTGCCGGCGCACCATGCCGGCGTACACTTTGCGCATCTCTATAGCGTCGTTTTCCAGCTCGGTCACTACGTTAAACATGGTCGGCCTCCAGTTCGGCGATGGCTTTTTCGATTTCCTGCTGCACGTCCGGCGTCAGGCGCAGGTGATGCGAGTTCTGCAGGTTCTCCAGATAGCTCACGCCCTGCCCCTTGATGCTGTCGAGGATCACCACCAGCGGCCGCTGATCGCCGCCACGCACCGGCGAAACCGCCTCGCGCAATGCGGCGATGTCGTCGCCCTTGATGGTCTGCACTTCAAAACCGAAAGCGCGGAACTTGCCGGCCAGGTCAAACGGCTTGATCACCTCATCCAGCTGTCCATCCAGCTGCTGCTTGTTGTAATCGATAAACAGCGTCAGGTTATTCAGGTTGTGGTGGGCAATAAACTGGAAGGCTTCCCAGCACTGTCCTTCGTTCAGCTCACCGTCGCCGAGGATGCTGAATACCCGATTGCGCCGCCCCGCCAACCGGTGCGACAGCGCCATGCCCGCGGCGATGGACACGCCCTGCCCCAGCGACCCGGTGGTGGCGTCCACCCCACGGGTGCGCAGCCGATCCGGGTGGCTCGGCAGCCGGGTACCGTTCTGGTTGAGCGTTTTCAGCTCCGCCTGCGGGAAATACCCCTTGATCGCCAGCGTGCTGTATAGCGCCGGGCCGGCGTGGCCCTTCGACAACACAAAGTAGTCGCGCTCCGGCCAGTCCGGGTCCGCCGGATCGATGCGCATCACGCCGCCGTACAGCACCGCCAGCGTTTCCACCACCGACATGCAGCCGCCGTAGTGGCCAAAACCCAGCCCGGTCAGCGCCTTCAGCGTTTCCAGGCGAATATCGCGCGCCAACGTGCGCAGCTCTTCAATTTCCGTGCTTGTGTGACTCATCAGACAGCCCTCGCTTATTTTTCAACGCGGTCGGCGGCAGGCGCGCTTTTGCGTTTTCCCAGGAAGTTATGCGCCACCAGCAGCGCGAACAGGGCGATAATCGCCAGCATGATCATTTCTTTCGACATAAAGCGCGCCATGTTGCCCAACAGGATGCCCACCACGCCGAAGTCGGCGTCGGAGAAGGTGGTGTTGGCGAAGCCCAGCGCTCCCAACACCGGCAGCAGCAGCACCGGCAGGAAAGTGATCAACAGCCCGTTGGCGAAGGCACCCAGCATCGCGCCGCGGCGCCCGCCGGTGGCGTTGCCGAACACTCCGGCGGTGGCGCCGGTAAAGAAGTGGGGCACCACGCCGGGCAGGATCAGCACCATCTTCAGTTGCCCCAGCAGGAACAACCCGGCCAGGCCGCCGAGGAAGCTGAACAGAAAGCCGATCAGCACCGCGTTGGGGGCGTAGGGATAAACCACCGGGCAGTCCAGCGCCGGCCGCGCGTTAGGCACCAGTTTTTCCGAAAAGCCGGTAAATGCCGGTACGATTTCCGCCAGGATCAGACGCACGCCCTGCAAGATGATGAACACTCCGGCGGCAAAGGTGATGGCCTGAATAATCGAATACACCAGATAGTTCTGGCCGCCGCTGAGCTGGCTTTCGACGTAGGCGCGCCCGGCGCAGATCGCCAGGATCAGGTAGATAACGATCATGGTCATCGAGATGGAAATGGAGCTGTCGCGCAGGAAGCTGAGGTTTTTCGGCAGGTTCATTTCCTCGGTGGAGCGCGAGTTTTTGCCAACCTTCGAACCGATCCAACCGGACAGCACATAGCCCAGGGTGCCGAAATGGCCGAAGGCGATGTCGTCGTTGCCGGTGATGCGGCGCATATAGCGCTGAGCGATCGCCGGGAAGAACGCCATGATCAGCCCCAGCGTCAGCGCGCCGGTAAACACCAGCTGCACGCCTTCAAAGCCCGCCACCGTCAGGATGATGCCGATCATGCAGGCCATGTAGAAGGTGTGATGGCCGGTCAGGAAGATGTATTTCAGCCGGGTAAAGCGCGCCACCACGATGTTCGCCACCATGCCGAACGCCATGATCAACGCGGTGGAAGCGCCGTATTTCTCCAGCGCGATGGAGACTATCGCTTCGTTATTCGGAATGATGCCCTGAATATTGAAGGCGTGTTCGAACATGCCGCCGAGCGGATTCAGCGATCCCACCAGCACGGTGGCGCCGCCGCCCAACACGATAAAGCCGAGAATGGTTTTTACCGTGCCTTTCACTACGTCGGAAAATGATTTCTTTTGCGCCAGCAAACCGATCAGGGCAATAAGGCCGACCAGCACTGAAGGCACCTTTAATATATCGACTACAAACTTAAGCGTTTCCTGGATAAACATATCCACCTCGCCAATCGGTTTAATCAGATAATTGAATGGGCTTCAAAGTAAGCGCGCAGCTTGGCTTCCAGCTCATTGATGTCGATGATATTGCTGATGACCACCAGCTGGTCCGCCGGCACGCTGGCGCTGTCGGCGATGTCCTTCGCCATCACGAAAATATCGGCGGCGCCCGGCGTGGCGGAGGAAAGATCCGAGTGTTCGACCTCGGCTTCTATCGCCATTTTTTTCAGCACTTTTTTAATGTTCATTTCCACCATAAAACTGCTGCCAAGACCGGAACCGCAAATTGCCATGATTTTCATTATATTCACCTGTTAAATTTTGCATGTAGGGTAGCGCCGCCAGAAATAAATCTGACGGAGTAAGACGTCATTCTTTGGCCTGGTGATTAAAAATTAATAGCGGGCAATAATATCCTCGATCTGTTGTTTATCTTGCGCCTGAAATAAGGCGCCCATCGCCTGATTATCCGAAAACAACTCCGCCAGTTGGGAGATCAGTTCAATATGGCTGCTGCTGTCGGGCGCGGAGAGCATCACCACCAGCTGCACCGGATCGTTATCCTCGGAATGGAAAGGTACGCCCTGATGGATTTTCAGCAACGACAGCCCCAGCGCGTTAGCGCCCTCTTCCGGCCGGGCGTGCGGCATGGCGATGCCCGGCGCCAGCACGAAATACGGCCCCAGCGCCGCATGCTGCCGAAAAATCGCCGTCAGATAATCCGGCGTGATGATATTGCGTTGCAGCAGCGGCTGGGCGCTCAGCGTTACCGCCTGCCGCCAGTCTTCCACCCGTTCGCGTAATTGAATATGGTCGGCGGTCAGCCAGTCTTTCAGCACCTCGTCCCCCTGGTCATCCGATTGTTATGGGCGCCGACCGGCGATTATTCCACCGGCGACGCTAAAACTTTAATCAACGCCCCGGCGGCACACTGTGATTGACATCACAAAGATAGCGCTACCAAAGTTCTATCATGCAGATCTGTGATAGCGCTATCAAAAAGCCGGGGCGCGGGATGGCGTTAACCACAATTTTTTATCGCTGGCCCGGGGAACGGGTTAGAATGTATCCCATACCGGGATCGTCGAAGCCGCTCAGTCGGCTTCCCATCATCACAATTTTTATGCGCGGCATGCGCATTTCAGTCGGGATTACGAATGTCGATCGGCAAAAAACGACGCAGCACAGGAAGAGTGACGCTGGCCGACGTGGCGCAGCTGGCGGGCGTCGGTACCATGACCGTCTCGCGAGCATTACGCACGCCGGAGCAGGTATCAGACAAGCTGAGGGAAAAGATCGAAGCGGCGGTCAGCGAACTGGGCTATCTGCCCAACCTCGCCGCCAGTTCGCTGGCGTCGGCCTCGTCCTATACCGTCGCCATGGTGGTGCCCAGCCTGTCCGAGTCCGGCTGCGCCGACATGTTCGCCGGGCTGCAGCGGGTGCTGCAACCGGCGGGCTACCAGATCATGCTGGCCGAGTCGCAGCACCATCTGGAGCGCGAGGAAAAGCTGCTGGAAACCCTGCTCTCCTACAATCTGGCGGCGGCGGTGCTGCTCAGCGTAGAGCACTCGCAGAACACCCGCAATGCGCTGATTGCCGCCAACATCCCGGTGGTGGAGATTGGCGCGATGCGCGCCGATCCGATCGACATGAATATCGGCATCGATTACGTGGCGGCCATGTATCAGCTGACGCAAACGGTGATCGCCAGCGGCTATCAAAACCTCGGCCTGCTGTGCGCCAATCAGGAGCAATGGATTTTCCAGCAGCACCTGCAGGGCTGGCACAAGGCGCTGCTGCGCAACCATATGTCGCCGCATCGGGTGATCAACGCCGCGCAGCCCGCCAGCTTCAGCACCGGCGCGCAACAGCTGCCGGAGTTTCTGCTGGCCTGGCCGGAGCTGGATGCGCTGGTGTGCGCCTCGGACGAGCTGGCCTGCGGCGCGCTGTATGAATGCCAGCGGCGGCGCATCAAAGTGCCGGACCAGCTGGCGGTGGTGGGCTTCGGCAACGGCGAGTTCAGCAAGGTGTGCCAGCCGCCGCTGACCACCATGACCATCCCGCATCACGAGATCGGCATTCAGGCCGGCAAGGCATTGCTGGCGCGGCTGAACGACGAGCCCTGGCGCCAGGAAGGTTCCCTGCCCTCCACCCTGTGCCGCCGCGACAGCTGCTGATTGCGGGCATAAAAAAGCCGGTCATCGACCGGCCGTTATTTTCAGCGTAACGCCGCGTCAGGCGTTTTCATCGGTATCGCGCAGCGGTTTGCCATAGGCCTGTTCGTTATTGCGCGTCAGCCACAGCGACAGCGCCTTCAGCGAATCTGGCGTGAACTCGTCGCAGCGGGCGGTGATCTCTTCCGGCGTCAGCCAGCTTACTTCAACCACTTCCTCTTCCTGCAGCGCAAAAGGACCGTGCGATACGCAGCTGAACAGTGCGCCCCAGACCCGGCACTGTTCTTCTTCGAAGTAGAACAGCCCGTGCTCGGCGAACGGCACGCCGGCGATCCCCAACTCTTCTTCCGCTTCGCGGCGCGCCGAATCCAGCACGTTTTCACCGCTCTGCACCACGCCACCCGCGGTGGCGTCCAGCCAGCCCGGATAGAAATCCTTGATGTCGGTGCGACGCTGCACCAGAATTTTTCCCATTCCATCATGCACCACAATATAGGTAGCACGATGACGCAGCCGTTGAGCCCGCATCTGTTGACGACTGGATTGAGCAACCACCTCGTTGTGCTCGTCGACGATATCAACCCACTCGGTATCTGCAGCCTGACCCTGTTCCGCCATCCTCTAAAACCTTCTATTTTGGCGCGATGCATCCCGCGCGCTGGTTAATCAATGAGTATTTTTCAAAGATTTTTATTGTGTGTGTATAAATTAGTGCGTTAACGCCACCTCTGCAACAGCCTTGCCGCCATCGAGCGTGACCACACTCAAAATGCCCAAATCCAGTATGCCATAACTGGCCGGAAAGCCCTCTTTGGGAATGCTGACCGACCCCGGATTAAAGCAGTAAATATTTCCCCGCCGCTCCGCCTGCGGCAGATGCGTATGGCCATAGACCAAAACATCGCCGGAAGACAACGGCGGCAGTGCCGAGGGATGATAAAGGTGACCGTGGGTTAAAAACAATCGTCTTTTTTGCAACAGCACCTGTTGCCAAGGGGCCGTGATCGGGAAGTTCAGTAACATTTGATCAACTTCGCTGTCGCAATTGCCGCGAACGGCGATGATCTTGTCGCTATAGCGATTCAACTGTTCGGCAACCTGAGCCGGCCGATAGCCCACAGGCAGCGCGTTGCGCGGGCCGTGATTCAGCAAATCACCCAGAAGAATCAGCCAATCGGCGGCGCTTTGTTCAAAACGCTCCAGCACCCGTTCGGCGGCGGGCAACGACCCATGAATGTCGGAGGCGAACATCAGTTTCATAACCTTGTCCTTATCAGGGAAATAACCGCTATTTTACCCTGCCTCCGCCGCGCGGCAAGCCGCAGCCGCGCCTGGGAAAAATTATGCTACGGCGCGTACAGATAGCATCGGACGAATCTCACATAGCCTGCTATTCTTAGCTGCTATTGTTGGTATCCCTATAGTTAGATCTCTGAAATACCTTTGTGCGCGGCGAAGACCGCAGCAACGTGCAATGAATTGCAGATCACCTTACCGCAGGAGGCAACATGATTGACCTGTATTACGCACCGACTCCCAATGGTCACAAGATCACTCTGTTTCTGGAAGAGGTTGGCTTACCCTACCGTATCCACCGCGTAAACATCAGCGCCGGCGACCAGTTCAAGCCGGAGTTCCTGAGCATTTCCCCCAACAACAAAATCCCGGCGATTGTCGATCAGCAGCCGGTGGACGGCGGCGCCCCCATCAGCCTGTTCGAATCCGGCGAAATTCTGCTCTATCTGGCGGAGAAGACCGGCAAGCTGTTGAGCAAAGGCCTGCGCGAACGCGCCGCCACGCTGCAATGGCTGTTCTGGCAGGTGGCAGGCTTCGGGCCAATGCTTGGCCAGAACCACCACTTCAATCACTACGCCCCGCAACCGGTGCCATACGCCATCGAGCGTTACCACCTGGAAACCAAGCGGCTGTATGGCGTGCTGGAAGCCGAACTGCAAAAACATCCCTACCTGGGCGGCGACAACTACAGCATCGCTGATATCGCCACTTACCCTTGGGTGGTGTCGCATCCGCGCCAGCGCATCGATCTGGCGGATTACCCGGCGGTGCGCAACTGGTTCGAACGCATCAGCAACCGGCCGGCGACCGAGCGCGCCTACAAGCTGGCCGAGCAGGCTTAATTCTTGCGGCTCCCCGGCCCGCCGGGGAGTTCGCCCGCACGTTATCTTTTCCCTACTTTCCGTGTATTCTGATCGCCAATAATCAGACCTATGGAGAATCTCTGATGTCTTTCAGTCAACCCGACGCCATTATTCGTATCAAAAACCTGCGGTTGCGTACGTTCATCGGTATCAAGGAAGAGGAAATCAACAACCGTCAGGATATCCTGATAAACGTGGCGATCCACTACCCGGCGGAGCGGGCGCGCAACAGCGAGAATATCGACGACGCGCTCAACTACCGCACCATCACCAAGGCGATCATCCGCCACGTGGAGGATAACCGCTTCGCCTTGCTGGAAAAATTAACTCAGGATGTGCTCGATATCGTAAAAGAACACGCCTGGGTAACCTATGCTGAAGTGGAGATAGATAAATTATTGGCCCTGCGCTATGCCGATTCGGTTTCCATGACCATGAGCTATCGCCGGGGCTAAATTTAAATCAGGGAGACAGATCATGCGAGTCCTGATCACCGGCGCAACAGGATTGATAGGGAGCAGCCTGACAACGCGGCTGCTGGCGCTTTCTCATCAGATAACCGTGCTGACGCGCGACCCGCAACGCGCCCGCAGCCGCCTCGGCGATCGGCCAACCTACCGGCAAACGCTGGATGACTGCACCTCGCTGGACGAGTTTGACGCGGTGATCAATCTGGCCGGCGAGCCTATCGCCGACAAACGCTGGAGCGCGGCGCAGAAAGAGCGCCTGTGCCATAGCCGCTGGGATCTGACCGAACGCCTGACGGCGCTGATCGGCGCCGGCAGCGCGCCGCCCAGCGTGCTGATTTCCGGCTCCGCCGTCGGCTATTATGGCGATCAGGGCCAGGCGGTGGTCACTGAAGAAGAGCCTCCGCATGATGAATTCACCCACCAGCTGTGCCAACGCTGGGAATCGCTGGCGCTGCAGGCGCAGAGCGACGCCACCCGGGTCTGCCTGCTGCGCACCGGCGTGGTGCTGGCGCCTCAGGGCGGCGCCTTGGCCAAAATGCTGCCGCCGTTCCGGCTGGGCCTCGGCGGCCCTATCGGCGACGGCCGTCAATATCTGCCGTGGATCCATCTGGAAGATATGATCAACGGCATCGTTTTTCTGCTGGATCACGATACCCTGCAGGGCCCGTTCAATATGGTCGCCCCTTACCCGGTGCACAACGAGCAATTCGCCGCGCAGTTGGCCAACGTGCTCGATCGCCCGGCATTTATGCGGGTGCCGGCCTTTGCCATGCGTTTATTGATGGGGGAAGCGGCGGTGTTGGTGCTCGGCGGCCAGCGGGCGGTGCCGAGACGGCTGGAAGAGGCCGGCTTCCATTTCCGCTATCTGGAATTGGAGCAGGCGCTGGACGATGTTATCAATCAGCAGCGGGCCGCAGCCCGCTGACTGTCATTTCAACGCGCCGGACAGAAACTGCTGCAGGCGTTGGCTTTTGGGGTTGCCAAACAGCTCGGCCGGCGGCCCCTGTTCTTCAATCAGCCCCTTGTGCAGGAAAATCACATGGTTGGACACGTGGCGCGCAAACTCCATTTCGTGCGTCACCACCACCATGGTTTTCCCCTCCTCCGCCAGCTTTTGCATGATGCGCAGCACTTCGCCCACCAGCTCAGGGTCCAGCGCCGAGGTCGGCTCATCGAACAGCAGCACTTCCGGCTCCATCGCCAACGCACGGGCGATGGAAACGCGCTGCTGCTGGCCGCCCGACAGATGCACCGGGTATTTGCCGCGCGCCCGTTCGTCGATGCCCACCTTGTCCAGGTAGCGCACCGCACGCTCGCGCGCTTCGGCCTTGCTCAGCCCCAGCACCTGCACCGGCGCCTCCATCACGTTCTCCAGCACCGTCATGTGGCTCCACAGGTTAAAGTGCTGGAACACCATGGTCAGACGGGTGCGCAGCAGCTGCAGCTGCTTCTTGTCGAACACCTTAAGCTGGCCGTCCTTGTCACGCACCATGCGGATATCTTCATTATTCAGGCTGATAGCCCCCTCGCTCGGCTTCTCGAGGAAGTTGATGCAGCGCAGAAAGGTGCTTTTACCGGAGCCGGAGGAGCCGATGATGCTTATCACGTCGCCGGCGTTGGCCGCCAGCGATACGCCTTTCAACACTTCGTGGTCACCGTAGCGCTTGTGCAGTTCAGTGACGGCTAATTTATTCTCGGACATCGTTTTCTTCCCGTCAGTTGTCAGTGGCTAACGTGCGCCATCCAGCGCTTCTCGGCCTTGCGGAACAGGCTGATTAACACGTAGGAAATGATCAGATACAGCACCGCCGCAATGCCGAAGGCGTAGAACGGCTGGTAGGTCGCGGCGTTGATGTCGCGCGCGATTTTCAGCAGGTCCGGCACGGTGGCGGTGAACGCCAGCGCGGTGGAGTGCAACATCAGGATCACTTCGTTGCTGTAGGCCGGCAGCGCGGTGCGCAGTGCCGAAGGCAAAATAATGCAGCGATACATCTTGAAGCGGGAAAACCCGTAGGCGTTGGCCGCCTCGATCTCACCGTGCGGTACCGAGCGGATCGCCCCGGCGAAAATCTCGGTGGTATAGGCGCAGGTATTGAGGGTCAACGCCAAAATGGTGCAGTTCAGCCCGCTGCGGAAAAACGCATTGAGGAACTCGCTGCCGCGCACGATCTCCAGGCTGTACATGCCGGAGTAGAACACCAACAGCTGCACATACAGCGGCGTGCCGCGAAACACGTAGGTGTACAGCCACACCGGGAAGCGCACCCATTTGATGGAGGAGACGCGCGCCACCGCCATCGGGATCGCCAGCAGGCCGCCCATCACCACCGACGCAATCAGCAGCCACAGCGTGACCGCCACGCCGGTGAAGCGATAACCGTCGCTCCACAGCAGCGATTGCCAGTACTGTTGCAAAATGTCGATCATAATTCGGCCCTCTTGACGCCCAGTGAGTAACGCCGTTCAAGCCACAGCAACACGCCGTTGGAAACGGTGGTGAATATCAGATAAACCACGCCGGCCACGATGGCGAAGAAGAACGGCTGATAGGTGCCCTTCCCGGCCAGCTGCGTAGCTTTCACCACGTCGTTCAGACCGAGGATCGACACCAGCGCCGTCGCCTTCAGGATCACCTGCCAGTTGTTGCCGATGCCCGGCAGCGCGAAGCGCATCATCGCCGGGAACAGAATGCGGCGGAATATCTGCGCCCCGGTAAACCCGTAGGCCGTCGCAGCTTCAATCTGCCCCTTCGGCACCGCCATATAAGCGCCGCGGAAGGTTTCGGTAAAGTAGGCGCCATAGATAAAGCCGAGGGTAATGATGCCGGCGCTGAGGGGATCGATATCGATTTGCGAGAAGCCGAGCAGTTCGGTGATGTTGTTCAGCGCAATCTGCAGGCCATAGAAAATCAGCAGCATCAGCACCAAATCGGGCACGCCGCGGATCAGCGTGGTGTAAGCGCCAAAAATCGTCGAGATCAGCGGGTTATGCGAAAGTTTGCCGCCGGCGCCGATCAAACCAATCACCACCGCCAGCAAAACGGAACTGAGGGCCAGCTCCAGCGTCACTAAAGCGCCCTCGAATATCAGTTGGGAATAGCCTTGCAGCATTTACTTCACCCTGTGGTCTAGGATCCGAACCATCGGGGCCGGCTGGCCGGCCCCGCAGTCACAATATGGAACGGTGCGGCATCAGCCGCCGTAGACGTCGAAGTCGAAGTATTTTTTCGCGTATTTGTCGTAAGTGCCGTCTTTACGCATCTCGGCAAACGCTTTGTCCAGCGCCGCCTTCAGCTCGGTATCGGTCTTGCGCAGGCCCATGCCGGTGCCGACGCCGAAGAATTTGTCATCCTTCACCGATTCGCCGGCGAACGCATAGTCTTTGCCCGGCGGCTGTTTCAGGAAGCCGTCGCTGCCCGCCACCTCATCCTGGAAGGCGGCGTCGATACGGCCGGAGGCCAGATCGGCATACACCAGATCCTGGTTCTGGTAAGGCACTACCGTGACGCCCTTCGGCTGCCACATGGCGTTGGCGTAAGCTTCCTGGGTGGTGCCCTGCAGCACGCCAACGCTCTTGCCTTTCAGCGCGTCCAGGGTCGGCAGCAGCTTGGAGCCTTTCGGCGCAATCAGGCGGGCATTGGCCGCATAGAGTTTGTCGGTAAAGGCAATTTCCTGCTGGCGTTTTTCGGTAATGGACAATGAAGAAATGATGGCGTCAATTTTCTTTGCCTTCAGGGAAGGGATTAGCGCGTCAAAGTCGCTCTCTACGAAGGTGCACTGGGTATTTATGCGTTTGCACAGCTCTTTGGCCAAATCGATATCGAACCCAACCAGCTCGCCCTGGGCATTTTTGGATTCAAAAGGTGCATAGGTCGGATCGGTGCCAATCTTCAGCGTCGATGGTAAGGCGGCGAATGCGCTGCTTGCTGCGCTCAGAGCCAGAACTAAAGGAAGAGCCAAAAACCGCTTTTTCATAAATTACCCTCAAATTGATTTTTCTGATGCCACTACGGGCATTACTTTCCCCACCAAATCAATTTGCAGTAACCGTGCCACATTAAGTGCGACAGCCGGAGGGAACGGCTCCGGCCTTCACAAAACTGTTTCCTGGGACGATTAACCGCAAAAATAAACCGGCCGGTCAGGGCCGCGCCACTGGCAACCGTGAAATCCCGGCGCCATGAAACAGTGAACGTGATGAAGTGGGATCATTATGGTGCATGCTTCGCCCTAATTCAGTGCGGTGTTGCACAAATGTACCAATTTGGGGATAAATCTGTTAACTCGGGCCTTGCCAGCGGGTGAACAAATCTACCGGCAATTCAATGTCGAACTGATCGATAACCCGGTTGACGGTCTGATCGATAATGTCATCCACGCTTTTTGGCAGATGGTAGAACGCCGGCACCGGCGGCATGATCACCGCACCCATTTCCACCGCCTGGGTCATCAGGCGCAGGTGGCCAAGATGCAGCGGCGTTTCCCGCACGCACAACACCAGCCGGCGGCGTTCTTTCAACACCACGTCGGCGGCGCGGGTCAGCAAACCGTCGCTGTAGCTATTGACGATGCCGGACAATGTTTTGATCGAACAGGGCAGGATCACCATGCCCAGCGTTTTGAACGAGCCGGAAGAGATGCCGGCGGCGATGTCGCGCGCGTCATGCACCACGTCGGCCAGCGCCTGCACGTCGCGCAGGCTGAGCGAGGTTTCCAGCGCCAGCGTCTGCCGCGCCGCATTGCTCATCACCAAATGGGTTTCCACCTCCGCGACGCCGCGCAGCACTTGCAACAGGCGCACGCCGTAGATAGCGCCGCTGGCGCCGGAAATACCGATGATGAGTCGTTTCATAAAGCTGGCCTCTGCCACGAAAAAGATAGGATCAGGCAGACTTTGCCGCAATGGCGAGGGATAAGCAAGTCAGGAGGGATAATGCACCGCGACGCATGCCGCGGTGCACCTTGGCAGCACAACGCCGGCGCTTAGCCTTCGTTATGCATTTCCAGATTTTCCGCTTCGGTCTGCCCGCGCAGCGCCTTGGCGTCGTCGTTGCGCAGCGACTCCAGGTATTCCAGATAGCTCTGGTCGACGTCTTTGGTGACGTAAATACCGTTGAATACCGAGCATTCGAACTGGACGATATCCGGGTTCTCTTCGCGCACAGCTTCGATCAGATCGTCCAGGTCCTGGAAGATCAGGCCGTCGGCGCCGATGATTTGGCGGATCTCATCCACTTCGCGGCCGTGAGCGATCAGCTCGTTGGCGCTCGGCATGTCGATGCCGTAAACGTTAGGGAAGCGAACCTCCGGCGCGGCGGAAGCGAGGTAAACCTTCTTGGCGCCGGCGTCGCGCGCCATCTCGACGATCTGCTCCGAAGTGGTGCCGCGCACGATGGAGTCATCCACCAGCAGCACGTTCTTGTCGCGGAATTCGGCGCGGTTGGCGTTCAGCTTGCGGCGCACCGACTGGCGGCGAGCCTGCTGGCCGGGCATGATGAAGGTACGGCCGACGTAGCGGTTTTTCACGAAGCCCTGGCGGTACGGCTTATCCAGGATACGCGCGATCTCCAGCGCGATGTCGCAGGAGGTTTCAGGGATCGGGATCACCACGTCGATGTCCAGATCTTCCCATTCGCGGGCAATCTTCTCACCCAGCTTCTGCCCCATGCGCACCCGGGCGCTGTAGACCGAAATCTTGTCCATAAAGGAGTCCGGGCGGGCGAAATAGACGTATTCGAACAGGCACGGGTTGGTTTTCGGGTTCTCCGCGCACTGGCGGGTAAACAGCTGGCCCTTGTCGGTGATGTACACCGCTTCGCCCGGCGCCACGTCGCGCAGGAACTCAAAGCCCAGCGTATCCAGCGCCACGCTCTCGGAGGCCACCATATACTCGCTGCGGCCGTCTTCCAGAGTGCGTTTGCCGATTACCAACGGGCGGATGCCGTACGGATCGCGGAACGCCAGCAGGCCGTGGCCGATGATCATCGCCACGCAGGCGTAGGCGCCGCGCAACTGCTGATGCATCGCGGCAACCGCAGTGAAGATGTTGTCGGATTCCAGAGGATAATGTTGGAACCGGTCCAGCTCGCTGGCCAGCACGTTCAGCAGGATCTCGGAATCGGAGGTGGTGTTGATATGGCGGCGGCCGCTTTCAAACAGCTTTTGGCGCAGCTCATGGGCGTTGGTCAGGTTGCCGTTATGGGCCAGCGTAATGCCGAACGGCGAGTTGACATAAAAAGGTTGAGCCTCTGAAGCACTGGAGCTGCCAGCCGTTGGGTAGCGCACATGGCCGATACCCATGTTGCCCTGCAAGCGCTGCATATGGCGTGCCTCGAACACATCTTTCACCAGACCGTTCGCTTTACGCAGACGGAACCCGTTGTGGGCGTCAATGGTGACGATGCCTGCGGCATCCTGGCCACGGTGCTGAAGCACCGTCAACGCATCATAAATCGACTGGTTTACCGGCATAAAACCGGCGATACCGACAATACCGCACATGTTGTCTTTTCCTCATCAGCGCTACCGCCCCGGTAAATGGGTCGGTAAGAAACTCGACGTGCTCTGCAGGTAGTCAAAGAACCACCTGATGATGTAACTGAACTGGGGAATGAGCTGCGACTGTTTCCAGTCTGCGCTTTGCGAAAAGCCGGTAAAGGTATCCAGGAAGAACAGGATCGCCGCAACGATCAGCACCCCGCGCAATGCGCCGAAACAGATGCCCAGCACCCGATCGGTGCCTGATAACCCGGTTTTCTCTACCAGTGAGCTAATCACATAGTTAACAATAGCTCCCACGATCAGGGTCGCGATAAACAAAATCGCGATCGCGATACCGTTTCGCACCAATTCATCTTCAAAACGAGTGAAGTAGACCGCAAGGTAAGAGTAGAAATGGCTGGCAACAAAAAACGCACATCCCCATGTCACAAGTGACAATGCTTCGCGAACAAACCCTCGGATCAGGCTCACCAAAGCCGAAAATCCAATCACCGCTATAATGACGTAATCAATCCAGACCATGAACTATTCCAATAATGAATCGCCCCTGCCCCCTTCATCTTTCAAACCGCATCTGCGTTGGCTGCCTTCACTCATCCCAGTCACTTGGTTGACCAAGCTCCCGGAGATTCGTTCAGTTGCCGCCTTGATGCGACATGAAATCTATCGGGTGATCCAATTCGCGGCGAATTCTAACAGAAAAAGAAAACGTTTGCGTAGGGGATTTCCTACCACGTTACAAATAAAAAGCGGCGATAAAAAAAATCCCTCTCGCCGCGCCTACATAGGTGATTTCGCCTGTGAAAGGCGCAGTTTTTTCAATGATTATGCCAATACTCCTTGATTCAGGGGCACAGCATGCTGCACCCCTGAGGTCTTAGCGTGCGCCGTACGGCTTCACTTGCCCGCTCAGCCCGCTGATGGAATTCAGCGACGGCAGCGCAGACTGCAGTTTCTGCTTCGACGCATCCGGCCCAACGTAAATGCGGGTGATCTGCCCCTGAACCGGCGTTGACGGCACGGTGAAGGCGCGATAACCGGAAAGCCGCAACGAAGCGACGATCTCGCTGGCCTTGGCGGCGTTTTTCAACGCACCAAGCTGCACCACGTAAGCCTGCCCGGCCGGCGCTTTTTCTTCCGCCGGTTTTTGCACCGGTGCGGGTTCTGGTTTCGGCGCGGGTTCCGGCTTCGGCTCAGGTTTCACCACCGGCTTCACCTCTACCGGTTTCGGCTGCGGCACCGGCTTCGGCTTCACTTCCGCCGGTTTGGTTTCGACCGGTTTAGGCTTCGGCTGCGGCACCGGCTGCGGCCGCGTAACCGCCGGCGGCACCACCACAGGGGCGGGCTGCTGCGCATTCTGGCGAACCGCCTGTTGAGCCGCTGCTTCGTTGGCCGCCTGCTGCTCAACCAGCGCGCCCGCGCCTTCCGGCGGATGCGCCGGCAACGGCTGGTTTACCGGCGGCAGCACGTCATTTTCCTCTACGTCGCCCGGTTTCGGCACCAATGGAATGGCCGCGAATTCATCCTCGTAGTGCTTCTTTTTGCCGTCCAGCAGCCCTGGCAGGATGATTACCCCCAGCGCCACCAGAATAACGGTTCCAACCAGTCGGTTCTGAAATTTACTTGCCACTCATACTCCCCGCATCTCGTCTAACGCCGCCATCACCTGCGCAACGGTGTGGAACGATCCACAGACGATCACAATATCCTGTTTATCAGCATCCTGCATAGCCTGCCGCCAGGCAGTTTCGACATCGGCAAAGCGCCGCGGTTCCGTTAAATGTTGCGCCAGCTGCTCAGCGCTGGCGCCGCGCGGCCCGTCAAGCGGCGCGCAGTACCATTCATCCACCTGCTCGCTCAGGCAAGCCAGCGTGCCGGCGATGTCTTTGTCCGACAGCATGCCCACCACCGCACGCACCTTGCCGCCGTTGCGCGGCAGCTTCGCCAGGCGCCCGGCCAGATAGCCGGCGGCGTGCGGGTTATGCGCCACGTCGAGGATCAGCATCGGCTCTTGCCGCACCACCTGGAAACGGCCGGGCAACGTCGCCTGCTGCAGCCCAACGAAGATCGCCCGCTCATCGATTTCCAGCGGAGAATAGTTAAGCGCCGCCAGTGCAGTCGCGGCATTGGCCAGCGGCACGTTCGGCGTCGGCAGATCGGTCAGCAGCGTATCGCCGCCCTGCCACTGCCAGCGGTCGCCCTGCTCGCTGAAGCACCAGGCTTCGTCACGGCGGTACAACGGCGCACCCAGCGTCTCCGCGACCTGGCGGATGCTCGCCGGCATATCCGGTTCGCCCACCACCGCCGGTTTGTCGTTACGGAAGATACCGGCCTTTTCCCGGCCGATGCTTTCGCGATCGTTGCCCAGCCAGTCGGTGTGATCCAGCGCGATGCTGGTGATCACCGCCACGCTCGGATTGACGATATTGGTGGCGTCCAGCCGCCCGCCAAGGCCCACTTCCAGGATAACCACGTCCAACCGCGCCTGCTTGAACAGCTGCAGCGCCGACAGGGTGCCGAATTCAAAGTAGGTCAGCGAGGTGTCGCCGCGCCCGGCTTCGATGGCGGCGAAGGAGCGGCTATGTTCCGCCTCGCTCAGCTCTTCGCCCTGAATGCGCACCCGCTCGGTGTAGCGCACCAGGTGCGGTGAGCTGTAAACGCCGACGCGCAGGCCGGCGGCCAGCAGAATGGCTTCGAGGGTGCGGCAGGTGGTGCCCTTGCCGTTGGTGCCGGCAACGGTAAACACCGTCGGTGCTGGGGTCAGCAAATCAAGGTGCGCCGCAACGCGCTGCACGCGTTCCAGGCCGAGTTCGATCGCCTGGCTGTGCAGACGTTCCAGATAGTAAAGCCACGCGCTCAAAGGTGACGTGGCTTGGGGAATTTGGTGGTTTTGCATGAGTCCCATCGCTGAACTTGGGTTCATTAATCCATCAGGGCACCACCCTCACCGCGGTAAAGGCGATGCTCTCCATTATACCCGTCATACTTGAAGTTGCCTCCGCGTTGGCTGCAACTCCAATTATTTAGGGCATATCCCAACCGCCATTTAGCCACAAAATGACAATTGAGCCCCGCACCGGCCTGCGCCCGTGCGGGGTCTTCAGCCTGCGCCTCAGGCGTCGGCCTGATTTTCCTGGGCGATAACCGGCGCTTCCTCATCAAAGTGCGGCTGCGGCTGGTTAGTCAGCTTGGAAAGGATGCTGGCCAGGGTGCGGCGCATTTCCGGGCGGCGCACGATCATGTCGATCGCGCCTTTTTCGATCAGGAATTCGCTGCGCTGGAAGCCCGGCGGCAGTTTTTCACGCACCGTCTGCTCGATAACGCGCGGGCCGGCAAAACCGATCAGCGCCTTAGGCTCGGCGATGTTGATGTCGCCCAGCATCGCCAGACTGGCGGAAACGCCGCCCATGGTCGGGTCGGTCAGCACGGAGATGTACGGCAGGCCGCGCTCCTGCATCTTGGCCAACGCCGCGCTGGTTTTCGCCATTTGCATCAGCGACATCAGCGCCTCCTGCATGCGCGCGCCACCGCTGGCGGAGAAGCAGACCAACGGGCAGTTGTCTTCCAGCGCCTGCTCGACCGCACGCACGAAGCGCGCGCCAACCACCGACGACATGGAGCCGCCGATAAAGGCGAATTCGAACGCGGCGGCCACGACAGGCATGCCGTACAGCGTGCCTTTCATCACCACCAGCGCGTCTTTCTCGCCGGTCGCTTTTTGGGCGGCGACCAGGCGATCTTTATACTTTTTGGAATCCTTGAACTTCAGAACGTCTTTCGGCTCCAGTTCGCTGCCCAGTTCCACTTCGCTGCCTTCGTCCAGCAGGGTATGCAAACGCATACGCGCAGACATGCGCATGTGGTGGTCGCATTTAGGACACACTTCCAGATTACGCTCCAGCTCGGCGCGATAGAGAACCTGGCCGCAGCTGTCGCATTTGGTCCAGACCCCTTCAGGAATGCTCGCCTTACGGGTTTGTGTAATATTGCTCTTGTTAAGAATTCGTTCAATCCAGCTCATCGATGACCTTTCTGTTTGAACCTGGCAGACGCCAGTCTGCTGTTCATGCTTTAACAATCCCCCCGTAAACACACCCAATGAAAAAGTGCCCGAGCAAAGCGCGGCAGGCGCGCGACCGAGGCACTGGCTTCAGGGTTGTTCGCAGGAACAGACCATAAATGTCGCTCATTAAACCATATCGGCCCGACACTGTGGATAAAAAACTGGTCGAACCGATAGGTTAGGCGATGTTTTTACTGTTTTTGCTGGCGGGCAGCCGCGCGCTTGTGGCGCCAAATTTCAATGATGCCCGGCAGAATCGAAACAATGATGATAGCAACGATCAACAGTTTCAGGTTTTCCTGCACAATCGGCAGATCGCCGAACAGGTAGCCAGCATAAGTGAACAGCAGCACCCAAACCAGTGCGCCAATCACGTTATAGGCGGCGAAATGGCGATAGGACATGTGCCCCATACCGGCGACGAATGGCGCAAAGGTACGCACGATCGGCACGAATCGCGCCAGAATAATCGTTTTTCCACCGTGCTTCTCGTAAAACTGATGCGTCTTGTCGAGGTAGCTGCGGCGGAAAATTTTGGAGTTCGGGTTGCTGAACAATTTCTCGCCGAACAGCCGGCCGATGGTGTAGTTGACCGCATCGCCGATAATCGCCGCCACCGCCATCAGCGCCACCATGGCGTGCACGTTCAGATCGTTGGTCGGCAGCGCCGCCAGCGCACCGGCGACAAACAGCAGCGAGTCCCCCGGCAGGAACGGCGTCACCACCAACCCGGTTTCGCAAAACAGGATCAGGAACAAAATAGCGTAGACCCACATGCCGTATTGTGCGACCAGCTCGGCCAGGTGCACATCAATATGCAGAATAAAATCAATAATAAACTTGATGATGTCCATAGGTTCTCTCTTTAATACCGGGTGTCTCACTCACCCGGCAGAAGCACAAGGGAACAACGCGTTCAGGCGCGCCGGCGTTTAATCGTCGGGTAAAAACAGCGGCCCCATCGGCGGCCGCGGAATGCCAAAGTGTTCGGGGTAATCGACGGACACCAGGTACAGCCCCTCGGCCCGCGCCGTCGCCGCCGCCAGATTGCGATCTTTCAGCGCCAGAAGTTCGGCCATCCAGTTTTCGCCCTGGTTGCCGCAGCCGATTTCCATCAGGCTACCGACGATGTTGCGAACCATATGATGTACAAAGGCATTCGCCTTGATATCTACCACAATATATTCACCGTGGCGCGTAACCTTAACGTGTTTTACGTTACGCCACGGCGTACGCGACTGGCATTGCACCGCGCGGAACGACGTGAAGTCGTTCTCGCCCAGCAACGCCTGCGCCGCCCGTTGCATCCGTTCGGCGTCCAGCGGGTGATAATAATGGGTCACCCCCTGCTGCAACACCGCCGGCCGGTAGCGATGGTTGTAGATAATATAGCGATAGCGGCGCGCGGTGGCGCTGAAACGCGCATGAAAATCGTCGGCCACCGCGCTGACCCAGCGCACGGCGATATCCGGCGGCAGATGCGTGTTCACGCCCATGGTCCAGGCGGCATCCTTGCGGCGCGCCGTGGTTTCGAAATGCACCACCTGCCCGGTGGCGTGCACCCCGGCGTCGGTGCGCCCGGCGCACAGCACGTTGATCGGCGCATCCGCCACCTTGCTCAACGCCTGCTCCAGGCAGGCCTGCACGCTGGCCACTTCTTGCTGCCGCTGCCAGCCGTAATAACGGCTGCCGTCGTATTCGATACCCAGCGCGACCTTCAGGAGCGGCTGGGCGGGCAAAGCAACCTCGGACATCAGTACATCTGCTCCTGCACCAGGCGCTCTGCGGTTTCAATGGCCATCAACGCGCCGCCGAAGCGCACGTTGTCCGCCACCGACCAGAACTGCAACAGCTCAGGGATGCCGTAGTCGTTGCGCAGGCAGCCGACGCTCAGCGCATCGCTGCCGGAGGCCTCGGTCACCTGAGTCGGGTAATCGTCTTCCTCACTCAGCTGAATGTCGGCGATCTGCTCCAGCTCACCGCGCGCTTCCTCCGCGGAAATCGGGCGCAGCGCTTCCAGATGCACCACCTGCGCATGGCCGTAAAATACCGGCGACTGAACGCAGCTCACCGAGATCGGCAGCCCTTCGTCCTGCAGCACCTTGCGCACCTGATCGACGATCAGGCGTTCTTCCCGCACGCTGCCCTGTTCGTCCGCCAGCAGCGGCAACAGGTTAAACGCCAACTGCTTGCCGAACACGCCCGGCTCGGCCGGAATGCCGTTGAGCAAGCGCGCGCTCTGGCCGGCCAGATCGTCCACCGCCACCTTGCCGCGCGACGAAGCCGACATCAGCGTGGTGACGTGCAGCCGCGAGAGGCCCGCCTGTTCGGTCAAGGGTTTGATCGCCGTCAGCAGTTGGCTCACCATGCTGTCGGCGGTGGCGACGATATTGCGGTTGCGGTAATCCGCCAGCACCTGCGGGTTAACCCCCGGCACCACCAGCGGCACATCCGGCTCCATGGCGAACAGGCCGCTGGTGTCGATCACCAGGCAGCCCATATTGCCGGCTTCTTCCGCATAGCGGGCCGACGCTTCGGTACCGGCCACGAAGAACGCCAGCTGCGCCTGCGACCAGTCGAACTCTTCGGCGTTTTGCACCAGGACCGATTTGCCGTTAAAGCGCAGAGTTGCGCCGGCGCTGCGTTCGCTGGCCAGAGGATAGAGCTCACCCACCGGGAACTGGCGTTCCTGCAACAATTCCAGCAACGCTTCACCTACCGCGCCAGTGGCGCCAAGCAGAGCGATATTCCAGCCGTCAGACATTGGGTTTTCTCCAGAGTATTTCATGTAAAAGCAGACGGGCAGTGCCGCCACCGCCCGAAAATTCTTTGCCGCTGACTATAGCGGCGATTGCTTAAGGCAACCTTACGGTTGACGCGCTCGCCCTTTACTGCACGCCGAAGCCCAGCTTGAGCAGCAGATCGGCGCTGGCGCTGTCATCGCACTGAACGCGCAGCGAAGACCATTCGCGGCGTTCCTGATAATGCTTGCGCAGGCGGTCAAACTCCCCCGCCTGCCCGGCGACTTTGCGCAGCGGCGCATCATCGCGGCGCACATCATACACCAAGTGCATCAATCGTTTTAATTTGCCTTCATCCAGCTGCCCGTTGAGCCGGATCTGGCTGAATTCGGGCACCGGCAGCAGCGAGGCCAGCGCGATTTCCTGCGGCTGCCCCAGGTGGCGGCTAAAGGCTTCGAACACCTGGGTGGTGCCGCGCGCCTTGCCCTCCAGCGTATAGCCGGCGATGTGCGCGGTGCCGATATCCACCCGCGCCAGCAGCGGCAGGGAAAGGTCGGGTTCCGGTTCCCAGACGTCCAGCACCGTGCTCAGCTTCTTGCCCTTTTCCAACGCCTGCAGCAGCGCCGCGTTGTCGACCACCGGGCCGCGGCAGGCGTTGATCAGAATACGGTTGTCCGGCAGCGCCGCCAGCAGTTCGGCGTCGGCCAGGTGCAGCGAGTTGTAAGGCCCCGACTTATTCAGCGGCGTATGGAAGGTCAGCACGTCGGCTTCCGCCACCAGCTTCTCCAGCGGCCAGAACTCACCGGCGTCGCCGCGTTCGGCGCGTGGCGGATCGCACAACAGGGTGCGCACACCCAGCGCTTTCAAGCGCGCATCCAGCCGCGAGCCCACGTTGCCCACGCCGATGATGCCGACCGTTTTGTCGCGCAGCTGGAAACCGTCGCGCTCCGCCAGCAACATCAGGGCGGAGAACACGTACTCGACTACCGCAATGGCGTTGCAGCCCGGCGCGGCGGAAAAACCGATGCCCTGCTGCCGCAGCCAGGCGTCATCGACGTGGTCGGTGCCGGCGGTGGCGGTGCCGACAAAGCCGACGCCGGTGCCGGCCAACAGCTCCGCATTCACCTTGGTGACCGAACGCACCATCAGCGCGTCGGCATCCGCCAGCGCATCGCGCGGGATCGGACGACCGGGCACCGCCCGCACCTCGCCCAGGCGGCTGAACAGCTCGGCCGCATAGGGCATATTTTCATCAACCAGAATTTTCACTTGTTGCTCCGACGATTTACGGCTATTTGTTCCCAATCATTGGCGCGGCATCAAGGCGGCAAGTATGAAGGGATATCTGCGAAATAGTGTGCCACTGAATCAGGCACGGCGAAAGCGCTCCGGGGTGCTGCCGGCGATCTGCTGAAACATGACGATAAACGCCGAGGCGGAGCTGTAACCCACCTCCAACGCTACCTCCTGCACGGTTTTTCCCTGTTCCAGCAGCGAAACGGCGTGCAGGAAGCGCAGCCGCTGGCGCCATTCGCTGAACGACATGCCCAGCTCCTGCCGGCAGCGGCGCGACAGCGTGCGTTCGGTGGTATACACCCGGCTGGCCCAGACCGCGAGCGGGGTGTTGTCCGAAGGACAGTGCTCCAGCGCCTCCAGCACCGGCGCCAGGAACTTGTCCTCGGACGACGGCAGATAGGCCTGCTGAATGGGAGACTGCAGCAGTTGATCGATCAGCGCGCGGCACAGGCGCAGATCCTGTTTGCTTTGCGGGATATATTGTTTGCGCGCATAGAAATCTTCGGCGATGGCGCGGAAAATCGGCGTCACGCTAACCAGGCAAGGATCGGCCGGCATGCCCGCGCACAGCGACGGCGCGATGTCCACCATGCGGCACTGCGCCAGCCGCTGGTTGTAGCAGGAGTGCTCGATGCCCGCCGGCGCCCACAGCACGAACTCCGGCGGCGCCAGAAACCGCTGGTCGCCGATGCGCAGCACCATCACCCCTGCCTTGACCCACATCAGCTGGCCCCAGCGGTGGCTGTGCGGCTGGAACTCGGTGCGGGCGTTAAACTCCTCGCAGCGGAACTGTACCGGGCGCGGCGCCGGGATCAGCGCCTCGGGGAAATGTCGGATTTCTGGCATGGTTTCGCCCCGTTATTTGTCTTGTTTAGGGTAAATGTTGTCTGGATATCGCTATATATAATAAATCGGACAGGCGTAGACTAGCCAGCATGTTACAGGCTATTGAGAATGATTATCATGAATATGTTATTTCCGTTGTTGGCGGTACTGATCTGGTCAGTCAACGCCGTCGTCAGTAAGCTCTCCGCCACCGCCATCGATCCGGCGGCCATCTCCTTCTATCGCTGGCTGCTGGCGCTTATCGCCCTGACGCCGTTCGTGTTGCCGGGCGTTCGCCGCAACTGGCCGCTGGTGCGCGCCAACTGGTGGAAGCTGATGGTGCTGGGGCTGCTGGGCATGGTGCTCTACCAGAGCCTGGCTTACTATGCGGCGCACAGCGTCAGCGCGCTGTTTATGGGCATCATCGTGTCGCTGATCCCGCTGTTGACCATTCTGATCAGCATCGTGCTGCTGCGCATCGCGCCGACCGTCGGCGTGGCCATCGGCAGCCTGTTGTCATTCGGCGGATTGATCTGGCTGGTGAGCGCCGGGCAGCCCGGCGCGCTGCTGCAGCACGGCATCGGCAAGGGGGAGCTGATGATGTTGGCCGCCACCGCCTCTTACGCGCTGTATGGCGTGCTGACCAAGCGCTGGGCCATCGCCCTGCCGAACTGGCAGTCGCTGTACGTGCAAATCTTGTTTGGCGTGGTGCTGTTGCTGCCTAATTTCCTGATGGCGAAAGACGTCGGGCTGAATGCGCAGAATATCCCGCTGGTGCTGTTCGCCGGCATTCCGGCCTCGATCATCGCGCCGTTCCTGTGGATCCTGGGCGTGATGCGTCTGGGCGCCAACACCGCCTCGATCTTTATGAACCTGGCGCCAGTATTCACCGCCGCCATTGCCGTGCTGTTCCTGCATGAGCAGTTGCACAGCTACCACCTGATCGGCGGCGGCGTCACCCTGCTCGGGGTGATCTTGTCCCAGCGCTTGCGCACGCCGCTGAGCCGCCGGGCAAAAATGCCGGTCGCCGACGTGGAGTCTTGCAAAGACTAGGGCAAAAGCGGGAAACGCACCCGCACCAGTAAACCGCCCAGTTCGGCCGAACTCAGCAGCTCCGGGCGGGTGCCGTGATAAGCGGTAATGTCTTTCACCAGCGCCAGCCCCAGCCCGGCGCCCGGTTGGTCACCCACGTTGTCCAACCGGTGGAACGGCTGCAGCGCCTGGGCCTTGTCTTGCAAGGCGATGCCCGGGCCGCTGTCTTCGATCTCCAGCACCCCTTCCCCCGCCGATTTATTCAGCGTCAAACGCGCGGTGACCACGCCATTATGCGGTGTATATTTGAGCGCATTATCCAACAGGTTGGCGCACAGCTCAGTCAGCAACAGGGCTTCCCCGCCCACCCGACATACCGCCTCGCCCTCATAGCCTAAATCGATCCGCTTGCTGCGCGCCTGCGGCAGGCGCGAGAAACAGGCGTCGCGCAGCACCTGCGCCAAATTGACCGGTTCAAGCTTGCGATCGGCATGGCGCTCATGCGCTTTGAGGCGTGAGAGATAAAGCAGGCGATCGGTTAACGCCACGGTATGATCCAGCGTGGCGCTCATCGCCAGCAGGCTTTCTCGCCACTGCTGCGGCCTGTCGCTGGCCAGCGCGACGCCGACCTGGGTTTTCAACACCGCCAGCGGCGTGCGCAACTGGTGTGAGGCGTCGGCGCTGAAGCGCTCCTGGCGCGCCACCATTACCCGCAGCCGCTCGATGTAACGGTTAAACGCCAACAGCAGCGGCTGCATCTCCGACCAGGGCAGCACCCTAGGCAACGGCGTCAGTTCGCCCGGATCGCGCCGCAGCATAATGCCGGACAGCTTGCGCATCGGCTTCAATACCCGCTTGAGCAAGGCAAACGCCAGGATCAGGGTTAACATCACCACCGTTCCCTGGCTCAGCAACGCCGCAATCATCATCTGGCGCGCCAGATAGCGGCGCGACTCCAGCGTTTCCGCCACCAGAATGGTCGCCATACCGTTAACCCCGGACTCGTTGACCGGCTGATACAGCGCCGCCACGCGTATCGGCCGGCCCAGATATTCCGCGTCATAGAAATGCACCAGCGCCGGATAGAGGCTGGAGCGCGGGATATGTGGCGGCAGCGGCGGCAGATCGTCATAGCCCGAAATGCTTTTGCCCTGTGGGGAAATCACTTCGTAATACAGCTGGTCATTCATATTGCGTTCGAAGCTGTCGAGCACCACATAAGGCACGTCCACCGCCAGGCGGCCTTCGCGCACCACCAAGCGCTCCGCCACGGTGCGCGCCGACGCCAACAGCGTGCGGTCATAGGCCAGCGTCGCGGCGCTCATCGCGCTGAAATAATGGGTGTAAATCGAAATGCCGCCCAGCACCAACAGCGGCAGGCCAAAGAACAGCAGCAACTGATAGAACAGCGAACGCGGCGCGTTAAACCACCGCATTGCACAATTCCAGACTGTAACCCAGCCCGCGCAGCGTCACGATCGCCACATCGCCGCCCTGCAGCTTTTTCCGCAGCCGGTGAACGTAGAGTTCAATGCTTTCCGGGTTGGCTTCATCGGACAGGGTAAACACCTGCTCGAACAGCTGCTGTTTGGCCACCGGCCGGCCGCGCCGATGCATCAGCGCCGTCAACACCGCCAGCTCCCGCGGCGTCAGAGCCAAGGGTTTTCCCTCCAGCAAGAAATAGCCTTCGTCATGGTAGGTCAGCGCACCATACTGCAGCGTCAGTTGGGCAACGCCGGCGCTGCGGCGCAGCAACGCGCGAATGCGCGCCTCCAGCTCATCCAGCTCGAACGGCTTGGTGAGATAATCGTCGGCCCCGAGGTTCAACCCTTTCACCCGATCGGCGACGTCGGTGCGCGCCGTCAGCAGCAGCACCGGCAGGTCTTGCCCGCGCTTGCGCAAGCGCGCCAGCAGATCCAGACCGTTCAGGCGCGGCAGCGCCACGTCCAACACCACCAGGCCATAGCATTCATTCAGCAGCAGATGATCGGCCGCCAGCCCGTCCGGGGCGACGTCCACGGCAAAGCCGGCGCCGGTCAGCGCCTTCTGCAGCCAATGGGATAACTCGGGGTGATCCTCAACCAATAACAGACGCATTTTTCCATTCCATTGATTCCGCTGCATAAGCAGGCGCCGACATGGCGCCCGTTAACAGTTCGATAACAGAAGAATGGCATGGAAAATAAATGGATAGAAGAGTGGTTCAGCGCCAGTTTTGAGAGCTGTCACATAATTATGCAGCGCCAGCCCGGCCGCTGTTTTAGCTATGCGTCATTGCGCAGCCCACCAACGCGATATCAAACACCGGTCGCAGTTTAGCGGGGCTGAACGGCGGTGAAATCAGCACCGAGCGGTTATTCGCGGCAAACACCACGTCCAGGCCGGTGACGCAGGCGGTCATTTGGCAAATGTGTTTCTCACCGCTGTCGCTGGTGAAGTGCAGTTCAAAAAAACCGATCTCCGGGCGGAGATGCTTCAGCCGGCAGCGGCCTGAGCCGCCGGCCATTTCAGCATAGGCCTCCGGTAACATTTTTATGGCCCTTACTTTTTCGCTATTCCTGCCACCGAATAACTTCCCTAATAAAAACATAGCAATGCGTCCGAAATCATTTTAATTTTTGTTATTTTACCCCAAAAAGAATGAGATAAAGCTGATATTACACAGGTTTTAATTGAGATTTAAGGCCTGTTCTTGCACCGGCATATATGCTAGCGCTGCGCAATCTGCGCCAGTCTGCCGCGTTTTCCACCGGACAGGCGACGCATATCACATCCTGCAAACTTTCCCGACGGCTGAAAGCTAAATGAAAGGTTATTGATTTAACAATCCAGCAACCGCACCCGGCGGGATCGATAACCAGACAATACCGAGGGGAAGACAATGAAAAAAATAATTACCCGTACTCTGACCGCGACCGCGCTGCTGCTGGCTGCCGGTCAGGCCTTTGCCCTGGAAGCGCCCAAACGCACCGAATGCATCGCCCCCGCCAAGCCCGGCGGCGGCTTCGATCTCACCTGCAAGCTGATCCAGGTTTCGCTGCAGGAAACCAAGGCTATCGACAAACCGATGCGCGTCACCTATATGCCCGGCGGCGTTGGCGCGGTGGCGTATAACGCCATCGTCGCGCAGCGGCCGGCGGAGTTCGGCACCGTGGTGGCCTTTTCCGGCGGTTCGCTGCTCAACCTTTCACAGGGCAAGTTCGGCCGCTACAGCGTGGATGACGTCAAATGGCTGGCGGCCGTCGGCACCGACTACGGCATGATCGCGGTACGCGCCGATTCGCCGTACCAGACGCTGAAAGACCTGATGGAAGCCTTTAAAAAGGATCCCAACAGCGTGGTGTTCGGCGCCGGCGCGTCTATCGGCAGCCAGGACTGGATGAAAACCGCTCTGCTGGCGCGCGAGGTCGGCGTTGACCCGCACAAGATGCGCTACGTGGCGTTTGAAGGCGGCGGCGAGCCGGTTACCGCGCTGCTGGGCAACCATATTCAGGCGGTCTCCGGCGATCTGAGCGAAATGGTGCCCTATCTGCAGGGCGATAAAATCCGCGTGCTGGCGGTCTATTCCGAGCAGCGCCTGCCGGGCCAGTTGGCCGAGGTGCCCACCGCCAGGGAGCAGGGCTACAACCTGGTATGGCCGATTATCCGCGGCTTCTACGTCGGCCCGAAGGTCAGCGACGAGGAGTACCAATGGTGGGTCGACACCTTCCAGAAAATGATGACCACCGAAGAGTTCAAAAAACAGCGCGATCTGCGCGGCCTGTTTGAATTCAACATGACCGGCAAAGAGCTGGACGCCTACGTCAAAAACCAGGTCAACCAATACCGCGAGCAGGCGAAGGTCTTCGGCCTGGCCAAGTAACACGAGGAGAAAAGCATGAGCGATCGTATTTTTGCCGGCTTCTGGCTGCTGCTGTGCATCGGCGGCCTGTTCATCGGTTGGGGCATCCAGAGCGAGTACAGCTATGAGCCGCTGGGGCCGCGCCCTTTCCCGCTGGCGATCCTCGGCCTGATGGCGCTGTGCGCGGCGTTGCTGTTGCTGAACAGGCCGCAGACGGTGGAGTGGCCGCACAATAGGGTGATGCAGCGGCTGCTGGTGCTGGTTATCACGCTGGTGCTGTACGCCTGGGGCTTTGAATGGCTGGGCTTCCCGCTGGCGACCGCGCTGCTGACCTTCAGCATCGGCCTGCTGTTTCAGGCCAGCCTGCCGGCGGCGGCGATATCCGGCGTCATCATGGGCGTTGCGCTGTATTACGCCTTTGACCAATTACTTGATGTCACACTGCCGCTCGGCGTTTGGCTGAGCTAACGGGGACAATGATGGAAACCTGGATGTATTTGACCCAAGGGTTCGAGGTGGCGCTGGTGCCGCAGAACCTGATTATCGCCCTGATCGGCTGCTTCGTCGGCACCATCGTCGGGCTGCTGCCGGGCCTGGGGCCGATCAACGGCGTGGCGATCCTGCTGCCGCTGGCGTTCGCCCTCAAGCTGCCGGCCGAGTCTGCGCTGATCCTGCTGGCGACGGTGTATATCGGCTGCGAATACGGCGGGCGCATTTCCTCGATCCTGCTCAACGTGCCGGGCGACGCGGCGGCGATCATGACCGCGCTGGACGGCTACCCGATGGCGCAGCAAGGGCGCGCCGGCGTGGCGCTGTCGATTTCGGCGGTCAGCTCTTTCGTCGGCTCAATGATCGCCATCGGCGGCATCATCCTGTTCGCCCCGCTGCTGGCCCGCTGGTCGCTGGCCTTCGGCCCGGCGGAGTACTTTGCCCTGATGGTGTTCGCCATCGCCTGTCTCGGCAGCATGATGAGCCAGAACCCGCTGAAGTCGCTGCTGGCGGCCCTGATCGGCCTGGGGCTGGCGACGGTGGGCGTGGACGCCAACACCGGCGTGTACCGTTTCACCTTCGACAGCGTGCACCTCTCCGACGGCGTGCAGTTTATCGTGGTGGTGATCGGTCTGTTCTCGGTCAGTGAAATCCTGCTGATGCTGGAAAGCACCAGCGCCGGGCAAAAGCTGGTGCGCAAGACCGGCCGCCTGCTGTTCAACCGCAAAGAGGCCGCCGAGTGCGTGGGCCCGACCCTGCGCTCGTCGGTGATCGGCTTCTTCGTCGGCATCCTGCCGGGCGCCGGCGCCACCATCGCCAGCGCGTTGACCTACATGACCGAGAAAAAAATCAGCGGCAACAGCGACAGCTTCGGCAAGGGCGATATCCGCGGCGTAGCGGCGCCGGAAGCGGCCAACAACGCCTCGGCCTGCGGCTCGTTTATTCCGATGCTGACGCTGGGCGTGCCGGGTTCCGGCACTACCGCGGTGATGATGGGCGCGTTGACGCTGTACAACATTACCCCCGGCCCGGCGATGTTCACCGAACAGCCGGATATCGTCTGGGGGCTGATCGCCGCATTGCTGATCGCCAACGTCATCTTGCTGATCATGAACCTGCCGCTGGTTGGCCTGTTCACCCGCATGCTGACCATTCCGCTGTGGTTCCTGGTGCCGGCGATCGCCGCCGTCTCGGCGGTTGGCGTCTATGCGGTGCACAGCACCACCTTTGATCTGCTGTTGATGGTGGGACTAGGGGTGTTCGGCTACATTTTGCGGAAAATGCATTTCCCGATGTCGCCGCTTATTCTGGGCTTCGTGCTGGGTGAAATGCTGGAGCAGAACCTGCGCCGCGCGCTGTCGATCAGCAACGGCGAGTTCGGCATTCTGTGGAGCAGCGGCATCGCGCAAACGCTGCTGGTGCTGGCGGTGGCGGTTTTGGTGCTGCCGCTGTTGCTGCGCGGGGTACGCAAGCGCCGCCGGCTGGCGGAAACGGCCAAGGCCGAATAGCAAAACGGGCGGGATGATACCCCGCCCGTTCTTTTTAACGGCGCATGGCCGCCATCAACCCCTCTAACGCATCGATATCATCATCGGCCAGCGCCGGCTGGATCTGCGCAAACGCCGCCTCAGATAGTTCATAAACCTGCAGGGCCAGCAAACGAGCGATGGTTTCCGGCGCAAATCGCCAACGGATAAAGCGCGCCGGATTACCGCCGACGATGGCATAAGGCTCGACATCGCCGGTCACCACGCTGCCGGCGGCGACGATCGCCCCCTCGCCAACGCTGACGCCCGGCATCAGCATGGCCCGCATGCCGATCCAGCAGCCGTCGCCCAACCGGGTATCCCCTTTGGGCTGGTAAGCCTGCTGAATACTGGCCATAAACGGATACAGGCTCAGCCAGTCGATGCGATGGGTATGATTGCCGCCCATCAGGATCACCGCTTCGGCCGCGATGCAGACGTAATCGCCGATCAGCAGTCGGTCTATCGGCCCCAGCGGCTGCCATTGCCGGCTGACCGCATCGCCGTGCAGATAGCGCACCACCGAGCGTTCGAAGCCGCTATCCCAGCAGTGGCTGTAATAGCTGTGGGTACCCTTGACGATAATATTGGGGTTGGTCACCGTCTGGTGCAGCAGCTCGGTTTTGGACCAGTGTTTTTCTGACATGGCGCTTTCTCTTGTTTCAGGAATAAGAGCCACGGAACTGAATGTCTGTGGCCGTGTTTTCGTTCACCAAACACGGCCCGATTAAGCGATGAGCGCCCGTTTCAACCTTGGGTTATCGATCATTGTTGTTTCTCCTTCAGGGCCCGATGGTAACAAATCAGGCCTGTGCCGTCTTGCTCTTCAGCAACAACACCCCACCCATCACCAGCGCGCTGCCCAACAGCTGCAGCTGATTCATGCTCTCCCCCAGCAGCAGATAGGCGATCGCCGCGGTGAACACCAGCTCCAGCGACAGGATCAGGTTGGCCACCGCCAACGGCAGGGTTTTCAGGCTGATATTGTAGAGGCCGAAGCCGAGCAGCGTCGGCCCGGCGGCCAGCGTCAACAGCAGCAGCCAACCGCCCCACTGTACGCCCTGCGCGCTGTGCGACAGGAACCACAGATCGCCCGCCATACCCTGAAACGCCGCCAGCGGATACGCCGTCAGCGCCGCATTGAACAGCAGCTGATACAGCGCAGAAAAGCCAAAGACGTACAGAATGGTGTTCCATACCGGGTAGCCGCGTTCGCTGGCGACGCGCCCGCCCAGGGTATACAGCGTATAGCCGATGCCGGACAGCATGCCCACCAGCAGCCCCAGCAGATCAAAACGGTTGTGGCCCATGCTGTCGCCGTTGCTGACCAGGAAGCAGCCGCCCAGGCTGATGACGATCACCAACAGCTGGCGCAGCGTCAGGCGCTCGCTGTACATCACCCAGCCGAGAAACACCGTAAAGCCTACCGAGCAATAGGTCAGAATGGTCGCCACCGACGCGCCGTTCAATGCCACCGACAGCGTCCACAGGCTGTTGAACAGCGCCAGCAACAGGCCGTAAATCGCATAAAACGCCACCTGCTCACGCCGCAGGCGCGCCCACTGCGGTTTCACCAGCAACAACAGCGGCAACAGCACCAGCGCTACCAGCGCCGCGCGCCAGAAAGCCAGTACGAAAGTCGGCAGATGATAGTACTCGGTCAGCGCGCGGATAATGATGGCGGTAAAGGCCAACAGCATGGCGCTGATAATGGCGATCGCATAGCCCTGGCTGCTGCCCTGGAAAATACGCGCGCCGGGAAACGCCGGCCGGGCGGAAACACCTGACGGTAATGACATGACATCCTCAAAAACTACGGGAAAACGCTCAGGGGCAGATTCTAGCGCGGCGTTTTTTTACCGCCATAGCCACTTTACCCCAATGTTATGCAGGCCACTTTTCTCCGTTTTAAGCCCGCCAGGCTTAGGGTATAGTAAAATTTATCACCACGACCGGGCCAATTTCGCATGCATATCCCGTTAGACCGCCGCCAGGACGTTCCGCTGTATCTGCAAATTGAAGAGGCGCTGCGCCGCGCCATCCTCACCGGCGTATTCGTCGACGGCGACAAACTGCCCTCGACGCGCACGCTGGCGGCCGAACTGGCGGTCAGCCGGCTGACGGTGGACAACGCCTACGCCGAGCTGGCGGCCAAGGGCTTTTTACGCCAGCGGCGCGGCAGCGGAGCCTATGTTCAGCACCCGCTGGCGCAGCCGCGGCCCGCCCGGCCGGCGGCGGACGCCCCCTTTCCGCCGGACAGTTTCACCACCCTCACCTCACGCCTGGATGGCCATGCCGACGTACCGCTGCCGGGCCATATCATCAATTTCGCCGCCGGCGTCGGCAGCCCGAAAGTTTTTCCGCTGGAAGAATTTCGCAAAATCCTGCTGTCGGTGCTCAGCCGCCACGCGGAAGAAGCGTTCAGCTACGGCGAATACTGCGGTTACTACCCGCTGCGCGATACGCTGGGGCGGATCCTCAGTGCGCAAGGCATCCCCACCCATGCGGAACAGGTGCTGATCACCAACGGCTCGCAGCACGCCATCAGCCTGATCGTGCAAAGCCTGCTGGCGCCGGGCGACACGGTGATCGTCGAAGAACCGACCTACGCCGAAGCATTGGGATTACTGCGCCTGCACCGCATCAATATCGTCACCATTCCCAGCGATCGGCACGGCATGCAGGTCGAGCTGCTGCCGGCCCTGTTGGAACAACATCGGCCCAGGTTGATCTACACCATCCCCAACTTCCACAACCCAACCGGCCGTTGCCTGAGCGAAGCCCGCCGCCGGCGCCTGCTGGCGATCGCCCAGCAGGCGGGCGTGGTGATCCTCGAAGACGACTTTGTCGGCGATTTGCGCTACCAGGGCAAGCATCTGCCCGCGCTGCGCTCGCTGGCCCAACCCGGCGCGGTGATCTACGTCGGCACCTTCTCCAAAATGCTGCTGCCCAGCATGCGCATCGGCTATCTGGTGGCGGACGCCGAACACTATCAACGCCTCGCCCGGTTGAAGCACGTCGACAGCTTTACCAGCTCCAGCCTGATCCAGCGGGCGTTGGACGCCTTCGTCACCGTCGGCCGCTACGACAAACAGCTGCGCCGCGCCGGGCGGGTTTATCGGCAACACCTGGAGGTGATGGCCGGCGCCCTGCTGCGGCAGCTGCCGCCGGGGTGCCGTTTCGAAACGCCGGAGGGCGGGCTGTTCATCTGGCTGACGCTGCCGCCGGGGGTGACCACCGCCGCGCTGATGCCGGTGGCCTGGCGCCACGGGGTGACTTTCGCCCGCGGCGAATGTTTTTATGCGCAGGAACAGCGCGGTGCGCAGGGGCTACGGCTGAATTTTGCCGCCAATACGCCGCCGCTGATTGAGGAAGGCATCGCCCGGCTGAGCCGGGCGATAGAAGAGGTGATGGCGCAGGGCGCGGAAGGTTAAAGCGCCGCCCACCACAGCCGCAGCTTCAGCCCCCAGTAGCTGGTCCAGCCGGTGGTGCTCTGCACCACCTTGCCCTGAGAGATCACCACAAAGGTAGGGGTAACGCCGACCTGCCACTGCGCCGACAGCTCACCGCGCGAGTCGTTAACCACCGGCAGCGAAAGCCGCTTGCGCGCCAGCCACTGCGCCACCTGGCCGTCGTCGCCCGAACGCAGCGCCACGGTCAGCACGTTGCCGCCCTCCGCCTGCAGCTGCGCGACGTCCGGCGTAGTGAAACGACACACGCCGCACCAGCTGGCCCAGAAATAGACCAGCAGCGGCCGCTCCCGGCTGAGCTGGGCCAGCGAAACCGACTCGCCGTCCAGCGTCGCCAGCATTTGGCTATCAAAGGCGGCCGGCGCCTGCGGGGCGCGCAGCCAATCCATTGCCGCCGCTATCGCCAGCACCATCAGCAGCAGCATCAACAGCTCGCGCCCCCAGCGCCGCAGCTTAGCCATTGTTGGCCTTCGCCAGCTGCTCTTTCACCACGGCTTCCAGCTCCTCGTAAGACACGGCGCCCGGCAGCATCCGATCGCCGATCAGCGTCGCCGGCGTGCCCTGCACCCCCAACTGTTCCGCCAGCTGCATATTGGTGCGCAAGGTGGCCATGCTCTGATCGCTTGGCGCGGCCTCTTTAACGCCGGTTTTTTGCCGTGCGGCGGCAATGCTGGCGTTATCGTGGAAGCCTTTTTTCGCCATCAGGCGCTGGTGCAGGGCCCAGAATTGATCCGGGTGCTGTTGCCAGGTGGTCAGCGCCACGCGCGCCGAACTGACCGAGCTCTCCCCCTTAAACGGCAGCAGTTTCACCACCAGCGCCACGTCAGGGTATTGCCCGACGATTTTCTCCAGCATCGGGTCAAAGCGCTTACAGTATGGGCAGTTGTAATCGGTGAAGGTCACCAGCGTCAGTTTGGCGTTGGCCGCCCCCATGCGCGGGCTGGCCGGATCCTGGTACAGCGTTTTGGCGTTCTGTTTGATCGCCTGGCCGATCTGCTGGCCGGCGGTCTGCTGCTGCCAGGCGTCGACCGCCTGCGCCAGAATGTCCGGATTGGATACCAGCGTCTCGCGGATCATCTCTTTAATCCGCGCCTCCTGCTCCGCTGTGAAAGGCGCTGCGGCCCAGACCGGGGTGACGATCAGCATCAGTAATGCCAGTAATCTTTTCATTGTTCGGTTCCTTTGGCGTTGGAAAGCGTTTGCAACACGGCGTCACGGGTCAACAGCGGGGACAACACCACGCCGCCCGGGCTGCCGGGGCCATAGATTTGATTGAAGGGCACGGCAACGCTGCCGCGCCGCTGCAGGAAAGCGCTGATGTCGGCCGACGGCCGGCTCCAGTCGCCGCGCAGCGCCACCACATCGTCGGCGCTCAGCGCCTGTTGCACATCATCGCGCAGCAATACGTTGAATTTGTTGGCTTTGCAGGTAACGCACCAGTCAGCGGTAACGTCGACAAACACCCGCTTACGCTGGGCCAGCGCCTGGGTTATCGCCCGCTCGCTTAACGGCTGCCACTGCACCTTATCCTGCAGCGGCTGCCGCCACAGCCCGGCGGTCAACGAACCGCCCAACAGCGCCGCGCCCACCAACACCAGCGTGCCGGCGGCCAGCTTGCCGGCCAGGCGCGCACCCCGCTGCCGCCACGCCGCCAGCAGCAGAGCGAGCAGCATCAGCCCCCCCAACCACAGCGTTGGCCGCACGCCGATATGATTGGCCATCAGGCTCAGCAGCCACAGCGACGACGCCAGCATCAGCAGCCCCATCGCCAGCTTCAGGCTGTTCATCCAGCGACCTGGGCGCGGCAGGCGCAGCGCCAGCGCCGGCCAGGCGGCGATCAGCAGCCACGGCAGGCTCATGCCGATACCCAGCGCGACGAACATGCCCCACAGCACCGGCAGCGGCGCCGCCAGCGCAAAGGCCACCGCAGTGCCGAGGAACGGCGCGGAACAAGGGGTTGCCAGCAGCGTGGCGAAGGCGCCCTGCCAGAAATGGCCGCTCAGGCCGTGGCCGTTGTGCGTCGCCAGCGTGGTATTCAGCGAAGACGAGAGGCGCAGCTGGAACAGGCCGAACAGGTTGGCGCTAAATAACAGCGTCACCAGCACCATAAAGCCGATAAACCACGGATTCTGGAACTGAATTCCCCAGCCCAGGGCGTGGTTGCCGAGCCGTAGCAGCGTCATCAGCAGCGCCAGCGCCATAAACGACGCAACGATGCCGAACGACGAAGCCAGAAACTGCAGCCGCACGCTGCGCCGGTCGCGCTGTTCCACCTGCAGAATCGAACCGAGCTTGATGCCCAGCACCGGCAGCACGCACGGCATCAGGTTAAGAATCAAACCGCCCGCCAGCGCCATCAACACCGCCTGCCACAGCGAAAACGCCGCGCTACCGGGCGACGCCGGCGGCTCGCCGATCGGCAGCGTCACCTGCTGCGCCATACCGCCATCGCTGACCACCAGCGTCAGGGTCTTGCCGCGCAGATCCGGCGCGGCATCCCCCCAGCCGTCACTGACCGGCACTCGCGCCAGCAGCTGGGCGCCGTCGGTATTTATCTGCGGTTTGCCGAGATCGGCGTCTTCCAGCGTATCGAAAAACAGCGCGGGCCGTTGCCAGCCGGCGACGCGTTCGGCGACGATCTGCAGTTCGCCGCGCTGATAGCCGGCCTTGACGCTCTCCGCCAGGCCAGAGGCTATCGGCACCTGCCCCATCGCTTGGGCAAAGTCGTGGTTAAACTGCGGATCGTTCGGCGCGCCCAGCTCCAGACTGAACGGGTAGTCGGTCAGTATGCAGACGTTGCTGCAGGTGGACAGCGTCAGGGTGCCCGCCAGCGGACCGGACGCCTGGCCCTGCATCACGATCGGCAGCCTGACCCGATCGTGATAACCCTGGGTGGAAATGCCGGCAACCTCAAAACGCTGCGGCGTAGGCCAGTGCCAGGTCGCCGGCGGCGGCTTGCCCTGCCAGGCGATAGACGGCGCAATGCCGCCCTCTCCCGGGGAGCGCCAGTAGGTCTTCCAGCCTGGTTGCAGTTCCACCTCCAATAGCAGCCGGGTTTCGCCGGGCTGCGAGGTGTCGGCGCGCAACCGCACCTTGGCGTGGTCGTTAGCTGGATTTTGCAGCCAGCCGCTGTCCGCCGCCTGTGATGCAGGCAGCCACAGCATGAGCAGGCAGGCAAAAGCCAACCTGATGACATTTAACATGTTAACTCTCCATAAATGATTAATTCACCGCAAAGGACGGGCGATTAACTCATTCACGGAAGACGCATAATCGAAGATGCACCCTGAGGGTGGGCGGGGAAATGGCTCGGGGAGGAGGAATGCGCAAGCGCGCGGCCACGGTCGGCGCCAACAGCGTCAGCAGCAATCCTAAGCCGAACAGCAGGGTTTCAAACATCACCGGCGGCGACGCCAGCAGAGATTTGGCGCTCAGCTCACAGGTCGTGGGCTGCGCTTCGGCGCTGTTGTCACCGATGGATTGCGCGGCAAGGGCCGGCAAGCCCAGCGTTTGCTGCAGCGCATGCACGCCCGCCATGCGCTGGGTCATGCAGGTCAGCACCACCAGGCAAGCCAGGCATAAAAACCATTTTGCGATCCGCTGCCGTTTAACCATCTCATCCTCAAATCCAAGTCTGGGCTTATCTTAACGGCGCATGCGCGATTAGCAACGTTTTGCCTGTAAAGAAATGTCTGAGTGACGGTATTGATGGCGGTAATTTACAGGTATCATAGTCGCCAAGCCTGCGCTTTTCGCCGGGTACGATAATTATTCGCCCCCAATGAAAAATCAGCGGGGCTACACAGCGAAGGACTGGTGATATGCAACCTTTGAGTGGACCGGGCGCACCGATCGCCAGCGATCGCCCTCCGACCCCGGGCAAAACCACAACCACCGACGATCAACCCCTGTCCCCGGCGCAGCGCACTACGCTGGAGAAACTGATCGTGAAAATCATGGCGCTCAGCCCGGCTAAGTCGGCGGAGATCTGGGCCACGCTGCGCCATGACCTTGGCGCCGACAACAGCAGCGAGCTGCAGGCGCGCCATTTCCAACCGGCGGAACAGCTGCTGCAAAGCCGCCTGTCGCAGGCGCAGCAAAACCATGCCAGCCGCCAACTGCTGCTGCAGCTCACCGAACTGCTGCCGCAGGGCAATAATCGCCAGGCGGTCAGTGATTTTATCCGCCAGCAGTTCGGCCATACGGTGCTGAGCCAGCTGAGCCACCCGCAGCTGCAGCAGGTGCTTAATTTGCTGCAGACCGGCGGCCTGACCATTCCGCAGCCGCAGCAGACCGTCACCCGCGATCGCCCGTTGCTGCCCGCCGAGCATCAGAGCCTGCAGCAGCAAGTGACCAAACTCAGCGCCGCCACCGGCGAATCACCGGCCAAGATCTGGCAGACGCTGTTCGATCTGGCGGGGGTGAAAACCAACGATCCGCTGCCGGTACGCCACTTTCAGTTGCTGAACCAGTTTTTACAGGCCAAGGTGGCGCTCAGCACGCAAACCGCCCCTACGCTGAACAGCCTGCTGGCCTCGCTTAAGCAGCCGGCGGACCAGCAGGAACAGCAGCAGTTGAACGACTATTGCCAGTCGCGCTTCAACTGCGGCGCCGCGGTTCCGCTGACGCATCCGCAGATGAGCGACGCCATCCACCAGCTGTTCGCCCGCCGGCTGGACAAGGCCGGCCAGGCACAGCCGATCGTCGCCCAGCACGCCGAACCGCAGCCGCTGCTCAACCCGCTGATCGCCGCCCTGCCCCTGCCGCTGCAAAAAGCGCTGAGCAAGCCGGCGGTGGCGTTTATTCTGCTGATTGCGGTGCTGGCGGCAATACTGGCGCTGGTATTCTAGCCCTCAGGCGCAGCCGCAGTCTTTCGCGGCGGCCCGATCCCGCAGCGAGCCCGGCAGCTCGCCGGTGGCCAACGGATGGCCGTCGCGCAGCCAAAAATCCAGCCCGCCGATCAGCTCCTTGACCCTGAACCCCAATTTCGCCAGCTTGTAAGCCCCTTTGGTAGAGCCGTTGCAGCCGATGCCATCGCAGTAGGTAACGTAAACCGGCCGGCGATCCCACTGCGCGGTGGAGGCTTCATCCATCAGACGATGCGGGAAGCTCAGGGCGCCGGGAATATGGCCGGCGGCGTACAGGGCTTCCGCTCGGGTATCGATAACCACGATCCCCTCAATGCCGTTGCGCAGATCCTCCGCCACGTCCCAGGCGTCGGCGTAATGGCTCAGCTTGGCCGCCAGGTAATCCAGGCTCTCGCTCGGCGCCGCCGGGGGAAAGGCCAAAACCAACGAACTGACTGTCATAGTGCTCACTCCGTTTTATCAAGAATGATGACAATAGTGCCCGATTTTGGTCTTATCATTGATACCAATTATTAGACGAAGACAAGACCCATTATGAGCCATGCCCTGATCGCGTTGTTTCAGCAGCCAGAACGCAGCGGCGGCACGCTGCGCGATCGCCTCTGCGGCACACTGCGGCAGGCTATCCACCACGGCGCGCTCAGCTGCGGGCAGCGCCTGCCCTCGAGCCGGGTTTTGGCCAGCGATCTGGGCGTCTCGCGCGTCACCGCCGAAGCGGCCTATGCCCAACTGGAAGCCGAGGGCTATCTGCAGCGCCGGGTGGGCCAGGGCACCTTCGTGGCGGTTAACCTGGCCAAACCCGCCGCGCCCGCGAAAGGCAGCCTGCTGCCCCGCCTGTCGCTGCGTGGGCAGCAGATCGTGCAAACTGGCGGCTGCCAGGATCCGCAACGCTCGCTGCCGTTTGCCGCAGGTTCGCCGGACCTGCGCGCCTTTCCGCTTAAGCTGTGGAAGCAGCTCACCGCCCAGCGCCTGCAGCAACAGGGCGAAAGCCTGCTGCGCTACGGCGATCCGCAGGGGTATCCGCCGCTGCGCGAAGCGATCGCCGCCCACGTTAGCCAAACGCGCGGCGTGCGCTGCGATGCGCAGCAGGTGATCGTGCTGACCAGCTCACAGCAGGCGCTGCAGCTGGTCGCCACCCTGCTGTTGGACAACGGCGATCGGGTCTGGATGGAAGAACCGGGCTATGGCGGGGCGAGAAACGCCTTCGTCAGCGCCGGGGCGGAATTGGTGGCGGTCAACGTGGATGAGGCGGGCATGAGGCCAGATGCCTGCCTGCCCGACCCGCGGTTGATTTATCTGACGCCTTCGCATCAGTACCCCACCGGCAGCGCACTCGGCCTGGAGCGCCGGCTGGAACTGCTGGCCATCGCAGAGCGCCGGCAGGCGTGGATTATTGAAGACGACTATGACAGCGAGTTCCATTACGACGGCCTGCCGATGCCGGCGCTGCAGGGGCTGGATCCCCGGGGCAAGGTACTGTATATCGGCACCTTCTCCAAGGCGCTGTTTCCTTCGCTGCGGCTGGCGTATGCGGTAGTGCCGCCCGCACTGGTCGCCCCTTTTGTCACCGCGCGCACGCTGTACGACGGGCATAGCGCTCAATTAATGCAGGCGGTCACCGCCGAGTTTATCCTGCAGGGGCATTTTGCCGCCCATATTCGCTATATGCGCCAGCTGTACCGCAGCCGCCGCGACGTGTTGCTGGCCGAGGTGCGAGACAAGCTAGGCCACTTCGCCACCCCGCAGCAGGCGAGCGGCGGGCTGCAGCTCAGCGTCTGGCTGCCGCCCGGTCAGGAGGCCGCACTCAGCGGCCAGGCGCAGCGGCTGGGCGTGGTCACGCCTGGGCTGGCGGCGCAGTACCAAACGGCGCAGGCGCGGCGCGATGGCTGGCTGCTGGGTTTTTCCGCCCTGACGCCGGGGGAAATCCGCGCCGCCGTGGCGCAGCTGGCGCGGATCGTCACGGTTTAACTCACTGCTCGGTCAGCCGCAGTTCGGCAACCAATGGCAGATGATCGCTCACCGCCGGCCAATGGATGCCATTCCAGTCGCCGCTGGCGTTCGGCACCGTCAGGCTGTCCAGATGCCAGCGCTGCGCATTGCCGCTGAAGATGTAATCCACCTTGATTTCGGCGTTTTCCGCCGGCCAGCTGCGGCCATCCTGCTCGCGCGGCATGATGTCGTTCCAGTAACGGCTCAGCTCCGTCCAGGTGACGCTACCCGGCACGTCGTTCATGTCGCCGAACAGCAGCTTGATACCGCGCATTTCGATGGTGCGATCGTTCAGCTCCCGCACCTGTTCAAGCCGCAGCGCCGGATCTTCCTTGGTGTCCAGATGGGTGTTGATCAGGGTGATCGGCGCCGGGAACTCAGGTACGTCGACCTGTACGCTGAAGGCAATGCGCTGCTCGCGCTGGCCGGATGGCAGCGGATAGATATTGCTGTCATGCAGCGGGTATTTCGACAGGAACGCCAGGCCGTATTCGCCGCCGTCAAAGTCGATCGCCCGGCCGAACACCACCTGCATGCCGGTCAGCTTCGCCAGCTCCGCCGCCTGATCGACCTTGCCGCTACGGCCGGTCAGCTTGTCCACCTCCTGCAGCGCCACCACGTCAACGTTCATCGCACGGATCGCCTTGGCGATGGCGCTCATGTCGCTGACTTTGCCAGCGGCGATATTAAAGCTGGCGACGCTGATCTGCGGTGCCTGCTCCAGCGCGTAGGTTTTGTTCTTCAACCCGCCAAGCGCGCTGGCCACCTCGCGGCTGTTGGCGTTGCTGTTGGCATGGCCGCCGTCGCTGGACGCCCAGGCGCCCTGTGATATTCCCAAAGATAACAAAGTGATAAGTAAGGCATGACCGGTATTCATGTATTCTCCTTGCGGTTCGGATTTTTTATCGCGGGCGCTCCCCGGCCCACAGCTAATACCGATTCTGCCGCAGATGCCTGCGACTATTTCCTGGTTGCGCCGCTATTTTTCGATTCTGCGCACTGTCTCGCATTCCGGCGGCGAAAGCATTGTGCGGTTGGACAAACGGCTGATTTAGTTTTAAAACCGATAGATTGCCAACCGCGAGGAACCCTGATGACCAGCCCGATTGCCGAACAGCTTACCGAACGTTTTTTCCGCTATCTGGCGGTGACCAGCCAGAGCGACGCTTCCGCCACCACCCTGCCCAGCACGCCCGGCCAGCACGAGATGGCGAAGCTGCTGGCAGAAGAGCTGCGCCAGCTGGGGCTGGAGAACGTGCAGATCGATGAGCACGCCACCGTCACCGCCCGCAAACCCGGCACCCAGCCAGGTGCGCCGCGCATCGGGTTTATCACCCATATCGACACCGTCGACGTAGGGCTGGCGCCAGAGATCCATCCGCAGCGCCTGCGCTTTAGCGGGCAGGATTTGTGCCTGAATGCCGGGCAGGACATCTGGCTGCGCACCGCTGAACATCCGGAGATCCTCGCCTACCGGGATGAAGATATTATTTTCAGCGACGGCACCAGCGTGCTCGGGGCAGATAACAAGGCGGCGGTCACCGTGGTGATGACCCTGCTGGCGAACCTTACCGCCGCCGATCGCCACGGCGATATCGTCGTGGCGTTCGTGCCGGACGAAGAAATTGGCCTGCGTGGCGCCAAGGCGCTGGATTTGAAGCGTTTTGAGGTGGATTTCGCCTATACCATCGACTGCTGCGAGCTGGGCGAAGTGGTGTACGAGAACTTCAATGCGGCGGCGGCGGAGATCCGCATCGAAGGCGTTACCGCCCACCCGATGTCGGCGAAAAACGTGCTGATAAACCCGATACGCGTCGCTACCGACATCATCAATCAGTTCGATATCAAAGACACGCCCGAGCATACCGAAGGCCGCGAGGGCTATTTCTGGTTCAACGATCTGACGGCCAACGCCAATCAGGCCACGCTGAAGCTGTCGATACGCGATTTTGATCTGGCGGCGTTCAACGCGCGCAAAGCGCGCATTGCCGAAGTGGTGCGCCAGGTCGCCACCCAGTACCCGCGCGCTAAAATCAGCTGCAGCGTCACCGACATTTACAGCAATATCAGCAACTCTCTCGGTGAAGATCGGCGCGCCATTGAGCTGATTTTCGGCGCCCTCGCCGCCCACGGCATCCCGCCCAAGGTGATCCCGATGCGCGGCGGCACCGACGGCGCTGCGCTGTCCAGCCGTGGCCTGGTGACGCCCAACTACTTTACCGGCGCCCACAATTTCCACTCGCGCTTCGAGTTTCTGCCCGTCAGCGCCTTTGTGAAATCGTATCAGGTCACGCGCAGCATCTGCCTGCTGGCGGCGCGCGGCTGACCTTTAGAGCAGCAGCCAGCCGAGCAGCGCGCTCCAGGCCAATAGCGGCAACGAGTAGTAATGGAAGGCCAGCCAGATTTTACGCTCACCCGACATGCGCAGCGCAATCAGGTTGGCCAGCGAACCTATCGCCAACCCGAAGCCGCCGGCGTTGACCGCATAGGCCAACAGCGCACCGGAAGGCACATAGTTGAGCAGCAAAATGGTAGCCGGCACGTTGCTGACTATCTGCGACAACCCAATGCCCAGCGCGTAAACACCGCCATCGCTCAGGTTGGCGATGGCGGCGAACCAGGGCTGAACCGCCGGCAGCCGGGTAAACAGGCCGACGTCGATAAACATGGCGATAAAAACGAAGATCAGGCTCCAGTCGATCTGCAGCAGCACGCGCCGCGCCAGCAGCAGAAAACCGGCGAACACCGCCAGCAACCCATACAGCGCCAGGTTGAAGTCGAGGCACAGCAGAAAAACCGCATACAGCGCCACGCAGCTCAGCAATAGCGGCCGCTGGTAGGGGTATCCTTCGGTGTGCGGGGTTTTCACGATATCGCGCGCCGGGAAGCAGAACCAGGTCAACACCAGCAGGCTGAGCATCATCGCTGCGCCAAAGGGCGCCATCTGGCCGATGAAACCGGCAAAAGACAGGGAAGAACGGCTCCACAGCAGGATGTTTTGCGGGTTGCCGATCGGCGTCAGCAGCGAACCGGCGTTCACCGCCAGCGCCTGAAAGACGATCAAGCGGCCAATCGGCAGCGCCGACAGCTTTTTCAGCGTGATGGTCAGCGGGATCACGATAAACAGCGCCACATCATTGGTAAGAAACGACGACAGCAGCGCGGCGGAAAACACCAGAAACAGCGCCAGCCGCCGCTCGCTGCGCAACCCGGTGATGATCCTGCGGCCGATAAAATCGAAATAGCCGCTGACCTCCACGCCCTTGGTCAACAACATCAGCCCCAGCAAGGTGATAATGGTGCGCCCGTCGATAAAGCCGGCCAGCGCCGACGCCGGTTGCGGGTGCCAGGCAAACATCGCCACGCCGGCCAGCAGCAAGACATGCAAAAAACGATCGTTGAGAAACGGCCGGATAAGCCGGGAAATGGCGGTTGAACTCATGTTGGCTGCTTGAAAAAATAACCGGAAATGGAGAGCCCAGACGTTAGCTCAGGCGCGGACCGAACGCCAGCAAAATGCTATTTTTGCCTTTCTCCGCTTTTCATTTGCCGCGCTTTCCTTTATTTGTAGCGCCTTTGATGGCTCCAAAGGATATTTTATGGCTAACGTTTTCGCCAGAGGGCTGCTGCTGAGCGCAATTTTCGGCCTGCTCGCCGCCTGCAACGACCCGCAACCCCGCCCGCAGCTCGACATAGAAGGCAAAACCATGGGCACCTTCTACAGCGTGAAGGTCAGCGGCGATATCACGATCGGCAAACAGCAATTGCAGCAGCAAATCGACGCGGTGCTCGAACGGGCCAACGACGATATTTCCACCTACCGCGCCGATTCGGTACTGTCGCGTTTTAACCGGTCGCGCAGCACCGATCCCTATGCTGTTCCGCGCGGCATGGCGGATATCATCCTGATGGCGCAGCGCATCGGCCGCGATACCGGCGGCGCCATGGACATCACCGTCGGCCCGCTGGTGAACCTGTGGGGCTTTGGCCCAGACAAACGCCCGGTCAAGATGCCGAACCCGCAGCAAATAGCCGCCGCGCAGCAGAATATCGGCCTGCAACACCTGAAACTGCTCAGCGACAGCCGGGGAGAATGGCTGCAGAAAGACCTGCCGGAGATGTACGTCGATCTCTCGACGCTGGGCGAAGGCTATGGCGCCGACGAGCTGGTGCGGCTGATGGCGCGTAACGGCATCACCAACTATCTGGTGTCGGTCGGCGGCGCGGTGTCTTCACGCGGCGTTAACGGCCAAGGCAAGCCCTGGCGAGTGGCGATCCAAAAACCGACCGACCGTGAAAATGCCGTGCAGGCGCTGGTCGATCTTCAGGGTTATGGCATCAGCACCGCCGGCAGCTACCGCAATTATTTTGAACAGAACGGCCAGCGTTATTCGCACGTTATCGATCCAACCACCGGCCGGCCGATCAACCACCGGTTGGTGTCCGCCACGGTGATCGCCCCCACCGCGCTGGAGGCCGACGGTTGGGATACCGGGCTGATGGTGCTGGGCACGGAAAAAGCCTTGAAGCTGGCGGAAGAAAAAGGGCTGGCGGTCTATCTGATCAGCAAAACCGACGATGGCTTCAGCGCCGTGATGACGCCGCAATTCAGAGCATTTCTGGTGCAGTGAGATAAAAAAAGCCCGGCAACGATGGCCGGGCTTTTTACGGACTGAGCGAATAACCTTATTTGGTCAGCGCAATGATGCCGAGAGTCAGGCCGGCAACCGCCGCCGCGCCGCCGGCGATGGCGCCTGCGGTTTCCCAGTTATCCTGCGTGGTGCCTTTCATACAGGTATTGGTGTGCACCAGGCGCCCCTGGTCATCATAGACCGGCACGCAAGGAGAATCGGTAGCGCATCCGGCCAGCACAGCCGACAGTAACCCAACCGCAATTAACTTTTTCATACTTATTGCCTCAATGTTCGATCACTCCGAAAAACGCTACGCCGAGTGATGATCGCGTTATGGAGGCTATTGTATGCTCAAAAAGCCGAATAAAGCGTTAATGATCCGTCAACAGATGTAATTTGAGATAACTCCGAACGCCCGCCCGGCGGGCGACGAGCAATAAAAAAGCCCGCGCAAAGGCGGGCTTGATCGGAAAGCGCAGCAGGTTATTTGGCCAGCTTGCGCATCACCAGGGTAGCGTTGGTGCCGCCGAAGCCGAAGCTGTTGGACATCACGGTGGTCAGCGCGCGCTTGGTCGGCTGAGTCACGATGTTCATGCCGGCAGCCTGCTCGTCCAGGTTGTCGATGTTGATGCTCGGCGCGATAAAGCCGTGCTCAACCATCAGCAGGCTGTAGATCGCTTCCTGCACGCCTGCGGCGCCCAGGGAGTGGCCGGTCATCGCCTTGGTGGACGAGATGGCCGGGGTATTGTCGCCAAACACTTCGCGGATAGCGCCCAGCTCTTTCACATCGCCAACCGGCGTGGAGGTGCCGTGCACGTTCATGTAGTCGATCGGGGTGTCGACGCCCTGCAGCGCCATCTTCATGCAGCGCACTGCGCCTTCTCCCGATGGGGCTACCATGTCTGCGCCGTCGGAGGTCGCGCCGTAACCGACGATTTCCGCATAGATGTGCGCGCCGCGCGCCAGCGCGTGCTCCAGCTCTTCAACCACGACCATGCCGCCGCCGCCTGCGATGACGAAACCGTCACGCGCGGAGTCATAGGTGCGGGACGCTTTTTCCGGAGTGTCGTTGTAACTGGTGGACAGTGCGCCCATCGCGTCGAACTCACAGGCCATTTCCCAGCACAGCTCTTCGCCGCCGCCGGCGAATACCACGTCCTGCTTGCCCAGCTGGATCAGTTCCACCGCGTGACCGATGCAGTGTGCGGAGGTCGCGCAGGCGGAGCTGATGGAATAGTTAACGCCGCGGATTTTGAACGGGGTCGCCAGACAAGCGGAAACGCCGGAAGCCATCGCCTTGGTCACCATGTAAGGGCCAACGCCGCGCAGCCCTTTGGCGCGCATGCCGTCGGAGCCGGCAACCTGGTTGCGCGGCGAGCCGCCGCCGGAGCCGACCACCAGGCCGGTACGATCGTTAGACACCTGATCCGCAGCCAGGCCGGAATCCTTGATAGCTTCTTCCATGGAAAGATAGGCATAAACGGACGCGTCGCTCATAAAGCGCATCACTTTGCGGTCGATCAGACCCGTGGTGTCCAGTTTAACATCGCCCCATACGTGACTACGCATGCCGGAATCTTTCAGTTCCTGGGAGAAAGTGATCCCAGAACGACCTTCCTGCAGGCTCGCCAGGACCTCCTGCTGGTTGTTACCAATGCTGGAGACGATTCCCAGGCCAGTAATCACTGCACGTTTCATTCAATACCTCTTCCACTATTAACCTACGGGATTTTGCCTCGCACTTTAGCGTACAGATGTACGCCGAACAAGTCCGATCAGCGTTTTTCAGCTTTATTCTTATCCAGTTTGCGCCACGGCGCCAGCACCGTTAGAATTCGCGACATCCCTTGAGTTACGAGCAACTTGACAGTGAGCCATGCCCCCATCCAAACCGCAACGCTAACCTGGAACGAACAGGGTACACCTGTTTCGAAACAGTTTGATGACGTCTATTTTTCTAATCAGGATGGGCTGGAAGAAACCCGTTATGTATTTCTCGGCGGCAATCAGCTGCCGCAGCGCTTTGCCGAACACCCGCGCGCGCTGTTTATCGTGGCGGAAACCGGCTTCGGCACCGGGCTGAACTTTCTAACGCTATGGCAGGCTTTCGCCGCTTTCCAGCAGGCGCAGCCCCAAGCCCGGTTGCAGCGCCTGCACTTTATCAGCTTCGAAAAATTCCCGCTGCAGCAGGCCGATTTGGCGGCGGCGCACGCACGCTGGCCGGAGCTGGCGCCCTACGCCGACGAGCTGCGCGCCCAGTGGCCGTTGCCGCTGCCGGGATGCCACCGCCTGCTGCTGGCCGAAGGCCGCATCACGCTCGATCTGTGGTTCGGCGACGTCAACGAACTGCTGCCGCATTTCGACGCCAGCATGAATAACCAGGTCGACGCCTGGTTCCTCGACGGTTTTGCGCCCTCTAAAAATCCCGATATGTGGACCGAACGGCTGTTCGCCGCCATGGCGCGCTTTGCCCGCCCGCAGGGCAGCTTCGCCACCTTCACCGCCGCCGGCTTTGTGCGGCGCGGGCTGCAACAGGCCGGTTTTCAGGTAAACCGTTGCAAAGGCTTCGGCCAGAAGCGCGAAATGCTCGCCGGTGAACTGCCGGCCGACGCGCCCTCTGCGCCGCACCCTGCCCCCTGGCTGCAACGGCCGGCGGCGCAAAACACCGCAGATATCGCCATCGTCGGCGGCGGCATCGCCAGCGCCCTGACCGCGCTGGCCCTGCTGCGGCGCGGCGCCCGCGTCACGCTGTACTGTGCGGATACGCAGCCGGCCGAAGGCGCCTCCGGCAACCGCCAGGGGGCGCTTTATCCACTGTTGAACGGCCGCGGCGATGCGCTGGAGAGCTTCTTCAGCGCCGCTTTCCCCTTCGCGCGTCGCCAGTACGACGACTTGCTGCGCCAGGGCGTGAGTTTCGCTCATCAATGGTGCGGCGTCAGCCAACTGGCCTATGACGACAAGAGCGCCGCCAAGATTGCCAATATGCTGAAGGTGGAACGGCCGGCGGCGCTGGCCATGGAGGTCGACCGCCCTGCGCTCAGCGAACTGTGCGGCGTCGACAGCGGCTTTGGCGGCATTACCTACCCGCTGGGCGGCTGGCTGTGCCCGGCCGAACTGACCCGCAGCGCCATCGAACTGGCGCGAAAGCAGGGCATGACCTGCCGGTACCAATATGACGCGCAGGCGCTGAGCCGCGAAGACGCAAGTTGGCGAATCGAGTTCGCCAACGGCGAAAGCGCCCGGCATGCGACGGTGATCCTGGCCAACGGCCATCGTCTGGCCGAGCTGGCGCCGACGGAGGCTCTGCCGCTGTATGCGGTGCGTGGCCAGGTTTCTCACATCCCCACCGGCACTGCGCTCGGCCAACTGAAACAGGTGCTGTGCTACGACGGCTATCTGACGCCGGTGAACGTCGATAACGGCCAGCACTGCATCGGCGCCAGCTACCAGCGCGGCGATACCGCTACCGACTACCGAGAAGAAGAACAGCAGGACAACCGGGCACGCCTGCTGCGCTGCCTGCCGGAGCAAGACTGGCCGCAGCAGGTGGACGTCAGCGCCCGGCAGGCGCGCTGCGGCGTGCGCAGCGCCACCCGCGACCACCTGCCGATGGTCGGTGCGCTGCCGGACTATCAGGCCACGCTGGCGCAGTACCAGAACCTGCAGCAGCAATACCAGCGCGGCGAGGCCGTGGCCGATGCGCCGGTGTACCCGGGTTTGTTTGCCATCGGCGGATTGGGATCGCGCGGGCTGTGCTCGGCGCCGCTGGCGGCGGAAATTCTGGCGGCGCAGCTGTTCGGCGAGCCGCTGCCGGGCGACGCGCAGACGTTGGCGGCGCTGAATCCCAACCGGATGTGGATACGAAAATTACTGAAGGGGCGGGCGGTATAATCTCATCACGGGGCGCACTGAACGGCGCCCCGGAAAACGACGCTTAGGCGGTTGGCAATGCGGTCTGGTACAGATTTTCCCACATGCCGCGCACCAATACCTGATCCGGCGGCGACAGCTCCCCGGCGGTGATGGCTTTGTTCAGGCTGCTTTCAACCCGCGCTTTCAGCGCTTCGGCGGTGTGCTCACCCTGCTCTTCCGCTTCGGCTACCGCCAGCGTCAGATGACCGCGCAGGTAGCCACCGGCAAACAGTTCATCATCGCTGGCGTGCTCTACCATGTCATCAATCAGCGCCAGAATGCGCGCTTCGAATTCTGCGATCATCAAATTTCCTCATAAAATAACAAGCATTGGCGTCAGTTGAGATCTTCCGGGTAGGGAAAATGCTCGGCCGCCAAGGGGGGCGTATTGTAAAACGATTGCAGCGCCTGAATAAAGCGCGCGGGCCTTGTGGGTATTCCCTGCTCCAGCAGGTGCAACACCCGGGCGCGCACCTTGCGCTGGAACGCGATGCGATCCGGCTCGCAGTCGCCGTTCAGGTTGTCGCAGCTGACGTTGAACGGAAAACCGGCCGCCGTGCAGAACATCCACTCCAGCGCCTGCGGTTTGATCTCCACCGCTTCGAACTCGCTCTGCGTTTGCGCGTCGCGGCCGTCCGGGCAGTACCAATAGCCGAAGTCCACCAGCTTGCGGCGCGCCTCGCCGGCGATGCACCAGTGCGAGATCTCATGCAGGCCGCTGGCGTAAAAACCATGGGCGAAGACGATGCGGTGGTACGGCAGTTCGTCATCGGCCGGCAGGTAAATGGGTTCGTCATCGCCCTTCACCAACCGGGTATTGTAATCATCGCTGAAGCACTGATTGAAAATAGCGATCAGCTGTTCGTATTGATGGGTGGTCTGCGTGTCCGACATAAATAAAAAACTCTATAACCACAAAAATAAAGTGGCGATTATTCCACGTTAATGCTCTTCTGGCACTGCTAAATATGCAGTGCCAGCCACTGCTGAATTTCTGCGCCGTGATTGTCGTACAACAGCTTGCAGCTCATCACCAGCGAGACGATGACGATCATCGGCCGGATCAGCTTTTGCCCGCGGGTCAGCACCATGTGTGCCCCGAGGCGCGCGCCCAGCACCTGCCCCACCAGCATCACCAACCCGATGCTCCACACCACCTTGCCGCCGATGATAAACAGCGCCAGCCCGCCGACGTTGGAGGTGAAATTCAGCACCTTGGCGTGCGCGGTGGACTTGGCCAGATTAAAACCGCACAGCGTCACGTAGGCCAACGCATAGAAAGAACCGGCGCCGGGGCCGAAGAAGCCGTCATAAAACCCAACGCAGCCGCCGGCCACCAGACCAAAGGGCAAAGCGCCCAGGCGGCGTTGGCGATCTTCCTCGCCCAGCCGCGGCATCAGCAGGAAATACAGGCCGATGCCGATCACCAGCAGCGGCAGCATCTGCCGCAGCAAATCGGCGCGCATGTGCTGCACCAGGATCGCCCCGATGATCGAGCCAATCAGCGTCAGCAGAATGGTCAGTTTCTGTTCTTTTAGGTTCACCGCGCCGCGGCGAATAAAGTACAGGCTGGCGGAGAAAGAACCGCCTACCGACTGCAGCTTGTTGGTCGCCAACGCCTGTGCCGGGGGAACCCCCACCGCCAGCAGCGCCGGCACCGTCAGCAACCCACCGCCGCCGGCGATGGAATCGATAAATCCCGCCAGCAGCGCCACGGCAAACAAAACCCCGAGCATCTCGGGGCCAACGACTAACCAGTCCATTTATTATTCCGCTGCGAAGTGATTATCCAGCAATGCCTGACAGGTAGGCGGTAACGGCGGCGGCACCGGTTTACCCGGTTTGGCGCTCGGTTGATGCGGCACGAACCAGCTCGCCAGCTCGGCACCGCAGCCATCGCCCGGCGGCGGCGTATCCTGCTCTTTACATTCAAGGCTGCCCGCCGGGCAGCGCAAACGCACGTGCATGTGCGCGCGGTGGCCGAACCACGGCCGCACCTTGTGCAGCCAGTCGCGGTCGGCGCCGGCATCCAGACACAGGCGCTGTTTGATCGCCGGGTTGACGAAGATGCGCGTCACCTCGGCATCCTGCGCCGCCAGTTTAATCAGAGAGGCAATCTGCGGCTGCCACTGGCGCGCCACCACCTGCTTGCCGTCGCCCGAAACCAGATCGATCGGCTGCGGCTTCAGCAACTGCTGCGCGCTCCAGCGCTGGCGCGGCAGCTGCAGCCAGATGTCGACGTCCAGCCCCGACTGGTGGCTGGCGTGGCCGCTGCTGAAGCGCCCGCCGGCCGGCATCGCCATATCGCCGATCAGCACCGTGCCCAGCGATTTCTGATTCGCCTTGCTGCTGAGACGTTGAATAAACGCCAGCAGATCCGGGTGGCCGAAATAGCGGCGCTGATCGGTGCGCATCACCTGATAATCCGCTGAGTTCAGCGGCAGCGGCTGGGCGCCGATAATGCAGCCGTTGGCGAAGCCGCCAACCGCCTGCGGCGCGCCGGCCACCGGGTGATCGATTTTCTGCCACGGCGTCAACGCCAAAGCGGAACCAGAGACCATCAGGGCAGCCAGGCCCAACATCCAGTTTTTCATGGCGATTACCAGCGTGGAACGTCGGAAACCACATCACCGTTCTGCGCACGCTGGCGCAGCAGGTGATCCATCAGCACAATCGCCATCATCGCTTCGGCGATCGGCACCGCACGGATGCCCACGCAAGGATCGTGGCGGCCGCGGGTGACCATTTCCACCGCCTCGCCCTGACGATTGATGGTGCGGCCCGGCACCATAATGCTGGAAGTCGGCTTGAGCGCCAGATGCGCGATCACCGGCTGCCCGCTGCTGATGCCGCCGAGAATGCCGCCCGCATGGTTGCTCTGGAAGCCTTCCGGGGTGATTTCGTCGCGGTTTTCGCTGCCGCGCTTGGTCACCACGCCAAAACCGTCGCCGATTTCCACGCCTTTTACCGCGTTGATGCTCATCAGCGCGTGAGCCAGATCGGCGTCCAGGCGATCAAAGACCGGCTCGCCCAGGCCAACCGGCACGTTTTCGGCGATCACGCTGACCTTGGCGCCGATAGAGTCGCCCTCTTTCTTCAGCGCACGCATCAGTTCGTCCAGTGGCTCCAGCTTGTCCGGATCCGGGCAGAAGAACGGGTTTTGCTCGACCTGATCCCAGTCTTTCAATTCACAGGTCACGTCGCCAATTTGCGCCAGATAGCCGCGCACCCGCACGCCGAACTTCTGCTGCAGATATTTCTTGGCGATCGCCCCGGCCGCCACGCGCATTGCGGTTTCGCGCGCCGAAGAACGGCCGCCGCCGCGGTAGTCGCGCAGGCCATATTTTTGTTCGTAGGTGTAGTCGGCATGTCCCGGGCGGAACACGTCTTTGATGGCGCTGTAGTCCTGGGAGCGCTGGTCGGTATTTTCGATCATCAACCCGATGCTGGTGCCGGTGGTCACCCCCTCAAACACGCCGGAGAGGATACGCACCTGGTCCGGTTCGCGGCGCTGGGTGGTATAACGCGAGGTACCCGGACGGCGGCGGTCCAGATCGTGCTGCAAATCGGCTTCAGTAAGCGGGATGCCTGGCGGCACGCCGTCGACGATACACCCCAGCGCTATCCCGTGAGATTCACCAAATGTGGTGACGCGGAAAATCTGCCCAATACTGTTTCCAGCCATCACGGCTCCTTACCCTTGGTCATTATCGTTATGGGGCCCGGCCTTGCGGGCCCGTCATTATGCTTAGCTGCGGTAGAGGCTGAAGTGCGCCTTGCAATCCACCAGCTGTTGTTTGGTCAGCATGAATACGCCGTCGCCGCCGTTTTCGAACTCCAGCCAGGTGAACGGAATATCCGGATATTGTTCCATCAGATGTACCATGCTGTTGCCCACTTCACAAATCAGCACTCCGTCCTCGCTCAGGTAATCCGGCGCGCAGGCCAGGATGCGGCGCACCAGCTTCAGGCCGTCGCTGCCCGCCGCCAGGCCCAGCTCCGGCTCGAAGCGGAACTCCTGCGGCAGGTCAGACATGTCTTCCGCGTCCACATACGGCGGGTTGGTGACGATCAGATCGTATTGGATCGCCGGCACGTCGCGGAACAGATCGGAACGGATCGGGATCACCTGATGTTCGACGCCGTGCGCCTGAATGTTGCGCTCGGTCACCGCCAGCACGTCGCTGGAAATGTCCACCGCGTCCACTTCCGCCTCCGGGAAGGCGTAGCCGCAGGCGATGGCGATGCAGCCGCTGCCGGTGCACATGTCGAGAATATGGCGCGGCGGGTGCGGGATCAGCGCGCTGAAGCGATCGTTGATCAGCTCGCCAATCGGCGAACGCGGCACCAGCACGCGCTCGTCCACGTAGAATTCCATGCCGCAGAACCAGGCTTTGTTGGTCAGGTAGGCGACCGGGATACGCTCGTTGACGCGGCGGATCACGCGCTCAACGATGCGGTGGCGCTCGCTGGAGGTCAAACGTGCGGTGTGCATGTCCTCTGGAATATCCAACGGCAGGAACAGGCTTGGCAGCACCAATTGCACCGCTTCGTCCCACGGATTATCGGTTCCGTGACCATAGTAGATATTGGCGGCGTTGAAGCGGCTCACCGCCCAGCGCAGCATATCCTGAATGGTGTGCAGTTCGTTCACTGCTTCGTCGACGAAAATTTTGTCCAATTTGCCCTCCGGCAGGCACTGTGATTCATGATTTAGCCGCATAGTTTGCCATGAAGCCCGCGACAAATCACGCTAACCCCTTGCGCTTTTCATTCTGGCCCGAGTTTTGCGTCGACAGCGCTCATTCACAAGGTAAACTAGCGTGATAAATGATTTCCGGTGAATGAAGAATGAAGAACAAGCACCCTCTGAGCAAAGATGAACTGCAGCTCTTCAGAGAGTCGGTTGCGGGCGCGAAAAAACTGCGACAGGACACTATCGTCCACCGCCCGCCCAAGCCAAAGATCAAACAGGCTGCGCCGCAGCGCCTGCTGCAGGAGCAGGTCGACGCCAGCTATTATTTCTCTGATGAATATCAGCCACAGTTGGAGGAGGAAGGCCCGACGCGCTATGTGCGCCCGGGTTACAGCCCGTTCGAGCTGAAGAAGCTGCGCCGCGGCGACTATTCGCCGGATCTGTTTCTCGATTTGCACGGCCTGACCCAAATGCAGGCCAAGCAGGAGCTGGGGGCGCTGATCGCCGCCTGCAAGCGCGAACACGTGCACTGCGCCTGCGTGATGCACGGCCACGGCAAACACATTCTCAAGCAGCAAACGCCGCTGTGGCTGGCGCAGCACCCCGACGTGCTGGCGTTCCACCAGGCGCCGAAGGAATGGGGCGGCAACGCGGCCATTCTGCTGCTGGTCGAGCTGGCGGAATAACGGCCAGAAACGACAAAGGGCGATGTCAGACATCGCCCTTTTTATCGGTACCGCCACCGGCAGCTCAGACCTTGGCCATCACCTGCGATGGGCTCACCTGCCATTCGAACTTGCCGTAGCTGCCGTCGGCCGCCAGATCGACATTGGCGATCGCGGAAGTGGCGAACATCGGCGGGCACTCGCCCGGGCACAGTTCGGCCACCAGGTACCCCACCAGCGGCAAGTGAGAGACGATCAGCACCGAGCTCACCCCTTGCATCGCCAACGCCTGCAGGTAGCTGCCGACATGCCCGGCGTCGCCGCCCGGCGTCAGCTCGGGCAACACCTCTTCGCCTTCCGGCAGCGTCAAGGCTTCGCGCACCGTCGCCAGCGTCTGTTCTGCCCGCAGATAAGGGCTGACCAGTACGCGTTCAATATCCAGAGACTTGGTATTCAACCAGGCCGCCATCTGACGAGACTCATCACGACCGCACGGGGTAAGGGGCCTTACCGCATCGCTGGCCGCATCGAGTGCCGCCTCTCCGTGACGCATAATCAAAACTTGCATATTGCACCGCTGTTGTTGACAAAATAACGCTATACAGAAACGCCGTGCGTGCTGTACCGCCGAGTTTTACAACCCCAAAGCCGAAGCCTTGAAACGATAACGCGCCGTCTCTCTATGGCGGCCGGGCATTTTGCCTGAAAGTTTACGTAAAGAAAACGCTGTTTTTTACATCAACCGCGTCCGGATATGAATCACCTGCTCACATAACAATCAATTCAACGGGTTAAATTTTAACCTATCCAGCATGAAATTTATTGACGGCGGTCAGTCTTTTGCCGCCACCGGCCTAACTTACCCCTCCCCTATCTCCCTGTACAGGGTCCGGGATTGCAAGCTTTGCAAGGAGTGATGACGATCACAATGCGGCCCTGTTGCAACTATAGTGCAAATCGGGCCGCCCTGCGCTCAGCTCCCCTGCGGGTAAAAGCGCTCCCCCTGCTGCGCCATGCGCCGCAGCTTTTCACAGGGGGCGAAGTGCTCGCCGTAGCGCTGCTGCAGGTATTCCAGCGTTTTCACCACCGTCCCGGCGCCAAGCTCATCCATATAGCGGAACGGGCCGCCGAGGAACGGCGGGAAGCCGATGCCGAACACCGCACCGATGTCGCCATCGCGCGCGCTGCGTATCACGCCTTCGTCCAGGCAGCGCGCCGCTTCGTTCAGCATCATCATCACGCAGCGCTGGGCGATGGTCGCCGGCTGCAGATGCGATTTCGGGGTAACGCCCAGCAGGAGGTACACCGAGGTGTCGGCGCGCTTGCGCCGCTGGCGCTGTTGGCCTTCGCTTGGGTAGAGGTAGAAACCGCGGCCGTTCTTGCGGCCCTTGCGCCCGTCCTTCAGCACCGCGTCAAACGCGGCCGGGGCGGCAAAACGTTCGCCCAGCTCCGCCACCAGCACCGGAATGATCTTGGTACCGACGTCGATGCCCACCTCGTCCAGCAGGGTGATGGGCCCCACCGGGAAACCGAAGTCCACCAGGGCTTTGTCCAGCGACTCGATCGGCTCGCCTTCCAGCAGGCAGCGCGCCGCTTCATTAATATAAGGCGCCAGAATGCGGTTAACGTAGAACCCGGCCCGGTCGGCCACCACGATGGCCGTTTTGCCCTGTTTGTGCGCCAGCGCCACGGTGGTGGCGATAGTTTCTTCGCTGGTGCCGGCGTGCGGGATCACCTCTACCAGAGGCATTTTATCGACCGGGCTGAAGTAGTGCAGCCCAATCACCTGTTGTGGCCGCTGCGCCTTGGCGGCGATATGGCCAATCGGCAGCGACGAGGTGTTGGAAGCGAAAACGGTGTGCGGCGCGGCATGCTGTTCAATTTCAGCGACCATCTGCTGCTTGAGCGCCAGATCCTCAAACACCGCCTCCACCACGATATCTGCCTGTTCAAAACCGGTATAGTCGGTCGAGCCGGAGATCAGCATCATCTGCTTTTGCCGCTCCGCCGGGCGCATGCGTTTGCTGCGCACCCGCTTGCCGAGAATGTCCCAGCTGTATTTCAACGCATGGTTGATGCCGGTTTCGTTAATGTCTTTGATGCGCACCGGCAATCCACCGCGGGTGGCGGTCACGCAGGCGATGCCGCCGCCCATCAGGCCGCCGCCGAGAATGCCGACGCGATGCAGCGCGTGTGGCTGCGCGTTGCCGCCCCGCTCTTTTTTCAGCGCGGTGGAGGCGAAGAACAGGCTGCGCAATGCCGCCGACTGCGGCGTCATCGCCAGCTCGCCGAAGGCGCGCGCTTCCGCTTCATAACCGCTGGCGCTGCCCTGATCCAGCCCGGTGCGCACCACCTGAATGATCCGTTCCGCCGCCGGGTAATTGCCGTGGGTTTTCTCCAGCGTTTTCTTGCGCACTATGCTGAACAGCAGGCTGCGACCCAGCGGGCCATTAAGCAAACGCGCCTGCCACGGCAGCTCGCGCTTGCTTTGCCAGCCCCGCTTCACCCGTTCGATGGCGGTTTGCAGCAAAATCGACTGCGGCACGGCGTCGTCCACCAGCCCCATGCGCAGCGCCTGGCGCGCCCGGACGTGCCGACCGGTCAGGATCAGATCCAGCGCCTTGTCGGCGCCGATCAGCCGCGGCAAACGTTGGGTGCCGCCAGACCCAGGCAGCAGCCCCAGCTGCACCTCCGGCAGCCCGAGCGCGGTTTTCTCGTCCAGCGAGCAAATGCGGCTGTGGCAAGCCAGCGCCAGCTCCAGCCCGCCGCCCAGGCAGGCGCCGTGAATAGCCGCCACCACCGGCACCGGGAAAGCGGCGATCTGCGCCAGCGTGCTTTGCCCCTTCTTCGCCAGCGTTTCGGCCTCTTTGGCGCTGGTGCAGGCGGCAATCATGGTGATGTCGGCGCCGGCGATAAACGAATCTGGCTTGCCGGAGATGATCACCAGCCCTTCCAACGCGGTGTGCTGCTGCGCTTTGAGCAGCACGTCATTCACCTGTTCGACAAACTCGGCCTTCAGCGTATTCACCTTTTCGCCCGGGACGTCGATGGTGATCACCCCGATATTGTCCGGGCGCAGCGTCAGCTGAAAGGCTGAAGGTTTGGCGCGCTGTTCGTGCAATGCATTTTCGAAGCTCATCATTCCACCTCCACGATCATTGCGGCGCCTAACCCTCCGGCGGCGCAGGCGGTGGTCAGGCCCAGCCCGCCGCCACGGCGTTTCAGCTCATGCAGCGTCTGGGTGATCATGCGGGCGCCGGTAGCGGCAAACGGGTGGCCGTAGGCTATCGAGCCGCCCAGCACGTTGAACTTGTCCATATCCACTTCGCCAATCGCCTGGCTGCGCCCCAGCTTTTGCCGTGCGAATTCATCGCTGGCGAACATTTTGAGGTTGGCCAGAGTCTGCGCGGCGAAGGCTTCGTGCATGTCGATTAACGTCAGGTCGGCCAGGCCGATGCCGGCGCGATCCAGCGCCAGCGGCGTGGCGTAAGACGGGCCAAGCAGCATGTCTTCCCATACGTCGATGGCGGCGAAGGCGAAGCTGCGCAGGTACCCCAATGGCTGCAGCCCCAGCTCTTTGGCGCGCGATTCGCTCATCATCAGCACCGCGGCCGCGCCGTCGGTCAATGGCGTGCTGTTGGCCGCGGTCACGCTGCCGTGTTTGCGATCGAACGCCGGTTTCAGCTTGGCGTAAGAGGCCAGGCTGGAGTCTTTGCGGATATTGTTGTCTTCGGTCACCTGCGCGCGATACGGCGGCACATAGGCGGTCATCACCTCATCATGCAGCAACCCCTGTTCCCAGGCTTTGGCCGCCAACTGGTGCGAACGGTGCGCCAGCGCGTCCTGCTCCTCGCGGGTGATGCCGTGGCTTTTCGCCATTTGCTCGGCGGTGTCGCCCATGCGCAAGCCGGTGGAGTATTCCGCCACCGCCGGCGGCACCGGCATCAGATCGCGGAATTTCAGCCGGCTGAACAGTTTGAGGCGCTGAGAAAGGGTACGCGCCTTGTTGACGTCCACCAGCGTGCGCGCCAGCGCCTTGCTGACGCCGATCGGCAGCACCGAAGAAGAGTCCGCGCCGCCGGCGATGCCGATGCTGATGCTGCCGGCCATGATGCTTTCCGCTACGTTGGCGATAGCCTGGAAACTGGTGGCGCAGGCGCGCGACACGCTGTAGGCGTCGGTATGCACGCTCATGCCGGTGCCGAGCACGATTTCACGCGCGATATTCGGCGCCTCGGGCATCTGCACCACCTGGCCGAACACCAGCTGTTCAATCAGCGCCGGGTCAATGCCGCTGCGGGCCAAGAGCTCGCTCACCGCCGTTTTTCCCAGATCCACCGCCGGAATGCCGTGATAGGCGGTCGCCTGTTTGGCAAAGGGGGTACGCAGTCCATTTACAATCGCGATACGGTCACCGTGACGGGTCACCAACGGCAGTGCCTTACTCATAAACGCTCCTGAAGAAAATAACGCCAGCGCAACGGGCAGAAAGAGGTCTGACCTGATGAGGTCATTGTTAACTAAATGGTTACATTTGGCAAACCGCCAGAGATCAAAACTGCGAGCAGGAGCAACTTTCTATCGGGGAAGCGGCGCGGCAAACCCGCGCCGGGGTTTAATGCGGAGATTAACGCAGGCCGAGCTGGAAAATCAGGGTTTCCGCCTGACAGGCGAAGGTAAAATCGGCCGCCAGTTGCACGCCGCCGTCAACCGGTTTAATGCTACTGCTGATGTCGCACGGGTCGGACTCCACCGCACGCGCCTTTTCGGTCAGCGCAGCCAACATGGCTTGCGCATCTTGCTGATTGCTAAACACCTGGCTGTAGGATGCGGTGCAATCGGTATTATCCATTACGGTGCCGACATCCACGCAGCAACAGGCTGCGGTTTCCTGGGCGCTGCATTTATTAATTGCATCTGACATAGTTGATTCTCCTCAGGGGCCCCTCTTCAGGCGGGCCCAAACGGCCATTTACTTTCCGGCGCAAAGCCGCAAATTTCTGCGGCCATTTTACTCCGCCGGGCAATCAATCACTAGCACTTACTTTTTATAGGTGTTTTAAGTGATGGAAATCACAAATAAAATTGAGCGTCTGCTAAGGAATGGTCAGAATTTTGTTATAAGGTGCTGGCTTTTTGTTAAGCAGATCTCTTTTTTGATATCAAACAGGAAATATTTGAAAAACAAAGTTGCAACATTTTCACAGGTCGGACCTATAATTCAGCCACTGGTCTGATTTGTCTGAACGATAACGGACCCTACAATCCCGCGCTCCTTGTTACCTCGTGTAACAATAGTTTAAATAATAAACACATAATGAGGTTTTGGTCATGAGCCAGAAAAACCTATTTACTAAATCAGCTCTCGCAGCTGCAGTGGCAATTATTTCTTCAAACGTGTCTGCCGCAGGATTCCAGCTGAACGAGTTTTCAGCAGCTGGTTTAGGACGTTCGTATTCTGGCGAAGGCGCCATGGCGGATACCGCGGCTTCCGCCAGCCGTAACCCGGCTCTTCTGATGATGTACACGCGCCCGGAATTCTCTATCGGCGCAGTATTTATCGATCCCGACGTAGACATTTCAGGCAAATCGCCATCCGGTGCCAGCCTGGACGCCAAAAACATCGCACCGACCGCCTGGGTGCCGAACCTGCACTATGTTCACCCGATTAACGATCAGTTCGCGGTCGGCGGCTCGGTCACCAGCAACTTCGGCCTGGCCACTGAATACAACGACGGCTATGCCGCAGGCTCCATGGGCGGCAAAACCGACCTGGAAACCCTGAACCTGAACCTGAGCGGCGCTTACCGCCTGAACCAGCACTTCAGCTTCGGCCTGGGCTTCGACGCCGTTTACGCCAAGGCCAAGCTTGAGCGTTATGCCGGCGACCTGCCGAAATTGCTCGCAGCTTCCGGTCAAGTGCCCCCGCAGTATGCGGGCGCGGTATCACGAATTCCGGCAGATACCCAGATCTCCCATCTGAAAGGCGATAAATGGGGCTACGGCTGGAACGCCGGCATCCTGTACGAAGTGGACGAAAACAACCGTTACGGCTTCACTTACCGCTCCGAAGTGAAAATCAAGTTTGACGGCGACTACAAAAGCAGCCTGCCATCCGCCTTTAACCCAATCCTGAGCGCCGCCGGCTTGCCTTGGGGCACCAACGGCACCACCATCCCCGGCTCTCTGGACCTGAACCTGCCGGAAATGTGGGAGCTGTCCGGTTACAACAAAGTGGCGCCGCAGTGGGCTATTCACTACAGCCTGGCCTACACCAGCTGGAGCCAGTTCCAGGAGCTGAAAGCCACCGGCAACAACGGCCAGACGCTGTTCCAGAAGCATGAAGGCTTCCGCGACGCTTATCGCATCGCGCTGGGCACCACCTACTTCTACGACGACAACTGGACCTTCCGCACCGGTATCGCCTTCGATGACAGCCCGGTGCCGGCACAGAACCGCTCCATTTCCATTCCGGATCAGGACCGTTTCTGGCTGAGCGCCGGTACCACCTATGCGTTCAACAAAGACGCGTCGGTTGACGTCGGGGTTTCCTACATGCACGGCCAAAAAGTCAGCATCAAAGAAGGCCCATACAGCTTCGATTCTGTGGGTAAGGCCTGGCTGTACGGCGCCAACTTCAACTACCGTTTCTAAGCGCTTTTATCGGCATAGAAACCAAAGCGCCTCACGGGGCGCTTTTTCTTTTCCGATTATTGAGCCATAAAAAACCCGCCGTCCGGCCTGAGGGTTCCCCATAAATAAAGACAGGCATAGAAGGTTGTGATCTACTTAGTGTTCCACCAAAAAGTAAGGTCACTCCTCTATGCCTGCTTCACAAGTTTGCCATAAATTTTTCAGCCAGTCCCTG